>Ga0326728_10019558_pt1 | contig 13118 bp, 14 predicted proteins | sample MB3enrmetagenome_FD_207602 | JGI IMG/M metagenome (GOLD analysis project Ga0326728, IMG submission 207602) | Lab enriched peat soil microbial communities from McLean, Ithaca, NY, United States - MB31MN | ecosystem: Environmental > Terrestrial > Soil > Wetlands > Peat | place: USA: New York...
TGGCCCGCGGCGACCAGGGCGTGCGCCAACTGTAATTCGACCAGCGAGTCATTGCGCGAGTAAATCAGGGCGGATCGAAAATCCTCGAGCGCTGCTTCCGCGCGGCCTGCCTTGAGTTCTCGCTCACCTGCGGCGTACCACTGTTGGGCTAACACTCTTTCTTTGGCGTGATAGGCCTTCACGGAAAAAGTTGTAACGCCAAATAAAATGATCAGAAGCAGGACACTCAGTAGAAGAAGTTCGTTGCGTGTCACCGACCACAAAAATCTGCCGTCCTCGCCGCAGGCGGGGCACTTTCGTTCCCCCCACGGAATCATTTGCCCGCATTGTTCGCAGCGACGCTCGGCTTGCATAGGACCCCAGCCCTTACGTGACCATCGGCTTGCGATGAGTCGAACCTAACAAATATAACAAGTTGCTGCGGCTGAGTCACCCATACCGAAGAATAGTGAATTGTGAATTATGAATAGTGAATTGAATTGCAAATAAACGTTGTCATTCCGAGCGAAGCGAGGAATCTCGCTCTGAATCTTTCTTCCAAGTCCATCTACGCTGCGTTGAACTCCACCCCAGCGCAGAGCGAGATTCCTCGCTTCGCTCGGAATGACAGGCCAGATCCTAGTTCACGATTCACTATTCACCATTCATAATTGCTTTGAAGACACAGGGTTGCTAAGATGGATTGATTTGGCTGCATTGAGGAGACTCTGCAATGGACCGACTGACCCGCCACGAACTGAAGCAGGACGACTTTCGCGCAACTCTGGACCAACTCGACCAATACCTGAAAGACCATCTCAAGGAAATCCTGACGGTCGCCATCCTGGTCGTTGTGGTGGTGGGCTCGGCGGTGGGCTTGAAGTATTACCTCGCTGAGCAGGAGGCCAGCGCCAATATCGATCTTGCTACGGCCCTGAGGACTTTCCAAGCCTATGTGGGAAATGCCACGCCCGAAACACTGGGCGCCGGGGCGGAAACCTACTCGAATTCCGCCGAAAAGTACCAGAAGGCGCGAGACCAGTTCAACGCGATTGTCCTCAAGTACCGGACGTTCCCTCGGCCCAAAGCCGTGAGCCTTGCGCTTTACCACGTGGGGATCTGCGAATCACTGCTCGGAAACTCCCCTGCGGCCATTAATACCCTGCAAGAGGCCAGTCGTGATAGGGACCGGGAGATTGCCACACTCGCTCAGTTCGCCCTGGCAGGCGAGTTCCTCAAGACCGGCAAGACACAGGAAGCTGTCAAAATCTATCAGAACCTCGCCGATCATCCCAGCTTGGCCGTGCCGAAAGCCAGCGCCCTGTTAGCGCTGGCCGACGCCTTTAAAGGCTCGCAACCGGCGCGCGCTCGGCAGATTTACGATCAAATCCAGAAGGAATACGGCTCCGATAGCTCCCTTGCGGAAGCTTTGAGGCAGCAGATAGCTGAGCTGCCCCAATAAAGGCCAATGCAGCAGTCGGCGTTGGATTAAATACTTGCAGTATGCCCGACCTGCCTCTCAAGACCTCAGCGACACGCACGAAAAGTGAGGTCACCCCCTCGCTAAATCAAGAGGTGCGGTTGCGTGAGAACCCGCGCGCCTTCAGTTTAGGGGAACGAGCTCAAATTTGCCTTGCCAGTTGGGTCGGTTACTTGGCCGTGCTGCTGGTCGGGCGCAGCCTGCGCTGGGAGGTTTACGGTTGGGAGAACTGGGAAGCAGCCAACAAAAGGGGCCAAGGGCTTATTTACACTTTCTGGCATCGCGAGATCTTTTCCGCCTGCTGGTTCTGGAGAAAACGCGGAATCGTGGTGATGACCAGCCGGAACTTTGATGGCGAGTATATTGCGAGGATTATCCAGATGCACGGTTACGGTGCGGCGCGCGGTTCGAGCACCCGCGGAGCGTCGCAGGCCCTGACGGAGATGATCGACTGCCTGAGAAATGGAAGGGATGCGGCCTTCACCATCGACGGCCCGCGCGGGCCGCGCTATGTTGCCAAACGCGGGTCGGTGCTGCTTTCGAAAGCCACCGGAGCCGCTGTCGTTTGCTTCCACGTGGCCTTGCGCCGCGCTTTCGTTTTTCGCCGCAGTTGGGATTTGACGCAGTTCCCGCACCCGTTCTCGCGGGCTGCGGTTTTCATCGCGCCGCCCATCGTCGTCCCACCGCAGGCAAGCGATGAAGAGCAAGCGGGCAAGCTTCAGGAAGTGCAGAGCGCATTGGATGAACTGCGGCGGCATGGCGAGGAGTGGGCGTCGCGAACTCGCTAACGGCAGCGGAAATTGGAAACTTGAAATTGGAAACTGGAAAATCGAAACTCGAGATCAGAAAGGTCGAAGTAGCGCAAGCCGCCCGCTCGTAAGGGACAAAATGTCCGCGTGACTGGCCGTGAAGCATTTTCCAGGAGAACGACCTATCACGAGATTTGATTGGCCTTGGAAAATCGAAACTCCAGACTCGAAACTGGAAACTGGTACGGCCTGCGTACGGACGCATGGCCATGCGCCCTTCCTCATCACCCATTATCAGTTTCCGGTTTCGATTATCGAGTTTCCAGTTTCTTCTGCCAGGCGTTTGATTTCCGGGTAAATGGCCTCCACCTGCGCCTGCGTTTCCTCCAGGCTTCCTGAGCAATCAATCTCGTAATCGGCGCGACGGCGCTTCTCTTCAACTGGAATCTGGGATGCCAAGCGCCTGAGGGCATCCTGGCGGGAGAGTCCGGTCTTCGCCATCAGCCTTTCGATTTGTTGTTCAGGTCTACACCATGCCACCAGGATCTTGGCGAAGCGGTCGGCGACACCAGCTTCATAGATCAGCGCTGCGTCCACAAGGATTACCTCTCGAGGGTGCCGGGCGTGTAACGCCCTGGTAAGTTCTCCGACCCGCGCGATCAGGCTGGGATGGACAATCGAGTTGAGTTCGCTGAGCTTCTGCGGGTCGGTAAATACTATGGAGCCCAGCCGCTCGCGATCGATTTCCCCGTCCGGCTTCAGAATCTCCTGCCCAAAGTGCGAAACCACTTGGTGATGGACGGGGTTGGACGGCTGGAGTAATTCGTGGCCGACGCGGTCGGCATCAATCACCTTGGCGCCCAGCGCCTCGAGGAAGCGCGCCACAGTGCTCTTGCCGGACGCAATCCCACCTGTCAACCCGAAGCTGCGATGCATAGTTAGAGTATAACAGGTGCGGGACAGCAGATTGGAAGGCGAGCGGGTTTCGTTTATAATGGCGGAACGGTCGTTGGCAGCCGTCGCCATATGCTGCGCAGGCTGAAAAGAGAGGCTCGCTGGGCGTCTGCAAGGGCCGAAATCGAATCGGACGGTGGAGCGTGGCTGATTTTACGACAGTCCCCAATACGGAGAATCGCTTCGTTTACAGCATCTTGGATATCATGAGCTTTCTTCCCCATCGATATCCCTTCTTGCTGGTTGACCGCATCCTGGAAATCGAGGGCGACAAGCGCATTGTTGGACTCAAGAATGTGACCATCAATGAACCCTTCTTCCAGGGCCATTTCCCCGGTGCGCCTGTCATGCCGGGGGTGCTTATCATTGAAAGCATGGCCCAGGTGGCGGGTGTGATGATCTACCGCGACATGCCGGACAAGGAAAAGAAATTAATCTACTTCACCGGCATCGAAAACGCGAAGTTCCGACGCCCCGTGCTGCCGGGCGACCAACTTCGGATCGAAATGCAGTTGCTGAACCGGCGCAACAATTTTGGCAAAATGAGCGGGCAAGCTACGGTGGAAGGGAAATTGGCTGCGGAAGCGATTGTGGCGTTTGCCATCTCGGACCGCCCGGGTCAATCAGGTCAATTAAGTCAATGAAGGCTCATCCCACAGCGATCGTCCATCCCAACGCCAAGCTCGCCTGTAGCGTGACGGTAGGCCCTTATTCACTGATCGGGGAAAGCGTCGAACTCGGAGAAGATTGCGAGGTGATGTCCCATTGCGTCCTCGAGGGAAACACGCGAATGGGCAAGGGAAACCGCATCTTCCCCTACGCCTCGATCGGACTGATTCCTCAAGATCTGAAATACCGCGGCGAAGCGACGCAGGTAGAGATTGGCGACGGCAATAACATCCGCGAGTGCGTCACCATTCATCGCGGCACGGAGGCGGGCGACAGGACTACGCGAATCGGGAGCCATAACCTCCTGATGGCCTACGTACACATCGCGCATAATTGCCACCTGGGAAGCCACATCATCATGGCCAACGGGGCATCGCTGGCCGGCCACGTCGAGATTCAAGATCACGCCTCGGTGGGTGCGTTTTGCGGCATTCACCAGTTCTGTCGCATCGGCGCTTACAGTTTCCTGGGAAGCTACAGCGTCGTGAACCAGGACATCCTCCCATACTCAAAGACTTCCGCCCCCCGCCCGCTGAGCGTTCTCGGAGCCAACCGCCTGGGGCTCGAGCGGCGCGGCCTGAGCGCCGACGACCTAAAGGATCTGGAGCGGGCCTTCCGCTTGCTGACTCGATCCAAGCTCAACACCACCCAGGCACTGGAAGCCATCGAGGCTTCCGCCTTCAAGTCCAACCACGTGCGAGCCTTGGTAGAATTCATCCGGACTTCTGAGCGCGGTGTAGCGAAATGACCGAAGACCGTTATGCCATCATTGCGGGGAACGGACATTTCCCCTTTCTGGTGCTGGAAGCGGCGCGCGACCAAGGCATCGATCCCCTGGTGGTGGGCATCAAGGAAGAGGCCGCGGCCGAACTTTCGACTTTGGCGAGCGCAATTCACTGGCTGAGCTTGGGTGAAGTTTCGAAACTGCTGGATCTGCTGGTCGCCGAGCGGGTGAGCAAAGTGGTGCTGGCCGGCCAGGTGAAGCACGTGCAACTCTTCAGCTCCATTAAACCGGACGGGCTGGTGAGCCGCGCCTTGCGAAGCCTGCCGCGAAAGAACACGAACGCTCTCATCGGGATATTTGTCGGCATGCTGGAAAAGCGGGGAATCCAGGTGGTGGATTCGACGCTTTTCCTGAAACCGCTGCTTCCGGAGGCCGGGCCACTCACGCGCCGCACGCCCGATGCTGAAGACCAATCGGATATCTCCTATGGCCGCGAGATCGCCAAGAAGCTCGCGGGCCTGGACATCGGCCAAACTATCGTGGTGTCTGGCCGGGCTTGCGTGGCCGTCGAGGCCATGGAAGGTACCGACGCCACCATCGAACGCGCGGCGAGCCTGAGTAACGGACGGAGGCTGGTGGTCGTCAAAGTAAGTAAGCCCTGCCAGGACATGCGGTTTGATGTCCCCGTGGTGGGGCTGAAAACTATTCAGGTGATGCAACGGTCACACGCCCACGTACTGGCTGTGGACGCGGGCAAGACCCTGCTGTTCGAACGCCCAGCCATGATCAAAGAAGCGGACGAGGCGGGCATCGCCATCGTTGGAATGAAGGATTGAGGTTGAGCGAAAGAATTGCCGTAGCCGTGCTTGGAGCAGGTGAGCACGGTAAGAAGCACGCCCGGGGGTTGCAGCAGGTCGTGGGCGCGGACCTGGTGGGAGTCTATGACCTTCGCCCGGAAAGGGCCAGGGAACTGGCGGCTGAGCTGGGAGTCCGGGCGTTCGCGAGCCTGGAGGAGGTTTGGGGGGCAGTTCGTGCCGTAAGCGTAGTTATACCCACCGCCAGCCACGCCGAAGTGGCGCGCCAAGCCTTTGCCCAGGGCGTGGATGTTCTTCTCGAGAAACCGATCACGCGTACCGTGGAGGAAGCTGAGGAAGTGACGGCTCTAGCCAAAAGCCTGGGTTGCATCCTGCAAGTTGGACACCTCGAACGGTTCAACCCCGGGGTGGTGGCCGCCAAGGCCATAACCCGCCAGCCGCTGTTTTTTGAAATCCACCGCATGGGGGTTTTTAGCGCACGCAGCCTGGATGTTGACGTGGTGTTCGACCTGATGATCCACGACCTCGATCTGGTGCTGTGGATGGTCGATTCAGCAGTCTGTGAAGTGCGCGCAGTGGGATTGCCGGTGCTCTCCGACAAAGTCGACATTGCCAATGCCCGCGTGGAGTTTGAATGCGGCGCAGTAGCGAACTTCACCGCCAGCCGCGTGAGCACGGAACGGATACGCAAGTTCCGTTTTTTTCAGCCCTACGATTATGTTTCCATTGATTTTACGCGGCGCGATGCAACGCTTTTGGGGGTGGATAACGGCGGTCCAACGCCCCGCATCACCTTTCAGAAGCTCGAAACCAAGCCCGTGGACCCCCTTCAGTCAGAACTCGAAGCTTTTCTGGAATCGGTCCGCACCCGCCGCGCGCCTCTGGTGGGGGGAGCGGAGGGCAAGCGAGCGCTCGCTTTGGCCGAGCGGGTGATGAATTGCATCGAAGAACATGCGGGCAAGGTGAACGTGCGCCTGGGCCGGCCGGCCGGCCAAAGCGGAGAGATGTAGGCAGATATGCCAACTGGTGATACTAAGGCCGAGAACAGCGTGGGCGCTACGCCGACCGGACGTCCCCCTGCGCCGAAGCCCGAGTTCCACATCACCTTCGTGGATTCCACTCTTCCGCCCATTTCCCTTTTCCGGCAGATTCTGCAAGGGCTCCGCGAGCCGAAGTTCACCGTTCCGGAAAAGTATTCCCGGGAAAACGTCACTGCGGACGCGACACTTTCCGGAAGTCCCGCTGAACCCGGGCCTGAGTTCCACGCCACTTTCGTGGATTCCACCCTTCCACCCGTTTCGCTATTCCGTCAGATTTGGCAAGGGTTCCACGAACCGAAGTTCACTGTTCCCGAGAAGTATTACCAGGGAAAGGTCACTGGTGAAGCTACGTCGACCGGAAGTTCCCCCGAACCTGGGGCTGAGTTCCACCCTACCTTCGTGGAATCCAGCCTTCCTCCCGTTTCCCTCTTCCGGCAGATTGTGCAAATCGTCCGCGAACCGAAGATCGCCGTTCCGAAAAAGTATTCCCGCCGAGGTGCCACTCCGCCCGCAACGGACGCGCCTCCTGTGTTCGTGGATCCCAACCAGCTCAACCTCTTCGAGAAGCCAAGGGTCCCCTCGATCCCGATCAGCTCAAAGCCCACCGATCTCCCGGAGGATTGGCAGGACTATCATGTGCTGCTGGACCTGGATCCGGAGGCCATAAAGTGGCGGCGCCGGACGATGTACCTGACTTCGGTGATCCTGCACGGACTCCTGGTGCTGATTCTCGTCTTCTCACCGGACTTGTGGCGCCGCGGAAGGCAGATGGTGGGATTGCCCGTCGAAGTGGCGCCCCAGAAACAGTTTTCCTATCTCTTGCTGCCACCGGAGGTCCTGCGGCGGTTGACCGAGCCGCCCCCGGAGAACTCCCCCCTTTCAGACCAAAATCGTCGTGCCCAAGGCCGCTCGCCAGTTATCAACCCGCGCGGCCTGCCCATGCCCTACTCGCTGGGCAACTCAAAATTGCCGGAAATCGCTGGCGGCGGTAAACCACCTGCTGCTGCGCCCACTTTGCCGCCGGCAGGGGGCAAAGCCGAGCCTGCCAGCCCACCCTCGAATCAGCCGTCGAACCAGCCGTCGAATCAGCCTCCCGCAGAAGCCAAGAACGATGATGCGTTGCGACTGGAAGACGTCAAGCCGAAATCGGGAGGGGGCGGTTCGGGGTTGAACCTCCCCAACCTCACGCCGGGGCAAGCTATTCAGCAGTCGTTGCAATCCGCAGCGCGCGCCGGGCGCTATCCGAGCGGCGGCGGGAGCGGCAACGGGGCAGGCTATGGGGATGGCAATGCGCAGTTTGGCAACCTCCAACCGAACTTCTCCACGGAAGGGCCGATTATCCTCTCCGACACACTCGGCGTGGATTTCGGCCCCTACCTCTCGCGCATTATTTTCATCGTGCGCCGGAATTGGTACTCGGTGATTCCAGAATCTGCGCGGCTGGGCGAAAAAGGCCGGGTGAGTATTGTCTTCGAGATCCTCAAAGACGGTTCCGTTCCTCAATTGCGCCTGGTCGCCTCATCGGGCTCCGATCCGCTCGATCGCGCGGCCCTGGCAGGCATTCGCGCTTCCATCCCCTTTCCGCCCTTACCGGAGGAGTTCACTGGCAACCATCTGGTTCTCCAGTTTATCTTCCTCTACAACATAGGCCCGGGCCAGTAAGCGATGAAGTAGCGCGGGCGCCCCGCGCGCTAGGGCAGGAACGTCCTGCTATGCTCTGTAGGGGGACGGCTTGCCTTCCCCGTGGCAGTATCTCTGGTCATCGACCAGGTACGGCAACCCTACCCCTACAGACGCCAATTCGATATGTTAGAATTAGAATTTGAGGAGTGGCTCCTCGGGCAATTGAGCGCGCACCTTTCACATTCCAATTCGCCGAGCTTTGTCCTCGACATGAAACCCTCGCTAGAGGAAGCTGGTAATGCCTCGCCTTTCTCGAATTCAACTCCTGGGCTGTTTTCTGCTCCTCACGGTGATTCTGGGAATCCTACTGCTGCGGGCCCTGCGTCTGGTATGGTGGTCCCGATAGAAAAGGGCGCGCCCCTGGTCGCCATTGTCGGCCCCACGGCTGCTGGGAAATCGGCCCTGGCGCTAGCCTTGGCTGAGTCCCTGAACGGAGAAATCGTTAATTACGATTCGGTGCAGCTTTATCGGGGATTCGACATCGGGTCAGGGAAACTCCCGCCGGAAGAGCGGCGCGGCGTTCCGCACCACCTCTTGGATTGTCTGGAAGCCGAAGAGCAGTTTACGGCAGGAGATTACCGCCGGGAGGCGCTGCGGGTATTGGCGGAAATCAAAGAACGAGCGAGATTGCCGATTTTCGTCGGCGGCACGGGGCTCTATCTCCGCGCAGTCTTCATGGGGCTGTTCGACGGCCCGCCGCGCTCGGAGGAGTTGAGAGACAGGCTGCGCGGTCTGGCAGAACGAAAAGGCCGCGAGTTCCTCCACCGGCTGCTGAAGCGGCTTGATCCCGAAGCTGCGGCCCGGATTGGGCCGCGAGACACGCACAAAACTGTGCGCGCGCTGGAGGTGTGCATTCTGGTCCGAACTCCTATCTCCAAGATGCAGGCGCGCGGCCGGAGTGGCCTGGAAGGATATCGAGTCGTTAAAGTGGGATTGCGTCCCGAAAGAAAGCAGCTCTGCCAGCGGATTGACAGGCGCGTGGAGTGGATGTTCGCGCAGGGCTTAGTGGAGGAAACACGTGCCCTACTGGCGCGTCAGGACTGGAGCCGACTCAAAGCCCTCGGGGCGCTGGGCTACCGCCAAGCCAGCGCAGTGGCCCAAGGTCAATTGAACTTGCCGGAAGCCATTCTTCAAACTCAGGTGGCCACGCGGCGATACGCCAAGCGGCAGATGACTTGGTTTCGGCATGAGCCGGGAATCATCTGGTTTGGCGGCTTTGGCGACGACCTCGGGGTCCAAAACCAAGTCATCAAACTTTTGCAAGTAATCGGCATCGCAACACGGAAGTGAGGACCCGTATGACAGAATCCGGCGCTCAACATTCAGATTCCAGATCAGGACAAGGGGTGGTGAGACCTGTGCCAGAAAAGGGAGAAAAAATGGAGAAGCCGCCGCAGAATATTCAAGACGGATTTTTGAATACGGTGCGCAAAGAGAAGCTCACGGTCACTGTTTATCTGTTAAGTGGTGTCAAACTCACCGGCCGTATCCGCAGTTTTGATAAGTATTCCTTGATCCTGGAGAGCAACGGCCAGGAACAATTGGTGTTCAAACACGCCGTCGCTACCGTGCTGCTGCCGCGCGCCGGGAGTGTTCCAGGGGCAGCGGCATCGGAGGGGTAAGAGGATTCGCCGCGCACAAACATCCGAGAAGGTTTTTCTGGCAGGTTGGGAACCGTCGCTGCGCCCGGGACGAGTTCCCGGCAGGACGGACGCCGAGGATTCTCTTCGGGAACTCCACGAGTTGGCAGTGGGAGCCGGAGCGCGCATCGTGGGATCCCTGCTCCAGAGGTCTCCGCAACCCGACCCGGCAACCCTGCTGGGAAAAGGCAAACTGAACGAGGTCCGGAATTCCGCGCACGCCGCGGCCGCCGACTTGGTCATCATCGACCACGACCTCACACCCTCTCAACTGCGCAACCTGGAGCGCGAGTTGAACCTGAGGGTGATCGACAGGACGCAACTGATTCTCGATATTTTTGCCGGTCGCGCGCGGAGCCGGGAGGGGCAGTTGCAAGTGGAACTGGCCCAGTTGAACTATCTGCTGCCGCGGCTGGGTGGACACGGCGTCGAGCTCTCCCGGCTGGGCGGCGGCATCGGCACGCGCGGCCCCGGCGAGCAGCAGTTGGAGTATGACCGGCGGCGCATTCGCACGCGCATTCGCTCCCTCGGCGCGGCGATCGAGAAGGTCCGCTTGCAGCGCGCCTTGCATCGGGCGCGGCGGCGGGATCATCAATTCCTCACGGTGGCGCTGGTAGGCTATACCAACGCGGGAAAATCCACCCTCTTCAATGCCTTGACGTCCGCCGGCGTGTTCACCTCTTCCCGGCTCTTTGCCACTCTCGACCCCACGGTACGCGCTTTGCCGGTGCAATCGCGAAGACCCGTTTTGCTTTCGGATACGGTGGGATTTATTCAGAAGCTGCCTTCACACCTCGTCGCCGCTTTCCGCGCCACTCTGGAAGAGTTGGAGGACGCCAGCCTCTTGCTGCATGTTACCGACGCCTCCGATTCGCGGCACGAGTCCCAGGATGGCGCCGTGGAGTCCTTGCTGGAAACGCTGAGCGTGGGGACTACTCCACGGCTTCACGTCTGGAATAAAATCGATCTTGTGGACGCGACGGGCAGGAAGCGGCTTCCCGCTGATCATCAGGATGTCTGGGTCTCCGCCGAGACGGGTGAAGGCCTCGACGTCCTGCTGCAACGAATCGATCAATCGTTGACCCAGGATCCCGTCGTCGAGGCTGACATCGAACTCTCGCCGGCGGATGGCGAGAGCTTAGCCCTGCTTCATCGCTCCGGCGTTGTGCTATCAACCCAATATGAAGACGACCGAGTCAGAGTGCGCGCGCGCCTGCGCGAGTCACTTTGGGAGCGACTTAGAAGCATGGAAGAAAAGATGGTTCCGCACCCATGAAGGCCCCCATTTTCCGGCTAAAACAGCATGTAGAAAACTCTCACGAAAGCCCGCATTTTCGGGCTAAAACAGCTTGTGGAAAACTCTGTGGAAAATCTCAGTGCTCTCGCGCAGTCGCAACCCTGCTCACACCCGCCAAAAATGCGCCTTCCGTGGAAATGCGGCAAGTTAGTAGTGTAGTTTCAATGGTTTACGAACATCCCTCCATGCCATTGAGATTGAAACGGTCCCCCAGTGCGGGATGCCCAAAGGCGTCACAAACGCCGTGAGTTTTGCACAAAGTTAAGGCAATCGGGGGGTCGCCGCGTAGCCCTGAAGATTCTTCCTATCCGCATGAAATCAGGCTGATTTTAGGCTAGGCTCGATTCGTGATGGCTCGACATCGGTCGGCTGACGGACAGGCTTTCGTTGGCGATTGTTGATTGCCGATTGCGGGAGCGGAAAATCGGAATTCGAAACTCGGCTCTAACGGGGTGCAGCACCGTTTTTTGCGATTTTCGAGTTTCCAGTTTCGAGTTTCGAATATCGGCAATCGTCAATCGACAATTCCCGTATGCACAATTCCAGGTTGCGCGTTGACACCTCGCTGGAGGTCCGTTATAGTTAGGTGGGACAGCGTGGTTGGTCCGGGCGTAGTGTCTCAGCACTCGCTGTAATGGTGCCCTTCCGACCACTCCTCCGCTAAGGGCAGATCTCAAAGGCGCATGAATCTCCCCACTTCGTTAACCTTGCTCCGCATCTTCTTCGTGCCCCTCGTGGTGGTGCTGTTACTAACCACGGGGCACAACATGGACCTCTGGGCAGTTGGAGTTTTTCTGCTCGCCGCCACCACCGACCTCCTGGATGGCTACCTGGCGCGCAAACGCGCGCAAGTGACGACGCTGGGAATACTGCTTGACCCTATTGCTGACAAGTTGCTCACCTCCGCCGCCTTCATTTCGCTGGTCTATCTTCAGTTGGTCGCGGCGTGGATGGCGGCAATAATTATCGGAAGGGAATTCGCGGTGTCCGGCTTGCGGGCCATCGCTTCTGCGGAAGGATTCGTCCTGGAAGCGTCCGAGCTGGGAAAGACCAAGATGGTCTCCCAGGTCGTAGCGATCACAGTCATTATGCTGGAAAAGCGACACCCCTTCCTGCATCCCCTGGGCGAAATCCTCTTATGGATGGTGGTTCTCTTCGCGCTGGCGTCTGCGGCGCAGTACTTCTTTTCCTTCTGGAGAAGATTGGATGTGCGCATCAAGGGGCGCGCATCGATTCACCGGGTGGTTCTCAGGCCGGGTGAAAAGGAACAGGAAGAGAAAGATGTTGCAGCTCAATGAGGCTGAGAAACATCGTTTGCTCGAGTTGGCGAGAACAGCTCTCGAGGAGGTCGTGCGCTTCGGGAGGTTGTCGGAGGTGGCTGAACCCTCGGAGGCGCTGCGAACGCCCTGCGGGGCCTTCGTCACGCTCTCGAAGGGGAAGCACCTGCGGGGATGCATCGGCCATATTGAAGCGCTCAGACCGCTCTACGTCACGGTGCGCGAATGCGCCCGAGCCGCTGCTCTCGACGATCCGCGCTTCGACCCCGTGACGCCGGCGGAACTGCCCTCCTTGCAACTCGAGATTTCCGTATTGTCTCCCATGCAGGATATTGCTCCGCAGCAGGTCGAAGTGGGCCGGCACGGATTGCTGATTTCGCGCGGAGCACAACGCGGCCTCCTCCTGCCTCAGGTGGCTGTGGAATGGAACTGGGACCGGGAGCAATTTCTAGAAGAGACCTGCCTCAAAGCCGGCTTGCCCGCCGATGCCTGGCGGCACGGCGCAAGAATCCAGGCCTTCACGGCGCAAGTCCTGGAAGAACCCTCCAAAACGAAGCCTCACTCCAACTCGACTCCGTAGCCGACGCTGATATCCCGCCTGGAGTTCACGATGATCGCCGCCGCAGACTTTTCCTGCGTGGAGAGGACTACAATCTCTCCCACGGTCTCGCGGGGTTGGGCGTAATAGCCGGACACCGCCCAGCGACTTGGGCGGGGGAGGGTGAAGTAGACCCGATACCGTTGACCGACCGCCGCGCCGTTCTTTTGTCCAAAGTTAAGATAGACGATGTCGCCGTTCGCGGTGGACGCG
>Ga0326728_10019559_pt1 | contig 13117 bp, 12 predicted proteins | sample MB3enrmetagenome_FD_207602 | JGI IMG/M metagenome (GOLD analysis project Ga0326728, IMG submission 207602) | Lab enriched peat soil microbial communities from McLean, Ithaca, NY, United States - MB31MN | ecosystem: Environmental > Terrestrial > Soil > Wetlands > Peat | place: USA: New York...
ATTGTACAGCATGCGGGAGCCTCTGGGCGAAAAAGATTCACAAACCCTGATAAGCAAGTTGCACAAGATCGACTCTGTGCTTCAATGCCTCTTCTAACAGGGCTTACACCAAGTCGCCTACAAGTTTAACTCTTGCAAAGTTTTCTTCGCGGTGTGGAGCCGCATCTAATTCCCCAGTCAAATCTTTTCCCGCCTCATGCATTCCCAAATGGTCTCCGTCACTCCAGAGACCGCTCTGAGACACATCGTAAACTTTCCCGTTATAGGCAAAGAAGGCTGGTTTACCATTTTTACCGTTGTTCTCTACCAGTTCTTGCTTGGTTACTTTTCTTTGTTCAGTCACAAAAACCACTTCTAACCTTTAAAATTAAAAATAGGCATTTAATAATGTTTACGCATTAGCCCACAATGGGATGACGGCGGAATGTGGCTGTTGGGCCGGTGCGAACGATAATGAAGCCACGGTGAAACTTGCTTTGCCCAACTGGTCCGGCGCTGGAACCTTCGTTTGCGTTTTCACTTCTCGAATTACCCAGCTGAACGTGTTAAAGTTCGGGTGCGAAGAGTTTGTTTGGTTAGTGTTCAAAGAATTTAACATTACTACAATGAAGATGGCTGCAACAACCACCACTATGGCAACTGCAACCGCAATCAAAACGATTTCGGGCGTTGAAAGCAGACTTTTATGGGTTGGCTTTGCTGAAGATGCGCGGGAAGCAAAAGTTAATGTTTGAACTCCGCATTTGTCGCAGAACCTGGCGTTTTCTTCAAGTTTGGCGCCGCATCTTCTACAGTAAGGCAACTATTTGAATCCTCAACCACTGGTATGGCTTGAAAAATTTAAGGCTTGCCGACAGCCGAAAAATGGAGAGCTGCAAATCATAAATTTATGTTGGCGAGAGACAGGTGAGCGGGCAAACCAGCTTTTCTACTTTTTTGCCCATAGTTAACTGGATTCATCTATGCTTTTCTTGAAAAGGGCTTTGTCAATTGTTCTTGCATCCAAATTATGTTTCGCCGCGGTTTTCCTTAACGCAGCAAGCATCTTGATGTAGTTTTGAGGCGTATAAAGGCCAGGAGGCGGATTACCAAGCAGACCCTTCCAAACTCTTAAGTCAAAAATCCCGTATTTGTGGGGGTCAAAAAAAGTCAAAATCACGCTCGCAATGATAGGGCTAACGCCTTCAAGGGTTGTTAAGCAGGAAATCTTGTAGTTATCGTCCCCGTCAGGCAAGTTGAAGGCTTGGCTAGATATTCGGCTTACTTTTTCCTCTGTGTTACGAAGGACAAGTTCTAAGAGTCGGGTTTTCTTTTCGGGTTCTTCCTTGAATTTCCACTCGATTACTTGGGCTAAGTCGGCGACTGTTAGGGCTTTTTGTTTTCGAAATCTGGCGCCTAGCTCCCGTTCGCGTTGGGCTTGCCACCCGTAGCTCTTGTCGTATTTTCGGCTCCAAGTGATGTATTCGGGTTTGTCCATTAAACTCAGCTGTCATGATTAAGGTGTCTAAAGCATTTCTGCCTTTCTGAATTAAAACTAAAAAATAAACAATAAATTGGGGGAATGTTAGTTTTGGTCTACCAGGTGTGCTGTACCATCTGGGCAATAAACTTTCTCATCTTTGTTTACGCGCCTGTAGCGTTCACTGCAGATATGCTGCATCTCGCAACCGTCGCAATCTCTACTTAGCATTTTTTTTTCGCCTCCTATGGGACTTTTCAACATGTTGCCGATGCCTTATAAGCGTATGTAATATGCATGTATATACATCCAAGTGCTTAATTGCGGCGTTTCTTACGAAGGAACAAGTCTTACAGGCAACGCAGTCCTCCGAGCAGGAAAAGGCATTTTTGATTTGGCAAAATCCAAAACAGTCGTATTATACAAGTTTCAAGTCGCCTTGCTCAATTTAGCTCTTATCTGGGGTTGAATGCATGAGCTTTCATTCTTGATTACCGTGGAAGGCAACGCGAAGACGCTTAGACCTGCTTTTCCGACAATCGCCAAATCCACTATGCCGTTTCAGCGTGCGTTTATCGCAAGTATTAATTAGGAATCTTATTTGCAACTTAACAAGGCTTTACTATCTCTTAAGCAAAGAATTCGAAGCATGGAAAAAGCGCAGTCTAAGCAAGAAAAGGTTTTGTCCCAGGTTTCTCTTCTTCCTCAAGTAGAAGTTGATTTGGCTAGCGAAGCCAAAGAAAAACGATTGCGCATCCTGCATGTTGACGATGATGTTTGTTTTACAGAGGTTTCCAAGAATATATTATCATTTTTAGCTAACTTCGAAGTTGACACAGCCAAATCTGCTGAAGAGGCGTTCAGAAAAATAAGATCCAGCTCGTATGATGCAATCGTTTCTGACTATGAAATGCCCAACAAGAACGGGTTAGACTTTCTGGTTGAGCTCAGAGCCCAAAAAATAGAAGTTCCATTCCTGCTTTTAACTGGAAAAGGCAGAGAAGAAATAGCTATGGAGGCTTTGAATCTTGGCGCAGACGGATATGTAAGCAAACACGGAAACCCTGACATAGTTTACGGTGAACTTATTCATTACATTCGAAGTGCAGTTGAGAGAAAACAGGCGAAGACCGCTCTCAGCCACAGTCAGGAAGAGTTAGAAGCCATAATCATGAATGCTCCGATCGGAATTTCCGCCTCTAGTTCTTCGGAAGAAATTTTTAAGACAGCAAATGCAGAATTTAGTCGAATACTCGGGTATCCCCTGGATGAGTTGCGAAAGCTAACTTTCAGGGATATCACTTACCCTGAAGACCTAGAAGAAAGCATTGACAAGGTTAAGGAACTTAAAGCTGGGAAAATTCCTGGGTTCAAAATAGAAAAAAGATACGTTAGGAAAGATGGGAGCATAATTCACGGAAGAGTAAGCGTAAACACAGTCAGGGATAAGGAAGGCAAACTCTGTCTTTTTATTGCGCAGCTTGAAGACATCACTGACCGCAAGAAAATGGAAGATGCTCTCCTGCAGGACCGAGAAACGCTTGAAGCAATTACGGAGAACCTTGGTGTAGGCTTTGGTACTATCAGCAAAGACTATCGTGTGCTGTGGTTGAACCGATTCATAAAAAATAACGTGGGTAACGTAGAGGGAAAACCGTGCTATTCGTCACTTAACACGTTGGACCATATTTGCCCAGACTGCGGCGTTAGAAAAGTCTTCGAAGAGGGAGTAGAGAAAGATTCTCATGAATATACCCAAATTGGTGTTAATGGCAAGCCTTATTATGTTGAACTTATTGCCACGCCACTAAAGGATAAAGATGGAAACGTAACTGCGGCATTGGAATTTGTCGTAGACATAGCTGAGAAAAAACAAAGAGAAAAAGACCTCAGGGAAAGCAGAGAAGAATTCAAAGCCCTATTCAATTTCAACCCTCAAGCCGTAGCCTACTCCGACGAAAACTACCGTATCATCAACATTAACCCCAAATTCACTGATGTCTTCGGGTATACATTAGATGAGATCCGCGGCAAAAACCAATCCGAACTTCTTGTTCCTGCAGACCTGAAACAGGAAATGAACACCTACATCGAAAAGAGTTGCAGCCAAGAAGTTAGTTTTCAGACAAAAAGAAAACGTAAGGACGGTTCCACGCTGCAAGTCTTCGTATCTTTAGCGTCGGTTGCAGTCGGTGGGAAAAGAATCGGAAGCGTTACAGTTTATACGGATATGACGGATCAAGTTGCTTCAGAAGCGAAGATTGAAGTTGCACTTAAACAATCGGAAGTTCTAAACGAAAAACTCAGCGTGATCGGAAGTTTCACTCGGCATGACGTCCGCAATAAGCTGATGGCCATTGAAGGAAACGCGTATTTAGCCAAGAAGCATGCTGGCAGCGACCAGAAAATGAATAATCATCTGGACCAGATTCGCTTGGCCGTCACAAGCATAACTCGAATGCTTGATTTCGCTAAAATCTACGAATCCCTTGGAAGTGAGCAACGCACCCAGATCGATGTAGGAAAAGCAATCGACCAAGCAGCCTCTCTGTTCAGCGGACTTAAAGGCGCTCAACTAATTAACGAATGCAGCGGTTTCAGCATTCTGGCTGACTCAATGCTCACAACTGTATTCCACAACTTAATTGACAACTCACTCAAATATGGCAAGAACTTGACTACGATAAGAATCAGCCACAGAGAAGAAGACGGTTCAGAAACCATAATCTACGAAGACGACGGCGGAGGCATAAGCGAAGAAGATAAAATGCATTTGTTCACAAAGGGTTTCGGGCATGGCTCAGGCTTTGGTTTGTACCTGATTAGACGAACCTGCGACATCTACGGGTGGAACGTCAAAGAAACAGGCGACTTCGGCAAAGGCGCAAAATTCGTGTTCACCATACCCGCAAGCGCTAAGTCGGAAAAAGTAGTCAGCAGCTAACCCTTACACAAAATCTAACAAACATTAGCAAAGGAAGACGTTTTCCAAACCTGACCATCAACGCGGACGATTGGTCTACCCATAATGTCCCGCATTGTATCAGCGACTTTGAACGGGTCATGAATAAGGAAGAGTTTCGTGGGCGTCCACCATGAGAGTTAACCGTCATGGGTGGAGATGGTGAAAAGCCAAGAGCTAAATACATTCAAGACCCTAATTTGGGAAACATAAAGAAGGGGAGCATTGGCGCTGTGAAGCCGTTTAGCTTTGTTCACGCTTCAGACCTGCATCTGGGCTATGCGCAGTACGGGTTAGAGGCGAGAAGGCAAGACTTCGACAACGCGTTCAAGGAACTTGTTGATAAAACCATCGAGTTAAAAGTCGACTTCATGATCATCGCCGGTGACCTTTTTCATCAAGCGAGACCCTCAAACGTGACATTGGAAAACACTATTCGATGTTTTAAACGTCTCAAAGACGCGGGCATCCCGGTTCTGACGGTTGACGGCTCACATGACTCGGCACCCAACACCGTAACCGGCACCATCCTTTGCCCCCTGGACAGCGCAGGGTTAATCCATCATCTTCCAAGGCACAGCGGCGCCTGCTGGCGCAAACAAGACTGCTGCTACGTGTATGGCATCCCGAACTTCCACAACAAACACAAAACTGAAGAAGCACTTCCCAAATTCATGGCGGAAAACCCCCCTGCACCCGACAGCCGCGTCTGCAACATCTTTGTTTTCCACGGCGCTTTAGACCTGCCAGCAGTTAAACCGCCTTACATTGAAGCGGAACTTTCGCCTGACCAGTTGCCCGGCGACTTCAACTACTATGCTGCTGGCCACGTCCATGAACAGTTCCTTGAGAAGTTCAAAGGCGGCTTGCTTGTTTACAGCGGCTGCACGGAAACGGCTGATTACCGAGAAGCCAAGTACCGCAAAGGCTTCATCCATGTCACGGTAAACGAGAAATGCGAGATTGACACTCAGCCCGTCGAGCTCCAGTCTCCCCGCCGATTCATCGTACTAGAGCAAGAGTACAACGGGTTAGCATCCTCAAAAATCACGGAGCTAACAGCCCAGCAGGTGAGGGACAACGACGCTGAAGGCGCAATCATAATCCCGGTTTTGAAAGGAACCCTCCCAGTTGAGGCAAGCCGGTCAGAAATCGACACGGGCAAAATTCGAAGAGCAGGCGAAAAAGCCTTGCTTGTCCACCCCATCGTGCTTCTGAGAGAAACTGCGATTTCAGACGAGGTTGCACGCTCCATTTTTGAAGGTGAATTCAAAGATCTAAGAACCAAAGCATACGATTATTTTCTGGAGATTTTCTCGCAAAGATACAGCCGCCCGGAAGCTGAAAAAATCGCCAAGTCCGCTCTTAACCTCATTGAGCCTTTGAGCCGAAAGCAAGAGGACAAGGTTAAACAGGTGATTGAGGAGCTGACGAAATGAAGATTGAAGTTATTCAGCTTGAAAACATTCGTAGTCACGTCAAATCAACCGTGCCTTTCACCAGCGGCTTTAACTGTCTTGTGGGCGGTTTAGGCTGCGGAAAATCCAGCGTCCTCTACGCGGTTGACTTTGCTTTGTTTGGCGACGCAATCGGCAGAAGCTTTGAGTATTTGCTTCGTGAAGGCGCAGACTGGGGACGCGTCACAGTTCAATTTACCCAGAACGGCAGCACCTACAAGCTTACGCGGGGAATCAAACGAAAAGGAAAAAGCATCACCCAAAACATCGAGGAGTTGAAGCTCTTCGAGGATGAGAAGCTCGTTGCAAGCATGAAAACCGACGCGATAGCCGAGCAGTTCAAAGCCATAACTGGGTTAGATAAGGAGCTTTACAGAGAAATCGTTTGGTTTAGGCAGGAGCATCTCAAGGAACTGTTGGATTCTGCGCCCCGTGACAGGCAGAGACGATTGGATGAGTTGTTTGGGTTATCTGATTATGAGGTTGCATGGAGTAGCATCGCGCAGTACCAGCGGGATTACGAGACCGAAAGACGGGTTTACGAGAAAGACCCAGATGTTAACGGATTGGAGAAGCTTAGCGCTGATTACAACAAGACAACCGAAGAATATACGATGCTGGAAATGGAGCTTGACACTTCAACTCAGACTTTGGCGATTGCAAAGAGAACGTTGGACGAAGCGGATTCGAAACTTAAGCGGCTGGAAGAAAAGCGGCAAGCCATCGAAGAGCTGAAACGTAAAGAGGCGAGGCTGCACTCTGACGCCGTAAACACTGGCAGGACCTTGGCTTCTTTAACGGAGCGGATACAGGGCAAAAAAACGATCTTGGACAATTTGCGGCAGCGCCAAGTTTCCATCGACACTCAAGCTAAACTGTGCCTGAGCAAGCTTGAGCAGGCGGGCTTGCCTGCAAACCAGCCTGTCCAATCATTGCACACCTGTATGGCGACGTTTGACGACAAAATCAGCAGCTTACGGGCTGACCAAGAAGCCACCTCACGGGACCTGCAAACAGACAAGAGGCGATCGATCTCGCTGGCGCAGGAAAACAAATGCCCGCTCTGCATACAGCCTTTAGACGGAGACTACAAGACTAACCTGCTTTCTCGAATCGAAAAAGACAACGTTAGCCGAGAGAAAACCCTCATTGACCTACGAGTTCAGATCGAGTCCATGCAGAAAACAAAGGCTTCAGCCTCAGACGCCTACGCTAACCTGCAAACCTGCCTGACAAGAGCGGAAGAGCTAAAGAACCGCTTAAGCGAGGAAGAGAATAACCTTAAAGCCTTGTTATGTGAGTTTGAGGAAAAACAGGTTCTTGAAGCGGATGTTAAGACCCAGCTTGAGGCGGTGCAGTTTGAAATCAGTCGGTTTGACCTGTCTGAAGTGGATGCTGCTCGGAATCAGCGTGAAGCGGCATTTCGGCAATATTACGTTGTTGACTCTGACTTGCGCACTAAGGAGAGCCGAAAGAAAGACCTTTTCAAACGCTTAGACGAAATCAAAGACCGCATTAACGTGGCTCAGGAAAAGCTTGAGCGCATGGAGAAAACCCGCAAAACCGTGGAAATCCTGGGCGCGATTCGTGATGCTTACCGTAGCATCCAGCCAAAGCTCCGCTGCGAGTTTGTAAAGGTTCTGCGCAACTACATCCAGCAAGTGCTTGACAGCCTAGTCGGGCCCGAAGCATCCATGCTAAACGTGGTAATCGACGACACATACACACCTTACGTTAAAAGCGAAGCAGGGGTCGACCGTGAAGTCTCCAACCTTTCAGGCGGCGAACGTACCCTTCTGGCTTTCGCTTACCGTCTGGGATTGGGGCAGCTTATCATGCAGTCGCGGACGGGCCACGGCTTAAGCATGCTGGTGCTTGACGAACCAACGGAAAACTTGGGCAGCGAAGACGGCAGCATAGAACGCCTCGCAGAAGCCATAAGCCGATTTAAAGCGATAGAGCAAATCATCGCCGTCACACACAGTGAAGCCTTCGCCGGCAAGGCTGACCATGTGATTACACTTGAAAAAGAGGCTGGGATAAGCAAAATATCAATTGACCGATAGCAAATTCCCCAAAATGTCTATGTCGTCTATTTTCATGAAAAATATTTTCAGCGGTCTTTGAAAAGCTCTTTACTGTGCTGTTCTAAAGAGAAGAACAAAAGGAAGTTTTCCAAGTTTCAAATGGAGCGTTCTGAAGTTGGTAAAGGCTTATATCGAACCCATTCCATATCTTGAAAAGCGAAAAAAATGTGTTTGATTGGTTAGAAACCTTTTCAAACAAAATTCATTAATAAAGGAGTAGAAAAAATCTTGAATACAAAAAAACTTAAAGTTATTGCAATGATTCTACTAACGTCAACCCTCTTAATCCTAGCAGCAAGCGCAGTCAGCGTTCCAACTGTTAAAGCACAAGCAACCGAGAACTTAATTGTCTACACTACATTAGGCGGGGCATCATCCGGAGCTGTCAAAGCAAACGGCACCGCAATGACTTCGGGGTCAACAGGTAATAGTCTTACCAGCGGCGACACATATACTTTCACGGCGACGGCTGCTTCCGGCTTCCAATTCATAGGCTGGGTGTACGCCGACAAAAACGGTCCAGTTGGATCAACCAGCGCCTCATACTCGAAAGTCATTTCAAACACTTGCTCTTTGGAAGCAGTCTTCGTACCGACCACTAACGCAACGGCAACAGAATCGGGAAGCGGCGCAGCCACACTAAGCCTCTTCTCAACCGCAGGCGGCACAACATACCCAGCTGGATCACTCACCGGAGCATCCGTCTCCGCTACCATAGGCTCCTCTACAGAAATTACGCAGACACCAGGAAGCGGCTACACATTCCTATGTTGGGTGGTACAATGCGCTTCAAATAACGAGTACACTTCAACTACACTCAACTATGTGCCAACTTCAAGCGGAGCAGCCATCGAAGCAATCTGGGTTCCAACCAACAGCGGAATAACATTGCCCTCCATGTCAGCCACACCAACGCCAACTAAAGTAGCTGAGTTCCCATCTGCAATGATTGCCATCGTAGCCTTAGCATTAGTCGCAGTTGCATTCGGAACAATAGCATACACCAAAAAAGCCCGAAAGTAAAACTTCCACTTTCTTTTTTTGTTTTTTTTAGTTCAATTTTGCACTTTTCGATTAAAATTAGTTATCGACCACTTGATTTCATGTAGGCACCGCCATTTGGGTGCGAATCAGCTTTTTAGCTTCAAAACAACGTCTCAAACCTTATATAACGCCCTCACGCACCGTTAAATCACAAAAATAATTGGCGGCATGCAGAAAATGAAGTTTGACGTGGGAATGGAATCAATTCAAGCGAAAGTAAAAGGGAACGTTCTCATGGTTTGCTCCAGCGAGCCTTTGCATGTGCTCAGCTCCGCGGTTTTGAACGGGGGGCTAAAAGAAGCACATTGCATAATCAATGTTCAAGTTCCTGAAGTCAGCGGCCAAAACAAAAATGATGAGCACTGGAACGCCGAAGAATTCCTAAAAACACAGGTTCAAGTTCTCAAGCTCCCAAACGACACAGTTGCGCTAATGACCGCCGCCAAAATGAAGAATGTGACGACGGCAACTCGAAAAACCGGGAAAACAACGCTGACGCTTTTCGTAACCGGGGGAAAAACCGTCGCCGTTACAGCCGGTGAACCTGCTGCCTCAAAAACCGCTGAAAAACACGGGACAATCAACATTATCTTGCTCGTGGATGGGAACATGACGGACGGATGCATGGTTGAGGCACATAAAACCATCACCGAAGCCAAAACAGTCGCGTTGCGTGAGCTGGATCTTAGAAGCCAATTTTCAGGCGACCTCGCCACAGGAACACTCACAGACACCGTTGCAGTGGCTTGCACCAAAAAAGGCGAGCGCATAAACTTTGCCGGAACCTTCACGTTGATAGGCGAACTCATCGCTCAATGCGTTAGAGAATGCGTAAAAGAAGCCATTCACAAACAAGAGAATTTTGCTGCAAACAGACCCTTGACGGAGCGATTACTTGAAAGGGGCATACAAACCGAAAACCTGCTTTCCCTTCTTGGGGAAGCCACGATTCCAGTTGAAAGCCCAAAGTATCATAAGCTCCAGAAAGAATTGGAGCAAATTTTGAGCGACAACAAAATTGCGTCACTGGTTCTGGCAAGCTTAAGGTTCGATGACGACCTGAACAAGGGCTTACTCCCAAAGCAGGGCGAAAGCGTTGTCGGTCAAGTCGCTTTTGAAGGCGTTGTGTTGGGAGCAGTTAGAAGTTACTTTTCTGTTGGAAAGGGTAAATCTGAAACCTTAAAATTGAACTTGAGGAACGAAACAGAACTGGGGCCTTTCACTATTTGCGTTTTGAAAGTTCTTCTCAAGGACGCCTATTCTAAAGTGACTAGTTAAATCACTGCGCTTGCTTACCAATGCAATGGCTTGGGCGAATCAAGTGGTTACATGTAATTACCCATATGTTGCTTGAATACAGTTAACTTTAATAATGCTGAAACTTGCATTTTAGCAAGGTGCAAATTTACGTGGTCACTATAAACCCTGACGAGTTGCCGTATGACACGCTCAAACATTGGCCACCTATGACCTACAGAGACAACAAAGCACCCAGCAGAGAGGCAATCAAGGGGTTTGCAGATTTTCTTAAAACGGAAAACCAATCTAAAGGACCCAAAGAACTGCAACCGTGGATCCCGTTCTGCGATGGCAGGTGTTCTTTTTGCTATTTTCCCGTTAACTGCGAAAAACACGACATCTCCTCCTACATTGAGGCTTTGAAGTGCGCGTTGCATCGCTACGCAGAGACCAAGTATGTTAAATCGACTGTTTTTGACGAGATTTACGTTGGCGGAGGCAGCCCATCCGTTCTTTCAGAGACCCAAATCGCAGATGTCATCGACTACTGCCGAGGCAACTTTACTTTTGCAGACGGCTGCACGACAAAGTTTACTGCATGCACCTTTGGGCTGACAGACAAAAAAATTCATCTCTTAGCCTCACGTGAAGTTGACCAATTAGACATAGGGATCCAAACCTTCGAAGATGCTTTTCGAAAAAACCTTACCCTGCGCGACGGAAGTAAAGATGCGAAGGATAAACTGAAGGCTGTTAAGAGGAACGGTTTGCACCTCAGCATCGATTTGCTCTACAACCTTCCGGGACAAACGTTGGAACAATGGCGGGGCGACATTAAACAGGCTTTGGAGCTTGAAGTTGAAAGCGTAGACTGCTACCCGCTGGATCTGTACGCGGATACGCCGCTTGCCCGAAGAGTCGCCGGCGGCGAACTGCCCTCGCCTGGTGACTACAAAAAAGAACTTGAAATGTACCTGGAAGCCTACACCATTTTTAAAGAAAACGGGTACTTCCCAACTTGCCATAACAGGTTCTCAAAGCTCAAAGAAGATCGAGGCAAACCCTCTTCAGAAGTGGTTGGCTCAGGCGCAGGCTTTTTCATGGGGCACCTTGGCAACTTCCAATACTCCGACATAGACGACGTAAAAGGCTACGTGGCTTCAGTTCAGCAAGGATCTTTCCCGCTGGCTTCTCTTGCAACACTTTCAAAAGAAGATAAGATGCGAAAAGCAATGATGCTTATCTACATCCGGCAAAGGTTGGACCGCAAGGACTTCAGGGATGAATTCGGAAAGTTCCCAGAAGAAGCGTTCCCAGACGCTGTGGCAAGGCTGAAGAAAAAAGGGCTGATTGAAGTTACCGACGAGGAGATAAGATTGTCTGAAAAAGGTGATCCTTGGCGATTCAACGTGGCTTGGGAGTTCGTCAAGTAAAAACCGGTTATTCGACGTTTTGGTGCGTTTTTTTTTGTAAGGGCTCCTTAGGATGGGTGCCTGTTTTCTGGTTTGTTGGCGAATTGTTGAACGTGATTATTTGTTTGCATTTGTATGGGTAAACTTGATGGGAATTTGGGTCCGATTTCGGGTGTGGCGCCGGAGGGACTTTTTTTCAGAAAGTTTCTTATAGCAGGTTGGATAATCCAACCTAACACCAAGGGGATTAAAAGGATGGTAAACAGAAATATCATTTACATCACAACCGTAATAATCATCATAATACTGCTTTCAGGAGCATTCCTCTACATCAACTCCAAAACATCAAACAAAGCAGACACACAAGGCATAATCTCAGTAACAGACGATGAAGGCTACACCACCAATCTAACTGCGGTTCCTCAAAGAATCATTTCTCTGGCACCCGCCTGCACCCAGATTCTATTCGCGATAGGTGACGGCGGCAAAGTGGTCGGGGTAACCGACTACGACAACTACCCATACAATTTCTCAGCTTGGATCGCAGCCGGCAACATGACAAGCATCGGAGGATACTCAACCCCGAACATGGAAGCCATCGCTTCACTTCATCCAGACCTTATAGTTTCCGACAGCATCAACGACGCTCTTTTACCGAACATGCGAAATCTTGGTTACAAAGTAATCGTTGTAAACCCAACCAGCATTGCCGGAGTCTACCAAGACATCAACTTGGTTGGCAAAGCAACCGGCGCCGAAACAGCAGCCGCCAAAGTAGTTGCCAACATGACTAGCACCATCAGCAACATTGAAGCCAAAATAGCCGCCGCAAACATAGCCACCAAACCGAAGGTCTACTACGAAATATGGTCTGACCCACTCATGAGCACGGGTTCCACCACATGGATAAACGATGTCATAGACAAAGCGGGAGGAACCAACATATTTGGAAACGTGACCCAGCAATACCCAACCGTTAGTTCTGAAACCGTGGTTTCACTTAACCCAGACGTGATACTGCTGCCGACAAACATGGGAACTGGAACACCGTTCTACGGAAGCGTCGCCGCCGTGAAGGCACAGGCAGGATGGAGCATAATCAACGCGGTGAAGAACAACAGAATCTACGTCATCGACCAAGACTTGTTCGCTGAGCCGGGACCGAGAGTTGCAGATCAAGTATATGCAGTTGCACAGTGCCTGTACCCACAACTTTTTAACTCCACCTCCTAAATTTTTTGTAGTCGTGTAACCTCATGGATGATCAACAAGCAGAAAGAGCCTTGACAAGGCGTTCGTCCAAATGGAAACTGGTCATAGCAGCGCTGATAGTGGGTTTCATCGCGAGTGTAATTCTTTCACTCAACATAGGCTACCAGCCCATTTCGTTCAAGGAGATTCTTCTGATTCTAGGCAAGTTAATTCCTTTTTCGCCGATTAAATCCTCATCTTTTTCG
>Ga0326728_10019560_pt1 | contig 13116 bp, 7 predicted proteins | sample MB3enrmetagenome_FD_207602 | JGI IMG/M metagenome (GOLD analysis project Ga0326728, IMG submission 207602) | Lab enriched peat soil microbial communities from McLean, Ithaca, NY, United States - MB31MN | ecosystem: Environmental > Terrestrial > Soil > Wetlands > Peat | place: USA: New York...
CGGATCTGGAGCGCTGGGAGGTCTCGCAGGAAGCTGTTCCCCCGGCCGAGCGCAATGCCCCGTCGCGCAGCCTGCCGGAGGTGGGTGCCACGGTTCGCGACGCGGGCGGGGATCGGCTCTACGCGTTCGGCAACTCGGCGTGGCGGTCCGACGACGGAGGAGCGACGTGGTCCAATCTGACCGACTGGAACGGCGAGTCGCTTTTCCACAGCACGGTGGCGGACCTCGCAGTATCGCCCACCGACAGCGACACCATCGCCATGGCCACGTCTACGGGAATCTGGCGCTCGGCAGACAGTGGCCTGTCCTGGTCGGGAGTGAACGAATCCCTGCCGGGTTTGGCCGGACGTCGCTTCGCCGGCGTGCCGTCAGGCGTGCATGGATTCGCCATCGCCGTTGCGGGCACGGCGTCGGATCTCGAATGGTTCCCCGGAGAGAGAACCGCGTGGCGACCCGTATCCTCTTCATTTCAAAAGAATGAGCAGGAGAAAGCACAGCGCTGGGCGGCGATTTTGAGAACCACCGTCACGACCGCGGCCGAAGCCGGCGATTACGTGTACGCCGGCGCCGCGGACGGCCGGGTGCTGGCTTCCGGCGATCGCGGGCAGACCTGGCGCAGCTTCGGCGGTCCCGAGGAATCGGGTCCGGTGGAAGCGATCTACACCGACAGCAGGGACCCGCGGCTCGCTCTGGCAGTCTCCGGCGCGCGTGCCGCAGCCCAGCCGGGGATCAAATCGGTTCACGTAAGGCGGACCATCAACGGGGGCATCTTCTGGGACGATCTGACCGCCAACCTGCCCGACGCAGCCGTGCATGGCGTCGCCGCCGACCGGGCCAGCGGGGCCGTTTATGTCGCCTCGGACGCGGGCGTGTATTGGACATACGCGGACTTAAGCGGCGCGGCCCCGGCCGCTCCCTGGACGGCTATGTCGCGCGGCCTGCCGACATCGCCGGCGCGCGACGTTCGTCTGGATGCCAACGGAAATCAGCTCTACGTCCTGCTCGATGGCTATGGCGTGTATGCGACCATCGCGCCGCATCGTTTCCGCGATGCTCGTCTGGTGAGCGCGGCCGACTACGACGCGCATCCCGCCGCTCCCGGCGCGGTGCTCACCGTGCTCGGGGCGCGAATCGCGACGGCCTCCACCGGCGAGGCCCCGGTCCCCGTGCTCGCGGCCACCACTACGGAATCGCAGATCCAGGTACCGTTTGATGTCAAGGGCGATACGCTGCCGCTGGTGCTGGTTGGCGACCGCCATCTCACGCACAGTCTGCCGCTGCAGTCGGTCTCGCCGGCCATCTTCACCGACCGCGATGGCGCGCCGATGCTCATCGACGCCGACAGCGGCCTCCTGCTGGACGCTTCCCGCCCGGCTCGGGCCAACACGCGCGTGCAGATCATCGCCACCGGCCTTGGCCGGGTGACGCCGGACTGGCCCACCGGCGTGGCCGCGCCGCTCAACGATCCACCCCGCGTGAATACAACGGTCCATGCGTGGCTGGACCGCGAGCCGGTGGACGTCGCCACCGCGACGCTGGCCCCCGGCTACACGGGAATGTACGTGGTGGAGGTTCGAATCCCCTCCGTGGTGAACGCCGGCCCGGCCGAGCTCTACATCGACGCGGGCGGGCACGAAAGCAACCGCGTGCGCATCTGGGTGGAGCCGTAGATCATCTTCGCCTCCGGCCGTTTTCCGATAGACTGGTTTTTCACCAGCCATGTCTAAAGTTGCGCTCGTCACCGGTTCCTGTGGCCTGATTGGCTCCGAGGTCAGCGTCTATTTCGCCCGGCAAGGATTCCGGATTGCGGGTATCGATAACAACCAGCGCGCGGTGTTTTTCGGCCCGGAGGGCGACACCCGCGGCTCGCTCGAACGTTTGCTTCGCGAGATCCCGGGTTACCGCCATCACGACATCGATATTCGCGACCGCGAGGCAATACTCCGTCTGGTTTCTGAGCTGCGCCCCGCCGTGATCATCCATACCGCCGCCCAGCCGTCGCACGACCGCGCTGCGTCGATACCGTTCGACGATTTTGAAGTGAACGCCGTCGGCACGCTGAATCTCCTCGAGGCCGCCCGCCGCTCCTGTCCCGAATCGCCGTTCCTGCACATGTCCACGAACAAGGTCTACGGCGATCGCCCGAACACCATACCGCTGCGAGAGCTGGAAACGCGCTGGGAGTACGACGATCCGGCGTTCGCCGAGGGAATCCCGGAAAGCTTCTCCATCGACCAGTCGAAGCACTCGCTGTTCGGCGCGTCGAAGGTGGCCTCGGATGTTCTGGTGCAGGAGTATGGGCGTTACTTCAACATTCCGAGTTGCTGCCTGCGCGGCGGCTGTCTCACCGGTCCGAATCATTCCGGCGTCGAGCTGCACGGCTTCCTCAGCTACCTCGTGAAATGCAACGTGGAGGGGCGAGAGTACAAGGTGTTCGGGTACAAGGGGAAGCAGGTGCGCGACAACATTCACTCGGAAGACGTCGCGCGTTTCCTCTACGAGTTCTGGAAGGCGCCGCGCGTGGCGGAAGTGTACAACCTCGGCGGCGGCAAAGGAAATTCCTGTTCGGTGCTGGAAGCTTTCCAGATGGCTGAAGGCATCACCGGCCGAAAAATGAACTGGCGCTATATCGACGAGAACCGCATCGGCGACCACATCTGCTATTACAGCGATCTGCGCAAAATGAAGGCGCATTATCCGAACTGGGACATTAGCCGGCCGCTTGCGGGCATTTTCGAAGAGATCGCCGCACACTGGACGGCGAAGCAGAAGCAATCGGTAGCATGAAGATCCTGATCACGGGAGTCTGCGGCTTCGCGGGCAGCACCCTCGCCGAGAGCCTGCTGCAGCGCATGGAGGGACTCTCTGTCTGCGGGATCGACAATCTCGCGCGGCCGGGCTCGGAAACCAACCGGCAGCGCATGCCGAAGCTTGGTGTCGAGTTCTTCCATGGCGATATCCGGGCGTCCAGCGATTTCGAAGGGCTACCCTCGGTTGACTGGGTGATCGACGCCGCCGCGAACCCCAGCGTACTGGCCGGCGTGGCCGGCAACGCCAGCAGCCGGCAATTGTTCGAGCACAATCTGGCCAGCCTGGTGAACGTGCTGGAATTTGCTAAGGCGCACAGGGCCGGCCTGATTCTGCTGAGCAGCAGCCGGGTGTATTCGATTCCGGCGCTGGCCGGGTTACCGCTGCGCGTGGAAAGCAACGCCTTCCATCTGGACGACTCGAAGCCGCTTCCGGCTGGCGTGTCGGCCGAGGGCATCGGCGTCGAGTTCTCCACCGCCGCGCCGATGTCACTGTATGGAAGCACCAAGCTCGCGGCCGAGGCAGTGGCCCTGGAGTACGGCTATGCGTTCGGCTTCCCGGTATGGATCGACCGCTGTGGGGTGCTGGCGGGAGCGGGCCAGTTCGGGACTCCCGATCAGGGGATCTTCTCGTACTGGATCAACGCCCACCTGCGGCGCAGGCGCATGCGCTATATCGGTTTCGAAGGCGCCGGCCACCAGGTGCGCGATGCGTTCCACCCCGGCGATCTTGCGGAATTGCTGATTGTCCAGATGCGTTCGTCGCGCCCTGATGGACAGCGCATCTATACCGCCGGCGGAGGCACGGTGAACGCCATGTCGCTGGCCCAGCTCACCGAGTGGTGCGACGCGCGGTTCGGCCCGCACGCACCGGAGCGCGATCCGCAACCCCGGCCCTACGACGTTCCCTGGGTGATCATGTCCAATCGCGATGCGCAGCGCGATTTCGGCTGGAGTCCGAAAATGGCGCTGAAAACGCTGCTCTCGGAGATCGCCGCCCACGCCGAAGGGCATCCGGAGTGGCTGGAGTTGAGCGCGCGATGAAAAGCCCGCCGCCGGCTGCGCCTTCCGAACCGCTTCGTCTCCTCTCCGTAGTGATTCCCGCACACAACGAGGAGGGTTGCATCGCCGCCACTGTGGAGCACCTTCACGTGGAACTGCGGCTCCACGGAATTGACCACGAAATCGTGGTGGTGGACGACGGCAGCACCGACAACACCTGGCAGGCGCTCGAAGAAGTTCGGACGCGGGTACCGGAGTTGAATCCCGTCCGCAATGAAGGCCTGCGCGGATTCGGGCGGGCCGTAATCGTGGGTCTCGACCGGTTCCGCGGCGATGCCGTCGTGGTCATGATGGCCGACGAAAGCGACGATTGCCGCGACGTCGTGCGCTACTGGGAGATCCTGAATCGGGGATGGGACGCGGTGTTCGGTTCCCGCTTCCTGCGCGGCGGCGGTGTCATCGACTATCCGTTGCACAAGCTCCTGATCAACCGGATGGCCAACCTGTTCCTGCGGATTCTGTTTAACATCCGGCTGAACGACACGACAAACGCGTTCAAGGCTTACCGGCGTAAGGTGATTGAGGGCTGCCGGCCATTGCTTTCGCCCCATTTCAATCTCACTGTGGAGCTGCCGCTCAAGACCATCGTGCGCGGCTATTCGTGGACAGTGATGCCCATCACGTGGCGCAATCGGCGCAGCGGGATCTCCAAGCTGAAGATCCGCGAGATGGGCAGCCGCTACCTCTTCATCACGCTGTACTGCTGGCTGGAGAAATACTTCAGCCGCGGGGACTACCGGAAACCCGAGTGACTGGAGGCGTCCGCCTGCCCCCGCTCGTCCGATGCGAACTGCAAAGCCCGGCCGGGCAGACCAGAGAACGTAATGCGGGCATTCGCGGAGAAGGCGGTCAGACCGGGGCCGCTGAACCGGAAGGCTGTAACCCTGTTCCGGCATGTATCCTCGAACAGGATCGCTTTCATCGCCTCACCAGTCAGCGGCAGGCAATTAACGACGAACTCCTGTTGCAGGACGTCGGGAATGACGCGAAACTTCCGGCGAAGACCGTTGCCGGTCCGGAACTCCATGTACACGGGCTCGATCCTGTAAAGCAACTTCCGGGCTGTGCCGTAAGCAGTCAGAGGGAGCCAGATACTCGCCTTCACCGCGTAGTTGCGCTCGGGCACCGGCTGCCACTGCCGCGCGTCCGCTGAAGCGCTGCTGATCGGGCTGGATTGCCATGTCCGCGCCCGATCTCGTTTCTTCAGCAAGAGAATGTCCGAGTCCATTGCTTCGGGCGCAAACCCGTCGGAAATAGCTGTCCACGTTTGCGGGACATCGAGCAGGGGGTGCCGCTCATCCAGGTCCTCCCACTGCACCAGCAGCCGCGTGTCCGGAGGCGTTTGGTCGAGCAGCCTGTGAGCCGTCCTCATGTCCAGTTCGTGCGTGTAGGCCGAGTACGCCTGAAGCGTATACAGCGGAAACAGGTGGAGACGATTCGCCGGTCCGTAGCTCAGCTCCCAGGGGAAAGCAACGACAGGGGACTGGCCGATGGCGCGCAGCAGAGATTCGGGCAGCCGGTCCGCAAGCAGATTGTGGTCCTTCTGCGCCGCCGCCGACGCCATGGTGCGTCCCCAATGGAGGATCTCGTTGATCTGGTCGAGTTGCGGTCCGGGGCTCCAGTAGTGCGTCGTGGTCACTCTCCAGTTCGCATTCAGTCCGCTCAGAGCGATCACGCACACGCTGGCGAGTGCGGCGCTGCCCGCCACTACAGCGCTCCTCGCTGGGCGACACTCCAGAAGCAGGAGCCCCATCAACACAATCGCGAAACCGTAGGTATAAAGGACGTGCGCATCGCTCCGCACCATGCCGTGCCTCAGACCGAGGTAGAACGCGGCCAGGAGACATCCGAAAATCTCCACGCGGAGCCAACGCCGCCACACGGCGCACACACCGAAACCAATCCACAGCGCCACAAGGGCCGGGAGGCGAATGTAATCGAGTTTTTCCGGGAATCCAGGGAGCGACATTGCGACGCTGTAACCGCTCATTTCCTGAATGGAGCCGGTGACATACGCCCACAGACCGGAGAGCGACGCGTTGTACAGCAGATACGCAACCAGGGGCGCGATAGCCATGCATCCGAGTCTCAGCCACGATGCCAGGGATGGCGTCCTGCGTTCGCGGATGTACCACGCCGTGTACCAGGCGCCGATGGACAGAAGAAGCACGATGCAGGCGGTCTGCCTTCCAAGAAACGCGAGCGCCGTAAGCAGACCGAGCGGCAGGGTGCTGGTCCAGAACGGCTGGTCTTCCGGACGGGTGCGGATCAGGGCGAGGAGGCCCGCGGTCTCCAGAAGGTAGTCGAAAGTCAACAGATGGTAGTGCCCCACGATAACCGCCGCAACGGCCGCGAAGCACCCCCAGGGCACCTCGCCGGATCGTCCAATCCTCGCCGCCAACCGGGAGAACAGGAATACCCAAACGAGCAATCGGATGGAGAAAACAATTGCAAGATTATTTTCGAAATACTCCGGGAAATTTACGAAGCCGAGAGGCCCACAGGTAAAAATAACGTCCGGGCCGTACCTGAACTGAGAATGCGGCAGGAAGTTCGTGGCGTAGCGCCAGGATGCGTCCAGCCCCACATTTGTGACTTCAAACCCGAATGGGGCGGTCAGCAGGAACGCGTAAGCCAGCAGGACGAAGAATGCGATACGCAGGAATCTCCGACGCGACGGCCTTGACGCAGCGAGCGCGAGGTACCAGCTCGTTTTCCCTGTTGCACGCGAGGGAGCCGTAGTTCGCTTTCCAGCGCGGCCGCTGGGTTGCGTAGCGCGTTTGGGCCTGCCCTGGTTTCCCGGTTTGCGGGTTCGCACTCCAACCTAGTCTATTATTCGTTCCGGGTGACCGCAGTGAAATGCGGCGGCAACGGAGGCCGGCGGCGCTCAATCACCCGGCGCCGGTAAGGCTTGAACGGTTCGTCGTGTCGAAACCAGGCATCCGCGAGATGGGCAGCCGCCACCTCTTCGTCACGCGGTACTGCCGGCTGGAGAAGCGCTTCGACCGGAGTTCCGGAAACCGGAGCAGCTCACAAAAGCTCGTCGCGCCAGTCCGCTACTCGACCATGTGCAGACTCAGGGAGCCACAGGTTTTGTAGCGAGCGCCATCAGCGCTTAGAACCTTCAGTTTGAGAGTGTGCCAGCCATCCGGTAGCAGCGACGCACGGAACTCGGCGGTGAAGCCAACCCAGGCGTACCCGGGGCGGTGAAAATAATCTGCTACGTCGGGCCGCGCAAGCCCGGTGAATGCGGGAAGGTCGATCTTGTCGTCGAAGCTTACATAGACCCACCTGGCCGCGTCTCCTGCTGTTTCATCTACGGCCCAGCCTTCCACTTTGATTCTGGTCTCGTTCTGACGATGCACCTCGCCGGGTCCCACCCGGTTGTTGATCGTATCAATAAAGCATTTAGTGCTGTTGCCCTCATATCGGGCTGAAGCAGGGGAAGGGACTACATGGTGAAACAGACTATACCCGTGGCGCTCCAGAAAGGGCGCAAGCTCGCGAACTGTTTCGGGATTGGGGTACACCCAGATGAGTTGCTGGTCGCTCGCCATGGTGGCGGTCCTTACCGCCAGTGCGTCCCGCTTCAGGAAGGCAGACCGCGCGGCCGCGTCGCTCCACTCGAAAAGGCTGCTCAGAACGCCGACCAGGAGAAGCCCCAGCACTACTCCACGTGCGACGCTGTCGGCTGGCTGGCGCTCGCTCTGGGCGATTCTGGTCAGAATGATATAGAGCGCAACGACGACAAATGCGGTTATGCCGCAGTAGCGGGATGCGAGAGCGGCATCGAGCCCCACACCCATCCGACGATCACATGCCGCGACGGCGGTCAATGCCACAAACGCCACCAGGGAAAGCAAGGGTGCTGACGCTACCAGGCTCTCTTTGGCGCGCCACAATCTTACCAGGACCCAGATCGACAGCGTGACCGTGATGATGCCGAATGACATCGCCGGGGGAACCAGCAGCGAAAGCGGGCTGCCGGCCATGCACACGGCAAACTCACCGGCCTCGATCAGATGGTGGAATACCTACGTCGTTCCGGTTGGCCAGGATACTGGTGGCGTGACATAACCGCGGAAGAACAAGGTACCCGTAAGCGCTGCCGCCCCGATCCAGACTACGAATACTCCCGCTCGAGGTTTCCTTTCCGTAGTGCCGTAGACGCGTTGAAGGAGCAACTGCGCGAGCCCTACCGGCCATATCAGGAGACCTCCAGCAGAGGAAAACCCCGCGACGAACGCAGCCGCAGCGGCGCCTGTGACGCATCCTTTAGCAGTGCGGGCCCGGTGGAGCAGGCAAAAAGCGACCACCGCTCCGGCCTCCAGCAAGGCAAACCCCGTCTGCATGCCCCATATCAGGTTTTCCCACTGCAACCAGGTAAACATCATCCACGCCACGGGAATGAACGAAACGGCTGCCGTCGGGCGGCCCCAGTAATCTCTCGTAAACCGGAACAGGAACCATGCGGAGAAGACCAGCAATCCCGCCGTGACGAACATCTCGACGGTGCGATTCCAATGGAAAAGCCCGGCGTTGGCCAGTGTCAGGAGCCGTGGGAAGAGCAGACGATGGTCATTGTTTTGTGCAATCAGTTGCGCCCAGCCGAGCTTACCCTGATCCAGTTGCTGGAGTGTCGGAATCATTGCGCCCCACTCATCCCAGAACGGAACGTCGACAGCAAAGTGATGAACGAAGTAGAACAAAAGCGCCGCCGGCGCGAGATTAGCGGCAATGACCAGAAAGGCCAGCAGCGTCGCTCTGCCGGGTATCAGCCGCGAAATGGCTGGTTTTGCGGGAGGCAATCGAGCCGGACCGGACGAGCTTTTCGTCGACCGAACACTGTCCATTTCCTACCGTGTTTCCAACTGCCCGCGGCAATGCCGCACCATGTTGGCGATCAGCCGGAGGCCACAACCGCCGTCCAGTGTCAGAATCGATTCCGGATGGAACTGCACGGCTTCCAGCGGCAGGTCGCGGTGGCGCACGCCCATGATCACGCCGTCCTCCGTCTCCGCCGTGACTTCGAGGCAGGCCGGCAGTTTCTCGCGAATCGCGAACAGGGAGTGATAGCGGCCCACCTTGAAAGTCTCGGGCAGGCCTTCGAACACACCCCTGCCCGTATGCCGCACCACCGACGGCTTGCCGTGCATCGGGTAGTCAAGCACGCCCAGCTCGCCGCCGAAGGCTTCCACCATTCCCTGCAATCCGAGGCACACGCCGAACACGGGAATTCCCTCGGCGGCCGCGAAGCGCACGAGGTCCGGTACGCCGAAATCGGCGGGACGGCCCGGCCCCGGTGAAACCAGAATCACTGTGGGCGCGATGTCACGAATCAGCTCGTGGGGGATGCCGGCCCGATAAGTCACCACTTCCGCGCCGGTCTGGCGGGCGTAGTTGGCCAGGGTGTGGATGAAGCAATCGTCGTTGTCCACCAGCAGCAGCTTCACACCCGCGCCGGAGCGATCGTCCGCCCCCGCGGCGTCCGGGAACTTCGCCGTCGCCCGCAGAGCGCGGAAGAAGTTGGTCGCTTTGAGGCGGCACTCCTGGTCTTCCTGTTCGGGAATGGAATCGAAGAGCAGCGTGGCCCCCGCGGGGTATCGCGCCACGCCGTCGCGCAGGTGGACGGTGCGAATGAGAATGCCGGTGTTGATGTCGCCGTTCAGCGAGAGCATCCCGACAGCGCCCCCATACCAGCCGCGCGCTTCCTTCTCCAGATCCTCAATGGCCTGCGCCGCGGCTTTCTTCGGCGCGCCAATGACGGTGACCGCCCACATGTGCGTCAGGAACGCATCCAGCGAATCGAAGCCGGGCGCCAGGGTGCCTTCCACGTGATCCACGGTGTGGAAGAGGCCGGCATAGGATTCGATCAGCCGGCGGCCGATCACCTTCACCGACCCGGGGATGCAGACGCGCGACTTGTCGTTGCGGTCCACGTCGCTGCACATGGTCAGCTCGGATTCTTCCTTGGTGGAGTTCAGCAGCTCGCGAATGCTGTCGGCATCGCGCAACGGGTCGCCCGTGCGGCGCGCGGTGCCGGCAATCGGACACGTCTCCACGCGGTCGCCCTCCACGCGCACGAACATTTCCGGCGAAGCGCCAATGAGCTGTTCTTCGCCGAACTGGATGAAGAACTCATAGGGGCTCGGGCTGGCGTCCTGAATGCGGCGGAACAATGCCGACGGACTGGCGCTGAATGGCGCGCTGAAGGTCTGGTGCAGGACGACCTCGTAATACTCGCCCTGGCGCATGCCCTCGCGCACCGCCTCCACCCCGCGCATGTACTCTTCGGGCGTGTGGTCGGAGACGATGTCGGCGTCCTCGCGCGCCGGCGCGGGCGGGATTAGCTGCCCATCGCGCGCCAGCCCCGCGGTGGAGAGACCGTCGCGCGCGAAATCGTACGAGTATTTCTCGATCTGCTCCTTCTTGCGGTCCATGTAGTAGATTTCGTCGCAGAGGAACAGATGCAGGTCCTTGTGGCCCTCGCGCGGCAGCTTCAGCTCGATAGGATCGAACTGGAACAGAAGATCGTAACCGAACGCGCCGACAAAGGCCAGGCGCGTATCCAGCGCGTTGCGAAACTCCTCCACCAGCGCGCGCAGGATGGAAAATGCCGACGGCTGTTTGCTGCGCTCCTCTTCCGGAAAAAGTCGCGGCAGCGGTTTCAGGCGGCCGGAGAGCATGCCTCCTTCGAGCTCCAGCGAATCCCAGTGCGCATGGCCGGCGAGAAGCGGATGCAGGAGGCGGTTCAGAATCTCGCCGCGGGCATTGAGCGGACGAAACTCGATGCGGCGGCCCCAGGCGACGATCTCGAGTGGCGGACAGAGAGAAGCGACATCCCAGCGCGAATAGCGCTCCGGATATTCGTATCCGGACGAAAGATAGATTCCGCGATGTGTGTCGAGCTTACGGAGCAGATGCCGCAGCCCCCGGCGGAACGGCACTTTCGAGGACGCGCGAAGCACAGTGATTCCGTGCGGCGTGGTGTACTCGAGCCGTGACATAGGATTTGAAGGTACACCGGGCCCGTGGTCCGAACCCAGTGGGATGTCTCAGGATAACATCCAGGGTCGTCGTCGTTGCTCCGGCGCGGATGCGAGAATCGGCATGTAACGGGTGAACATGAGCTTACGAGGACTCCACGTGGCGATCGCTCTGTTTGGCGGTGCGATCGCGGCGGGCGCGCAGCCGATCCCGCCGAATCATGTTGACGACTTCGCGGGCGCACCTCGCCTTGTCGTGATCAGCGACATCGGGAATGAGCCCGACGATCAGATGTCCCTTGTCCGGCTGCTGACGTATTCCAACGAAATCGACATCGAGGCCCTGATCGCCGCAACGTCCACCTGGCAGAAGACCGCGGTGCATCCCGAGACGATGCTCGCCCTGGTTCAGGCGTACGGCCGGGTACGCACGAATCTGCTGCTGCACGCGAAGGGGTGGCCGACGGCGGAGGAACTGGCGGGCCGGGTCTTTTGCGGTCAGCCGGCGTATGGGATGGCCGCGACGGGGCCGGACAGAATGTCGCCGGGAGCGGAAGCGATCATCCGGGCGGGCGAGCGGTCCGATGCGCGGCCGTTGTGGATATCGATCTGGGGCGGGGCGAATACGCTGGCCCAGGCGCTCATTCAGGTGCGTGCCACACGCTCCGCGGCGGAGGTGGACCGGTTCGTCGCGCGGCTTCGCGTCTACTCGATTTCCGATCAGGACGACGCCGGGCCGTGGATTCGCCGCGAGTTTCCGAACCTGTTCTACATCGTGCGGCCGACCAACCCGGACGGCGACGAGTATTACTATGCGACCTGGACCGGCATCAGCGGCGATGCGTTCTACCGGAACTGCGAGGGTGCGGACATCACGACCGTGACCAATGCCTGGCTGGACGCCAACGTTCGCAGCAAAGGGCCGCTTGGCAAGGTTTATCCACGGTTCGCGTTCATCATGGAAGGCGACACCCCCGCCTGGCTGGGGCTCATCGACAACGGACTGAACGCGTTCCGGCGTCCCGATTGGGGAGGGTGGGGCGGACGCTACGTCTACCGCAGGCCGTTTGGCGAAACGCACCCGCTGTGGACGCAGGGCGGCGATGAGTTCGGGCGAGTGACCTCGCAGGATGAAGTGAAAAGCGCCGATGGGGTCACCCACGTCTCCGACCAGGCGACCATCTGGCGCTGGCGCGAGGCCTTTCAGCACGACTTCGCCGCGCGGATGGATTGGACGATTCGGGACTACGCTCACGCCAATCACCACCCGGTGGTTGAAGTGAACGGCCAGAGCGGCACCGCGCCGATTATGCTGGACGCCAGGGTGGGCCAGCCGATCACCCTGGACGCCTCGGGATCGCGCGACCCGGATGGGAACGAGCTGCGGTTCGTTTGGTTCCACTATCCGGAAGCGGGCTCCGCGGATGGGAACCTCGCGGGTGTGACGATCGCCGGGGCCGATTCGGCAAAAGCGGTGGTCACCCCCACGGCGGCGTGCAGGCCGAAGTGGCTGCCGGTACCGATCGCCTGCACTACCGGCACGGCGCACGTCATTCTCGCCGTGACCGACGATGGCTCGCCCACGCTGACATCGTATCGGCGAGTGATTCTGACGGTGCACGCGAAGCAATAGGTGAGATGCCGAAACGATTCTCAGGTTCGGCTTGCCGCGACCTGATACCTTAATGAATTCCGGTGGCGAACTCCGGTTCTGATGGCAAAAAGGCTCAGACAGATTCGCAGGGAGGCGCGCAGATCTGAACCCGCGCCGGCGCCTGCGCGGCCGCCGATCGATTTCCGCCGATACCGCATCGGACTGTACATCCTCGCGGCCACGCTCATTGCCTACCTCCCGGCGCTGAACGGCACGTTGCTGTGGGATGACGACCGCCACGTCACCCGCGCCGGCCTGCAATCGCTGGAAGGTCTGCGCGAGATCTGGTTCCAGCTCGGCGCGACGCAGCAGTACTATCCACTGCTGCACAGCGCCTTCTGGTTCGAGCACGCGGTGTGGGGCGACGCGGTTGCCGGGTATCACCTGATCAATGTCCTGCTGCACGCGACGGCGGCATTTCTGGTGGTGCTCATCGCGCGCCGTCTGTCGCTGGCGGGCGCGTGGCTGGCTGGATTCCTGTTCGCTCTGCACCCGGTCTGTGTGGAAGCCGTGGCCTGGATCTCCGAGCAGAAGAGCACGCTCTCCGGCGTCTTCTATCTGGGCGCGGTGCTGGCGTATCTCAGCTTCGACGAAACGCGCCGCCGTT
>Ga0326728_10019561_pt1 | contig 13116 bp, 11 predicted proteins | sample MB3enrmetagenome_FD_207602 | JGI IMG/M metagenome (GOLD analysis project Ga0326728, IMG submission 207602) | Lab enriched peat soil microbial communities from McLean, Ithaca, NY, United States - MB31MN | ecosystem: Environmental > Terrestrial > Soil > Wetlands > Peat | place: USA: New York...
CAGCTGAACGCCGCGCTCAGCCAGGCCTGGCAGCAGGGCAAGTTCCAGCTGGCGGTGCTCACCCTGCCCAGCCTCAATGGCGCGGGCATAGAAGATGCCAGCATCCAGGTGGCGCGGGCCTGGGGCCTGGGCAGCAAGGAGCAGGGCAATGGCGTGCTGCTGCTCATCGCGCCCTCTGAGCACCGCATGCGCATCGAGGTGGGCTCGCGCCTGGAGGGCGACCTGACTGACGCGGCTTGCAGCCGCATCATCAATGACGTGATGGCCCCGCGCCTGCGGGAAGGAGACAATGACGGCGCCGTGCTGGCTGGCTGCCAGGCCATCGCAGGCCAGCTGGGCGTGGACCTGCCTGGCATGGCCGCCATGGCCAGGCCAGCCCCGGTGCGCCGGGTGGGCCTGGGCTTGGCGATCAAGGCCTTGATCGTCCTGGCTTTCCTTGGCTTGCGCCTCTTTGGCGGGAGGCGCCGCGGCAGCGGGCTGGGCTGGTTCATGGCCGGCACCATGCTCGGCAGCAGCGGGTCCGGCAGCGGTGGTTACTCAGGGGGAGGGGGCTTCTCCGGCGGCGGCGGCGGATTCTCGGGCGGCGGCGCCTCAGGAGGCTGGTGATGGACAAGAGCATGCATCCGGCTTTGGGGCATGAGGCGCGGCTGAGGGTGAAGCGCGCGGTGGAGGCTGCCGAGGCTAGCACCACGGCGGAGATCGTGCCCGTGGTGGCTCTGCGCTGCGCCAATCACGCCAACACCGGCCTGCTCTGCGGGCTCATCCTGCTGGCTCTGCTATGGAGCGCCAAGCTCTCCCTGGGCGCGCTGATCCTGGCCTGGGGCAGCTGGGGCATCCAGCTGGTGGATATCGCGGCCTGCCTCTTCGCGGGATGGGGCCTGGCGCGCTTGGCCTGGGTGCGGCGCCTGCTCTTGCCGCTCCATGCGCGCCAGCATGCCGCCCATCTGGCTGCTGAGGCTGCCTTCCACCGCTATGGCCTGGCCAAGGCCGCGGCGGACAATGGCGTGCTCATCTTCGTGGCCCTGGAGGAGCGGCAGGTGGTGGTGCTGGCTGGCGGCGGCATCCACGCCCTGGTGGGCGATGAGGCCTGGAAGGGCGTGCGCGACCGGCTTTTGGAGCAGGCTGCCAAGGGCGACTTGGCTGGCGGCTTTGAGGCTGCCATTGCCGAGGCTGCTCGTGTGCTGAAAGCCCATCATCCTGGCGCCAGGATCAGCCCGGTGCAGCTGGATGACCGCCTGCGGGTCATGCACATCCTTTAGGCATTGCGGCAAACCCCAAAAGGGGAGTGCTCGTATAATTAGTTAAGGTTGGAACTAAACAAGCACCCGCCTTCTGGAGACTGCCATGGTCAATTCTGCCAAAGAGCCTGAGACCAGGCCATTGCTCCCCAAAGCCACGCATCTGGGCCTGGTCAAGCTGTGGGTCACAGACCTGGATAGGCAAGTGGCCTTTTACACCCAGGTCATCGGCTTGAAGGTCATCAGCCAAGACAGCCTCCAGGCCAGCCTGGGAGCGGGCCGCAAGGAGCTGCTGCGCCTGAGCGTCAAGCCCAAGTCCCGCGCTTATCATGACCGGGCCGGGCTCTACCATTTCTGCCTGCTCATCCCTGAGCGCCGGCAGTTCGCCCTGCTGCTCAAGCGCCTGGCCAAGGCTGAGGTGCCGCTGCAGGGCCTGGTGGACCACCGCATGGCTGAGGCCATCTATCTGCCTGACCCGGAGGGCAACGGCATTGAGCTCAATTGGGACAAGCCGCGCGCTGAATGGGAGGGACGGCTGGAAGAGCTCATCAGCCTGGGCAACCTGCCCTTGGATGTGGACGGCCTGATGGAGCTGGCGGATGCGCCGGGCGCGGATGACGGCCTGCTGCCGCAGGACGCCAGCCTGGGCCATGTGCACCTGCATGTGGCCGACCTGGCTGCCAGCCGGCGCTTCTATCATGAGCTGCTGGGCCTGGACATCACGGGCGAATACCCGCGCCAGGCGGTCTTCACCTCTGCCGGCGGCTACCACCACCACATCGCCTTCAACATCTGGCATGGCAAGGGTGCGCCCGAGCCGCCATTGGATGCCAGCGGCCTGGATTGGTTCAGCCTGGAGCTGCCGAGCCTGCGGGCGCGCGACATCGTGGCCGAGCGGCTCAAGGCTGCTGGGCTCAATCTGCAAGAGCTGCCAGAAGGCCTATTGGCCCGCGACCCGGCTGGCAATGGCGTGCTCTTGAGCGCGGCTTGATGGGGCGAGCCTGCCGCGCTGGGGCGAAAATGCCGCAGCCAAGCATGGGGACAAGCCGGGAAAAGGCTTTATTCCTAAGGCTCCTGGCCTGGCATAGGCCTTGCTTTGCATAGAGGCAGAGCATCAACCCCATTCACCCAGCAGGAGGCCATCATGAAGACCACCAAGCTGTGCGTCGCTGCGGCGATGCTGTTCGCCACGTCTTTCCCTGTCTTGGCTGCGGAAGTCGACCAGCGCCAGGCTGACCAGCAGGCCCGCATCGACCAGGGAGTGGATTCCGGGCAGCTGACCAAGAGCGAGGCCAAGAATGTCGAAGGCGAGCACAAGGCCATCGGCAAGGAGATCAAGGCTGACCGGGCCGCCAATGGCGGCAAGCTGACGGCCAAGGAGAAGCGCCAGATCAACCGCCAGCAGAACAAGGAGAGCAAGAAGATCTACCGCAAGAAGCACAACGCCAAGGTGCGCCCCAACACGCCGGCAGCTGCCCCGGCCGCGGCTGCCCCGGCTGGCAAGTAAGCAGAGCTTTCAGAACAAAAAAGAGCGGGCCTCGCGGCCCGCTCTTTTTTTATCCATTGCCCGGCCTCATCCGCGCATCTTCCTCAGCCGCAGGGCATTGCCCACCACGCTCACTGAGCTCAAGCTCATGGCCGCTGCGGCCAGCATGGGGCTCAAGAGCGCGCCGGTGAAGGGGTAGAGCAGGCCTGCTGCCACGGGCACGGCCAGGGCGTTGTAGCCCAGGGCCCAGCCCAGGTTCTGCCGTATGTTGCGAAGCACGGCGCGGGAGGCTGTGACGGCCCGTGCGATGCTCCGCAGGTCCGCCTGGATGAGCACCACCCCGGCGCTCAGCTTAGCCACATCCGTGCCCGTGCCCATGGCGATGCCTACTTCTGCCGCGGCCAGGGCAGGGGCATCATTGACCCCATCGCCAGCCATGGCCACCTTGAGGCCCTGGGCTTGCAGGCCGCTCACCGCCGCGGCTTTATCCAAGGGCGAAAGCCCGGCCCGTACTTCTTCCAGCCCCAACTGGCTGGCCACGGCCTGGGCCGTGGCTGGCGCATCGCCGCTCAGCATCACCACCCGCAGCCCTTGGGCTTTGAGCCGCGCCAGGGCCTCCGGCGTGCTCTGGCGGATGGGGTCTGCCACGGCCAGCAGGCCCAGCAAACGGCCTGGCTGGCTGGCCCAGACCACGGTGGCGGCCTGGCCGGCCAGCTCCCCGGCCTTGGCCAAGAGCGCGGCATCCGATGCCTGGCAGAAGGCTGCGCTGCCGACATGGGTCTCCACCCCCTGCACTTGGCCCTGAATGCCCTGGCCAGGCTTGGCTTCAAAGCCTTCCACGGGCGATAAGGCCAGGCCGCGCTGCTGGGCGGATGCCATGATCGCATGGCTGATGGGATGCTCGCTCAGCGCCTCCAGGCTGGCAGCCAGGCTGAGCAGCTCGGCTTCCGCGGTGCCGGGCGCGGGCAGCAAGGCCACCAGGCTGGGCTTGCCCTCGGTGAGCGTGCCGGTCTTGTCCACGCACAGCACATCCACGCGGCCCAGCGCTTCCAGGGCCTCCGCGCTGCGGAAGAGCACGCCCAGCTGGGCCGAGCGGCCCATGCCCACCATGATGCTCATGGGCGTGGCCAGGCCCAGGGCGCAGGGGCAGGCCACCATGAGCACGGCCACGGCATTGAGCAGGGCATAGGCCAGCCTGGGCTCTGGGCCCCAAAGGGCCCAGGCCGCGGCGCTGAGCAGGGAAGCCAGCACCACAGCAGGCACAAAGAGGCTGGCCACGCGGTCCACCAGGCGCTGGATGGGCGCGCGGCTGCGCTGGGCCTCGGCCACCTGGGCCACGATGCGGCTCAAGAGGCTGTTCTTGCCCACATGCTCGGCCCGCATCACCAGGCTGCCCTGGCCGTTGAGCGTGGCGCCGATGAGCGCAGACCCCGGGGCCTTGGCCACGGCAGCGCTCTCGCCGCTGATGCGGCTCTCGTCCACCCAGCTGCTGCCCTCCAGCACCCGGCCATCCACGGGGATGGCCTCGCCGGGCCGCACGCGCAGGCGGTCGCCGGCCAGCACCAGGCCCAGCCCCACATCCTCCTCGCTGCCGTCCTCCTTTAGCCGCCGGGCGCTGGCTGGCTGCAAGTCCAGCAAAGCTTTGAGAGCCGAGCCGGTGCGGCTGCGCGCCTTGAGCTCCAGATAGTCGCCCATCAGCACCAGGGCCACGATCACGGCCGCGGACTCGAAATAGAGCGGCAGGTGCCGCATGCCGTGGTCCACGGCCCAGAAGGCGGGCGGGAACAAGCCGGGCGCCAGCACAGCCAGCAGGCTGTAAGCCAGGGCCGTGCCAGTGCCCAGGCCGATCAGGGTGTACATGTTCAGGTTGCGGCTGATCAGGCTGGCCCAGGCCTTGGCGAACAGGGGCGCGCCAGCCCAGAGCACGACCGGCAGCGCCAGCAGCAGCTGCAGCCAGGCCATGAGCGGAGAATGCGCCCAGGCGCCAGCCAGCCCGAAGAGATGCTCGCTCATGGCAAGCAAGACCAGGGGCGCGGCCAGGGCTGCTGCTGCCCAGAAGCGGCGCCGGGCATGGCCCAGCGAGGCGCCGCCATCATCGGCCAGCGGGTCCTTGGGGCTCAAGGTCATGCCGCAGATGGGGCAGCTGCCAGGGCCCACCTGCTCCACCTCCGGGTCCATGGGGCAGGTGTAGATGGCCTCGGGGTCAGAGGCCTCTTCCTGCTGCGCGCTGCCATCCAGATAAGCCTGGGGCGTGGCAGCGAAATGCTCCCTGCAGTAGGCGCTGCAGAAGTAGTAGGTCTGGCCTTGATGGGCGTGGGTGCCGCCCTTGGGGGCGGCTTCATCCACGCTCATGCCGCAGACAGGGTCAATGGCCATGGCAGGCTCCTTCAGCGCCCCAGCAGGAATTTGACGCCCACGATGAGCAGGAGGACGCCGAAGGCGCGCTTCATCGCCTCCATGGGGATGTAGCGCAGCAGGTAGCCGCCGGCGAAGCTGCCCACCACGAAGGCCAAGGCGATGATGATGGCCGGCCCCAGCTTGAGCTGGCCCTGCTTGTAGTATTCAAAGACCGCCGGCAGCATCACCGGCGCGGTGATGGCCGCCAGGGAGATGGCCTGCGCCTCATACTGGGTGTAGCCCAGGGCGTAGACCAGCATGGGGATGATGACGATGCCGCCGCCTATGCCCAGCAGGCCGCTCATGGTGCCGCCTGCGATGCCGATGAGGATCATGAGGGATGTCTGCATTGTGGCTCCATAAGTGAAAAGGCCCTGTCCTAAGACAGGGCCAGTATAAGCTGGGCGCGCGAGCTTTGGGTAGGGCTTCCTCTGCTAGCGCGCCACGGTGTTGCCGGCCTGCGACCAGGCGCTGATGCCGCCGGCCAGATGGCAGGCCTGGCCAAAGCCCTCCTTGCGCAGCTGGCGCAGGGCCATGGAGCTTCGGCCGCCCGCGGCGCAGTAGAGCAGCACGGGCTTGCCCTTGTCCAGCTCGCTGCTGCGGCTGGCCAGCTCATCCAGGGGGATGTGCTTGCTGCCAGGGATGCGGGCCTGGCCGTGCTCGACCTTGGAGCGCACATCCACAAGCTGGAATCCGGGATGCGCGCTCATCCAGGCCTTGGCCTCGGCGGCTTGCACCACGCTGCCCTTGGGCAGGCCCAGCGAGCCGGCCTTGCTGGCCAAGAAGAGCAGGGCAATGGCAACGATCACGACAATGGCAATGGTCATGGCATCAACTCCTTATAGACGGGGGGGAATCGGCGCCTTCCTTAGGCTGAAGGCTTACATGGTAAGAGTCAGATTCCCTTCAAAGGATCCAGGCTGTATCATCTTTAGTGAACCCTTTTGTGAGCTGATGCCTCTGATGGAATATGCCCGCCATGTGCGAGTGAGGCCTTGATGAAAGTTGCCAATGCTTTGGCCGAGACCGAAGACCGCGAGCTCATCCGCAAGGTGGCGGAGGGGCAGGAGCAGGCATTTGCCGAGCTGATGGGGCGCTACGCGCCGCGCATCTTTGGCTTCGCCTTCAGGCTCTGCGGCCAGAGGCAGGACGCGGAGGACCTGGTGCAGGACACCTTCATGTCAGCCCTCCGGTCCATATCCCAGTTCCAGGGAAAGTCTTCCTTCTCGACCTGGCTCTACACCATCGCCGCCCACCGCTGCCAGCGCATGCGCCGGCTCAAGAGCGGCGAGCCCAAGCGCAAGGCCAGCCTTGAGGCCATGGCCGAGGCGGGCCAGGCCATGCCCGCCCATCATCAGCAGGACATCCTCGAGCATCTGGGAAGCCAGCAAGCCCGCCAGCGCCTGCTGGATGAGATCCCCAAGCTGCCGCAGGAGTTCAAGAAGGTGCTGGTGCTCCGCGACCTGGAGGGCCAGGACACGGCCGCCACGGCCAAGATCCTTGGCATCACCCAGGCCGCGGTCAAGTCGCGCCTGCATCGCGCGCGCATGGAGCTCAAAAGGAGGCTGGTGCCATGATCAAGGATGCCCTGGCCCTCTGCAAGGGCCCCGAATGCGAGAATCTGCGGGCGCACCTGTCTGAGCTCTTGGACGGCCAGCTCAGCCCGGCCAAGGCCGCCAAAGCCAAGGCCCATCTCAAGGCCTGCCCCCATTGCGCCAAGGAATACGCCCAGTTCAAGGCCATGGTCAAGGCCTGCCGCGAGCTGCCGGAGCCGGCTCTCAGCGCAAGCTGCCGCGAGAAGCTGAAGCGGCTCTACAGCGGCTGGGCTCAGAAGCTCCCCAGGCCGAAAGGCCCAGCAAAGAGGAAGGTGCGGTCATGACCTCCAAGACCCTGCTCATCATCGGCGGCGTGGCTGGCGGAGCCTCTGCCGCGGCTCGCGCCCGGAGGCTGGATGAGGGCCTAAAGATCATCCTGGTGGAGCGCGGTGAGGCCATCAGCTTCGCCAATTGCGGCCTGCCCTACCACATTGGCGGCGAGATCGAGGACAGGGATGACTTGATCATCCAGACGCCCCAGCGGATGAAGCGGCGCTTCAACATCGATGTGCTCATCCGCACCGAGGCCCTCTCCATAGACCGCCAAGCCAAGGCTGTACGCTTGCGCGACCTGGCCAGCGGCCAGGAGCGGGAGCAAGCCTATGACCTGCTGCTCTTGAGCCCGGGCGCTGAGCCGCTCAGGCCGCCCATCCCCGGCCTGGAGCTGCCGGGCGCCTTCACCTTGCGCAACCTGGCGGACATGGACCGCATCAAGGCCCTGGTGGATGCCAAGCCGCAGGGCCGCGCCCTGGTGATCGGTGGCGGCTACATCGGCCTGGAGATGGCCGAAGCCCTGCGCCTGCGCGGCATGCAGGTGGCCCTGGTGGAGGCAGCTCCCCAAGTCATGGGCCCGGCTGACCCGGAGATGGCCTTCTGGCTGCATGAGGTTTTGCGCGAGCAGGGGGTGGACCTGCGCTTGTCTTGCGCGCTGAAGGGCCTGGCGCCCGGCGGGGCCTCTGGCCTGCTGGCAGACCTGGGCGGCGCCAAGCCCGAGCCCTTTGACCTGGCGCTGGCGGCCATCGGCGTCAAGCCCGAGTCCAAGCTGGCGCGCGAGGCCGGGCTCAGGCTGGGCCGGCGCGGCGGCATCGTGGTGGATGCCTCCATGCGCACCGAAGACCCCAGCATCTGGGCTGTGGGCGACGCGGTGGAGGTGGTGGACCTGGTCAGCGGCAAGCCGGCGCAGATCCCCCTGGCCGGGCCGGCCAACCGCCAGGGCCGCATCGCGGCCGACAGCATGCTGGGCCGCGCAAGCGCCTACAAGGGCACCCAGGGCACGGCCATCTGCAAGCTCTTTGACACCGCCATCGCCATGACCGGGCTGAGCGAGAAGGCCCTCAAGGACGCGGGCATCGCCTGCGAAAAGGTCTACCTGCACCCGGCCCATCACGCGGGCTATTACCCGGGCGCTGAGCCCATGCACTTGAAGCTGCTCTTTGACCCCCAGTCGGGCCGCATCCTCGGCGCCCAGGCCGTGGGCGGGGCCGGGGTGGACAAGCGCATCGATGTGCTGGCCGTGGCCCTGCGCGCCGGGCTCACGGTGCGCGACTTGCAGGACCTGGAGCTGAGCTATGCGCCGCCCTTTGGCTCAGCCAAGGACCCGGTCAATTTCGCCGGCTTTTTGGCAGGCAATGCCCTGGATGGCGATGTGGCGCTCTGCCACAGCGGGGACGTGAGCGCCCCCAAGGTCGATCAGTTGCTGCTGGATGTGCGCACCCCGGCTGAGTTCAAAGAGGGGGCCATCCCCGGTGCCATCAACATCCCGGTCGATGACCTGCGCCGGCGCCTGGCTGAGCTGCCCAAGGACAAGGAGCTGCTGGTGAACTGCCAGGTGGGCTTGCGCGGCTACCTTGCCTGCCGCATCCTGTCGCAGAATGGGTTCCGCTGCCGCAACTTGAGCGGCGGCTACCTCACCTATCTGAGCACAGTTTGACCTGCGTTCTTGATATCGGTGGCGATGCTTGCCTTGTTAAGGATGTAATACTTGGTTTTAGCTTTAAGGGTGCAGAAATTTATATCATTTAAAATAAGCGTTTTTATTAAAAATATAATTTTTAATTTGACAAGGATATCTATTTGAAATATAAGTCTATCAAGTCGATAGACAAATAGGTCTAATAGGGCGTGAACCATTTCACATTCACTTAGAGGTTCTCATGGCCACCATCTATGCGAACAATGCGCAATCCATCGGGCGCACTCCGCTCATCAGGCTGAATCATGTGCTGGATGGAGCCAATGGAACGGTGCTGGTGAAGATAGAAGGCCGTAACCCGGCCTACTCGGTCAAGGACCGCATCGGCGCCAGCCTCATCGCGGATGCAGAGAAGCGCGGGGTGCTCAAGGCGGGCGTGGAGATCGTGGAGCCCACCAGCGGCAACACGGGCATCGCTTTGGCCTATGTGGCCGCGGCTAAGGGCTACAAGCTGACCCTCACCATGCCCGAGACCATGAGCATTGAGCGCCGCCGCGTGCTGGCTGCTCTGGGCGCCACCCTGGTGCTCACCCCTGGGCCGCAGGGCATGAAGGGAGCGGTGGCCAAAGCTGAGGAGATCGCCGCCTCTGACCCTAAGCGCTATTTCCTGCCCCAGCAGTTCAAGAATCCTGCCAATCCCGCCATCCACGAGAAGACCACGGGGCCTGAGATCTGGGATGACACCGATGGCGCCGTTGATGTGCTGGTCTCGGGCGTGGGCACGGGCGGCACCATCACCGGCGTCAGCCGCTACATCAAGAACACCAAGGGCAAGAAGATCATCTCGGTGGCGGTGGAGCCGGTGGAGAGCCCCATCCTGACCCAAAAGCTGGCTGGCCAGGATCTGAAGCCGGGCCCGCACAAGATTCAGGGCATCGGCGCTGGCTTTGTCCCCGAGACCTTGGACCTCTCCCTGGTGGACAGGGTGGAGCTGGTGGATGGCCCTGCTGCCATTGAGTTCGCCAAGCGCCTGTCCAAAGAGGAGGGGCTCCTGGTGGGCATCTCCTCAGGCGCTGCCGCTGCAGTAGCGGTGCGCTTGGCCAAGCTGCCAGAATTCGCGGGAAAGACCATCGTGGCCATCCTGCCGGACGGCGCCGAGCGCTACCTTTCCACCGCGCTCTTCGAAGGCGTGGGAGCCTAACGCAAGCCTGATCGGAACGAGAGGGTGGCTGGGCAAGCGCCAGCCACCCTGGAAGCGAGCAAGAGCAAGACCATACGCCTCGAGCAATAGCGACCGAGGCGCTGCCCCCTGATTATCGCCCCTAGTGGCATATCCACCGCCAGGCTAATAGAGCCCGCGGGCCGGATCCGAATCCCAAGCGCGTCAAGCATAAGCAACAAGGCAGGCCACCCTGCGACACGACCTGCCCCCCTTCCGCATACATCCGTCCCTTCGGCTGCTCAAGTTCGCGCGACCGGGCCTGGCGGATGCTGTATTAGCCTTCACCGCCCAAGTGTGGGCGGATCCCTGCAAATGGGCCCGTACGGGCTCCCCGCAGCGGAACCGAAAAACTCCCCGATACAAAACTCAAGAAGGCTGGCAGGGAGTATTGCGCCATCCCTGCGCCAGGCTTTGCGCGACCTTTCGCGGCGCTGTTGCCGCACCAAGGGCTTTGCCATGCCTATCCGGCTGGCCAAGGCAGCGCCAGGGCGCGAGATCTCATGCATGGGATGGCGTTGTCATCCATAATCCCAGGAGGGGACAAACAATGAAGCAATGGCGGAGGGGATGGGGCCAACTGGCCGGGGCGCTCGCGCTCGCAGTCGCAGTGCAGGCATCGGCAGCGGAGGGCGCCGCGGAAGCGGCTGGGGATACCAGCGCTGCTGGAGCGCCCGTTGCAGCTCCGGTGGCGGCGGCAGCGCCGGCGGGCGACACGTCGACCGCCTACAACTTTGAGGAATATGTCGTCACCACCACCAAGGGCAAGCTGAAGGTCAAGGATTCGCCGGCTGCCGCCTCGGTGGTGACGCAGGCGGACATCGCCAAGAAGAGCGTGGTGTATGCCGACGACCTGGTGAACGACCTCCCAGGCACGCAGGTGCTCCACCCGCAGATCGGCGCCACCTCCGGCACCGTCGTATCCATGCGCGGCATCCCAAATGTGGAGAAGAACCTCATCCTGCTGGACGGGCATTCCATCCAGAACACCATGAACGCCAACACCTGGTGGAACCGGGTGCCCATCGACCTGGTGGACCACGTGGAGGTGGTGCGCGGGCCGTTCTCTGCCCTCTACGGCGAGCGGGCCGTCGGCGGCGTCATCAACATCATCACCGCTGAGCCCCAGGGCGAGAGCGTGAACCTGGGCTTTGACTACCAGAGCATCGGGGCGCGCACGCTCACCTTGAACTACAGGGACAAGCCCGCCAGCTACCTCTCTTATTACTTCGGCTTGACCGACCAGGTGGTGGATGGTTACACCAATCACGCCTATGTGCAGGCCTATGCCCTGACCTACACGGCGACTGCCGCGGGCACGGTCAAGGGCTACAAGGCCACCACGGATCCTCAGGGCAAGGCCATCTACAACCTCGGCGAGCTGGCGCCGACCCTCACAAGGAATGACAGCTTCACCGGCAAGATCTACTTCACGCCTGTCACGGACCAGGTCTTCACTCTGAGCGGCAACTATGCGTTCTGGGACCAGCCCACAGCCATCGGCCAGACCGGGGAGACTTGGCTGAAGGATTCCGCCACGGGCAAGGATTCGCCCTCGAACGGCATCTATACGCTCGCGGGGACCACAAAAGAGATCAAGATAAGCCAGTCCAATTTCTACACCGCGCCAGGCCAGAACGGGGTCTTCTCCTCCGCGCTCACTTACAAAGGGAAGTTCAGCGACCTTTTGAGCCTGTCAGCGGACGTGGAATATGACGGCGGCAACTACTACAAGTCAGCCACGGCCATCGACCCGGGCTCCACGGCCCTCTCGGGGACAGGGAACTCCGGCAGCCAGACTCCCAATGACAATCGCTTCCTCGAGAACCTGCAGACCTTCTTGAATCTTCCCGCGAACAAGATCGTCATCGGGGTTGAGAACAACCAGGACAATGACCGGAATTACACGCTGACTTCGCATAATTGGGCCGAGCTTGACCAGTACCAGTGGCACAACGAGAACCGCAATTCGAACGAGCGGATCTCTGCAGCCTATGCCCAGGATGAGCTCAGGCTGCTCGACCCGCTGACAGTCTACATTGGCGGCCGCTTTGACAACTGGAATTCCACCAACGGCCAAGCCTGGGACAGCAAGACCGGCTCGCTGCTCTCCTATCCCGACAAGAGCGCATCGGTGTTCTCACCCAAGCTCAGCCTGGTCTACAAGCTGGGGGACTCAGCCCGATTGAGGGCCTCGGCGGGCAGCGCCTTTGACCCGCCCATGCCGCTGCAGCTCTACAGCTGGACCGCGGGCACCACTGGCGGCATCGCCTCTGTGACGGTGGGCAACCCGGACCTGCAGCCAGAGCTGGACAAGTCCTGGGAGTTCGGCGGCGAATGGGACCTGCCCACCAGCACGCACCTGTCAGCGACCTACTTTGAGAACTACCTGTCGAACCTGATCTATCAGTCCTCCGTGCCCGGCACCGGCAACACCCTGATCACCTACTACAATGCCGGCCAAGCCACGGCCAAGGGCGTGGAGACGGAGCTCAAGCAGCAGGTCACCAACAACCTGGGCTTGTTCGCCAACTACACCTACGCCAGCAGCATCATCACTGCCAACACCAGCGTCCCCAACTCAGTCGGCAAGTTCATCCCCGGGGTCGCGGAGCATTCAGCCCATGCTGGCATCGACTTCCACCTAGGCAAGCTCCAGACCATCTTGGATGCGAACTACTCCTCCAAGGTCTACCGGCAGGCTGACAACAGCGATTATGTCAACGGCGTCCAGGGCAGCTATGACCCCTTTGCCGTCGTCAATCTGCGCTTCAACTATGCCCTGATCAACGGCGGGGTGATCCATGCCGGCGTGAACAACCTGTTTGACAACAAGTATTACGCCATCTACCAGCAGGTCGGCCGCTACTACGACCTGGGCGCCACCCTCAGCCTCTTCTGATGAGGGTCGGCATGGGGAAGCGCTTAGCCATCCCAGTCCTCGCCGCCCTGCTCGCCGCCGCGCCCTGCGGCGGCGGGCTGGGGGCGCAGGCCGGCACCGGCCAAACCGGGCAGGCACTGGTCGTGCGCATCGGAAATGCCTTCACTGGGGGCCGGGGCAGGCCCTTTGCCATCGGCACCCTGGGCGTGGCAGACCAGCGCGGGCTGCTGGAAAAGGAGCTGGCCAAGGATGGCATCAAGGTGGAGTGGGACTATTTCAAGGGCATCAGCGCGGCGGTGAACGAGGCCTTCGCCAATGATTCCATCGATTTCGCTGCCACCAGCGACTTGGGCGCCATCATCGGTCGGGGGTCGGGCCTCAAATTTAA
>Ga0326728_10019562_pt1 | contig 13115 bp, 19 predicted proteins | sample MB3enrmetagenome_FD_207602 | JGI IMG/M metagenome (GOLD analysis project Ga0326728, IMG submission 207602) | Lab enriched peat soil microbial communities from McLean, Ithaca, NY, United States - MB31MN | ecosystem: Environmental > Terrestrial > Soil > Wetlands > Peat | place: USA: New York...
AAGGATGCTGCCACAATGTTACAGCTGGATCGATGGACTCGCTGGCGCACTCTGATCTTGCCCTCTATCTTTCCTTACATAATCACCGGAGCCATTACTTCAGCAGGCGGAGCCTGGAACGCTAGTATTAATAGCAGAGTATATAGAATTTGGGGGAAAAACTTTCTCAATTAATGGATTAGGTGCTCTTATTTCTGAGGCTACAGCAAAAGGAGATTATCCTTTGTTACTGGCTGCAACACTTACCATGATTCTAACGGTTGTTATTATCAATGTCGCTATATGGCGTCGAATGTATCACATAGCTGAAGAAAAATATCATTTTGACTGATAAGGATGCGGAGTGATCCAGATATATGCCAACAAATGATCATATCTTGGAACTTAAGAATATCAGCCAAGCGTATGGCAGCGTAAATCAGCGCTTTGTAGCTATAGAAGATCTAAATTTGATTATTGATGCAGGTGAATTTGTTACTCTATTAGGCCCATCTGGATGTGGTAAGAGCACTCTGCTTCGTATCGTAGCCGGTTTGCAGCAACCAAGTAGTGGCATGGTACTCTACCGAAATAAACCTCTGCTGGGAGTTAATCCCCATTCTGCAATTGTTTTTCAAACATTTGCTCTGTTTCCCTGGCTAACTGCACAACAGAACATCGAAGTTGTGCTTAAAACTCGTGGTATTCCACCCAAACCGCGAATAGCACGTGCAATGAAACTACTAGGACTATAGAAATATTTTTAATAGTCTAAGCAAATATTATTTCTCTAACGCTGTTTGGATCTTTTTTGCTTTGACATTGGAGTAGGTGTTGGAGCTGGTGTAGGAGTTGATGGACGAGTACCAATAAATTGCCCAAAAGCAGCTCCACTGGGTTATGAATATTTAGTTGTAACTCTATATCTATTTAATAATGGTGATCAAAAAATAACGATAAATCTAAGTGGTTAGAATTTGATTGCTGATGGGCTTAAGTATGAGTATAGTTCAAATACATTTGATAGTTCGTTAGGCTATAAGGATATAGAAATTGTTAAAGGTGGGGATATTGAGACAAAAATAGTATACCTAGTAAAAGGACATTCAACCAATGCTCATTTACAATATAATGGACTATATGGTATGGGTCCGAGCTTTAAACAAGTTAAACATTATGGAAATCAAAGTTTATCATGAATTGGAGAGGGAGTTACTGTTGACGATGCACACATCAACAGTATCCCATTAACTTAACGACGTTTTTTAATCTGTTCTGCAAAACCGTATTAAACCCACTACTTTGTAAACTTTTTTATAAAAGCTTTCCTTGAGATCTTCTTTCGATAGATACATAGATTTTATTCATGAACCGATGTTTTTGGCCTCTGTAATGTTTTTTCCTTCAGAGCTTGCTTTATTGGAGGGGTAATAACGGGCTTTTCTTTGATCAACCCATCGGGTTTGTAGTAGAGTATCAGCAGCATTACTGTTCCAAAAAGGATATATTCAAGCCAGGTAGCTTCGAAAGGCAAATGGAATATGCTCCTTATCTCAAATTTATATACAGTTAGGGAGATCTTTGTGAGAACAAAAAAGAGTACTCCCAGTGCTACGCCCTTATTATTTCCCCTGCCTCCTAAAAGAACCATGAGGAATGGAAAAAATGTCCATTCAACCCTGAAGAAAGTGGAAGCTATGACATTCATGCTGTAAAAGGAATACAGTGCTCCAGCTAGTACTGCAATGCTCGAACCCAGAGCTGCAGTTTTCATTCTGAGCACAAGAATATCCTTGCCGAAAGCCCTAACGACTTCTTCGTTTTCCCTCATTGCCTTCAAAAGCCTGCCGTAGGGTGAGGTGAGAATTTTGTCTACAAAAATATAAACTATTAGCGCTGTACCAAGGCTAAGAAGTGTAACATAAATGACCCGCCACTTTCCTGGTATCCATGCTAATACGTCAGGAACACTTACACCATAATAGCCCCCTATTATGGAGGTATTGTAATTTAAGATCTGCTATAGAACCTCGCTTATTGCAAGCAACGCGATTGAAAGATACTCGTTTTTTAGTTTTGCGCTAGGAAGGATGAAAAGAATACCCGCCAGAGCGCCTATAAAAACAGCTAACAGGAAAGAGAGTACAAGAATGCACATTCCCAAAAGCGGATTATGGGAAATCATCGCATTCGTGGTGCTCTTAACAATTCCGCTTGCTTCTACAATTCCTCCCTCTATGCCCAAAAGGAGTATGAGAATATGATTCACAGCATACCCAACAGCTACGGCTCCGATAAGAACAGCCATAGCTCTACCGAAATTGGGAATGCCAGCGTAACCATACTCCACATTCAGGCTGAGTGCAACTATGAGGTATATGAGAACCATAGTACTACATCTAAGAAGAAGTATTCCAGCTCCACTTTTTATTCCTCCATATACTTAGCCCTGCAATCCCCATGGGAGCGATTATTAAAGCTATCAAGACACAATAAGGGAAACCACTTTGCTATACACCAGAATACCAGATCCTAAAAAAGTTGATAGATAAAAAGTTACAAGCGATTCCGATATTCCTATAATATACCCTCCAAGATAATTGTAGCTTCTCCCTCCTCAACTACAGAAACGAAGTACCTAGGTGTGACTGCGCCAGATGAGAAGAAATATGTATTCAGGTTCGTACCTACAGACTCTTTCCAGACTAAAGCTATAGCAAAACTTGCTCATGAACTGGGTGTTAAGGCAGTAGTTATAACTTACATTGGCAACGCCTGGGGCAAAGGTCTGGAGGAATTCGGTAAGGCAGAATTTCAAAAGCAAGGAATAGAGGTAAAGAATTCAGTCGAATATCCCGATCCTACACCTGCAGACTTCACACCATACATAGCCACGATTGAAGGAAATGTAAATGCTCTAATGAAAAACTACACCAAAGATCAGATTGCAGTTGTGGCTTTCAGCTACGAAGAAATTGCTACTATGCTTGCACAGACGCAAGATAACTCAGTGCTGCTAAACGTCAAGTGGATAGGGTGCGATGGAATAACGAAAAGCAGCAAGATTGTAGTTGATGTTCCTGGGAAAGCGAACAAGATTAAACTTTACAGCACAGTATCGGAAACAAGGGGTAGAAAAGAATTCGATGACCTGAACAGTACTTATCATCAGCGTATTGGCAGCTCGCCCATGAGTTATGGTTTGAATGCTTATGATACAACATGTATACTGGCTCTATCCTTTGCGCAGGTATACGACAAACAGGGTAAGTATAAATGATGATGCTATAGCAGAGGCTGTGCCGAAAGTGGCGGGTGAATATAGTACTGGCAAGTATGGCATATATCCTGTGAGTGGCGAGGTGAAATTGAACGAATATAAAGATAGGATTGGCTTGGAGTATAGAATCTATGCTGTCTCTAACGGGAGCTGGAACGAACTTGGAGCATGGAAGTTTGGCACGAATGAAATAAAGTGGAGTTGATGGGAGCTGGAACGAACATGCAGTATGGAAACGCACTTCAGACTAGATAAAACCGAGTTGATAACTCAGAAACTCACAAAACGCTTTGGCGAACTTCAAGCCCTTGATGGGGTGAGTATAGAGATAAAAAGTTGTATAACGTTAATAATCGGGCCTAACGGAAGCGGAAAGACCACACTTATAAACACGGTTACCGGTTTCCTTAATGCAGATGAAGGTGAAGTTTTTTTTGGGGAGAGGAAGATAACAGATCTTCCCCCTCACGAGATTTTTAAACGTGGCATAGTAAGAACCTTCCAGATCCCCCAAGCCACTTCTAAAACTTACAGTTATTGAGAATCTGCTTATAGTGGAAGCAAATTATGGGGAAAGCATAATTCAGAGCTTAGGTAGAAGCTGGCTTGCGGGAGAAGAGGTGCTTATAAAAAAAGCTTTTTCAGTTCTGGATTTCTTAGGTCTAGAGCACATGTGGAATGAGTTTGCAATGAACCTGAGCGGAGGGCAGCTGAGGCTTCTTGAGATAGGCAGAGCGCTCATGTGCCAGACGAAGCTTATTATTATGGATAAGCCTATTGCAGGCATAGCCCCTGATTTGTCCCATGCTATCCTTAAGAAGCTCAGAAAACTTTCAGAGATCGGGATCTCTTTTCTCATAGTGGAGCATCGGCTAGATATAGTTCTTGAATACGTTGACCATATTTATGTCATGGCAGGGGGAAGAATTATTGCTGAGGGTAGAAGTAAAGAGATATTAGAACATTCAGAGGTTATAGAGGTGTATTTGGGTGATCAGAGTTGAGAACTTTTTTGCAGGTTATAAGGAACTGCATATCCTCTTTGATATAAATGCCGTAGTGGAGAAAGGAAAGGTTACTACAATTGCAGGACCTAATGGCAGTGGAAAAAGTACGTTTTTAAAGTCTATTTTTGGCCTTGTTACCATCCAGTCTGGCAGAGTTCTTTATAAAAGTAAGGATATAACTCTAATTCCGCCACACAAAAAGACCATGATAGGTATAGCTTACCTTCCACAGGTAGAGAACATCTTTACTAATCTAACAGTTGAAGAAAACCTCAGAATGGCTGGCTATACTCTTAAAAATGAGGAATACGAGGAGCGTCTAAATTTAGTAAAAGAGGTATTTCCTGAGCTAAAGATGAAATTAAAACAAAATGGAAGGACATTAAGCGGTGGCGAGAGACTATTTCTTGCAATAGCCTCAGCTCTTATAAAATAGGCAGAACTTCTCATGCTTGATGAACCCACAGCCATGCTTTCGCCGAGACTTGCAAGTGATACCTTCAAGAAAATTTTGGAAATAAAAGAAATGTTTGGACTTACAGTACTTATAGTTGAGCAGAATGTCAAAAAGGCCCTGGAAATAGGCGATAATGCATACATGCTGATGAATGGAAGGATCGTTTTCGAAGGCAAATCAAAAGAACTACTCAATCATGAAAAATTCGAAAGATTTTGCATAGGAATTTAACCTATGGCTGTCGGCTGGCATCAAGTGCCAATATCCAAACGTTTTCTCATTCATTTTAGATCTATTAGAAATTAATAGCATTAAACGGTTAACTGTCTAAAATATAATTTTAAACAACAATGTCTATTGTAATAGATTTTATACTTCAAGTACTTAAGTCTTATCATTACACAAAAAATAAAACTAAACTATTTTTTTGAGAGTGTTATCATGTTTGGAAAATACAAGGACCTTGTTGAAAAGGCTTCAGAAATAGGGCTTAAATCTTATTTTCTGGATGTAAAGAATATTCCGATTGAAAATCGTACTATTCTGAAGTGCGCTTACGGCTGCAAAGATTATGGAATAAGGTCGAGCTGCCTACCTTATGTTATGTCAATTGATGAGTTCAGGAAGGTTATATAGCGGAATACAACAGTGCACTTTTCCTGGTAGATGAACACAATACTGCAGAAGTTTCCGATATTCATGAAGCATGGTCAGGGCTTTTGAAGGACTCTTTCCATAAAATGTTCAAGCTTGAGCAGGAAGCTTTCAGGGAAGGCTTTACCTTCGCACATCTTCTGAGGCCTGGCCCCTGTAACGAATGTGAGGTATGTAACCTTGAAAAGTGTGTAAAGCCAGAAATGAAACGTTTTGCACCTGAAGCTGTGGGGATAAATCTCCTGAAAGCAATGGAAGGTTTCGGACTTGCGCTTGAGTTCTGTAAGCCGGAGAAAACTGTATGTATCGGAATTTTGCTTATTGAGTAAATTTGTGTGAAAATCGGAGAGAACTTAAATAGAAAGTTCATCATCTAAAAGATAATTACCTCTATGTTTCTGCATGTTTCCTAATCATCGGAATCCATTTGTCGCCCCAATGCAAGATCAGTAAGCTATCCTTTTCTATTTCCATGATATTGATTGAAATTAGGCAAAGGTACAAACAATATGCAAGCCTTAACCAAATTAACTTGCAATTAATACATCCTAAATTCCGCAGGTGAATGCAAATGTAAAATCGGTTTGCCTATTTGCTCACTATTACTCATTGAAGTTAGATTAATTCTTAAGCTACTGCAATATTAAGAAAATAAATTGATTTTTTGTGTACTTCTGGGAAAGTGGGATCATCAAATAAGTATAATTTACTTAAAACTCAGGTTTATAATGCCATAATTATTCCTATAGGATATTAAAGATAGCTGATTCCGATAAATTCCCTATTTCAATAAATTGCTTTCATAAGCCTTGTTAACAAACAGCCAAAAATTTATGTTTATTGAACTCTTCTCAAATTTAGCTTTCTTTTCTTCTAGATATATTCAAATAGCTTATAAGAATATTGAAATTGTCAAATTACTATTATAACTTAATAAGTAATTACATAAATAATATTAACTCTCGAATATATATAAAAAAAGAGGACATAGAACACTGGAGGTTTTTTCAAATTGAATTCTGAAAAGCTAAAAATAGCTGTCCTTGGAGGAACCGGTAATATAGGGGAGGGATTGGTGCTCAGACTAGCCCTTCAAAACCTAATGACTGAAGGTATAAAGAATGATGTAATTATTGGATCCAGGTCCAGAGAAACTGCAAATGAAGCCGCAAAAAAAGCCTTATCAGAACTTGAAAATTGTGGATTTGATATTTCCACAGTAACCATCACAGGGAATACGAACATTGAAGCTGCACAGGCAGCTGAAATAATAGTTCTTACAATCAGTTTTGATTATGTTTTGCCCCTTCTGGATGAAATCCGGAGGGCTCTTGAAGGCAAAATTGTTATCACTCCTGTAGTCCCAATGGTAAAAGAAGGAAATCTTTTTTTGTATAAACCCCCTTCTGATGGTTCTGCAGCTCTTGCAATCCAGAAAAGGGTTCCTGACTCCACGAAGGTTGTCGCAGCCTTCCATAATGTTTCTTCAGCGAAATTGAAAGACATTGTCAAATGTGAATCCATATATGACGCACTGGTATGCAGTGATGATGCTGAAGCGAAAAAACTGGTTATGGAGCTCACACGAAATATGGGCTGCCTAAAACCCCTTGATGGAGGTCCACTTAAGCTGGCAAGCACAATAGAGTCGCTGACACCCCTGCTAATCAATATCGCAAAACTTAATGGGCTTAAAAATCTCGGGATTAATATTTCTTGATTTGAACGAAAAACATGACATGATGGGAAAAGCGACAGCAAAAGGGGGATTGGAAGTAAAAAATAGATGCTAAATCAGGGGGTAGATGGAATTTTCTTCAAATGACTTTATTTGAGTCTTCGATGGTAATTCATTTATTAGTTTCCGACAGTTTTGCAAGCCAAAATTTGAGCAAAAACTGTTGAATAATAATCAGAGAGGTTATGCCCAAAAAAGAGTACGTAGAGTACACTTTAATTTATTCAAGTATTTTATTCGCGAAACTTCATATTTGTTCTAAGTGCACTCATTTATTATTGAACTAGAGAGAATTTTGATAAATCCCAAAATTTATTCATATGCTTTTAAATAGTACATAAATGACTTATGGTAATCAGGGGTTTATCTAAATTATCCATAATTCATTAAACAGTATTTTCTACACCGATAATAATGGAAATTATGCCTCATCCAACATTAAGTCAAGTACCTACAAATTATATGTAAAATATAACGTGGATATTCCGATTAACAAAAATAAATTGCAGTAGATCTATTTTGGTGCAGTACGATACTTCTGATTACAAATTTATGGGAAAAAACATGTTCAATAGCGGATATTTAAATAAAATCAACCTACTAAAATTTGCTCATTAAAACTTAATAAGATGATTATTGATATCTTTTTGCTCAGGCTGAATATTTAAATAGAATAATTATATTAGGAATTTATATGATATTATTATTACAATTGTTACTATTATCCCAATTATTATTATTATTATTATAATTATTATTATTATTATTATCGATTGTCAGCGAACTAAAAACTGTTAAGAGCTTCATTCCGCATTAAACTTTTCAGAGGTTCATTCAAAGATTCTGATAAAAATAGCTTTTTCAGCCAAAATCTGGACTATCAGGCATTTTCTTCAAGGCATCTTCTAGCAGCACAACTTTCAAATGAAGCGCTTGCAACTGCTTTTGCAACTATAGGTGCCACATTCTTGTCAAGGGCGTCAGGGATAATGTGGTCCTCACAAAGATCGTTGATTGTTACGACTCCGGCAAGAGCACTGGATGCAGCCATTTTCATCTCATATGTTATTTTTCTCGCACAGGTGCAAAGAGCATCTTTGAAAATGCCCGAAAAACTCAGACAATTGTTAAGTTGATTGGGAAAGTCAGACCTTCCTGTAGCAACGATCCTGGCTCCTGCCTTTTTTGCAGTATCTGGCATAATTTCAGGGATGGAGTTTGCCATGGCCATTACAATTGCATCTTTTTTCATCGAACTAACCATATCATAGGTGGCGATATTACCGACAGAAACTCCAATCAAAAGGTCAGCGTTATGGAGGGCATTTACGAGGTTACCTTTTACTTTTTTCAGATTTATAAGCCTAGTGATCTCTTTTTTTAAGAAGTTCATACCTTCTTCTCGTCCCTCATATAATAGACCTTTGCTGTCATAGGCAAGAATTTTTGTAGAGTCTGCTCTTGCCCTAATAAGGATTTTAAAATTGTAATTCCTGCAGCCCCGATACCGGAAATTACTATTTTGAGATCTCCTAAATCTTTGTGCACAATTTTAAGGGCATTAAGAAGCCCGGCAAGAACCACAATAGCTGTCCCATGCTGGTCGTCGTGGAAAACAGGAATATTAAGCTCTTCGCAAAGTCTTGCTTCGATTTCGAAACAACGATGTGAGCTGATATCTTCAAGGTTAATGCCTCCGAAGGCGGGAGCAAGGTACTTGACAGCCTTTATCACCTCTTCAGTATCCTGAGTGTCCAGACAGATAGGAAAAGCGTTAATACTAGCAAATTCTTTGAAAATAACTGCTTTTCCCTCCATAACAGGCATAGGCGCATAAGGTCCTATGTTTCCAAGCCCGAGTACTGAAGATCCATCTGTGACAATAGCAACGGTATTCTTCTTCATGGTATAAATGTAGGCCAGATCCGGATTTGTGCTTATCCTCTTGCAGGCCTCGGCAACTCCTGGTGTATAGATAACACTAAGATCATGACTTGTACGAAGATGTACTTTACTTGTAATCTCAAGCACACCTCCAAGTTTTCTGTACATGGAAAGCGATTCTTGATATAATGAAGCATGTGTATCTTTATCTTTCTCTGCGTTATGTTCTAAATTCTTCTCAATGTCCTTTTTAAGATCACTTTCCGAACTTAAAACTGAGCGTATGTTTCTGATCCCAATACCTCCTGTGATTTAATACATAATCTGGCAGTATTTTCGAATTTCATCTGATCCAAAACAATTTCTACAAATGGGGATAATTTCAAAAGAATAATAAAGGGAGATTTATATAAATCTCTGATTTTAACGACTTATTTATATTCTATTTATAAGAAGATGACGAAATTTAGGTGTCTATCGAAATCCTCTGTTAATTACGACAACGAAAAATGACTATACTTCTAGTATAAATACATTCAGTTTACTGTCTGTATCTTTTGTTATCTAGAAGTTCTTAATGTTTTGTTCCACGTGGTAATACCTCCTACTATTTTTATTAAACAAGCAACCACAGATCTAAGTTCAAAATACAAAAAATAAAAATTCCTTCAGCTAATACACCCGAATTATTAAAAATTCAATTCTATTGAATACATTCTCTTTTCATTTAGAAAAATCAAATTATTTGCGGCCACCATCGACTTAAGGAATAGTGTATGCTTCGGATCATTCACTCAATTTTTCTAAATTCATAAATAGTCGATCCTTATTTGACCCCATTTTCTTTAATCTAGATGATTGGAGCTCTACTATCGATTTCTCTTATGATTCCTGAATATATTTTTTCATTGTGTCAGAGATAACATTTCCAACAGAATCTATCATTTCAAAGGTCAACGCTGGTACGGGAACACAAATAGCGGCGCTTATGTTTGCAAGCAAGAAGCAAATCGGGCAGGAGAACGACCAACACACAACGGGCAGTGAAAATTCGTAACCTTTCATAAATGCGATGAAAATTTTGATTTCATGATAAAATGATTGAACTGCGATATAGTTTTGGTTAAAAAGTTTGAATTATCTTAACCCTGAGATGTGCAGGTTTTGTATGAAAAATCCACATCGGCAAAATGATAAATCCTATTTTTTGTGGTGAAAGGAAAAATATATAGAGTCAATCAGATTTTACAGAACTTTCGGTACACTGCCGAATTTGTTTTGGGACCAGCTCACCAAATTAATTAAATGGATTGCCAAAAATTTCTCCATAAAATTATAGTTAAACTAATATCGATGCGTTGTTATCCTACCTTAGGATAATTAACTGTCCAAAAATTAGAGTTAACTACAAATGGATACCCTGCATTTACCCATGCTGTGATACCGCCTTGTATGTTATTGACTCTTTTATAACCAGAATCGACCATTATTTGGCATGCAACGGAACCTCTTTTCCCACTCAAGCAATAGACAAGCATTTCTGTATCTTTGTTTTTGGGCAAATCTTTATTATTTTTGATATGCTACGCCAACAACTCTTCATCGGGTAAATTAACAGGATCATGAGATGGCATATTTCTTTATGGTATCAATTTTGTTCCTTCAATATTTGTATAGTTGTATTCTGCAGGAGTACGAACATCCAGAATGAATACTTTATAGCTTGGAACAAATGCATTTTTTATGACCATTTTATAAGCCTCATTGACAGTTACATTCCGGTATTCAGGAGAATTATCTTGATTGTTATTTTCTGCTCCTACAATGATCCGTGAGAACATTGGAAGTAGAATAAGAATTGCACCGAAGTATGGCAAATGTTCTTTATTCAATTAGATTACTCCATTTATTCAATTTTCCATATTTTAAACTCTATAGATTCTTAGTTATGCCCATGAGTTATTGTAGTAGATTATATAGTAGACTACTATAAACCCCGAAATTTGTTATGTGTTATGAATAATATATAAATTATTCATTAAAATCATCGGTTTATTGAAATTCTTATTGATCCACACTTTAAAGCAATATTTTTAAAATAGCATGATCTTATGCACCATGTTTATCTTAAAATCTCGAAATTTCCCAAGTTCCATCCGTAATATGAAAATAGTGATCACTAATCTAAAGTTGATTTGATAATAAAATAGAACCCTGCCAAAAGTGACATTATTCATTTTATCCAACCACAAATAGTTCACATTCATAGCCATATTTCAAAAAGTGGAGTATTTAATCAATGTCTTTTCTATCCAATTTCCTTTTAGCGGTAGAGTTTCAATGGATTCTTTTGCAGTATCCATGTCTAGAAGTATCACAATAAGACCTTTTAGGGTCAATGATGCTCTCAAATTTGCTGTTTTTTTCGGGGGAGTTCAGACTTTAATGCTGGTATTGGGTTGGCTTGGTGGATACACAATAAAAAACTATGTTTCTGCTTATGGTCAATGGATTGCTTTTGGTCTTCTGGTTTTTATTGGAATTAAGATGATATATGAAGCTTTTTACAGAAAACCGGAAGGAAAAATAGGTTCTCTTAATTATTCGGTACTTCTTATGCAGGCAGTTGCAACAAGTATAGATGCTTTTTTTGTAGGAATAAGTCTTACATTTCTCAAAGTGCCTATTCTTGAACCTGCGATCATTGTCGGGTGTGTAACTTTTATTATGGTTTTTTTGTGGAGCGATCATAGGATATAGGTTAGGTCATTTCTTTGGAAATGAAGCAGAAATTCTAGGGGGCCTGATCCTTATAGGTCTATATCCTAAAAGTTTATAGTCCTTAACTTCTATTAGATATATACATGACTAAATCTGTTGATGATGTTCATTGTATTGATGCGGATTATTTACGCGCACAACATAAATTGAAAAATGCAGATATTGGGGAAGAAAACAAAGCGTTGATTGAAAATTTTTCAATTGCTCTCCGACGGGAAGGAGCAGCAAAAATAACAATCACATGGTACTTACAATATACAACCAGGATGGTCGAGCAACTTCAAGAACTAGGATTCAATGAGGCCTTGGACAAGCTGGACCAGAATACTTTTGATAGGTTGCTTATTTTTTGTGAAGATGAAAAGAAATTCTCTCCAGGAACTATCAGAAATTATAAAAAATTGATCAAAAAATTCTTCAGATGGTCCACAGGTGGCAACCAGCCTAAATGGATTATGGATCTGAAGCTAAAAACAATTGAAAGCCCTGTGCAACCTTCGGACATACTAACCAAAGATGAGTTCACCCGACTCCTTGAAGGCTGTAGACATCCAAGGGATAAAGCTATTATCGCTGTTCTTGCAGATAGCGGAATGAGAGTAGGGGCTCTGGCATCCTGCAGGATTAAAAATGTGGAGTTTAATCAATATGGAGCTATGATTTACCTTTCAAAAACGGGAGTCAACAAGACTACATCGGCGAAAGGGCTACCACTTACTTGGAGCACAGGGTATTTGAATCAGTGGCTTGCAGTTCATCCTTTTCACGAAGATCCAGAAGCTCCTTTATGGATAACCCTTAACAAAAATAGAGAAGCTGTAAGTTATAAAGCTATCCGAAAAATGATAAAGACTACAGCCGAAAAAGTAGGCATCAAGAAAAGTATACATCCACATTTGCTACGACATATGGCTATAACAAACTGGATTTTAGATGGTCTTAATGAGCAGGAAATTAAGCACAGAGCGGGCTGGAGTCGGGGCAGTACTCAAATGTTCAAAATTTATGCAAATTTCACAGATCACGAAATTAACAATAGTATTTTTGAGAAATATGGACTCAAAACTGAAGACAAAAGACACGTTACACTTAAAAAATGTCCACGGTGTAATAATGTATTAAAACCGGATGATAAATTTTGTAGCCAATGCTCATTGGTTCTTGATCAAGCAACTTCTCTAAAACTAGAAAAGGATAAAGAAAAACTAGATTTATCATTCTTAGAAGTTTCCAGTGTTGATCCAAAAGTTTTGGAGAAAATAGCTATGGAAGTCAAAAAAATCCTAAACCAGTAAACTTAAAATGTAATTATAAAATTTTACTTTTTATTTCTAA
>Ga0326728_10019563_pt1 | contig 13114 bp, 10 predicted proteins | sample MB3enrmetagenome_FD_207602 | JGI IMG/M metagenome (GOLD analysis project Ga0326728, IMG submission 207602) | Lab enriched peat soil microbial communities from McLean, Ithaca, NY, United States - MB31MN | ecosystem: Environmental > Terrestrial > Soil > Wetlands > Peat | place: USA: New York...
CCCGAATCGTAGCAAGCGCCACACTGTGGGCACTCCTCAAATGCTTCGCTCACCGGTATCAACGCCGGTGCTGGCGCGGGGCGTTCGAGGAGCATCGCCAAGCCTGAGGCGATGGCGATAAGCAAGTCTCGGTCTTCTTCCGCATAGGGCTCCTCCGACCTCTTGGCTCCCAGCACCAGCAGCGCCTCCGTGCGGTTGGAAGCTGTTGAGATAGGAACCAGGAAATCGATTCGCGCCTCCCGTAAAAAACCTGCGTCTCTTGGTGGAAGCTGTTGCTGAAGCCAGCCGGATTCGGCGTGGGATATCTCCAATGGACTGTCCAGGACCCGCAGCAGGACTGCCAGCTTGCTTGTCGCCGAGAGAGGTGGTGGAGCGTGCCCTGCGGGCGCGGCTGCCAAGCTTCTATAGCTCGTCTCGCTCGGTTCATGCACGAGCAGGGCGACAAATTCGGGGTGCAAAGCCGCCTCAATGCGCGCCACCACCCGTGGCGCGACCCGCCCGAGGCTACCCGCCTGACGAATGTCTTCGACAACGTGGCGGAGCAGCTGTTGCGCGTCATACCGCTCGCGGAAGAATCGACGGTCGAGCGCTCCGAGCCAGCGCTCGCGCCGGGTGTGGGCTACGAGCGCAAGGGCTCCTGCCGTGACGTAAACCCAGCCGCGCATGGCCAGGATGCTGATCAGCGGTTGATCTCCATGCAGAAACGCGTCCGCCAGCAGAACAGCCCCAAGTAAGGGCGCGATCGACAGCAAAGCCCCGCGCGCCACCGCGTATTGGAGCCCCTGCCGGATCAACACGCCAACGTCGAACAGCCGGTGGCGGAGAATGGCGTAGGCGAATGATAAAGGAAACGCCAGGAACAACAGATAGAGCATCGTCTGCAATGCGAGAAGCCAAAAAGCCACTCCCCGCCCGGAACCGAAGACGACCCAGCCGACGACTCCCAGCGCACTTGCCACCACACCCGCCAGCACTACGCGCACGCGACGCCGCTGGTTCGGATCCTCCAGCCGTCGATAACTCAGAATCAAAATCACTAAGCTGCCCATGACGTAGACAGCGCTTCTCAGCGAGATTGCCGAGAAAACCCATGCAGGTACGTCCGGAGCCCGACCGGGCTCGTAAATGACCCGGTAGGCACCCAGGACTCGCCAGGGCAGCAATGCCAAGGCTGGTGTCCATATCAAGAGCCAAGGCCAGCGGGCGCTGAATATCCTGCGCGGAAAAATGGTAAAGAAAGTGAGAAGGATCGCGTCCGGGACGAATCTGCTGATTTCGGGAATCCAGAGGAGCAGGCCCAGCCACCCGGGCAGGTGTCGCCAAGTGGCAGCCCATCCGTCGGGAAATCCAAAAGCCACTGCGGCGGTGGCGAGGAGCCAAGCGCCCATTCTGGCAAGCAGGTCATAGGGCCGACGGTAAGCGACGACCAAGCCCAGGACCAGCGAGGTCAGGATGAAGGCGTAGATGGGCAGAGCAAAGCCCGGCAACTGTTCGCTCCAGCTAGCGCGCGGAAGCGTCAGTGTCAGTTCTAACCGCTCGCTCGCACGGCTAATTTGCCACCGCTGCGGGTGGCCGACTCCGCTGTTCGCGAGGATAGCCTCCCGATCACGGACATTGCGAATAACTTGTCCGTCCACGGCCAACACACAATCGCCCTTCTTGAGCCCGGCGCGCGCCTCTGGCGAGTTGGGGTGGACGGAAAGGACCGCCATACCTCCGCCGGTGAAGCGGCCCTCAAACCCGGGCATGATGTGAGGCCCCCCAAAAACCTGGCAGAAGTAGAGCGCAACAGAGGCAATGTAGGAGGCTGCGACGATGTACATCCACCAGGGCGCGCGCGGGGTCGACATGAGATTGTTTCCACGCCGAAAGATAAGGATCACCGCGATTGAGGTGACCGAGATATTGTACCACCGCGAGTGAGAGAGTTTACATCGACCCCGCGCGCGCCACCGCGTCAGAAGTACAAACGGAGCGAGCCCTGCAATTCGCGTCCATAGTTGCCTGTTGCCACCCAGGTGCTCACGCCGGCGACCCCCGGGCCGCATTGGCTCACCACACAAATGTTGGGATCGCTGGGGATGAACTTGTTGGTGGTGTTGTAGAGCTCCAAGCGCATCTCCAGGTTAAAGCGCTCATTGACGCAGTTCTATCTGGGGAAGATCCTGGAACAGACTGGCAAGAAAAACGCCCTTCCCTGACGGCAAACATAGCGATTTGTCTGGTGTGGAACTCACTTTGACGTGTCGGCTAACCGTGGAAGTGGCCCTGGGGAAGCAACAAGGACTCCGGTCGAAAAGGCAGGGTGGCATTTTCGGGCAGCGCGCGCGCTACCCGACGTGATTAGGACCGAATCGACCATAATGCCGTGGTCTGGCCGGACAGGGAGGTGGGATTCGGGAGGGCCAGCTGGCTTTTCTTGCATTTTTCGCTTGACAACCCGGCCAGCCTGTGGTAGCCTAGAACTATGAGGATCAGGGCACAGCGCGCGGCGGCGGACGGCGCGGGAAGGCAACGGGGGATGACTCCGGCGAGGGGGGAGGGAAAGAAGCAAACAACAACATTTTTTGTGACGAACGAAGCCAGTATGTCTATGAAAAAAAGCATCGAGTCTTGAACCGAACTCAAAACGAACTCAAAACGGAGCTCAGTTCGAGCGCAAAATGTGCAGCGCGAGGCAAAAACCAGCCCTAAATGGACAAGGCTAGGCGCACTTCTCCAAACAACCGCCAAAAGGAATGGCGGTCCCCCACCGGAATCGCCACTCGGTCTTTTTGTCGCTCTGAATCCCGAACCCTGAATCCTGCCTCAGCACCCTTCCACCCGGCAGAGCAGCTCCGTGTGCGGCCAACTGCCGATCACACCAAACGGCTGTAGTGTACCTCTGAGCGGGTTCCAACGAAATGGAGTAGAATAGGCACTCGAAACCCGCCGGCTTTCGCGGAGTCAGTGATCCGTCGCGTCGAAGGTTTCTGCAATGAAATGGTAATTGATGGTCACAACCGATTGCGACGACCTGAACGGTGCTCCCGATTGGTTTTGTGGATAGCAGCAGGTGGGGCAGTCTTGCTTACCCCCGGCTTCTTGCGGGCGTCGTGGGATGGCCCGCCCAACTCCTCGACAGCGAGCGCGCACTTTCTTCCGGATCGAGTCGTTTCACCAGGCCAGGGCTCTCTTGCCGGCGGCGATTTCGACTTGCCGTTCGGCCTCGGCCTGCCTGGGGCAACTGGGGCATCAGACGAGTTTGATGCGCAGGCGCCAAGTGGGGATCAAACCGGACGCCCGAGCGGTTCGGCTTCGCCTCCCGCTGAAGACCATAAGCAGTCGGCAGACGTAAACCCCATCACCGGCATGGCTGTCGCCCCGCAAACAAACTACACTCCGTTGACCCTGAATGAGCGTTGGAAGCTTTACTTGAAGATGACATATGCCTCCGCCGGCCCTTACTTCAGCCCGCTCGTGAACGCCTTGGCGCTCGATCAAGCCAGCGACACTCCGCGCCAGTGGGGCGACGGGTTTGCCGGCTTTGGCCGGCGATTGGCTTCGCGCGCCGGCAACGCAGTTCTTCAGGGCAGTTTTCAAGCACCCTTGGCAGCCCTTCTTCATGAGGATGTCCGGTACATTCCGACCAGCCAGCGCAGCATCCCGCGTCGTGCCCTGCACGCCGTTCTCTACAGTTTCCTTACCTATAACGACAAGGGTCATCCAACCCTCAACGTTGCCAACCTCGCCGCCTTCTACGCGTCTACGGCCGTGACAACCACCTGGCTCCCCGGAATTGGCAACTCGGCAAGGTACACATTCACGAATGCCTTCCAACAGATTGCTCTCAGTTTCCCATTGAACGTGGTCCAGGAATTCTGGCCGGAGATTCAGCGCCATCTCTTCCGGCGGCATTAGCCGGCAGTCTGCCGTCCAAAATGGAGTAATATAGAGATATCAAATCAGCTCTTGGGTGCGCGGCCTGAGGGTATCCGGCTTGCCGGTGATTTCATCATAATGAATGGCGGTCCGTTGCGAGACCGTACGCCTGGGAGATTGTCGGACTAATGCTAAATCGAAGATCCTGGCCAAGCGGCTTGGGGGTGGCTCTCCTAATCATCCTGCCCCTCGGGCCATCCCCCAAACTGCTGGCCTACCAAACGGGAGAGCCCCCGTCTTCGGGCTCTTTCGAAACACCGGCCACACTCGGGAACGATGCGGGACTTGACCTAACTCAAGCGGCTCCGGCCCAAGTTCCAACTCCTTCGCAAACCCAACCTGCTGCTCCCCAAAGCCCAGCCAAACCCGCGAACGATCCGGCAGCCGACCCGATCCAACCGGCTACCACCCCCAAACACAAGGAAAATGACCGGATTTTCTTTGCCCTGCCCAATTACTTGACTGTGGAGAATTCCGCCTCTTTGCCGCCGCTGACGACCGGGGAAAAGTTCAAGACAGTGGCGGAAGGGTGCTTTGACCCTGTTGAGGTCGTGTTCATGGGCATCGAAGCCGGCATCGGCCAAGCCGACAACACAAACCCCACCTATGGGCAAGGGTTTGTCGGCTACTCAAAGCGCTTCGGGACGGCTTATGCCGACGCCATCGTTGGGAACTTCGGGACGGGCGCCATATTCCCTGCGTTGCTGCGGCAGGACCCGCGTTACTACCAGTTAGGCAAAGGGAATTTTCTTCACCGCGTTGTCTACGCCGCCGGGCGCGTCCTTGTCACGCGTTCAGACACTTCAGGCAAAGTTCAGTTCAACTTCTCCGAATTTCTCGGCAATGGGCTGGCGGCGGGCCTCGCTAATGCCTATCACCCGCAACCCCACACCCTCGCAAGCAACGCCGACGTTTTGGGCACGCAGGTTCTGTTGGATGTCGCCGGCTACGAGTTGAAGGAGTTTTGGCCGGACATTCACCACCTGCTGCTGCGCCTCCACCACCAGCCCTGATTCCCCTCGAGTAGCACAGGCACTCGAGCCAAAGCCCGGGGCCGGCTCAACGCGCCGCGGGCACCGGCAAGATGGACTATGCTACATGTCGAGGCGACACCATCAGCTTAAGTCCGAACTGCAAATGTAGCTATGGATGGAGTCTCGGTTCGTCAAGACAGCAAGTGGCAGGAGCTTGCTTTGATCAGCAGATAGACTTTGGCCCCTGGCCTGAGGTCGAGGGCATCAAGCGCTTGGGCGGTTATACGGACTTTCAGATCCACACCGCAGGCCGTCAGCAGATCCACCTCCTGCCCGTCCCGCACAACTTGCTTGATAGTGGCCTGCAAGAGGTTTCTTGCGCTCGTCTGTCCGATCCGCTCTCGCGAGACGATAATGTCGTCCGAGCGGATTCCAATTATGACCGGGGTGGTTTTTGGCAGCGCGACATACGGGATTACAAGCTGGCATCCCGCGAGGTTTATTACGCTGATTCCTTCGGGTTCGTTGTGATCGTGAACCGTTCCGGCTAAAACATTCTCGCCACCAACCGCTCGTGAGGCCGCCGAGTCTCGAGGTGCGTTGAAAACCTCCGCGGGCTTCCCCTCTTGCACGATGCGGCCTGCATTCAAGATTAGCGCGAAGTCGCCCAGTCGAACTGCGTCAGCCGGACTATGTGTGACGTAGAGAAAGGGGATCTTCGATTTCCGCTGCAAATCAACGATCTCCCCCAACAAGCGCAGGCGAGTCGCCGCATCAAGTGCCGACAGCGGCTCATCGAGCAGCAGCATGGCAGGACCTGACCCTAAGGCGCGTGCCAGGGCGACCCGCTGTTGCTCGCCTCCCGAAAGCTGATAAGGGCGGCGATCGGACGCATAGGCAATTCCCAACTGGTCGAGAAGTTCGATTGCCCGGTCGCGCCGCCCCTTAGGCGTGGCCGACCTGATTGCGTACGCGACGTTTTGCACGGCGGTCAGATGCGGAAACAAGAGGTAATCCTGGAAGACGAACCCAATTCTCCGGCGTTGAATCGGTACGTTGGTCCCTGTCTCCGAATCAAAAAAGACGTGCTCACCCAGTTCGATCCTTCCTTCGTCTGGTACCACAATGCCCGCAATCGACCGCAAGATGGTCGTCTTACCCGATCCCGAGGGACCAAAGAGAACCGTGATTCCCTGCCGCGCAATGAAACTGGCCTCCAGCGCAAAGGTAACCCGGCCGTTTGTTCTGAACTCTTTCTTGAGCTTGGCGTCCAGCATCGGATCAGGCACTCTTCGGTGGTCGCGTCAGGACATTGGTGAAATAGATCGTCACAATGGAGGTGAAAGTCAGGATCAAGGCCAAGGCTCGGGCCTGCCGGTCCTCTCCCGCTATGAACGCTTCGAAAATCGCCAACGGCATCGTTTGAGTTTTCCCCGGAATGTTACCGGCGAGCATCAGAGTGGCCCCGAACTCTCCCAGCGCACGCGCAAAGCTTAAAACGATGCCCGCCAGAATGCCACGAAACGCCAGCGGTAAGTTCACCCGGAAAAAGGTTTCCAGTTCTCCCTTGCCAAGCGTAAACGAGACCATCTCGTACCGCGCGTCGACTGATTCCAGCGCCGCGCGCGCTGACTTCACCATGATGGGGAGTGCCATCACACCCGCGGCCACGACCGCCCCCTCCCAAGTGAAGGCCAATGTCCAGCCGGTCAGGCGGTATACGTAGCGCCCCACCAATCCGTGCCTCCCGAGCAGCTGAATCAAGTAGTACCCGGTCACTGTGGGAGGAAGCACCATCGGCAACGTGAGAAGGGCGTCGCACAGTTCCTTAGCCCGGAACTGCCGCTTGGCAAGAACAAAACCTAGGGCGGTGCCGACCACACCTATCAGAAGGGTGGCAAGGCTAACGACCAGAAGTGAGAGCTTGAATGCAGGCCAGATCATCCCCTACTTCGCAGGCTGAAAGCCGTGTTTCTTGAGGATTTGAATTCCCTCAGGACTTAAGACAAGATCCACAAATGCCTTCGCAGCATTCGCATTTGCGCTGTCTCGGACTACCGCCAACGGATACAGGATCGGGCCATAATCTCCGTCAGGGGCCCGAACGGCGACCGAGACCTTACCCTGAGCCACCTGCACGTCGGTCGAATAGACAATACCGGCGTCCACTTCGTCCCGCGCCACGTAGTCAAGGACCTGACGTACATTTTCGGCCAGGATGAGGCGTGACTCGATCTTCGGCCAGATTTGCGTGTTGCGAAGCAATTGCTCGGCGTACTGCCCCGCCGGGACCGTCTTGGGATTTCCGATGGCGATCTTCGTCACGCTTGGCTTCTCAAGGTCGGAAAACGACTGCACTTGGAGCTCGGAGTCTGCAGGGACCACTAGAACCAGCGAGTTGCGCGCGAAGTCGGCTCTGGTCGCCCGATCGATCAGATTCTTCGCCTGCAGCTCGTCCATTTCCCTTTCAGCGGCGCTGGCGAAGACATCCACCGGCGCCCCCGCTTCGATTTGTTTCTCCAACTCACCCGAAGCCCCAAACATGAATGTGACCTTCGTCCCAGTCCGCCGCTCGCAAATACCGCCGAGCTCACTAAAGGACTCTTTGAGGCTGATGGCCGCGCCAACCACGATGGCGCGATTCTGGCCGGACGCTGAGGGTAGCAAGTCCCCTACTAGCAGCAGCCCAACCAAAGGTGCGGCCATGTACAGTTTGCAGTGCCGTTTTGGATTTCCTTTCACGTTGATTACCTGCTGATGTAGGGCCGAACGGCGTTCGGCCCGGGGGCCAGCGCTGCTGGCCCCTACGCGAATCGTAGCACGATCAGAAGGTGAAACGACCACCGACTGTCGGAGCAAGGTTGTTGTCGTAGTTATAGGGGACGCCGGGGCGATGAGGAATGGCGATGGCCAGACCGCCGCTCACGTAGGAATACGCAACTCCGGCAAAAGCGTCGAAACGCTTGGTGAAGTGATGATCCACATAGAGCGACTCCTCGTTGAGGGTGCCCGCGCAGGAACTGCGGAAACCGGCTTCGGGCGAGCAGGTCGTCGGAACACGGAAGTCGTTCTGCAGCTGATGATACCAGGACAAAGTGATGTCGGTTTTCCTGTCGTAGGCGTATTTCGCGCCCGTCCACCAGATCTGCACGTGCTTGGGAGAATCAAGATTGTTGTCTTCGACGCCGCTCATGAGATAACCGCCCTGGTCCAAGGCGCCAACGCCCAACGGGTTTACCGGGTTAGCCTGCCGGATGTATTCGTAGCCGCCAAACCACTTGAACCGGTCCCACGTGTACTTGGCAGCGAACATAATGGCGCGGTTGTCGGTCACGATGCCATATACGGTGTTGGTCGTTCCGATCAGATTGGCCCCGGTGATGGGGTTTGTATTGATGCTGTCGGTGGTCGACTGATATGACTGCGTCGGACTCTGAGGCCCCAGCAAGGGGTTCAATACGCTGATCGCCTGGTTGTAACGTTGGTAGACGACGTCGGCGGAGAACTTGCCGTAGCCTCCGCCGAGGTCGAATCCATAGGCGTTGTTATGCGCCGATTCCGGCGTACAGGTGGCGGCAGTCCAGGTTGCGGAGGCCGAGTAGCAGCCGCCAGAACCATCGGCGAATTTATACATCGCGCCGAAATGGACCGGGCCATAGGTGAGGCGATACTTCAGGGCGTCGTCCCAACGGGTGTCCTCGGTGTCGCCGCCGCCGGCCATCGTGCCGTTATACCCGATGTACGAAAAGGCATAGCCGCCGCCGGCCGGATCGTAAACGAGCATCGCATCGGTGCCGAGAGCGCGCTGACGACCGAAGGTCAGCGTGCCGAGATACGCGGACGATATACCGGCATAGAATTCGTCGTTGAAGGGTTGGCCCGCGCGCGCGCCGTCGACTGTTTCCGAATAGCTGCTCCTGGGAAGGCCGTTGTTGGCGATGTCGGTGGCTGACGCGTTGGCGAGCTGGCCCTGCGGATTGATGCCAGTTGAAGCGTTGAACACAACGGACCAGCCATGCAGAAACTCTTCCTTGCCCCCGATGCCCAGACCCGTCTGCTGCAGGTTGTTCGGTGCGATGAGGAATCGATGTTGATAGCCGTTTCGGTTCACCAGCGATTCGCCTTCATAGTTATTGGCGCTTACCGGTAAGCCGTGGCTGACCCAGCCGACGCCGACGTCATACGCACCGTACAGCGTGATGCCGTGCCAGGTGAGCGCGCAATCGCTGGTGGCGAACTCGTGGCCGCCCGCGCAGGCGTCGGGGGTACTCCGCTGAATCTTAATGTCGACCGTGGCGTCCTGGCCAACCGCCAAGCTGACTCCCGTGCGCGTTTCATCGGCGAACCCTTGTTTTGCCGCTCGAATGTCGAAGCGACCCGGAGGCAGGCCGGACGCCTGATAGTGCCCCCCGCCGTCGGTTGCGATCGTGCGCGTTGCACCTGTGTGGACGTTCTTGATTGTCACCGCGACATCGGGAAGGGCTGCGCCGGTTTGGTCCGTCACCACGCCGGAAAGGCTCGCTCCCGTTTGGGCCCACGCCGGGTACGCCCCCATCGCAAACCACAAAATCAGCAAGAAGGGTTGGGCCAGCAGCAGTGAGGCAGCCGTTGGAACGTAGCCGGCGCGCGTCAAAGTTCTCCTTCGCCTCCCGTACCGGAAGAGGATCTGCGAGCGGTCAGAGCGTTTCACGACGGACCACCTTTCCTCAGAATCCGTCTCGACGAGGCTGATGCATAGGCCCCAACGTAGCTTGCGAGAGATCATGTCTAAAAGCGTCAGCAACGGCGCTGACCCGAGAATCCAATTGCGAAGTGGCGTCATCCCCTTTTTCGAGGGATTCATGTATGTGCGCTCCTCCCCATCAAGAAATGGCACGTTGTCGCGCCGACTTTGCGTCGTCGTAGCTAAATGGCTACCGCCGGGGTTGTGGCGTGTAAAGTTGCCGCTGCACCGTGTCACTATGTGCGAATAAATATTGTATATCAGAGCCTCCGGTTAAGGTCAATCCTTCTAAACATCTATATACGATATTATACGACTATGCACATCGCCGCCGAAGCTTGCAACGCCTCGGCCGCCGGCTGCAGATCCCCAGTGCTCGCCGTCACTTTTGGTGGCGCCCTGCGCAGCGGATGATTGCCGAAATCTTCGAACACGAAGAGGGTAAGGCTCTCCTGCCTTTGCGCCCGCTGTCCGGATTCGTTGTTGACTGGCCTTGGATCTGGACACGTTTATGGATCCGATTTGCTTACAGATTCCCCGCTGCCGCGATCCGCCGCGCAATTGCAAAGCGGCGGAGCGATTAGCCCTGCGGGCGCCCGCTTTTTTCTCCCTTGCAGACAAGGTTGAGTGGCTCCGGCTGATGCATCGGCCCAAAACCACCACCCCCTTCGGTGCATTTTGGCCAGGGTTCTTCCCAGGTCAGCGTTATTCATCAGCGAGTTACGGCCACTTTTGAGATGGTGCCTCGGTTGCTATTACAAGAAGCGAGGCCCGGACCTACCGGTCCGGTGCGAACCAAGAATCCAGGTAATCTTGGAATCGAGCCAAGAGAGAGGACAAAACAATGAAGATCCAGCGACTTGTTGTAAGCAGCATGGTTTTGGCTGCACTGTGTGTGCCGGGGGTACGGGCTCAGTCCGACAGCAACGGCACGACTCCACCTCCGACCATTCAACAACGCAAGGAGAACCAGCAGGATCGCATCGCTAACGGAGTTCAAAGCGGACAGCTCACTGCGGGGGAAACGAAGAATCTGGAAAACAAAGAAGCGAACTTGAACAAAGAAGAACGCAATATGCGGGCGGGTGACGATGGCAAGCTGACCGCTGCCGATCGCGCCAAACTGAACCGCCAGCAAAACCGTCTGTCCAGCCAGATTTACCAGGACAAACACAACGCCAATACCGCGCAGTACGGTAAGGGCGAAATCGGCGAACGTCGAGAGAACCAACAGGACCGCATCGCCCAGGGCATCCGCAGCGGTCAACTGACTCCTCGCGAAGCTTCAAATCTGGAGAATAAAGAACAGGGTGTGAACCGTGAAGTCAAAGGCATGCGCCAAGCGAATGGCGGGAAGCTGACCAATGCTGACCGCAAGGCCGTTAATCAACAGCAAAATAAGCTATCGAACCAGATCTACAACAAGAAGCACAATGCCAGAAAGGGCTACTAGGCCAGTGTGCACCCGTGGGGGGAATCTGAACGCACTGTAGGGGCGGCCCTCGTGGCCGCCCTCACGCAACCGGAGCTAACAGTTTACTGTCCATCCATCCCAAAATCAGCTTCCTCATCTCCGGCAGTTCGACGTGCGCGCAATCGAAAAGCTCGATGCGGCAATCGTCAGCCTTCCCCTGCTCCCGGTAGATCGCAAGCAGATGATCACGGACACGTTCCACACCGGCGGGCGGCGTCAATGCATCCCGGCGGCCGTTCACGCTGAGTCGAGAGCGGGGAACGATCAGCTCATTGATCTCGGCAGTCTGAAAGTGTTTCAGCAAGGACGGCACGTAATAATAGATCCCATGGCCCTTCAGATTCTGGGTCCTGATCAATTCCTCGAAGTCGGTCAAGCAGCAAATATCTACGCACAGGTGGACGCGGGGCTCGAGGGCGGCAAGCCACCAGGCCTTCGTCGAACCCATGGACATGCCCATCGCTCCCACTCGAAGGGGATCAACCTCCGGCCGGCTCGCCAGGTAATCAAAGGCTCGGAATTCGTCAAACATCATCATGCCCCACAGCACTTGGCCTCTCCAAAGCATCAGTTTGAAAGCGTCTTCTTCGCCCGTTCGGCCCTCGGCCTCGTGCTTGCGTTGGCCGAAACACCAGCTATCGATGGCCAGCGTCACGATGCCTTTTTCCGCGCACACCGGCGCGTAGGCCGGTTGGGCGTCCGCACCGATGAGCAGTTGTTCCTTCCCCAGGTCGTACATTCCACCGTGCCAGTGAATGTAAAGCAGGCCGGGCGCAGGCTGCTGGCGTTTGTCGGGGATGAGCAGAAGGGCGGGGACGGGCTCGATGCCGTTCAGATCCAACACCAGGCGCTGGAGCGTGTACCCATCATGCCGCTCGCTCTTCAGCAACGATGCCGGACCGGGCTTGTGATCCCAAGGCAAATCGCCGAGGAGGCCCCAAAGCTCTTTGCGGCGCCTCGCCTGGAAGGCCGGGAAAGCCTCGCCAGTCTGCGGATGGGCGGTCGGCTCTCCTTGCCCGCCCGCTGAGGCATTTGTTCCCAGCGCCAGCAGGGCAGCGGATTGTTTGAGAAAATCCCGCCGGTGAGCGAATGACATCGAGCATCCTCCAGAACTGAAATCACAGCGTTATCTTCTTATAACCTCCGGGAAGGAGTGTCAAGTCGTAGGGGCGGGCCGTAGCTCAGAATGACCGACCAAGCTTCAATCTCCAGTATTGAGCGAACTGTCGGCGGGTGTTGTTTGCTGAGAGCTTAGAATTGACAACTGACGGCTCCTGGGCAGCACGACGGCGAAGGTCGTCCCTTCTTTTTCGGACGATGTGAAGGTGAGGGACCCGCCCAGGTAGCGTTCCGTGATGAGTTTAGCACTGTAGGTTCCGATTCCGCGGCCCACGGGCGACTTGGTGGAAAAGGACCGCCGAAAGACTTGCATCCGGACCGACTCGGGCATGGTGGCTTGGTTGTGCACACGGAAGACGGCGGAGTCGCCCTGACATTCGAAACCAAGCTGGACTTCCTCTCCTTCCAGGGAGGCCTCGAGGGCATTCTTCACCAGATTACCCAGCGCTCGCTGCAGAAGCAGTCTATCGCTCGCGACCTCGCAGGGACCGTTGATTTCCTTGACGACGACTTCCCGGCCTCGACTGACCGGATGATGGGAGTAGAGCTCGCAGACGGTTCGCAGTATCTGCCGCGCATCCAGAGAGGTCACGTGCACGGCCAGTTCTCCCCGCTCCGCAGCGGCCAGGTCCTTCCCGGCTTCGACCTCTTCGATCAGGTACTGGACCAGTTGGGAAGCCAGATGGGAGGTTTCCTGGCGATGTTGATCGGACAGTGCAGGCAAAACTTCGAGCAGATTCCGGACCCCAGCCGCGGTGTTGAGCACATCGTGGAAAAACATCCGCTCCAGGACGGCGCGGCGTTTCTCATCGCCGATGTCGTTAAAGGCGAAGACGGTATACCTCCCATTCAGATCAAGGCTGGAAGCCGTCACCCTCAAATCGAGCGCGCGCTCGCCCTGGT
>Ga0326728_10019566_pt1 | contig 13113 bp, 6 predicted proteins | sample MB3enrmetagenome_FD_207602 | JGI IMG/M metagenome (GOLD analysis project Ga0326728, IMG submission 207602) | Lab enriched peat soil microbial communities from McLean, Ithaca, NY, United States - MB31MN | ecosystem: Environmental > Terrestrial > Soil > Wetlands > Peat | place: USA: New York...
TGGCTTCCTCCTGCGTGATGAGGCCCTCGCGCACCATGTCGATGGCGATGCGAACCGCAGCCAGGCCGGTGCGCTTGCCGTTGCGCGTCTGCAGCATGTAGAGTTTGCCATCCTGGATGGTGAACTCAAAGTCCTGCATGTCGCGATAGTGCTTTTCCATGCGCCGCGTGATGTCCTTTAACTGGTCGTAGACTTTGGGCATGCCCTGCTCAAGCTCGCTGATGGGGTTGGGCGTGCGCACGCCGGAGACTACGTCTTCGCCCTGCGCGTTCATCAGGTACTCGCCGAAGAACACGTGCTCGCCGGTGGCGGGATTGCGCGTGAAGCCCACGCCGGTGCCGGAGTTGTCGCCCAGGTTGCCGAAGACCATGGCCTGCACGTTGACCGCGGTGCCGAGCCAGTCGTCGATGTGGTTGATGCGGCGATAGGTCTTGGCGCGCTCGTTTTGCCAACTGCGGAAAACGGCATCGCGGGCCGCGGAAAGCTGCTCCAGAGGGTTCTGCGGGAAGTCCTTGCCCGTCTCTTTTTTCACCAGCTTTTTATATTCTTCGATGATCTTCTTGAGCTCGTCGGGCTGGAGCTCGTAATCGAACTTCACCTTCTTCGCGGCCTTTACGGCGTCGAAAATGTGCTCGAACTTCTTCTTGGGAATGTCGAGGACCACGTCGCCGAACATCTGGATGAGACGGCGGTATGAGTCGTATGCAAAGCGGGGATTATTGCTGCGCTTGGCCAGAGCTTCGACGGCCTGATCGTTGAGGCCCAAGTTGAGAATGGTGTCCATCATGCCGGGCATGGAAAACTTTGCGCCGGAGCGGACCGAAACCAGCAGCGGATTCTCGCCCGCGCCGAGCTTCTGGCCCTGCAACTTCTCGAGCCTGGCAAGCGCCGCGAGCATCTCTTTGTCGATTTTGGGGCTGAGCTTGCCGCGCATGTATTCGCGACAGGCCTCGGTCTGGATGGTGAAACCGGGAGGAACCGGCAGACCCGCGTTAGTCATCTCGGCCAGGCCGGCGCCTTTGCCGCCCAGCACGTCCTTCATTTTTCCGTTGCCATCGGCCTTGCCGCCGCCGAAGAAATACACATACTGTTCAGTTGAACTTGAGTCCGCCTTGGCGGGCGGTTGTTCCAATACAGCTTGAGTCATCAGATCAAATCTCCATCGTGGGATTCCGCTTTGCGGTCCACATGCAAGGGTATAGGAGCGGAGGCCCAGCGCGCCAACCGGAAGGCCAACGGGCTGAGCGAGCGAGGCCCCTCAAAAATATGGGTCTGCGCCAAGCGGGTAATGTCGTAACCAGGAATATCGTCTGCGGGTTAGGGTTGCCTGTGACCCGGGGCACAGGGGATGTGCGAAGTGGTGGAGGGCAATTCCAAGGGCGGGTACGATGTATTGCAGTTTGATACGTAAGCGGCGGCCGCCGTGGTTTTCAGCGGGGATTCGGATAAATCAGGCCGCTGTTTCCTGCAATTGCGTCTCGAGATAGGGAACTACCTCCACATCTTGGGACAATAGGAGCGCATCGAGCCCGACGATGGCAAGGATTTCACGGACATGCGGCGAGGGATTCGAGAGGTCGAAGCGGTAGCCCGCCTGGCATGCGTCGCAGTAGAGCGTGATGAGCGCGGCCAGTCCGGCGGCATCGATGCGGGCGACGTGCGCGAGATCGAGCGTAAGGTTTTGCCGGCGCACCAGCGGCTGCAGGCGCTCGAGGAATTGCCGTTCGCTGCCGCGCACCAGTTCGGTGAGCTCGGGCAGAGCGATGGGCGGAACGATGTTGAAAGAATTTGTCGTGGTCATGGAACCTCCGTCGAGGAACCGTTCGCCATCATCGTCGCGTGAAGCGCGTCCCAATGCCACTGCGGGAGCTATGCTGAAATCGCAAGGGGGCAAACTGTTCATCTGTTGATACGCAAAGAGGCACATTCCGGTTCCATGGCTGCGCCGGCAGATAAGGCCGGCCGGGCAGTCGGGCGGGATGCGGCGCGCGAAGTGGCTCTGGCTGCGGGGTTTACCGAAGCCAGCCTGGTAGCGATTCCCTATGCGGCCGAGGAGCGCGACGCCGAGCGCTTCGCCACGTGGGTGCGCTCGGGGCGCGCCGGAACCATGCAGTATCTGGAGCGAACCGGAGCAGACGGGCGGCTGACGCGGGAGAGCGTGCGCGTTCCCTTCCCCTGGGCGCGTTCGGCCCTGGTTTGCTTTGCCAGCTACCTGTATCCTTGCGAACCACTCTCAACCAAAACGCAAAACCCATGGAATGGGTGGATTGCGCGGTATGCGTGGAGCAGCCGAGTCGGCGCGAAGGGCGAGCGGCGGCCGAGCGATTATCACAAGGTGCTGCTGAAGCGGCTGCGCGAGGTGGAGGCGCGGCTGCACGCGGAGTTGGGCGAGTTCGAGTCGCGCGCGTATGTCGATACGGGCCCCGTGGTGGAGCGTTCGCTCGCCGTGGCGGCCGGGCTGGGATGGGCGGGCAAGAATACGTGCCTGATTCATCCCCAGTTGGGCTCGTGGGGATTTCTGGCGGTGCTGTTGACGTCGCTCGAAGTGAGCGAGCCAGTGGGCCGGCAAACTGGCGGACCAGCACTGGTTGCTGATCGTTGCGGCACCTGCCGGCGCTGCATCGAGGCCTGTCCGACGCATGCGCTTGATGTGCCCTACCAGATGGACGCCACGCGGTGCATCTCCTACCTGACCATCGAGCACAAGGGGCCAATTGCCGAGGAACTAATGCAGGGCATGGGCCGCCAGGTCTTCGGCTGCGACATTTGCCAGGATGTGTGCCCCTGGAATCAGAAATCGCTGCAAAAGGCGCTGCGCAGTGGGCCGATCGTCGTCGATCCGGAACTCGAGCCGCGGCCAGAACTGATCAATCCCGCACTCGATTGGCTGGCGGCCCTCGACGAGAAGTCCTTCGAGCGGGAGTTCAACGGCTCGCCGGTGCGCAGGGCGGGGTTCTGGGGCTTGCGTCGCAACGTGGCGATTGCGATGGGGAACAGCGGACTCGCGAGCTTCATTCCGCAGCTTGAGGCGTGGGCAAACGCCGCGGACGAGGGTCTGCACGCGGCGGCGCGATGGGCGCTGGGCCGGCTGCGGAGATGAACTCGGATGTGACGGGCGAGCGTATTGCCCTTCGCTCGTCACAATGTCTCGCGCGAGAGAGGCTATCCTTGAAACAGTCCCCGTGCAATGGATCTGGAACGATGCTTGATGGGAAGAAGGGCGATCACGTGGCTGATGAACTGACTCCTGCCGGCGACGGAGTGGCACTCGAACCTGCAGGCACGCCGCCCCCCGAGCGGCCCAAGCAATCGAAGTGGTACCGCTGGCGGCGCGACGGCGTGGCGCTCATCGATTACCTGCTCGACAGCGAGGTGCACACCTTTGCTTTCAGCGTGGCGGCCAACGTTCTCATCTCATTTATTCCGTTCGTAGTGCTTCTCTACACGCTGGCGCTGAGTGTGTTTCACTCGACGGCTATGAAGGGCGTGGTTGACAGCATGGTGAATTATTACCTTCCCACGCACACGCATAATGCCGACTGGGTGGTGAAAAACATCATGAGCGAAGCGGTGCTTCCCTCCACGCGCCATGGCGTGCAGGCGTTTTCGCTGATCATGATTCTGATTTCGTGCACGGGTGTCTTTCTGCCACTGGAAGTAGCGCTGAACCAGGCGTGGGGTGTGGCCAAGAGCCGCAACTACCTGTTTAACCAGTCCATCGCTTTCGGATTGGCGTTGTTGATGGTGGCGCTGGGCGTGGCCAGCATGGTGGCCAACGTGAGCGTGGACAAGGTGCTTGCTGTGGTTCTGGTGCACGACTCAAGCAACTGGTTTTTCCGGGTTCTGAGCTACTCTTACGACGTTCTGAGCTACGTCTGGCTTGCGGTCTCAACGGGCGCCGTGTCGATTGTTTTTTTCTTTTCGGTCTACTACCTGCTGCCGAATCGCAAGATCCCCTGGCGGCCGGTCTTTCGCACATCGGTCATTACCGGCGTGGTATGGCTGGCGGCGCGATCCATCTTTGCCGCCGTACTGCCGCACCTCGACCTGGAGTTGCTCTACGGACCGTTCTATGTTTCCGTCGGGCTGCTGTTCTGGGCGTATATCTCCGGCCTGATCATGTTCGCGGGAGCGCAATTCAGCGTGGCGCGGTGGGGAAATGCAGGGAGTAGTAAGTAGGGAATAGGGAGTAGGGGGCCAGCGACTGATCTCTGACCCCCGATCTCTGATCTCTGTTTTTCGCTTTGTATTCGCCATCCCCAATGCGCTACTCTCAGAAAAGCGTGTCTCCCAAGCAGCCCCATTCCGACGCAAAGACCGATTCCGGCGCCGATGCCATGGCATGTTTTCACCCGGTAACAGAGGCATGGTTCAAAGCGGTCTTCGACGCGCCCACGGTACCGCAGCGCATGGGCTGGCCGGTGATTGCGCGCGGAGAGAACGCGCTGATCCTGGCGCCGACCGGCACGGGCAAGACGCTGGCCGCGTTTTTGTGGTGCCTGGACCGGCTGATGCTTGAAAGCAGGGAACAAGGGAACGAGGGAACAAGGGAACAAGAGGGCAGGGGCCGAGGGAACAAGGGAACAAGGGAACTAGAAAGCGCCGCGAGCCGCGGCTGCCGCATTGTTTATGTGTCGCCGCTGAAGGCTCTGGCCGTGGACGTGGAGCGGAATTTGCGCTCGCCGCTGGCAGGCATGGCCAACATGGCGAGGCGCATGGGGGTCGCGTTTCGCGAGCCGGAAATCAGCGTGCGCACCGGCGACACGCCGCAGCGCGAGCGGGCGCGATTTGCGCGCCATCCCGCCGACATTCTGATCACCACTCCCGAGTCGCTCTACCTCATCCTGACGTCGCAGGCAGCCGAGGCGCTGCGCACGGTGGAGACCGTGATTGTGGACGAGATTCATGCGCTGGTACCCACCAAGCGCGGCGCGCATCTTTCCCTGACATTGGAACGGCTGGAAGCGCTGACGGCCCAGCCCCTGCAGCGTATCGGGCTCTCGGCCACGCAGCGGCCGCTGGAGGAGGTGGCGCGGTTTTTGGGTGGGATTGAGGTTGAGCGAACTGCAAAGGAGGGAGCAAGGGAGCAAGGGAGCGAGGGAGCGAGAAAGCAGGGATCAGCGAACAGGGATCAGGAATCAGAAAACCTTGGGACTGAGGCCTCAGAGGACGCCGAGGCCGATTCCGCAGATGCGGTTGTGGCGAAAGAGCATGCATTTTTGGAGAACCCGCAAAGAGCAACCGCAGGTCCTTCGACTCCCTCCCCCTTCGACTTCGCTCAGGGTTCGGTCGCTCAGGATGACAGCTGCGATTTGAGTGTTGACGGCCGTGATTTGAAGGATGACGGCTCTGCTTTGGGCGAGATTGCCGATTCCGGCGCATTGCGCTATCGGCCGGTAACGATCGTCAACGCCGCCGCGCCCAAGCAGCTCAAGCTGCGCATCGAGGTTCCGGTGGCGGACATGGCGCGCCTTGGCGAGATGGAGGAGATTCCTTCGGGCCCGGCCTCGCAAACGCCGCGCCGCGTCTCCATTTGGAACGCGATCCATCCGCGGCTGCTCGAGATCATTCGCGAACGCAATTCGACAATTCTTTTTGTGAACGCGCGCCAGACTGCGGAGCGGCTGGCCGGAGCGCTCAACGACCTGGCCGGCGAACCCATCGCCCGCGCGCATCACGGGTCGCTGGCCGCGGCGCAGCGCTCTGTTATCGAAGAGCAGCTCAAGGCGGGGCAGATTCGCGCGCTGTGCGCGACGTCGACGCTCGAGTTGGGCATCGACATGGGAGCGGTGGATCTGGTGATTCAGATCGAGTCGCCGCCTTCGGTGGCCAGCGGCATGCAGCGCATCGGCCGTGCCGGCCACCACGTGGATGCGGTGAGCGAGGGAATTCTGTTTCCCAAATACCGCGCCGATCTCGTGGCCTGCGCTGCCGTGACGCGCGCCATGCACGAGGGGCACATTGAGTCCACGCGCTTTCCGCGCAACCCGCTCGATGTGCTGTGCCAGCAGTTGGTGGCGATTGTGGCGAGTGCGGGAAAGGCAGGGAGCAAGGGAGCGAGCCACCCCAGCGAGCAAGGGAGCAAGAAAGCGGATGCGCTGAAATTCAATTTCGACGGTTGGGAAGGCACGAAATCCGCCAGCTCTGCTAACTCCGTTTCCGCCGAAGTGCCCGTCGACTTTCTCTTTGACCTGGTGCGCCGAGCGGCGCCGTTTGGATCGCTTTCGCGAACGGCCTTCGAGGGCGTGCTCGATCTGCTAAGCGGCCGCTACCCTTCAGATGAGTTCGGCGAGCTACGCCCGCGCTTAACGTGGGACCGTGTGCGCAATGTGGTTACGGCGCGCGACGGTGCGGCGCGGCTTGCCATTCTCAACGCCGGAACCATTCCCGACCGCGGTCTCTATGGCGTTTTCCTCGCGTTCACTGAGGGCAAATCGGTGCGCGTGGGCGAACTCGACGAAGAGATGGTCTTCGAATCGCACCCCAATGAGACGTTTATTCTTGGTGCTTCGACGTGGCGCATCACCGACATCACACATGACCGCGTGCTGGTGACGCCCGCGCCCGGCGAGCCGGGCAAGATGCCGTTCTGGAAGGGCGACGGCCCGGGACGCCCGCTGGAGTTTGGCCGGCGCATCGGCGCCATGGTGCGCGAGCTGCGCGCTTTGCCGCAGGCGGCTGCGCTTACGCGTCTCGTCAATGAGCACGATCTCGATCCCGGCGCGGCTGAAAATCTATTGCGTTTTCTGGCCGATCAAGCCGAATCGACAGGGCAGGTCCCCGACGACCGGACGATTGTGGTTGAAAGATGCCGCGACGAGCTGGGCGACTGGCGCGTGTGCGTGCTCACGCCTTTCGGCAGCCGCATCCACATTCCCTGGGCCATGGCGGTGAGCGCGCGCATCCGCGCCGCGGGTGGGCCTGAAGTCGAAACGCTCTGGGGCGATGATGGATTTGTGCTGCGCTTTCCTGACACCGACGAGCCGCCCGATGCGGATTGGATTCTGGTGGAAGCGGCCGAAGCCATGCAGCTTGTGCTGCGGCAGTTGGGTTCGACGGCGCTGTTTGCGGGGCGGTTTCGCGAAGCCGCGGGCCGCGCGTTGCTGTTGCCGCGCCGCCGCGCCGACCAGCGCTCGCCGCTGTGGCAGTTGCGCAAGCGCTCCTACGATCTGCTTAGCGTGGCCTCGCGGTATCCGTCGTTTCCGCTGCTGCTCGAAGCTTATCGCGAGTGCCTGCGCGACGTTTTCGACATGCCGGCGCTGATTGAAACTCTGCGTGCTATCGAGCAGCGGCAGCTCCGGGTGCATGTCGTGGAAACGCGCAAGCCTTCGCCGTTTGCCTCGTCGCTACTCTTCAGCTACGTAGCCAACTTTATGTACGAAGGCGATGCGCCATTGGCCGAACGACGGGCTCAAGCGCTCACCATCGACCAGGATCAGTTGCGCGAATTGCTGGGCGAGGCCGATCTGCGCGAATTGCTCGATGCGGACGCCATGGCGGAAGTGGAAGAGGCCGCGCAATGCCTTGCGGAGAGTTTTCGCGCGCGCTCGGCAGACGGCATTCACGATCTGTGCCTCAAATTGGGCGACCTCTCGCGCGAGGAGCTGGCACGGCGCTTGGTTTCTACGGATTTGCTTACACATATCGACCGCTTGGTTCGCTCGCGGCGTTTGCTCGAATTGCGCATCGCCGGCGAGAAGCGGTTGATCGCCGCCGAGGACGCTGCGCGTTACCGCGATGGGCTTGGCATTCCGTTGCCGCCGGGGCTGGCGGCTGCGCTGCTGGAGCCGGTGGCGCATCCTGTGCTCGAACTGGTGCGCCGTTACGCGCGCACGCACGGGCCGTTCACGTTGCGCGAGGCTGCGGATCGATTTGCACTGGACGCGGACGCAGTGGAACATGTGCTGCGACAACTTGCCGCGGAGGGCCGCGTGCTGGAAGGCGGTTTCCGGCCAGGCGGGCTGCACCGCGAGTGGTGCGATGCGGAGATTCTGCGGCAGATTCGGCGAAAGTCGCTGGCCCGGTTGCGCCGCGAAGTGGAACCGGTGGAGCAGCACACGCTGGCGCGCTTCCTCACGCACTGGCAGGGACTGCTGGCGCCACGGCGCACGGGCTCCGCGCATCTGGATGCGCTGCTGGATGCGATTGAAAATCTGCAGGGCGCGCCACTGCCTGCATCGTTGCTTGAAACGTCGATTCTGCCCGCGCGCATTGCCGATTACGCCCCTGCGGGGCTGGATACGTTGATTGCGGCGGGCGAAGTGGCGTGGGCCGGAGTGGAGCCAATCGGTGAGCGCGACGGGCGCATTGCGTTGTTTCTTGCCGACAAGCTGCCGCTGCTGGCGCAGAGGCGGCCGCTAGTGGAACCGCTGACGGAGCGCGAAGAGAAACTGCTGGCGGTGCTCGAGTCCACGGGCGCGAGTTTCTTCGATGCACTGCACCAGGCGGCGGGCGCGGGCTACCCGGGCGAGACCATCGATGCACTATGGAGCCTGGTGTGGCGCGGGCTCATTACTAACGACTCGCTGCACGCGCTGCGCGCATACATTGCCCGGCCCGAGAGCGCGCGCATGCCGCGGCGTTATCAGACCGGCGCAGTGTTTCGCTCGCGCCGCACCACTCCGCCGACGGCGCAGGGAAGGTGGTCGTTGCTGCCGGTGGCGCACACCCTTTCGCAAAGGGCGCGAAAGGATGGGGCACGGGAGGGGCCGACGGCGACCGAGGCCAGTCACGCACTGGCGATGCAACTGCTCCAGCGCTACGGAGTGCTGCTGCGCGAATCGGTTGCGGCGGAAAACGTGCCCGGAGGGTTCAGCGCGGTCTACGATGTGCTGAAGGCTCTGGAAGAGAGCGGGCGCATTCGCCGGGGATATTTTGTCGGCGGCCTGGGGGCTACGCAATTCGCACTGCCCGCCGCCGTGGACCTGCTACGCCAGTTGCGCGCGGAACCGCCTCTCGAAAAGCCGGAGTTTGTGCAGTTGGCTGCAACCGATCCCGCGAACCCGTACGGATTGGTGCTGCGCTGGCCGGAGTTGCCGGTCGCCGAGGAGGATTCGGAATCCGCGCCGCGCGTGCTTACGCGTGCGGCGTATGCTGAAGTGATTTTGCGCAACGGCCGGCTGGTGGCGTGGCTCAAGCGTGGCAATCCCAACCTGCTGGTGTTTTTACCCGCCGAGGAGCCGGAGCGCTCGCAAACGGCTTCGGGGCTGGCGCATTTTCTGTGCACGCGCGGTCAAACGCGCATGCAGACACACAGCCACGAGGGCGTGCTGATCACGACTATCAACGGCCAGCCCGTGGCGGCGCACTTTATGGCGCGCTTCCTCATGGATGCGGGCTTTCATCCCGGCCCGCTCGGCATGCACCTGCGAAGGATTCATTTGCCGGTGGCGCAAGCGCAGCCGCCGCGGCCCGAGGTGCAATAGAACATGCCTGAAGGCGACACCATTTTTCGCACCGCGCGCAACCTGGGCCGCGCGCTGGTGGGCAAACCTGTGATCGCGTTTCGTTCTACGTTTCCGTGGTTGATGCGCTTCAACGATGACACGCCGCTGGCCGGGCAGACGGTGGAGCGCGTGGAGGCGCGCGGCAAATGGCTGCTGGTGCACTTTTCGGGCGGCGGCATTCTGGCATCGCATCTTCTGATGAATGGACGCTGGCACATCTACCGGCAGGGCGAGCGCTGGCAGCTTGCACACATCCACATGCGCATCGTGATCGAGAACGCAGAGTACCAGGCGGTGGGCTTTCGCGTGCCCGTGGCGCGCATGCACACTCAACAGTCACTTGATCGCGATCTGCGCGTCGCCGTCCCGGAGAATGATTTGCTGCGCGCGGAGTTCGACGCCGCGGCGGCGCTGGAAAGGCTGATGGCGCGCGGCGATGAAGCTGTCGCCGATGCATTGCTGGATCAATCGGTGCTGGCCGGCGTGGGCAACGTCTTCAAATCGGAGATCTGTTTTGTCAACGGCCTGAATCCGTTTCGCAGCATCGCGTCGCTCACGCGCACCGAGGCTGCGGCGGCCATTGCCAGCGCGCAAAAGCTGCTCCGGGCCAATGTGCTCGAGGATTCAGGCGACATGATCGTGACCTATCGCGGGCAGCAGCGGCGAACGACGCACGCGTCGGACCCGAGCCAGAGCCTGTGGGTGTACGGGCGTCAAGGAGAGCCCTGCCGGCGCTGCGGAGAGCCGATCCGTCGCCGCATCCAGGGCGCGGACGCGCGCGTCACCTTCTGGTGCCCGCGCTGCCAGCCGATGCCGGATGGCTCGGATGTAGATGGAACTTGAAAGGAGCAGGTCCCCGCAACAGGAGGCGCAATGAAGACACGAATGACTTCCCCGAAGAACAACGCAGAAGACCAACTTGCCGAGTGTATCGACAAATTCACGCCGGAGATGGCGAAGGCAATTCGGGCCGTGCGGGCCGCTCTGCGCAAGCGGCTTCCCACGGCGAACGAACTTGTCTACGACAACTACAATTTCTTCGTCATCGGCTACAGCTCAAGCTTGCGGCCGTCGGACTGTTTTACTCAGTTGGTGGCTGACGCCCACGGCGTGCGGCTCGCATTTTATTACGGTTCCACGCTTCCCGATCCAGCGGGAATCCTGCTGGGCGGCGGGAATCAGAATCGATTCATTCGGCTCGCGAGTGCGCGCGATTTAGGAAAGCCTGACGTGGAAGCGCTGATTCGCGCGGCCGTTGCACAGGGCAAAGCACCGCTGCCGGGGACGGGGCGAGGCACACTCGTGATGCGCTCAATATCGGCCAAGCAGCGGCCGCGACGGGCGGCGGAAAAGCCTGCGCGCCGGCGCTAGAGCATTTTTCCCATTTGTATAGAATGCGGCGTGGACCGGGAGGTCCACGCGACAGCCGGCCGGGAGGCCGGCGCTACAAATGCGCAGAGACGCTGAGTCGTAATTAGTTCGTGGGCTTGCCGGTTCCGAAGATCTTCTGCAGGATGTTGCGGTGGTCGTCACCGCCCATGCCTTTGTGGTCGCAGGTTTCAGTGGGCGCGGTGCCGTCGAGGAAGGCCGCGGAGTAATCTTCGGGGCAGGCGCTGTCGGCCAGCAGGTTGGTGACCCTGTCGAGAGTGATGATCTCCACGCCTGCAGGTGGCGCGAACGCGTTGGTGTCGGAGTACTGCGGCAACAGCACGGCCTGCTTCATGAACGCGGCCCAGATGGGTGCGGCGGCGCGTGCACCCTGAACGCGACCGAGGTTTTCCGGATCGAGCGGGGTGTAGTCGTCATTGCCCACCCATACGATGCAAAGCAGGTTGCTTGTAAAGCCCGCGAACCATGCGTCGTGATCGGTGCCCGTTTTGCCGGCAGCGGGGGCGGTAAATCCCATGCCGCGCACGCCCGCGGCCGTACCGCCGTTCATCACTGCTTCCAACATGTTGGTCGTCAGGTAGGCAACGCGGGGATCGAGCACCTGGCGCGTGGTGGGGGTGTAGTCTTCGATGATGTCGCCATTGGGTGCGCGTACGCTGGCCAGCATCCAGGGATCGATGTGCAGGCCTCTGTTGGCATAGATGGTGTAGGCGCCTGCCATATCGAGGGGCGTGGCATCGTAGGAACCAATGGGCATCGAAGGCGTGCCCTGCGCGCTCTTGACTCCGGCTTCGCGGGCCAGCGCGGCCACACGATCGAAGCCCACCATGCTGGCCAGCTCGATGGTGGCGATGTTGTCCGACTGCATCAGGGCGAAACGCGCGGTCATCACGCCGTAATGCTCGTTGATAAAGTTGTGCGGCGTGTATTCGTAGGGGGTTCCCGCGCCGTACGTGGTCGACTCGTCGCTGAGCATGGTCACAGGCGAAAATAGCGCGGTTTGGCCGGGCAGCATAGTGCCTTCGGCAGCGGTCTGAAAGGCCGAAGCATAAACAAACGGCTTGAAGATGGAGCCGGTAGGCCGATGTGCAACCGCGTGGTTCACCTGCGATGTGCCGTAGCTGCGCCCACCCACCAGAGCCAGCACCTGGCCGGTGTGAGGATCAAGCGCAATGAGCGCCACCTGCGGATAGAGGTACGGCTTGCCCAGCTTCTTGTCGCGCGCATGGACTTTGTCCACCAACGCGTCGACAACGTGAACGGTCGAGTCCACTGCCGAGGAGGCGATCCGCTGTAAATCGGGATCGAGCGAGGTATAGATGCGCAGGCCTTCGCGGTTGAAGTCGCGATCGCCGAGGCGTTGCGTGAGCTGATCGTGCACCAGGTCGACAAAGTAAGGCGCTTCGCTGGCGTCCACGCTGCCCGGGACCAGATGCAGCGGCTCTCTCTTCGCGGTTTCGGCCTGATCCTTGGTGATGGCGCCGGTTTCTACCATCGAATCCAGCACCAGGTTGCGCCGCTCAATAGCCCGCTCCGGATGGTGGAAGGGATTGAGGCGGCTGGGGCTTTGGATGAGCCCGGCGAGCATGGCGCACTCCGCCAGGTCGAGTTTGCCTACATCCTTGCCGAAATAGTCCTGCGACGCCTCGCCGAATCCGTCGATGGAAAAACTGCCGATTTGTCCGAGGGGGATCTCGTTGGCGTACATGGCGAAGATCTGTTTCTTATCGAAGCGGTGCTCGAGGATGATGCTGATGACGGCCTCACGCATCTTGCGCGAATAAGTGCGCTCGGGGGTGAGGAAGAAGCCGCGCGCCAACTGCTGCGTAAGGGTCGATGCGCCTTCGGTGTAGCGGTGCAGGTGAAAGATGTCGTTGCGCATGGCGCCCAGAATGCGCCAATAATCGATGCCGCTGTGCTCAAAGAAGCGCCGGTCTTCGATGGCGATAACGGCTTGCACGAGGTTGGGCGGAACTTCGTCGTAGGTAAGCACGCGGCGCTTGGTGCGCTGCGCACCCTCGCTCAGGCCGGTGATGAGTAGCGGCTCAAGTTCGTAGCTCGAAAGCGATTCGCCGCGCTCGTCGCTGATGGCGTCGACCACGCCGTCGCTGACGTGGATGGTAGCGCTGTCGGGCGCGTGATAGGACTGCGGGCCGGGCCGCACGGTGATCTGCTGCACGCCCTGGCTGAACGAGCCCAGCGGCGATGGTTGCGGAGCACCATCGGCGGTATAGCCGGCCTCGCGCAGCTCGTTGGCGATCAACTGCACGCTGAACTT
>Ga0326728_10019568_pt1 | contig 13113 bp, 6 predicted proteins | sample MB3enrmetagenome_FD_207602 | JGI IMG/M metagenome (GOLD analysis project Ga0326728, IMG submission 207602) | Lab enriched peat soil microbial communities from McLean, Ithaca, NY, United States - MB31MN | ecosystem: Environmental > Terrestrial > Soil > Wetlands > Peat | place: USA: New York...
CCTGGACTTTCCCGTGTTCCATACGATCATAGGCAGGATTGGTTTGATGATATGCTTTGACTGGTACTTTCCGGAGAGTGCCAGAGCACTCGCGGTCAAAGGGGCGCAGGTGATCGCCCATCCGGCCAATCTGGTTCTCCCCCACTGTCCCGACGGCATGCGGACGCGGTGTCTGGAAAACCGTGTATTTGCCGTAACAGCAAACAGGGTAGGCACCGAGCGAAGGGGCCAAGACGCCCTCACCTTTATCGGACAGAGCCAGCTAACCTCGACTCTGGGAGAAATCATTCACCGTTCTTCGGCAAGCGGGCCTGAAGTGGCCGTAAAAGAGATAGAACCTGGCGAGGCCGACGACAAGCGTCTCAACGAGCGGAACGATCTGTTGAATGATAGACGGCCGGAGTGGTATCCGTAGTAATCTGAAACGGCCCCACGCGACATGGCGTTTCGAAGGTACATAGGCCACGGCTGCACCTACAATTAGCGCATTTCACATAAAGACCGAAAGTAACGATTACGGCGAGAAACCTGGAATACCACAGGTCGATCGGTATTCAATTGGTTGGCCGCCACAGATCCGGGCAGTCACGACTCTTTTCTTTCAACCGATAGCCCGAGATACCTTTGCGCCTGCTCCAGGCCCCACTCGGCACCGATCTCGGCGAAGATCGCTTCGGCCTGCCGGAGGTGCTCCAGGTCTTTGAAACGCCGGCCCATCTCCAAGTGGGTCATGGCAAGGTCGTAGCGCATGCCCATCTCTTCGGCCAGGACGAGGCTCCGTTGCCAGCGTTGCTGGGCTGAGGACTGTTTCCCTGTGAGCCAGTCGTAGACCCCTTGTAGCCTCGTCGCCTCGGGCAGACACACGGGGTAGCCCTTGACAGACTTGAACAGCCTATTGCAAGCCTCCCCGGCTTTCCTCATATACTCATTGCTTTTGGGCCCCGGGTCTTGCTCTGCCCCTGCCAAGTAGGCCATCAAGAGCGCTGTCGATAACCAATGCTCCCATCCCCTTACCCGGTGTCTTGCCCTATAGGTGTCGGCTTGTGTGAGCACCGCGAGACTCCTGTCCACATCCCCCATGCGACAGTAGCATCTGCCCAGGTAGCTGCCAGCCCATACCCTAATGACGTGATATGAAATCGCCTCACACAGCTCGATGGCCCTCGCGACAGCAGCAGCGCATTCCTGAAAATCCCCCGTTCGTTCCTGGACAATCCCCACAGCAAGAAGGCCGACGGTCAGAACGAAGGGCTCATTCGCATCTTGTCCATAACGGACTATTTCCCGAGCAATGGGGAGAGCAACCCTCATTTCGCCCTTAAGACAGTATGCGCGGAGAAGCCACGCGTTCGCATATCCCCACATAGTCAGATTCCAGTAGCCTCTCGTGCGGGCAATTTCAACCCCTTTGAGGCCGGCTTCAACTGCCTGATCGAGTCGCCCTGCAGCATCCTCACTATTGGTCAGGTTCACGTACACCGCGACAAGAGCCCCCGGGTCCTGAGTCTGTTGTGCCAAAATCATTGCCCGTTTCTGAAGGAATCTGCCAAGACGAAACCAAGAAAAGAGAAAGCATGCGGAGACCAGCGCGCCAGACCGCGAAACGACGCCAGAAAGATGTCCTTTCCGCTCATAGAAGTTGAGAGAGGTGAGGAGGACCAGGAGGTAGTGCTCGGGTGCGGTCAGCACTTCGTGCGTCGCCACGATCGTGTATATACGTGACACCTCCTCGACGGCCTGCCCCGACGACCCATACATTTTTTTGACCAACGAGCGGGAGAAGAGGCGATGGGCGAGCTGTACGCCTATCTCCCGCATGATGTCGAGCCTGACTTTCCAGCGAGAGTTCGCTAGCATTGGCCTTCCGAAGTAGACCAGCGCACGCTGCAGGTACTCCATGCCCTTTTCTGGCTCCCCCCTTCTGTAGAACGCCTCACCCATCTTCCTCTCGAGAATGCCTCTTTGAACCGGGTCCCACTTATCGCCGAAGACCCTGGTATAGGTCTCGAGGGCTTGTTGGTAGTGGGTGAGCGCCTCCGCATCGGCGGCGATTCTCCCTGCCTGGTCGCCCGCCTTGAAGAGGTACTCCTGGGCCTTCTCCCAGTTTTCGGCCTTAGCGTAGTGGTAGGCGAGGACGGAGGAGAACTCGTCGAGCCTGTCCGAGAAGAGGGTCTCAATGGCAGAGGCTGCCTTGCCGTGAAGCTCCATTCTTTTTTTCAGGAGGATGCTCTCGTAGGTCGACTCCTGGACGAGGGCGTGCTTGAAGATGTATTCGAGCTCGGGGACCTTCTGCTTCTCCCTGATGAGCTCGGTGGCGGTGAGGTCGTCCAGGTGTTTGTCGAGGTCCCTGACTGCCTCTGTCACCTCCTTCAGAAGACGGTAGAGAAAGGCCCTGCCGATGACCGAGGCGGTCTTGAGGATCTGCTTGACCTCCTCGTCGAGCCGGTCGATGCGAGCCATGATCACCCCCTGGATGGTGTCGGGGATGGTGATCGTCTCTATGGCGGAGGTGACCCTCCAGCGGCCGTTCTCGAAGCTGACCGCCCCCTTGTCGACGAGGGTCCTCATGATCTCCTCGACGAAGAAGGGATTGCCGTCCGCCTTGGTCAGGATGAGCTGCCTTATCCTGGAGGGTAGGTTCTCTATGGCGAGGAGGTTGTTCATGAGGTCGGTGCATTCGGTGGGGGAGAGGGGGTTGAGACGTATCTCCGTGTAGCGCCTCTCATGATCCTTTATCGCAGTGTCCCTCAGCCGTAAGGCCGGGGCGCCTGCTTCGGGGCGGGTTACACCGCAGATGAGGAGAGGCGCACGGGTGATCAGGGGAAAGAGGTGCTCGACGAGGAGGATGGTCGATTCATCCGCCCAGTGGAGGTCCTCAAAGATGAGGACAAGGGGTTTCTGGGCGAGCCTCTCGAAGAAGCGTCGGGACGAGAGGTAGATCTGCTTGCCCATGGCCGCCCCGTCAAGATACCTGAGATTCTGCCCCAGGTCCCCTCTCACCTCGAGGCCGATGAGGGAGGCAAGGTAGGGGAGGATCTCTCCGCTCTCGGCGGGGAAGAGATCGACGATCTTTGCCTCAAACTTCGCCCAAGCCTCGGTATCACTGTCGTCTTCGGTGATGCCGGAGTAATGCCAGAGGATCTCCCTGAAAGGCCAGTAACTCATCTTCTGGCCGTAGGAGAGGGTCTTGCCTTCTAGCCAGAGGAGGTTCTCATGGGCAAAGGTCTGGCGGATCTCTGCCATGAGGCGGGACTTGCCGAGACCTGCCTCACCGATGACCGAGAGGATGCCGCCCTGGCCGTCGAGGAGGCGGTTGACGGAAGCTTTGATGGCGGCCATTTCGGCATTCCTGCCGACAAGGGGTGAGCTGATACCCTGGGTGGCGAGACCACGGGTGGCTTCGGCCTTTTCTTCCACGAGCCTGTAAGGTATGACCGGCTCGGCCTTACCCTTGACGGAGACGGGTTCGAGCTTGTCAAAGGAGAAGGCGCCGGTGCTTTGGTGATAGGTGCTTTCGCCTACCAGTATCTCGCCAGGCTTGGCAAGGCCCGAGAGACGGGAGGCGAGGTTGATCGTGTCCCCTGCGACTCCGTGGGTACCTTTCTCCAGGTTGACCTCTCCGGTGACGACAAGACCAGTGGTTATACCCGAGTGGAAGGTGAGGCGTCGGCCTATCTTCTCCTCATAGTGGGGACTGATGACGTTGACGGCTTCGTGCATCTCCTTCGCTGCCCGGATCGAACGAAGGTGGTCATCCTCGTGGGCCGTGGGGACACCGAAGAGAGCTACGACTGCGTCACCGATGTACTTCTCGACGAAGCCATCATAGCGGGAGACGATCTGTGCCACCTTGCCGAAGATGCGGGTCGTGATCTCCTTGACCTCCTCGGGGTCGAGCTTCTCTGCCATGGCAGTGTAACCCGAGAGGTCGGAGAAGAGGACGGTGACGTGTTTGCGCTCACCGTCTGTTGACAGCACAGGCTCAGGAGCGGGAGCGGGCCTGGAAAGGGACTGGCCGCAGTCGCCGCAGAATTCATCATCGGCCGAAACGACAACGCCGCAATGGGGGCATGTGAGCGAGAGTGATGCCCCACATTTCCGGCAATACTTCTTCTCTTCAGGATTTTCGTTCTGGCACTTAGGACATTTCATCCGCGAAATCTCCTCAGTTCGATGCCGTAAAACTTGCGGTATGGTGAAAGTACGCTTACCAAGGTATTATAGCGTATGGGGGGTAGGGTGAGAACAAGAAAGTGCGTGAGGCAGAAGAAAACTCTCCCTTCTTCTGGACGGGAATGATGGGAGCACAGGTCGCACGATTACCACTTGCAACATTGTATCGGTAAGAATAAGGCTGCATGCGCTCTTTCAGGAAGAACCGCTACCCCGCAGCAGGTCAATGGGCCATGGTTGGCCGTCACCGATCCCTATGATCATGCCTTTTTTCCTTTGGGGTTTAATCCACGCAAACCTTTCCTTTACCTGCTCTTTGCTTTCGAACCGAAACAATAGGGAGTTGAAGCAAGGACACGGTCGGCTCAGGTCTTCCTCAAATGCGAGATCAGCCCTATGCAATCCTTGGCGCCAAGGCGACCGATCGCCATTGTAGCGTAGACGGCGTTGGCTATCTTTCCCTCAGGGTTAAGCACGAAGCCGCTTGGCTGCAGGTATCCTTTTTCACCCTCGTAAAAGCCGCCCGTCTTAAGGGATATCTCCTTTGCATTAAGGCCGTGTGCAAGAGGGAAGGAAATCTTGAGTTCGTCAGCCATTTTACGGGTATCATCGAGGCTGTCCACGGATCCCGCAACCAATCCTATATCCATCTTCTGAAACTCGTCGGCAGCGTTTGTAAAGTCAACTAACTGTTGACGGCAGATCGGTCACCAGTGGCCGCGATAGACGAGCAGAATGCGCCAACGTTTGCCCAGGTCTTGAGGAAACAAAATCTTTTCCCCACTGATCAGCCTGAAATCAAGGTTGGGAAAGGTGTCCCCCGTGTCTAACAGTTTGACTGCTTCCCGCGCCATGCTATACCTCCTGAGGATGAGAGGAACGCTCCGGCTGTCTCATTTAGTGTAAGCCCGCAGGTTCTCATTGTCCAAAGACGGAATCGCTCGGTTTCCTGAGGATGAGAGGGACGCTCCGGCCTTCTCCCCTGCCGCCACATGTGTTGATCATAGCCACCAGTAATTCTGTTTAGCAGGAAGAACATTTAGTTGCTCCATTTCAGTTGTTCGCACTTTAAAGCACCTACGAATCGCGCATTTCCTCGAGTCCGAGAAAGTAAAGATTGCTGAGAGAAAGTGTGCGTGGCTTTGGTACGGCTTGACGCTTTGCGATAAGGATCTAAAGTCCCGCCGAGACCTTGCGCGTCTCGTCCAGCCAGTAGTCCATTCCCATTTCGAGGAACATGGTTTCTGCTTTTGTGAGCTTCTCCAGGGCTTTCTCTTTCTGGCCCTCATGGGCATAGAGCTCTCCAAGAAAGAGATGACCTTGAGCGTAAGCTGGTTTTCCTTTCAGCTCATCCGCGATCTTGATCCCCTGGAGCATGCATTCCTCAGCCTTGTGGATCTGGGGGGTCCCCATTCGCCCCAGGATACGCCCCGAAAGAATCCACGCCACTGCTTCAAAATATCTCTCATTATTTTTCTGACATAACGTCAAGGCCTCCTCCACGAATCCCCGGGCGTTCTCCAGATCGCCCAACTGAAGGTGAGTATCGCCCAAAAATAGATACTGGCAGGACAAGAACCAGTCAACCCCGGCGTCCCGCTGCATCTTGAGTCCCTTTTCCCCGTAGCTTTTTCCCCTCTCCGGGTCTCCGAGATAGGCGCATGCATTCCCCAAAAAGCACCAGTCCCAGGACAGTATGATCAAGAATTTTGCCTTTTCACTATACCCGATACTCTTTTGAGCATGCTCCGCGGCGGCCTTCCAATCCCCCTTGACGTAACAAAAAGCGCCGTAGTGAAATGAATCATTGCTGACGTTCTCAAGTCGGCAATACGGGCCGCGTGACGGAGTCCCTTCTCCAAGAATGGCTCTCCTTCCCGAAAATTCCCCAGAAATCCGATGCTCAGACCGCAATAGCCAGAGAGGGTTGTATAGGGATTGGCGGGGAGACCAAAAAAGTCGGACTCTCTTTCTCTTTTCTCGATGAGATCGAGGACGCCTTGTGCCATGGCGACGAGTTTGACATAGCGCCCCTCTCCCATGTACGAACCACAGAGACCGTGCGCAACAGGAACGATCAGATCGATATTCTCGCTCTTTCGGCCCTCTTCAAGGGCGTCCTCCGAATATTGCAGCCCCAGGAGGTAGTTTCCCCGATACGAATAATAAGTGCTCAATCTGCTATGGAAGAAGGCAAGACGGCGGTTGTCCCGGAGCTCCTTGGCGAGGGCCTCTCCTTCCTGAAGCATGCCGAGGGACCCTTCGGGGTAGCCCAGGAGATTGAGAGGGGTAGCCGTCAAGAAGAGCACGTCGAGCTCTTGCTTCTTGCGCTCCCCGGTCTCCGGCTGCCGGCGGAGGGTAGCCAGGGCCTCTTTATAGAAACTGTCGGCTTCCCACGCAGAATTATGCCGGACGGCCTTGTTTCCCGACAGCGTGAGGTAGTGGCTGGCCTTCTTGAGGTCTTCTCCCCGGCCGTAGTGATAGGCGAGCATCTCGTAAAACTCTTCAAGACGGTCGGGGTAGAGCCCCTCGATGGCTTTGCCGATCCGCCCGTGGATTTCTTTTCTCCTGCTGAGAAGGAGGCTGTTGTACGCCACCTCCTGGGTGAGGGCATGTTTGAAGATGTACTCGAGCTCGGGGAAGAGCCGCTTCTCATAGATGAACTCGAGGCCCTGGAGGTTGAGGAGGTGGGCTTTAAGCTCTTCTTTCATCTCCGTGATCGACTGAAGGATGCGAAAGGCGAACTCCCTGCCTATGACGGAGGCGACGTGCATGATCCTTTTGAGGCTTTCGTCGAGCCGGTCGATACGGGCGGCGATGATTCCCTGGATGGTGTCGGGGACTTGAATGTCCGAAAACTTCTTACTCAGGACGTAGCGGTCTTCCTTTTTCTGGATCGACCCGTTTTCCAGAAGACTATGAGTGAGCTCCTCCATGAAGAGAGGGTTACCCGCCGCCTTACCGAGGATGAGGTCGCGGAGCTCGGGGACGATTTCCCCTTCGGAGAGGATGGACTGGACGAGTTCGGCGCTCGTCGATAAGGGGAGCTGATCCACGCGGATGGTCGTGTAGTACGACTTGTTCCCCCAGCGGTGGGTGTACTCCGGCCGGTAGAGGAGGATGAGAAGGATGCGGGCGTTCGCGAGCCAGCCGATGAGGTAGTCCAAAAACTCCTCGGAGGTCGTATCGATCCAGTGGAGGTCCTCGATCACGAGCACGAGGGGACGAACCTGGCTCTCCCGGACGAGGAGGTCGCGCAAGGCTTCGAAGATCTTCTCTCTTTTGTCCTTGGGCTCGAGTTTGAGGTAGGTCTCGTCATCGACCTTGAGAGAAAGGAGGTCGTAGAGAGGCGCAAGGAGGGTCTTGAGGTTCTCATCAAGGAGAGAGACCCTCTCCCTCATCTTCCTCTTGACGGGAAGCTCCTGCTCCCCCTCCTTGATCCCGAAGTATGATCTCAGGATGTCGAGGACGGGGAGGTAGGCCATGGAGCCCCCGTAGTGGAGGCAGTGGCCTTCGAGTAATGCCATGTCCGTGAAGAGGCGTTTCATCTCGAGGAGGATCCTCGACTTGCCGACGCCGGCTTCTCCCACGATGCCGACGACCTGACCTTGGCCTGCGCGGGCCTTGTCGAGGGACTCCTTGAGGGTCTCCATCTCTCTGACTCTCCCCACGAAGGGGGTGAGGCCGGCGACGGCGGAGGCACCGATCCTCGTCGTGACCTCGGTGGGAGAAAGAAGAACATACGCGTCCTGAGGCTCCTCCTTGCCTTTCACGGGGAGCTTGCCGAGAGAGGTGAAGGCAAAGAAGTCCTTGGCCAGCTTATGGGTGTGAGAGGAGACGAGGACCGTGCCAGGGGCGGCAGAAGACTGCATTCTCGAGGCGAGGTTGATGGTATCCCCGATGGCGGTGTAGTCCATGCGGAGGTCGTCACCTATGGCTCCCACGACGACGGGACCCGAGTTGAGCCCGAGGCGCATCTTGAAGTCGATGGACAGGTCCTCTTTCAGTTTTTGGCTGTACCGGTCGAGAGAGTTCTGGATGGCGAGGGCGGCATGGCAGGCTCGTTGAGCATGGTCTTCATGAGCAAGGGGGGCTCCGAAGAGGGCCATGACGCCATCCCCCGTGAACTGGTTGATCGTCCCCTCGTACTTATGGATCTCGTCCATGAGGATCTTGAAGCACGCATCCATGATCTCATGGATCTCCTCGGGGTCGAGCTTCTCAGAGATGGTAGTGAAGTTCGCCACGTCGGCAAAGAGAACGGTGACGAGCTTGCGTTCACCTTCAACCGAGCTCCGGGTGGTGAGGATCTTGTCGGCCAAGAATTTAGGCGTATAGGAGTGCGGTTGGGAGTAGTCGAGGGGAGGAACTGCTTGAAGTCCTTCGAGAGCACTACCGCATTTGCCACAATACATGAAATCAAGTGGATTTGAGAAGTTACATTTGGGGCAAACCTTTTCTAACTTCCCTCCACATTTACCGCAAAATGCCATCCCATCTGGATTATCGAACTTACATTTCGGACACTTCACTGCCACTCCTCCTCGCTCGTTGGCCGGCTCTTACGTCTGAACCCGCTCCAGATGTCGCCTCGCTTCGGCCAGATCGAATTCCGCCCCGATCTCAGCGAAGATCGCCTCGGCCTTCAGGAGGTGCTCACGATCGTTGAGGCGCCGGCCAATCTCGAGGTGGGTCATGCCAAGGTCGTAACGCATGCCCATCTCTTCGGCAAGGGCGAGGCTGCGGTCCCAGCACGTCTCAGCAGAATGGCGCCTGCCTATGAGCCAGTGATAGGTCCCCTGGAGCCTCAGCGCCTCCGGGAGACATACGGGGTAGCCCCTGGTCCATCTGAAGACCCTTTTGCAGGCCTGCCCTACTTTCCTCAAATACTTGTCCCTCTGCGGTCCACGGCTTTGCTCGGCCGCAGCGAGGTATGTTGTTAAGAGCGCCGTTGGTAAGACGTAATCCCATCCCCTCACCCCGTGCGCTGCCCTGTACGTGTTGGTTTGGGCCAACACCGCGAGGCTCTTTTCCGCATCCCCCATGCGGCAGTAGCATCTCCCCAGGTAGCTGCCAGCGAAGACCCGACCGAGGTGGCTTGGACTCGCCTCGGACAGTTCAATGGTTCTCGTGAGGGCTGCCGCAGATTCTTGAAAGTCCCCGATCGTTTCCTGGACAAGCCCCAAACCCAGAAGACCCGTGCCCAAGACACCAGGCTCATTCGCGTCCTGTCCACAGCGAACCGTTTCCTGGGAGATAGCGAGAGTACTCCTCAGATCGCCTTTATGGTAGTATGCCCAGGAAATAAATTGGTTCAGATATCCCCATAAAGTCAGATGCCAATATCCGCTCGCACGGACTACCTCTATCCCCTTAAGGCCGTCTTCAATTGCTTTGCCGAACTGCCCGGCGTTGTCCTCGCTGAGGGCCAAACCCATGTACACCCTGACAAGTGCCGAGGGATCCTGAGTTTGTCGTGCCAAATTCGTCGCCCGTTGTAAAAACGATCTGCCAAGACGAAACAATGAGAAGAAGTAGGACACAGTGAACAACGAAGTAGTTTCTGAAACGATCCCCGGAAGATGTCCTCTCCGCTCCGAGAAATTGAGGCAGGCGAGGGTGGTCAAGAGGAAGTGCTCGGGTGCGGTCGCCACATCGTGCGTCGCCACGGTCTCGTAGATACGCGCCACCTCCTCGACAATCAGATCCGCCGGCTCATACGTCTTCTTGACTAACCAGCGGGAGAAGAGGCGATGGCAGAGCTGTATGCCTATCTCACGAAGGATCCCGAGCCTCACCTTCGCGGGAGAGGTCGCAAGCTTCGGCTGTCCGAAGTAGACGAGCGCCTGCTGCAGGTATTCCATCGCCTTTTCCCATTCCCCGCGTCGGTAGAGTCCCTCCCCCATCTTGCGTTCGAGGATGCCCCTCTGAATCGGATCCCACTTGTCCCCGAAAACCCTTGCGTAGGTCTCCAGGGCCTGCTGGTAGTGGGTGAGGGCTTCAGCGTCCGCGGCTATCCTTCCTGCCTGGTCCCCTGCCTTGAACAGGTACTCCTGGGCCTTGTTCCAGTCTTCTGCCTTCGCGTAGTGGTATGCGAGGACGCTGTAAAACTCCTCAATCCTGTCGGAGAAGAGCGTTTCGATCACGGAAGCGACACGGGCATGAAGCTCCTGTCGTTTCTTGAGGAGGATGCTCTCGTACGTCGATTCCTGGACGAGGGCGTGTTTGAAGATGTATTCAAGCTCCGGGATCTTCTGTTTCTCCCGGATGAGCTCGGCGGCGGTCAGGGCGTCGAGGTGTCCGTCCAGCTCCTTGACCGCTTCTGTTACCTCCTTGAGGAGACGGTAGAGGAAGGCCCTGCCTATGACGGAGGCGGTCTTGAGGATCTGCTTCAGATCGTCATCTAGACGGTCGATGCGGGCTGTGATGACCCCCTGGATGGTATCGGGGATGGTGATGGTCTCGATCTGCGAGGTCGCCCTCCAGTGGCCGTCCTCGGCACGGACCACACCTCTGTCGACAAGGGTCCTCATGATCTCCTCGACGAAGAAGGGGTTGCCATCCGCCTTCTGGAGGATGAGCTGCCTCGTCCGGGAGGAGAGGTTCTCTATCGTAAGGAGATTGTTCATAAGGTCGGTGCATTCGGTGGGAGAGAGGGGGTTGAGGCGGATCTCCGTGTAGCGCCTCTCATGATCTTTGAGGGCAGTCTCCCTCAGGCGCGAAGCAGGGGCGCCTGTCTCGGGGCGGCTCACCCCGCAGATGAGGAGGGGTGCGCGATCGATGAGGGGAAAGAGGTGTTCAATGAGGGCTACCGTCGATTCGTCCGCCCAATGAAGGTCCTCGAAGACGAGGACGAGGGGTTTGTGGGCGAGTCTTTCGAAGAACCTGCGGGAGGAGAGGTAGATCTGACTTCCTATCGCCTCGCCGTCAAGATACTTGAGATTCTGCCCCAGGTCTCCTTTCACCTCCAGGCCGATGAGGCTCGCGAGGTAGGGGAGGATCTCTCCGCTTTCTGTAGGAAACAGGGTAGCGATCTTTCTCTCGAACTTGTCCCAGGCCTCGGTATCGTTGTCGTCTTCGGTGATGCCGGAGTATCGCCAGAGGATCTCCCTGAAAGGCCAGTAGCTTATCTTTTGACCGTAGGAGAGGGTTTTGCCTTCAAGCCAAAGAAGGTTCTCGTGGGCAAAGGCATGGTTGATCTCCGCCATGAGACGGGACTTGCCGAGACCTGCCTCACCGATGACGGAGAGGATGCCCCCCTGGCCGTCAACAAGTCTGTTAACACACGTCCTGATGGCGGCAAGCTCGGCGCTCCTGCCGACGAGGGGCGAGCTGATCCCCTGGGTGGCGAGACCGCGAGTGGCTTCAGCCTTTTCTTCCACGAGTCTGTACGGCGTCACCGGCTCCGCCTTGCCCTTGAGGGAGACCGCTTCGAGCTTCTCAAAGGAGAAGGCCCCCTTGGCCTGGAGGTAGGTGCTTTCCCCCACGAGGATCTCACCCGGCGGAGCGACACCTGAGAGGCGCGAGGCCAGGTTGATCGTATCACCTGCGACGCCGTGGGTACCCTTCTCCAGGTTGACCTCGCCCGTAACGACAAGACCAGTGGCAACGCCCGAGTGGAAGGTGAGGTGCCGGCCTATCTTGCCCTCGTACTCTCTTCCTATCCCGTCCACGAGTGCGTGCATCTCCTTTGCTGCCCGGATGGCACGAAGGTGGTCATCCTCGTGAGACGTGGGCACTCCGAAGAGGGCCATTACCGCATCGCCCACGTACTTTTCGACAAAGCCCTCATAGCGGTCAACGATCTTGGCGACTTCTCCAAAGATGCGGGTCGTGATCCCCTTCACCTCTTCGGGGTCGAGCGTCTCGGACATAGCCGTGTAGCCCGAGAGATCGGAGAAGAGGACGGTAATGTGCTTGCGCTCGGAGTCGGGGGATGGCGTAGGCTTCGGAGGCGCGGCGGAAGGCTCTGACAGCGCCCTGCCACACTTTCCGCAGAATCGATCTGCCGCCGAAACGACAGCATTGCAACCAGGACATGTTAACAAAAGGGCCTTGCCGCAGTCTCGGCAGAATCTGTTTTCTTCAGGATTTTCGGTCTGGCATTGTGGGCATTTCATCTTCGGCCTCCGTGATGCAACACCCGAACTCCAGAGAAGCGGCGAATCCCTCTTACCCGAGGCTATCGATCGATATATGTAAGACTCGGCCTATAGTACACATTCTTGAACGTAGGACGATGAATGTCAATCAATTCCCACATCGCTATGGTTTGCTCCCTAATACTCCGTCGGTGCCTCGCAATGACTCTTTGCGCTCATGCGGGACAGGAGAATGTTTACCGAAGAACTGCCTCGCTGCGAAAAAGCAGCGTGAAAGGAGGATAACGTTTGTGGTGGAAGGAGGACCGCACTTCTTCGTAGGCATAGAGGCCTGCAGGATTCAGCTTGGTCAACTTCCACCCACCCCTTTGATCTGTATAAGGTAAGTTGGGCAAAGGGCCCGGAGAACAAAAGAGGTTAGATAAAGGGGATCCAAAGGCGGAAGCCACCACAACAACACGGCCTTAACAGATGAGACAAGAACATGCTTGACAGTTTCTTTAGAAGAGGAAGACTCAGGTGAGAGAGTCACCTACCAATCGCGCATTCACCCGAGTCTGAGAAAGCGAAGATTACTGAGAGGAAGAGAGCATTAACGCAGTTGCACCATCGAGGGCGGAGCCTTTTCGACCCTCCCTCCCGTTCTCCGCCAGCGGCTCATCACTTCTGGTTGTCGTAGCACTTCCACTGGCCGTTCTTCTTGCGGTTGACGCTCACGTCTGAACCCGCTCCAGAAGTCGTCTCGTTTCAGCCAGATCCCATTCCGCTCCGATCTCTGTGAAGATCGCCTCGGCCCGCCGGAGGTGCTCCAGGTCTTTGAGGCGCCGGCCCATCTCCA
>Ga0326728_10019569_pt1 | contig 13112 bp, 7 predicted proteins | sample MB3enrmetagenome_FD_207602 | JGI IMG/M metagenome (GOLD analysis project Ga0326728, IMG submission 207602) | Lab enriched peat soil microbial communities from McLean, Ithaca, NY, United States - MB31MN | ecosystem: Environmental > Terrestrial > Soil > Wetlands > Peat | place: USA: New York...
GTATAACCCAGAAGGTGACAGGCCTCCTCGTTGACGTATTGAAAATGCCCCGTGGCGTCGATCAGAAAGCCGGCTTCGCATACTCGATCCACGGCAAAACTGAGGAGGGCGACTTCCTGCTCGGCCCTTTCGCGTGCCGCCCGCGAACGCAGGGTGATAATGCCGAAGGCCAAGTCGCCAGCCAGTTCCTCCAGCAACCGCGTCTCTTCCGACGTAAAAGCGTTGGGCTGGGCGGAATAAATGTTAAGACTGCCGAAGGCGTTGGCATGTTCATCCTTAAGCGGCAGGGCGATGGCGGAACGGAAACCGTGCTGCAAAGCGCTCTCCCGCCACGGCGCGACTTCAGGATCCATTGCGTAATCTTTAATGCACCGGGTTTTCCCGCTCCGGATGGCCGTTCCGATGATCCCGCGCCCACGCTCCGTGTCGGCCCAAGTGATGCCGAGGTTGGCGACATCTCCCTCCTCGGTTCCGGTCCACGCGACCGGGCGCACACTTTTGGCCTCGTCGTGTTCGGCATAGCCCACCCACGCCACGCGGTAACCGGCCTCCTCGCAGACAATGCGGCAGATTTTCTGCAAAAGTGCCGACTCGTCGGTGGCACGCAGCAGAGTCTGGTTACATTCGCTGAGGGCCCGCAGTTCGCGATTCAAACGGCGCAACGCCTCCTCCGCCTGCTTCTGTTCCGTGACGTCCTGCGCACAACCGTAAACCTTCGCGACCTTTCCCTCCTCGTCACGCACGAATCTTCCTGTGGCCCTGACCACCCTGACCTTCCCGGTATCCTGCTGGATAATGCGATGCTCAATATTATACGGACTCTCTCCCTTCCGAACCTCCTCGAACGCTTGGAGGATGGACGGGCGGTCGTCCGGGTGGGCAATGACGATCAGCTCTTCTGGAGTCAGTGTTTTTCTGTCCGTTCCGTGTATCCTTAGCCACTCATCCGAGAAGCTCCAGGCGCCCGACACGACGTCCCATTCCCACGCGCCGGTGTGGGTCAGCTTCTCGGCCTCGGTCAGGATGCTCTGCTCCCGGCGCAACTTGGTCTCGCTTTGCCGCAGCGCCTCCTCCGCCCGTTTGCGCTCCTCGATGTCGGTACGCGTGCCGTACCACCGAAGGACGCGTCCCTGCTCATCCCGCAGCGGATTGTCGCGGATCAAGAACCAGCGATATTGCCCGTCTTTCCCCCGGATTCGCGCCTCCATCTCAGAAGGGACACCCTCGGAACGCATGCGTTCACGAAGGACTTCTAAATTCTTCAAATCGTCCGGATGAAAGATTCTGGCTAGGGCGTCTTTGGATTGCACCTCTTCAAGCGTCAGGCCGGTGTATTCCCGTTCGCGCTGGTTGGCAAAAAGAGGGTTCCAATTCGCATCGAAAACAAAAACTTGCTGGGGAATCGCGTCGATGAGCTGTCGAAGCTCCGCCTCGCTTTGCCGAACCCTTTCTTCGGCCTGTTTCCGATCTTCGATGTCGGTCCGCGTGCCGTACCATCGCAGGACGTGTCCCTGCTCATCCCGCAGCGGGTTGAGACGGATCATAAACCAGCGGTACTCCCCATCTTTTGCGCGTATTCGTACTTCCGCATTCCATGGGATGCCGCGTGAAATCGCCTCCTGGCGTTCCCCCACGACTCTTTCCAGTTCGTCGGGGTGAAAAATCTTCGCTAGAGAGTCCTGCGACAAACTGTCTTCTAGGGTTAGACCGGTGTATTCGAGTGCAACCTGATTTACATAAAGAAAGCTCCCATCCGTCTTCACGACGACGACATGCTGAGGAATGGCGTCGATAAGCCGCCGAAGCTCCGCTTCGCTTTGCCGCAGCTTCTCCTCGGCCCGCCGGCGCTCGGCGATTTCCGCCTGCAACTGCTCGTTGGTCTGCTGGACCTCGGCGGTGCGCTCTCTTACCCTCGCGAGCAGGCGGCTGATGATAAGGGCGGTACTCGAGAACGCAATCGTCGCGGCAATTTCCACCGGCTCGCTCATCCAAAGATGGTAAAGCGGTTGAGTAAAGAAGTAGACAAAGCATAAAGCGGCCACGGCGCAGGCAAAGGCCGTGGAAAGAAATCCTGCCCACAGGGAAATCAATATGACCAAAAGAAAGAAGAGGAGGGCGGCCATGGCAGGGCCGGCACGAAGACGAAAGGCCACAAACGTCAAGGCGGCCATCGCCAAGCTGGCCAATAGGCATTGCCAGGCTGTACGCCAGGATCCAGAGGTCTGTTTATCCTTCATTGAGCATCTCCGCCTTTGCGGGGCATTGTGAAATAAAGACTGGCACCCCGCGCCACTTTTCCACCATTGCTGCCACATCCTCGGGGTGAATTGCCGCCGTCTACTTCCAGCCCGAGAGGTCCTCCAGGGTAAGACCGACATGGGTCAGCCAAGTTCGATGAAAGTCATCAACGTCGCCGCTTGGCGGACCGGTGTGGGTTGGAGCGCGAATCAATAAGAAACTGACGGTTCATGGGCTCGGATTCGGGTCCTGGAGACACCATAGCGCGCATCATACACCAACCGAAGTGCGTCTGCTCCTTTAAGCAGAAATTGCAACCCGAGCGGGGGAGGAAACCAAGAGAGTTGACGAAAGGCCGCCTAGCACCGAGCCGCGAGACCATTATGAAGCCGGCGAGTTCCTTGCCTGCGGAAGAGCCACTTCGGCATATACTTTTGTCAGCGCCGATGATTCGCAAAATCCTCGGTGATAGCGAAACTCCGAAACGCGCTTTAAAGAACCTTGACGCAGCGCTAAAATTCCAGTTTTAGCGCATATGGCATGATCTCCGGTGCTGGAGCTCAGCAAAGACCACTTCCCGAAAACTTGGATTGGATTGCTGGGGGAGTGAGCTTACCGCGAGAACACGTTGCCCCGCAGATCAACACCCAATTGCGTTCGCCGGCAGTCAAGAGTATCTTTTGGGTCGGCGGAAAGTGGATATAGGAAATTCCGGCCCTCGGGCCACACCTCTCTTATAAAAACCCGAGCCGGAAACTTGAACGGTCAATACTGACAGCTACTTGAGCCCGTTTTGGGTTAGGAACTCAAAATGAGAATCCCCGCTGGCGCGGCGTGGCCTCCTTTCCTAAAGAGCATCGCGAGTTCTCTGCTGCCCCTACTTTGCTTCTTTCTCCCCTCCTGCGCAATGAGGGGAGGACCCAAGAGACTTGTGCCCGACCGGTTCAACTACGCTGCCGCCATCACCACCTCCTGGAAAGAGCAGATGCTGACGAACCTGGTCAAGCTGCGCTACCAGGACCCGCCTGTCTTCCTGGACGTCGCGCAGATTGTTACGCAATACACCATGGAAAGAGCGGGGTTGATCGCTTCTCCGGATTGGAAAGGAAATCCCTCTGGCCCGGCGGCAGGCGTTTCCGGGTATTGGGCGGAGAGCCCGACCATCACCTATAACCTCATGACCGGGGATAAGTTCATCAAGAGCCTGCTGGAACCGGCCTCTCCCATATCCCTTATGCTGTTGATCGAGTCCGGCTGGCCCATTGACGCGGTGTTAGGGGTGGGGGTGAGAGCCGTCAACGGTCTCTATGCAAGCTCCGGCGCTGAAACGTTTCGCCACCAGGGGGATCCGAGATTTTATGAGCTTCTGAAGGTGCTGAGAGAGCTCCAGTTGAGGGACGCTTTCAGCATTCGTGTCCTGAGCGCAAAAGGTGACAAAAAGGGCGCCGCGGAAGGAGAAGTAGTGCTGACCTTCCACGGTCGCCGCTCGGACTTGGAGGCGCAGGCAATGGCGAAAACCGTCAGAGAATTGCTGGGTCTCAATCCCGACGTGTCGGAATTCCACATCGTTTTCGGCGCCATGAACAATACCGACACGGAGATTGCCTTTCTCACCCGCTCGATGCTCGATATCCTCACCGAGGCGGCAGCGGGCGTTGAGATCCCGGCCGCCGATCTGGAGGAGGGCCGGGCAACAAAGCCGCCTGCGGCGCAGACCGTGGGCGAGCTTAATTTCCAGCAACTCGTTCGCGTGCGGTCGTCGGCGCATAAGCCGGACGCCCATGAGGCGTTCACCGCCATCCAGTATCGTGACTGCTGGTTCTGGATTGACGATCGCGACATCAATTCGAAGCGTGGGCTGGACTTTCTCATGATGCTCTTTACTCTCGCGTCGCCGGGCGCCAGCATAGCTCCACCGCAACTGACGATATCCAAACCGTGAAACATGCCGACGTAAATGCTTGCGCATTCGAGTGTAGCGGCGGCACCGTCGTCGATCGGAGATCGACGCTACAATTTATGTCGCTCTGTATCGAAAGGCGGGTAAACAGATGTCAAAGGATAGCGTGGCGGTCGTGGGCGTGGGCAATGGGGGCGCTACCACGGCGTATGCGTTGTTGCTGTCAGGGCTGGCTCCGGACATGGTGCTGATTAATCGTGACCGCAACAAAGTCGAGAGTGAAGCGGAGGACATCAGCCACGCCGAACCGTGGTCGCACACCACATTGGTGCGCGTGCTGCGCAGCACTTTGCGAGACCAGAACACCGTGCTCACCGTGGGCAGTCAAATGCCCGAAGCTCTGGGTCTCGGCGACGTGACCATGAGCCTCCCGACGATTGTAAACGGTCGGGGAATCGGCGGCGTGGTGCCGCTCAACCTGGACCCCGCGGAGCACAAGGCGCTGACCAGTTCGATCCAAGGGATCCAGAGGCAGATCGCCGTGATCGAAGAGGCAGCTACCGCAAGCTGACGGGACGTGCAAGGCCGACGGTGAAGATCCTTTCAAGGCGGCTGCTTTCATGATGTGCATATGCTCTCAGTCCCCGAGATTGTCCAAAGCCTCAGGCCGATTGCTCAACGCTGAATGTCAAGCGAGGGAGTAGGAAAATGGCGAAAATGGCCTCCCGTCCGGAAATATGATTGAAGATACGGGCCATTACGTATGAATTCAGGGGATTCTTCTGGCCCACCCAATCTGCCAACTTTTGAACTCACGGAATTGGCAGATTCTGGCTCCGCTTGGGGAGTTTACTGGCAAAAAGCCGACGAAAATCGAAATCTTTCTTGATATATCCCTGAAAACAAACTGAGGGAAAACCTCTATCGCTTTAACTTATTGAAGTTAGACTACTTCATGCGTTCCCCTTGAGGACATTGGGGTAATATTGGAGATCTCCGGGCTATCCACAATGGGCCATGGCAGAGGTGACACTTTACAATTTCAGTTGGCGGGTGAACGTCATCGCACAGTGAGCACCGGACAGGGTGCGGCGCGGACCACCTCGTACGCAGTGTCAGGTTGTGGAAGGTGAGCAGCCATGACCGGCTCCAAACGCCGCACGCCCATCACAATCAAGTCCGCGCCGCGATCTCGGGCGAACTTGAGAATTGCTTCCGTCGCCGGGCCGAACCCTAGCTCAATGCTTGTGCGCTCGTGAAGGAGCGATTCTGGTGGAATGTGATCATCGATCCAGTGCTTGACGGGCTCCTGGAGCCCTGCTGCCACGTCCGGGGATGGATCAGTCTTCTCAAAGACCTTTACACAGGTCAGCTTGGCATGGTATTCCTCGGCCAATGAGACAGCATATGTCGCGGCCTTGCTGGTGTCGGGGACGAACTCCAACGGGTAAAGGATGTGTTCAAGACGGCGATTCATCGATTGTATCTCGGAGGTTTGCGGGCCTACAGTAAGCACCGGGCAAGGCGCCAACCGAAAGACCTTCTCCGCCACGGAGCCGAGCAGTAACTTGCGCAAGCCTCCACGTCCGTGAGTGCCCAAGACAATCAGATCGAAGCCGTTTTGTTGAATCATATCCTGAAGGACATCCCAGATCGCGCCCTCCCGTATTAAGGGTTGGCACGATACGCCCCACTCACGTCCGGCACTAAGGATACGCTCCATGTTTCGTCGGTTGAGTTCCTGGGCCTCTTGGCTGATCCTCGGTGTCGACTCAGGTGCTATGCGGTCTGCAATGCCCGGGGAGATCACGTGGGCAACGAAAAGCTCAGAGCTATATTGGCGGGCGATCGTCAACGCGTAAGGAAGCGCCGCCTCCGACTGGGGGGAGAAGTCTGTGGCCAACATGATCTTCTTCAGCGCAACGCGACTTTTTGGATCCAGGGGTGTCATTGTGCACCTCGCAGTAAGCTATCGGCATGTCAGCAAGAAGTGAAATTCCTTTATTCCCAGTTCTCGTCACCCACTGGCCAATCGGCTAAGGTCTATGGGTTACTCTCCAACGTGTTCTTTATGGTCATGAGCGCCTTTTGGAGATTTGAAACCGCCCGGTCCACCGCGGCTTTGCGAACAATCGATCCCTTGACGCCCGTCAACCCCGCCTGCTCGGAACCCAAGGCCTTAATCAGATAGAAGCCGAAACGCTTCGGGTCGTCACCCTCACGGACACAGACGGAGAGGTCCAAGGCGGTCTGGAAGTAGTGGCTCGAATAGAGCTGCTTTTGGGCAATCGCACAGGCGATGGGGTCGTTAGGGCTCCCACGCATACTCACCATATGCACGATGCGCAACGTCGGTTTCAATCCGAATTTCACTTTTTCCCAATAGAACGTGTCCTCGTAGTTCGTGGGCTTCGCTTGGGGGTAAAGGAGAAGATAATGGTAGAAATCCGGCTCGTGCTCTGGCAAGGCATCGCCGTAGCTGAGTAGATAGGCAAATTGCTCAGGCACCGCGGTCGGGTCACGCTTATCGTTATAAACTCCTAGGGCATTATTGCCCTCATGCTGGTACGCGAGAAGACGCTCTAGTGCCCTCTTCTGGAGGAGTTGATTCACCCGGTTGTTCACGTCGGAGGCGGACCAATTGATCGATCGGTGAAGCTCATCGATGGACATCGCGGGCATCTGAATCCGGCAGTTGGCGGGTTCGCAACTCTTCAATGCCTCGATGTCATCTTTGTCGAAGGCAAAACCCTGCAAGTCGGAAAGCTGCGGAGGAACGGTGAACACCCCAAGCGCCAAAAAGCCGGGGACCTTGCGAAGGCGATCGAAATTGCGGGCAAATTGAAAGTAGGTCTCAGGAGTAACATGGATATAGACCGCACCAAACAACAAGACTTCGGCCGGCGTGCGGGGGGGGAGAGCCGTCGTGACCGCCTGTCCGCTGCGGATGGCGGCGATTTGATCCTCACTCAGTCCGACGTTCTGCCGAAAGAATATTCGCAGATCAGGATTCGGCTGAGAAATACCGGGTAGGGCGGTCGCGACAATCAAGACCAGCAATCCGGCCGCCGACATAGCTTTTCGGACCATGGAAACTTTACCTCAAAAATTCCGCTGCATCGCTCTTGGGCATCAATCCGAAGAGTGGTTAGGCGACATGCAGGACGATCTTGCCGCGTGTGTGCCCCGTTTGACTGAGTTCGTGGGCCCGCCGGGCATCCGCAAGCGGCATGACAGTTTCAACCACGGGTTTCAGCTTCCCGCTATCTGCCAGCTTGGCGATTTCAGCCAACTCCGAGCTATTGGATGTCATGAAAATAAACGCCTGCCTCACGCCGCTCTTGGCAGCCTCTTCAGCCGACGGCGGAGCCACAATGGAGACAAGGATCCCGCCCTTCTTCAATACCTTCCACGAACGTCTTTGGGTGTCCCCGCCGATGGTGTCGAATACCACCTCCACCCCACGGACGAGATCCTCGAACCGGTCCTTTTCGTAATCGATGGGTTCATCGACTCCCAACTCCCGAAGATAGGGCTGGTTCCGCGTCGAAGCGGTCCCGATGACGTGCGCACCCTTCCACTTCGCAAGTTGCACAGCAAAGCTGCCGACGCCGCCGGCGGCCGCGTGAATCAGAATCTTCTGACCCGCGCTCAACCTGGCGGTATCGAAAATTGCCTGCCAAGCTGTCAGACACGCTAGAGGAATGGCCGCAGCGTGGATGTGGTCAATCGATCTTGGCTTGAAGGCTACTTCGGACTCCTGCACCACGATGTATTCGGCATAAGCGCCGTTACGAGAAATGTCGGGCCGGGAGTAAACCTCATCGCCGACCTTAAACTTGCCTGTACCGGGGCCGATCACCTCGACGACCCCCGAGAGGTCCCATCCGAGAATCAAGGGGAACGTGTAGGGCCGTAATTCCTTCATGTAGCCAGCGCGAATTTTCCAATCGACGGGGTTTACACCGGCAGCATGGACTCTGATCAGGACTTCCGCAAATCCCGGCGCGGGGCGCGGGGCATCTTCGAATCGGAGTACTTCCGGGCCGCCGTATTGATGAATGCGTACTGCTTTCATGTTTTCCATTTCAGATATCTCCTCGCCTAAGTCTAAGCTGCGGCCGCCAAGGCATTTCCAGGCTGGGCCGCACTCTTGGCGGTTTCCTTGCGAAGAAGGACCCGTTTCGCGGCTTCCACCAGCAGCAGATAGACTGCCGTCGCGAAGGCAACAAAAGCAAAATATGACCCGGGCAAGGGCGTGAAGCCGAGCATGCCGGCCAGCGGGCTGAACGGTAAATAAAGCCCGATTGCCACCACTCCAAGGCACGTTGCCATCAAGGGACCACTCGGACGGCTGCGCAACGGGTTCTTCGCTGTACGGATGACGAACAACACCAGCGTCTGGGTTGCCAGTGATTCGACAAACCAACCGGTATGAAACTGCGCTTCGCTCGCGTGGAAGAAATGAAGCAACACATAGAAAGTCAGAAAGTCGAAGACGGAACTGATCGGCCCGATGAACACCATGAAATTGCGGATCAGGCTGATATCCCAGCGTTGGGGCTTTTCGAGGTAAGTCTCGTCAACATTGTCCGTGGGAATGCTGAGTTGGCCTACGTCATAAAGAAGGTTATTGAGCAGGATTTGCGTGGGCAGCATCGGCAAGAATGGCAGAAACAGAGAAGCTGCCGCCATGCTGAGCACATTTCCAAAGTTTGAGCTTGTGCCCATCAGTAAATACTTCATCACGTTGCCAAAGGCTTTGCGCCCCTCAACGATGCCATCGTGCAGGACCCGCAGGCCAGGCTTGACGAGAATGACGTCGGCAGAATCGCGGGCCACGTCCGCAGCGCTGGAAACGGAAATGCCCACATCGGCCGCATGCAGCGATGGCGCATCATTAATGCCGTCACCCATGAACCCTACCGCATGGCCATTGTGTTTGAGAGCCAGGAGGATACGGTTCTTCTGCACCGGGGAAATACGCGCGAAGGCCCGCGCTTCATTGGCGAGGCGCGCCAGCGCCGGGTCCGTCGTGTGGTCCAATTCGTCGCCTGTGACGATGTGGCCCGATTCGATTCCTACCAGCGCGCAAACGTGGCCGGTGACGCGGTCGTTGTCACCGGAGATGATCTTGACCTCAACCCCATCCTGCTTCAAGGAAGCCAGAACCTGGGCGGCGTCAGGCAACGGCTCATCCGCAAAGCTCAAGAAACCGGCCAGGATCAGATTGCGCTCGTCCGCGACGGAGTAATCCGGGCGCGCAGGAACTTCCACATAGGCCACCGCCAGAGAGCGGTATCCCTGGCTATTCAGCTCATCGCTCGTCTGTTGGATGCGCTGGGCTGCGTCCTTGCTAATGGGCTTTATCTTGCCTTCGACCTCACAACCGGCGAGCAATGGGAGAATGCCTTCCAGAGCACCTTTCGTAATGAGCACCCTTTGGGACTGCCGCTCCACCACCACCGAAAGCCGTCGCCGGTCGAAATCGAACGGAATCTCGTCGCGCTTGATGTAATCCTCCGTCTTTGGCGGAGCCTGACGGACAATGACGTCATCAAATGGACTGCGGATACCCGTTTGGAACTTGCTGTTGGGATAGGCGAGTTCCAGCGTGCGCGGGGATGGATTCCCGAAGGGATCGAGCGAGCGGTCGAGCGACATGGTTCCCGCGGTGAGCGTTCCGGTCTTATCGCTGCAAAGCACATCCAAGCTGCCGAGGTTCTGAATCGAGGAGAGATGCTTGACGATGACTTTCTTGCGGGCCATGGCGATGGCGCCTTTCGAAAGCGTCACCGACGTAATCATGGGTAGGAACTCGGGTGTCAACCCAACCGCCAGCGCCACCGCAAACATCAGCGATTGAAGCGGATCGCGGTGGCGGACAATGCTGACGACAAGCAGGAATAGAACGAGGAAGAAGACCGTTCGCGCAATGAGCTGGCTGAAATTTTTCAAGCCCTTATCGAAGGCTGTCTCTTCCGGGCGTGCGGCCAAGCGAGCCGCGATATCGCCAAAGGCAGTCCGAGCGCCCGTGGTGACCACCTCGGCGGTGGCGGTTCCGCTCACGATGGAGGTGCCGAGGAAGACCATATTGCGCGCATCTGCTTTGGTTGAGGCGGGCTCTCCGGTGGCTTCTTTATCGATAGGGAGCGATTCCCCGGTCAGCATTCCTTGCTGGACATAGACATCACGCGCAATCAACAGACGCGCGTCAGCGGGAACCAGATCTCCCGCGGAAAGCCGAATGATGTCTCCCGGCACCAGGTCACGCCGCGGCATTTCTTTCCACTCCCCGCCGCGCAGGACGGTTGCTGTCGGGGCAACCTGATCGCGCAGTTCTTCGATGGCGCGCTCGGAATGATACGTCTGAGTTAAGTCGATAGCCCCGCTCAGTAGCACAATGATGCCGATGATTCCCGCATCTACCGCGTCTCCCGTGAATGCCGATACGATGGCGGCAATCAGCAGAATCAACGTCAGCGGATTCATGAACACATGTAGGAGATCGGAGAGAAAAGAATGATGCTGTGTCGCCGCGGGCTCATTCGGTCCGAACTGGTCGAGCCGAGCCGCAGCTTCCTGTGCCGTCAAGCCGACAATCGCGACCGGGCTTTCAGCAGGGTTGGGCGACATGCCTGGGTCCCTCATTATGAGATGGGCTGGAACCTCTCAAAGATTCGTGCGGTAGCCGCCCCAAAGATGAAGCCGCCCACGTGCGCCGCATAAGCGACGCCGCCACCACCCTGTGCATTTGCCACGGCGCCGACCTGGCTGAAAAGCTGAATCAGAAACCAGAGTCCTATCAAGAGGACCGCGGGAATGAAAGTAATGCGGCTGAACCAGCCGAACAGAAACACCGTGCGTATCTCATCATGAGGGTAGGTGACCAGAAAGGCGCCCATTACTCCGGCAATCGCGCCGCTGGCGCCGAGATTGGGAACGGTGGAATGGGGCATGAGGGCGATCTGCGTCAGCGAGGCCGTCAGGCCGCTGAGCAGGTAAAACACCAAATACAGTGGCGGCCCCATCGCGTCTTCGACTTCCGGCCCAAATGCCCACAGAAACACCATGTTGCCGATAATGTGCATCCAACCGGCATGCATGAACATCGCCGTCAGGATGGTGATCCAGTGGTGGCCTGCAACGATGTCGGCAGGGATCTCCGACCACTTCAGTACAAATGCATCGCCACCCATCAGTTCCATCACGAAGACAATCGAGTTCGCAACGATGATTGCCGTAGTGATGAGGGGGAAATTTGCGGGCCGTCGAGATGCGTCCGATAATGGGATCATACCTCCCACGCTAGTTCCCTCCGTTACTGACAAACATCCGCTTGCTTAATAGGCTTCGTCGCTTGGTCGGCAAGGATCAAAGTTTTGTCATCGATCCTTTTCTTACATTTTTGCTCCGCGGCCTTCAATAGCGATACTGCCGGATATTCTCTCATTTGGGCGAGAATAATGGAGCCTTTAGTTTCCGTGAGTGCCCTCGGCAGGAGATCCGGGGCTCGGACTATTCTCCAGTGCCGCTTTCACGTCACTACCGCTTACCGTCTCTTGCTTCAGCAGTTCCTGGGCCAATCTGTTATGGGCCGCTGTGTGCTCCTTCAGCAGCGCCTGAGCACGCGTGTACTGTTCGGTCACGATACGCTGGACTTCCGAGTCGATCACTTGACGAGTCTCGGGACTGAGCTGGCTATTGTCCTCGACCGATCCCCCCAGGTATTGGAGCTGTTGACCGGCGTAGCGCACTGAGCCAAGCTTCTCACTCATGCCAAATTCCGTGACCATACGGCGGGCCAGCTCAGTCGCCCGCTGAATGTCGTCACTGGCCCCGGTGCTGATGATCCCAAACTCCACCACTTCGCCGGCCCGCCCGCCCAACATCACGGCGATCCTGTCCTTGAGTTCATCGACGGAAAGCAGATAGCGGTCTTCGGTGGGCGTTTGAATCGTGTAGCCCAAGGCGCCCCGGCTGTGGGGAACGATGCTGATCTTGGTGACCGGTTCACCATGCGGCACCAGTTCCGCCACCAGCGCGTGGCCCGCCTCGTGGTAGGCAACCGTAGTGCGTTCCTGCGGGTTCATCACCCGGCTTTTTTTCTCCGAACCCGCAATCACCCGTTCGATCGCAGTCTCGAAATCATTCAGGGTGACTGCCGCGGCCTTGCGCCGGGCAGCGCCTAATGCCGCCTCATTCATGGCATTCTCCAAATCAGCGCCGCTGAAGCCAGCCGTCATCCGGGCGGCCTGGTCCATGTCAAAGTCTGCCGCCAGCTTTACACCCTTGCTGTGAATCTGCAGGATTTGCACTCGACCAATGAGATCGGGATTGCCGATGGCGACCTGGCGGTCAAAGCGGCCCGCGCGCAGAAGTGCCGGGTCAAGCACCTCCGGACGGTTGGTGGCTGCCATGATAATCACTGGCGCGCCGGTGTCGGTTTTGAAGCCGTCAATCTCCGCCAACAACTGGTTGAGGGTCTGCTCACGCTCGTCATTGGTGCCCATGCGCGCCATGCCTCCCCGGCTCTCACCAATCGCATCAATCTCATCAATGAAAATGATTGCCGGAGCCACCTTGCGCGCCTGCTCGAACAGGTCGCGCACGCGTGCAGCGCCCACGCCCACAAACATCTCGATAAACTCGGAGCCACTGGTCTCGAAGAACGGGACCTGGGCCTCGCCAGCCGTGGCTTTGGCCAGGAGCGTCTTGCCGGTGCCCGGGGGCCCGACGAGCAACACGCCCTTGGGGATATGCCCGCCGAGTCGAGCGAATTGCTCGGGCGTCTTCAGAAACTGAATGGTCTCTTGAAGTTCGGCAATGGCTTCATCCGCGCCGCCAACATCCTTGTAGGTGACCGTAACATCCTCGGGCTTGACCGCGATCGCTTTGCTCTTGCCGACCCCAAAGATGCTGCCCATCCCTCCGCCGGCCGCCCCGCCCGCTTGTTGGTAGGCCATGTACCAGA
>Ga0326728_10019570_pt1 | contig 13112 bp, 14 predicted proteins | sample MB3enrmetagenome_FD_207602 | JGI IMG/M metagenome (GOLD analysis project Ga0326728, IMG submission 207602) | Lab enriched peat soil microbial communities from McLean, Ithaca, NY, United States - MB31MN | ecosystem: Environmental > Terrestrial > Soil > Wetlands > Peat | place: USA: New York...
ACGTTCGGGAACTGGTGGCCTTCATTGGACTTGCTCCCAAAGAAACCCTCTCGGGATCCTCCATTAAGGGGAGACCCAGGCTATGCAAAACCGGTCACGCTCGCCTCAGAAAAGCCCTGTATATGCCAGCGCTGGTATCGATTCGATACAATCCATTGATGATTGCATTTTATCAGCGGCTGCAGGCAAGAGGCAAAAACGGGAAGGTGATTGTCTGTGCGATTATGCGGAAACTGGTCCACGTGATATATGGAGTCCTGAAATCCGGTAAAATGTATGATCCAAATCACAAACCTGTTTTCGCTTGACCAAAACGGTATCTACCAGTCGTGGATCAGAGGCTTTTTTCAAGAGTGAATTTTACTGGTTGAAAGTGAGCAGTTACTGTCCAATTTCTTTACATATTCAGAAAACATTCAATATGCTGTGATTATTAACTTTTTTTTCATCTTTCTCTTTATTACGTCAACAAGTGTCAGATTAGTTTACAAATCCATATGAGTTTGCAATGGGGATAGATCTGTAATATCTAATGATTTTATAGTATTACAAAAAGTGCATATTTTTTGCGTATTTTTTAATAACAATCTACCAAGTCACCATATAAGGAGGGGAACCATAATGAAAAAGAAGGTGTTATTAATAACAGTTTTAACAATATTTTGCCTCGCTGCAGAAGCTGGCGCAACAAATCTGGTTGTCAATGGGGGATTCGAGAGTCCAGTAATCTATACTGTATACGTTACTGATATAACGCCTACAGGTTGGACGGGTATGGGTGATCTTGTTCAGCAAGGTTACGCGGGAGCCGTCAATAGCGGAGATGGAAATCAGTGGTTTGATCTCAATCCAGGTACGAGCACATCAACTGGTACCTCCCAAAACATCTCCCTAAATGCCGGGACGGATTACTTGTTCTCATTTCTTTATGATGGTGGCGGTGGCGGTACTACTACACAAATTTCTTTTTCTTTGCAATCAGGTCTAGGAAGTCTTTTATCTGGTGCCGTTTCAACGGCCTCGATGAATGTTTACGGCGGTACACCTTGGAGTACGTACTCTACTACATTTGATCCCTCCATTAGTGGTTTGTATACACTTACTTTTGTTCCGAATGGTGCTTGGTCAGGTGGTTTTATCGATGCAGTTACTATATCGCCAACTGGAACCCCTACTCCCGGGGTTCCTGAACCCACCACTATCCTTTTGCTTGGCCTTGGCCTGATCGGGGTTGCAGGTATCAGGAGAAAGTTTAAGAACTAACCCGATTAGGAGAAGGTGGGTTTTATTTGACACAGTATTTATCGTGGTAAGGCAGGGTCAGAAATGGCCCTGCCTTTTGTTTTCAGCGATAACGATTATGGATTGTAATGTAGCATAGAAGGGCAGAACTGAAAAAACAACAGTACAAGGAAGAAGCATATTGTCGGCTCCACTTACAAATCGTGCAAATGTAACGAGTAATAAACCAATCAGCTAAGGAGGGAGAATCATGGTTAAGATGATCTTTGCATTACGTCGGCTACCCCATCTTTCCAGGGAGGAGTTTCAGCGCTATTGGCTGGAAAAACACGGTCCGCTTGCCCAGGAAAAACTGCCTATATTACGTTGCAAGCGGTACATCCAGCATCATACCATAAAGACGGATTTCGATGAGCTGTTGAAAGTCACACGCGGCTTTACTGTGGAGCCGTTCGATGGTTTTGTAGAGTGTTGGTGGGAGAGCGTTGAGGACCTCTATGAGGCTTTCTCTACACCGGAGGGTGCTAAGGCCCAGGAAGAGCTCTTTAATGATGAGAAAAAGTTTATCGATGGTGAGCGATCGCCCATGTGGTTTGCCGAGGAACACGTTTTTATTCGGTAATAATACGATCTGATGATGAGACCCACCGGACATAGTTTTATCCCGCACCTCCGTTAGCACTTCATGTTTGAAGAATAGGGGGAGGGCGGAAATGTATACGATATTTTCGGAACATCATTTATTTTTTTCATGGTGCCCGATTCTATCCAGCAAACTTCTCCTGAGGGTGCCGGCAATATTTTCTGAAATGGAATTTTTATCTCTTGCCGATTCGAGATCACGGACAAGAATATCGAGGCATTGATCCACCTCGTCATTGGGACCCGGCAAAGCGACAATTAGGGTATCCGATAGCATTCCAACCGCCACTCTGACGCCATCCTTGACATGCCTGCCTGTGCCTGCTTCGAACTTGCATGTGTAGCAAACCGCTGCTTGAGGATCCAGCAGCAAAATCGCTTCGATCGTACGATCTTTATCCTCGGCGCCAATGCCTCCTGTCGTTATCACCAATCCGTATCCTCCACCATGAATAGCCTTGCGAAGAATACCGGAGATGACTTCCTCGTCATCTTTCAGGGGGTTACCAATGGAAACTGAATATCCGATTTTTTCCAGTCTAGTCTTGATCAAAGGGGCGTTTGTGTCCTTGATCTGTCCATTTGACACATCCTGCCCAGTGGAAAAAACGATGGCACGCATTTTAACCCGCCTACTGATTTCGTTCACCATGTTCTCGGAACGACGCAGGGCTTCACGGGCTGTTTGCACGTCAGCTTCAATCCAGCCAAGCATACCATTAGAATGGAGCGAAGCCGCTTCGCTTACATACACCCCTTCGATTTCTGAAAGTCTTTGCAGAAGTATCTTTTTCTTTCCCACAATATTTCTAGTGTCGATTGATCTCCTCAGAATGTCAAGGGTCAAGGAATTATCCTGAACATTGGTCACAAGGATTTCCCGCTCGCTCAGGCAAAGCACTTTTGAGATCACCGATGCTATGGCATTCAGATCTGCGCCTTTTAGAGAAATACCGGAGATACGCAATTCTGTTTTTTTCAGTAAATAGTGATTTCTTTCATTCGACATTCAGCACCTCCAACCTGATATCAAGCAGGGGAGCATCAACAATCTGACGCCCGATATCGATGATGTCAATGTCAAGACGGGTCAATGCATCCATGCCATCCAGGGTGATGCCGCCGCCGAAGGCGATCCGCACCCGGCTGCGCGTACCTGATTCGATCAATTCTCTTGAAACTTTCACCACATCATCCGGAAAGCCTGTATCGATAAATAATATGTCGGCTCCGAACGTGACGGCTTCCATCGCTTCAGCGGCAATATCTCCATACCTTCCCTTGAGCTGGATGACTTTGACGAAACCCCTCAAATGTGCGACGGCAGCGAGCGTCTCCCTGATTCCGCCGAGAATAGCAGTGTAATTCTTGTCAAGATAAAGGAAAGGTTCCCGGCTGATACGAAAAGATGCGCCACCCGCAGCGATGGCACAGCGAATCATATCCTTTTCCGTTGGTGGCATCTTCTTCCACCCCCCGCTGACGATGTTCAGCCGCTTTCCCGCCTTTTCAATAAACCTTGACGCAGCGGTGGCGATACCGGAAGGTTTGGCGATGAGGCCGATCAGGATATCCTCGGCCATGACAACCTGTTTGGGGTTTCCGCAGAAACGGATGATGTGATCCCCCGTGGTGACACGGCTGCCTTCGGAAATCACGGTTTGAACGGTCAGATCCAGGCGCTGCGCCTCCTGCACGGCGCAATCAGTTCCGGCGACAACACCATTTTCATTGGTGACGATCGCAGCAGTCACTTTTTTGTCAGCCGCATTTTGCAGGATGTCGTCTTGTATGTCCCTGATCATCGTCCGTAAATATGACAGGGTCAACAGGTATTTGTGTCGCGTGACATTGGTTTCGGATCAAGCCCTCTCTGTTTGAGCCACATGGGCAGGAGGTTTTCCTCGACGTCGGCCTCAACCGCCGGCGCTTTTTTCATGAGGTATTGGGCTAGCGAAGGACTCAAGTTGACACATCCGAAGCTTCCATCAAAAACAAGCACTTTATCGGTGCGCGATATCTCCCGAGCACGTTCCATCGCTTCTTCGAGAGTTGATGCAGTCTGTGAAAACTCCATGAAAAGGGGATTGGATGGATCGTTTGCCATCAGTTCCGCCAGGTCCTGACCCACGACGATGGTTGGTACGCACATCGGAACATCCGCCATGGGGATGCCCGGCCATGACTGGTTGACCACCACCGCCTTGATTGCCGGATTGACGAGCATGATATTGGCCATGGCATCTTCCTGTCCCTCCGCCAGCCTGGCCAGGAGATCGAAGTATCCAAATGCCGCAGGTTGTGACAGGTCAAACACGTCATATTCGGAATTTTCAAGGCAGCCGAAAACAATGCCACCTGCGTGCAGGTAATAGCCCCATCTTCCGCCATCGAGAACCGCGATAAATTCATCGATCCCGGAAAACAGGCGAAGCATTTTCCCGTAGTCCCGCATGACATCCCTGGTAATTTTACGGCCCGTCCTGTTAAGGTCGTTGTCTGCATCGACCCCCGTGATTCCTGCCGGAGTCATCCTCAGAAAACAGCCGAAAGCGAATTTTTTTTGAACGAACGGAGAATCGAAAATGGCTCTCTGAATGAAGCTGCAGCTTCGATTGCCGAAATTTCCATGGAAAACGGATCTCGTCTCGAAGCGGGCATAGGACATGGCGAATGGCTTCAGGACACGGTCAATCATCCGGTAGAAATAAAGATCCCTTGGCTCGTCATAGCTTGCATGGATAATCCAGTCCGCATCGTAAGCCTTGGCGAGGCCATAGAGCGTGCCGATTTCCGTTTCTATCGGGATGCCCCTGTCGAAAGCATGTATTCCCGCAGCCTGGCCGTCGAAATAGGGTCGCAGCCCAAAGTGCTGGATCACTTCTTCCGCTTCCTTTGTGAACATGCCGCCCGCGACCCTCAGGCGGATGTTGGTGCAGCCCGTTCTTTTTTCGACGACATCCCTGATGGTCTTGAGCATCTCGCTGTAATGGTCGCCCTCAAGAAGATAAAAGCCGTGTTCGGAACAAAGCAGGTTAACCGAATCGCCTGATTGGATCATTTTCATGTCAACACCTGCCAGGGCCGATTCCGTCACTTTTCTGATGTCAGCGATGCCCTGTTTCTGGAGGTAACCACCGGCTATGGAAGGAAACAGGTCCGTTACATTCAGGGAAACGATGCCGGAAAGATCAGCGGCACGCCGGCGGGGTTTAATTCCATACGCAGATTCCATGATTCCGGGGGGCTTAAATGTTTCATTGTACATCTGCAATGTCCCTGTTATTTTTGTGTGTACAGTTTTTTATCGTCGGCGATGTGGTAGCCCGGGTGGCGGCGATCTACCTCGTCCGAAATGTCCCACACGGACAGCGGCAATTTATACCAGCGGTGGTTTGCCGGCGGCGACAGCTCGATCCCGTGGGCCGCGAGCAGTCTCTGGATCACTCCCATGCAGTATATTCCGCAACCGGTGCGGACCCCTGTCTGGGCCGAGAGCTCCTCCGGGGTCCGGGCGCCTTTCAGGATCGCTGCGGCAGCCTCCTTGGTCGGGGTCAGGGTACACGCGCAGATCGGCTGTTCCGGGAAGAGATGGGCTTTCTCACAAAGAGCGATGATGTCCGCCTCATCCGCGGTTTCCGGGTCCACCTCGATGACCAGCGGCTCTTGCCTCTGTATCATGGCAACGGCACCCTGCCTGCAGACGTCGAAACACTTGCGGCACGCCCTGCAAAGATTCGCATCGACGATGGCTGTTTTATCCTCGACCCGTATTGCGCCGGTGGGACAGATTGACTCGCAAAGCCTGTCACCGTTGCATTTTACGGCATCAATCGTGGCAAGAAACTTGACGAACTTCATGGTGCACCGCCTTTTTCCTCCTCAGTGTTCCGTTCCCGTTTCTTCATAAATATTTGATATTTAATAACATTATGGATTTCGGCGAATAGAAGCATAGGAGGGCTGTTTTTGCTTGTCAAGGGATATTATGTATCGAAAAACACGGGCTGGCAGTGTCAGAAGAATTAACTAAATTCTTCTGATAATCAGAAATGAAATCATGCGGCCGATTTGTGTTCATGCTCTTTATTTTCTATTTCTAAATTTTCCCTGTATGTGCGCCACGCGCCCCAAAAAAACGAAATCAATATTACCTTTCCCACCGGTTGCTGAGCAGGTCTGAAATTGTCGACCTCTAAGAAATTTAACCCTACAAGAATTGCAGATATAACGATTGAAGCTTTAATGGCCGAGCACATGAATATTTTCATGAAATGGGCAATATTATGCCTTTTTTTGATTTCTAATAGCTTGATGTCTTGCTCGGACTGCAATTTGATCTTGGAAGCCAGATAATCAATATTTCTTTTCTGTATCTCATCTCGCGCAGCAGCTAAAGCTTCAGGTGTATAATCTTCCCCATGGATCATGATCATGAGAAGATCTTTATCTGATAAGCTTCTTATGCGTCCGCTAAGCCGATCTTGATCGTTTTCCATGTCAGGCCCGTGACCTATGCACTGTTTATTAGTCTACCTCCCCCAGATACCTTACCCTGCCTGCCGGATACGTTTTGTCTATCCACCCTCTTGCCGCTTCAAACGCCGAGGGACCGCTTCCGAGTAGTCCGCCAGGATCCTTCACGTGTGTACGAGTTTGTCCTTCCGGTAGATTTCAGCATAGAAACCTTTGCCTTTAGCGTGAATTTGGATTTGGAGTCCCCTGTAGTCTCGGATGTGCATTGGCGTCCTGTCATGTTTCAGAACGGAACATCAGTTTCACCGATAATTTCCCCTCTGCCTGACTCATTCCCGGGGTGGCTATGGGTAAATGTGATATGTGGTTCCATGATCTCACTGGGCCAGGGCTCCTTGAAGCAGTGCCGATATCGTTACTGTCATTATCGGGCTGATTGATGGACGATACATTCAAAGTCCCGGATTGCGCCACATGAACCATAATGTAACGCCCAATACGTCCTTTTGATCGACAATTTGGTAACCGAAACGCTTGTAAAGCGGAAGATTGCGAGGCTGAGCGGTTTCCAGGTAGAAGCCCACCCCGTCTTTGTCGGCTTTTTCATTGATCGACCCCAATATCATCGAACCGATTCCTTTACCCTGATGACCGGGATCCACACCCAGAACTTCCAGGTAGTAATGCGGGTCCTTGGGGTGTTTTTTTTGCATTTCGTCCAGCAATTTAATCCCGCGACCCAGGGCCAACCAGGTCTGGCGACGGAAAAGGCGAGCCTTAAGGACGGTAAGGAGTATCATTTTGACCTGTTCGGTCGGTGGGATCGGATAAGTTCCCGGCGGATACAATGAAAATGCGGCCAATATTCCCATCGCATCTCTGACAATCATCGGACTGCCATTGCGAGAGCAGGTCAAAAGCTGATTCATAAACAGGATGGCCGAACCCTCTGTCCGTTCCTCTGCACCCGATTCCGCGAGCATCATGAGTATTGCCGGGTCGTCTTGAAAGGCCCTGCCAAGAATTCCTCCGGAATCCTGGATGTCCTTTCTCGCAAGGGCGGCTATTTTCACTTCCGTCACTGGATTTTTCCCCCAATTATAAATGGCTCATGCTTTCACTTGATTTCCAGTCTGTCAGCTGTATTTTCTTCAATCCACTTAACAGACCGCGCACGAACTCCGGTTGGAGCGCTCCCCCTGATGTTTTCCTTCGTGCAAGTGCTCCTTTGAAAACACTGCAGGTTTTTAATCACCAATAATTTGTACCAGAATGTCTCTGCGCCTTCCCCGGTTGTCGAAATCAATAAAGACAATCTGCTGCCATGTGCCCAGGGTCAGCTTCCCGTTGACCAGGGGAACAGTCAGGGAAGGCTTCATCAATGCGGCACGGACGTGGGAAAATCCATTGCCGTCCCCCCATCGTTTGTTGTGCTCGTAGGGGATGTCCGACGGGGCGATTCTTTCGAGCGCCTCCTTCAAGTCCTGCAACACGCCCGGTTCATATTCGATGGTCGTTATGGATCCCGTGGAACCGGGACAGAAAAGGGTCATCAATCCATTGGCAGTCAACGATTTTTTAAGAATGGAAAGCACGTGGGGGGTGATATCGATAATGTCGCAGAAGCCTTTTGTCCTGATTGAAATCGTTTCGGTTAAAGTCATAGGTTAACCTTTAAAACTCCTGCTTTTGATTTAATTGTTTTCTCTTTTCCCGAATGGTCCGCCTGGCCCATCCAAATCCTTCCGCCCATGTATTGGTCTGTCCGTCCATGAGCCATTCCGGCATCGTTTACATCTGTTCCGGAATGTATATCCGCCGCTGTTCCAGGTCAAATACTCCCTGAGAAAATCCGAGGCCCTGAAGAATCGTTTCCTGGGAATGGAAGATCCCTCCGTCTCCTTCTCACGGACCTCGGCAAAACCAAACTGTCCGCAAAACCCCTGCAGAAAATGATGCGAAAAGCACATCGCAACCTCTTCGCGGGGATCGAAAAGGGATCTCAGGCGTGCTTCCCGCAGGACCGCAGAGAAGGCCCTGATGAAATAGCCGGCGATAATCTTATCCTCGACAAAACCCTTTGCCGCTTTTCGCAGCGCATACAGTGAAAACAGGTTGTTCATATTTCAAACCGCTTTGAGCGGTTCACATTTACAAGCCTCCGGCTTTGCCGGAGGTCATGACTTTGTTGATTCGAGGACATACTATAGCTGCTCTTGGCCTTCTACCCAATAACAGGAGTTCATGATGAAATTAATCCCCACAATTGGGTTTAGTTTTTGGACGTTACTTAGAAATTTTTGATTTTCTTTGCCCTCAGCAAGAATTCTAGGATTGCATCCATATTGGCGGCCTCCTGCGAATCGGGTCACCAATCTTGAACCATAAGTGATTCAGATGACTCAAGAGCTTCCTGGACAGACACTCAAGATCCTTGTCTGACACCCGAAAAACATTGATACCAGAAGGAACCAGATATCCATTTCATCTATGGTTTAATCACAATAACGGGGCACCTCGCTCCCCTGACTACCTTGTCAGTAACGCTGCCGATAAGATTCCTCAGGATTCCTGTTTTGCCATGCGACGCAATAACGATCAAATCTATGGATTTTTTCTTTTGCTCACTGAGAATTACTTCAGAAGGTACCCCCTCTTTAACATCAATCTCTATGTCTAGCTTCTTTGCATCGGCTACAGCATTGATCCCTTCATGCAATTTATCCTTCGACGCCTTTAAGCTTTCCCTCTGGAGTTCCTTTATAACCTCTGCACCGATATAATAATCATCGGCGTACTGTCGAATATGCTCATCAATCACATGCAGAAGGTATATTTTGGAGCCATACGTTTTTGCAATGTCAACGGCTTCCCGTAATGCTTTGTCAGAATACTTCGAGAAATCCGTGGGAACGAGAATTTTCTTAGGCGCAAACATAATTTACCTCCTATGATTTTTTATTTCTGAAGGGCGGAAAAGTACTGTTAAATATATATTGTTTATGCCAAATCTTTCTAAGGGAATCGTGACCGCATGATCTCGTGTTAGGTCTGGTGGAAATGACACTAAAATCGGTACTTCTCCTATAATGGCACCTTCGCCGGCACAGCGAGAGCACTCATAAGACCCCACAACGCCATAACCGTGACATGTCGGGCATTTGGCTCTAGCTGGAACCATGACCTTGGCATTTCCGCCCAGAAGCGCTTGTTCATTTGTCAAGATGATTTCGAGTGTCAGATTTTGGACCCGTCTTGATTTGGGCTGATTCAGGCATGAGAAATTGGCCCACAACCAATCAAAGATTTCATCAAATGATGGTACAAAAGTCTGAAATGACCTTACAAGCGAGATATCGCCGATATAAGCTGGCTTTGTCTCAGGAATAAGGGGCGCTGGTTCTGGATAAGATCTTTGTCTTACAAACACGGCCGCCTTTGCATTTATTAACTGTTGATCGTACTGTCGCCTTTTACGGTCGTCACTTAATACAGAGTAGGCTTCCTGAATTTGCTGAAATATTTCACTCCCACCTGAGTAATAGTCTGGATAGAACTCTTTTACGAGGCGTCGGTATGACGCTCTAACTTCGTTGGCTTTTGCACCGGGGGAGATTCCCAAAATTGCATAATAATTCTTGGCCATACTTGCCCCCTCTCATTTGAGGAAAAACTATTAAAGTGGTGTCAAGATCACGGCCCGTTCAATTTCCTCAAGGTCTCGGTTTGTCGTTGCCACGATCCGCACATCGACCTTGATGGTACGGGATATTTATTTTTTCGTATATCGAATATGCAGAAGTATTCGAAATAGTAAATTGAAAAGTGAAATTAAGTTATTCTACTTGAATTGAAAATAAATCAATGTCACGGCAGCAACGCTCATCAGTATTAGCGTTATTGACCCGAGAACATTTGACCATTTCTTGTTGGTAAATTCCCCCATTACTTTTTTGTTGTTACAAATGTGCATAATTATAATAATCATTACCGGTGCTGTTAAGCCATACAAAACAGCAGTGTAAATAAGCGCTTGTATTGGGCTCATGCCGAAAATATCCAGAGACAATCCAACAATGAGAGACACGATAAGTGTGATGTAAAACCCTTTGGCTTCGTGAAATTTTTTATCTAACCCTTCCTTCCAGTTAAAAGTCTCAGCTAAAATATAAGAATTTGCGCCAGCTAAAACAGGTATTGCTAATAATCCCGTGCCGATTACACCTACGGCAAAGAGTAGATAACTAAGTTTACCTGCCAATGGTTCTAATGCTTTTGCGGCTTGTTCTACTGTATCAATTTGTCTGATACCTGCCTTATACAATACAGCGCCCGTTGTAAGGATTATGAAAAACATAACAAGGTTTGAAAATAACATTCCGAAATCAACATCCGCCTTCATGTTGTCTAAAATTTGTTTATTGATTATGATTTTTTTATGGCTATGTGAAATGTCTTCCGCTTCCATAGTGGCTTGCCAAAAAAATAGGTAGGGAGAAATAGTGGTGCCGAGAATGGCAACAAGTATCTCAAAAAAAGCTTTGCTGAAATGAATAGTTGGGATAAAAGTACTTTTCATAACTTTCACCCAATCCGCATGCACCAAGAATGGAACTACAACATACAATAATAACGAAAGGCAAAGCCATTTAAATACAGCAGCAAATTTTTGATATGGGAATTTGATAATAAAGAAAATAAGTAAAACTGTAAAAATTATGCTGAAAGCAAAAGATGGAATTTGAGGTATAAGTAAATTGGCAACAGCTCCCATCCCCTGAATGTCTGAACCTATATTGAGTGTAATAGCGGGAAAACTAAACACCGCCATTAGATATAAAATACTTTTCGGATATTTCTTTTTTATTGTTCCTGTCAATCCCTCTTGAGTTACCATACCGATTCGCGCGCACATCTGCTGCACAGCAGCCATTAGAGGGAAAGTGATAATTGCAGTCCAAAGAGTTGCAAAACCAAAACCAGCTCCTGCCTGTGAATAGGTTGCAATCCCCGAAGGATCATCATCGCTTGCACCTGTAACAAGTCCAGGACCAAATATGTTCCAGTATTTTTTAATTCTTTCTGAAAGTGTTGTAGACATATTCATTATCGATGTTTTTATCCCCATCTCCGAGCACATCCTTTGCCCGCCACGTCTCTACTTCTACAAATATGCGCTGAACCTTTGGGTAGGCTCGTTTAATTGTATGTCTTCAAATGATTTTGGACAAATTGGGTCGAAAACTGGGAAAGGGTTTCAACATCCATATAAACCTTTCCTGCCTTTTCGGCAAGTCTCAAAATACAATGCGAATTGCCTCAAATTAAATGTTACCCAAGGAGTGTTGAATAAAGGATCGTTGACTCATAATTAGGTGTTACCGAACACCACCTCCAGAATAGGGAGCATTTATAAGTCCGCGATCGAAAAAAGAGTATACGGAAATAACCTCTTTACGCTACAAGGGAGCCTCCCGTTCCGAAAAGACCCAAATTCTGGACGCGTACTGTGCCACCTGTGGATGTCATCGCAAGCATGCGATCCGGGTCCTCAGGGGTTTCAAGCGCTTCACAAGGCCCAAGGCAAACAGAAGGGGCAAGCCCGCCATCTATCATCAACAGGAGACCGTCAAGCCTTTGAAACAGATCTGGCTGGCGGCCAATTTGCCCTGCTCCAAGCGGTTGAAAACCATGCTCCCCTTGTGGCTGCCAGGCTATGTCCAGCAATTCGGCCATCTTTCCGAAGACACCCTCCAGTCTTTGCTGGCCATATCCCCCGCCACGATCGATAGGATATTACGCCCTGGCAGAATACAATACCGCAAAAGAGGCCGCGCCACCACCAAACCCGGAACCCTGCTGAGAAAACAAATGCCCATCCAGACCAACCAGTGGGATGAATCCCGGCCAGGCTTCTTGGAAGCGGATACCGTGGCCCATTGTGGTGAATCCATGATGGGCATGTTTGCCTTTACCATCGATTGCGTCGATATCGCTACCGGATGGACCGAACAAAGGGCCGTCTGGGGCAAGGGAGAACAAGGGTCCTGGAACAAATTAAAGATATTGAAGAAAATCTCCCCTTTCCCCTGCCCGGCTTCGATTGTGATCATGAAGGAGAGTTCCTCAATTACCACCTCTTCCGGCATTTCACGAAACGAAAACAACCCGTCCGTTTTACCCGAAGCAGAGCGTATCCTAGCCAGGACAATGCCCATGTAGAACAAAAAAACTGGACCCACGGAAGACAATGGCTCGGATATGAACGATTCAGCAATCCCAGGATCGTCCCCCTCCTCAACACCCTCTACCGCCAGGAATGGAGGCTCTTGCATAACCTCTTCCTCCCTTCCATAAAACTGGTTGAAAAAGAACGCGTCGGCTCCCAAACCATCAAACGCCATGATCCCCCTAAAACCCCCTATCAGAGAATCATGGCATCAACCCATGTCCCAGATTCTGTCAAACAAACGCTCTCCAAACCACTTGAAAAACTCAACCCCTTCCTGCTAAGAATAGCCATGGAAAGAAAACTGAAAAAAATCCTCTCCCTGTGAGTAACATGTATTATGAGGCAACGTTCCCTAAACGATCACACCTTACGGTAACATTTATTTATGAGGCAATGGACTGACCCCCATGAGCTGCACAAGTCAGGGCAGTGCAATCAGAGTATGCTGACAGGGGCTTTGGGTTAACATTACCATTTCTTCAAACTCACAAGGAGGCCTGTAGCCCAAGGAAGAGTGCAG
>Ga0326728_10019571_pt1 | contig 13110 bp, 13 predicted proteins | sample MB3enrmetagenome_FD_207602 | JGI IMG/M metagenome (GOLD analysis project Ga0326728, IMG submission 207602) | Lab enriched peat soil microbial communities from McLean, Ithaca, NY, United States - MB31MN | ecosystem: Environmental > Terrestrial > Soil > Wetlands > Peat | place: USA: New York...
CAAGTTCATGCCGGCAACGGCGGTCTGATTCCGCGAGTTCGGCAAAGTCTGATTTCCAGCAGATCTCAGCTCCTGAATGTTCTTGCAGATCATGAGCCGCGCGCCGCGCGGCGAAGATGACCGTAGTCACGATGGTCGTGACGACCGTAAAAAACAGCGCGAGAAACACAACATGGTTAATTGTCCAACGAAATCCATCAGTCCACGGGAACATGACTTCTGTCTCCTTTGGCGTCTGCAAACAGCGGCAGATACCGATATGAAAGCGAATACACAATAACTCCATAGGCAATCACGCCGGCAAAACTCAATACTTCCTGCCAGCTTGGCGTGTATTGCAAGAACGGATCGAACGACAGCGTCGGCAAGGCTAGAGTCTGAACGGTAAGACGGAAGCGGTCGAGGACAACTCCGGCGCAAGTCAAAGCGGCAGCAGTCAGAAGAAATCCTCGCCGTTCCCTCGTCCCGCGATATAACAGCAACAAAGCCGGGAGCAACCCCAAGAGCACGATCTCTATAAATAAGAGTGACGTTCCAAATGGCCGGTAGATGTAGAACTGCCACGGAGCAAACCCCAGAGACGGCGATGTGAAGTTCAGCCAGATTAAGGTGTCGATCGCCTTGGCGGAAACATAGAGCCCGAGCAGGACGCCGGAGATGAGCCCCATGCGCTGGAGCACCTCGCGGGCCACAAGCCGCTTGCCGGTGACTGCTTCCGCGGCTGACGTCACCAGAATCAGAAAGCTCGGCCCGGAAGCGATCGCCGACATGATGAACAGGAAGAATGTGGAAGGCCAGATGAAAAACCCTTGCCGGAAGGCAAAGGGCCGGCCGCGCAACACTCCGTAGAGTCCGCCCAGCGATCCCTGGTGGAAGAACGAAAGGAAAGTTCCGACGCCCGCGAGTACTGGCATGAGTTTGTGCAGTTGATTCTCAAAAACCAGGAACTCGGGCAACTTCCGCAGTTGTCGGTTTCGCAGCAAGATGGGCACATATTCGATGCTCAGCACCAGCAAATAGCAGGTGATGCAGAACGTGATCTCGGTAAGCATCGAGTGCGTATTCGGATACCAGAAGGTAAACCATGCTCGCAATGGCTGTCCGACATCGATCATCAGGATGGCAACGGCGCCGCTGTAACAGATGAAGCCGACCACAACGGCGGTGTTCAGGATGGGCCTCAATTCCGCGCGCTTCAGAAGGTAGACAAGGAACCCGGTAAAGAAGGCACCGGCTCCCAGGGCGATGATCGACAGATCGAGAAAGATCCACAGGCCGAATGCGAATCGATTGTCCATGTGGGTCTGGTTCAGCCCGTAATACAGGCACAAACCACCCGCGTAAATCCCCCCTGCCAGTAGGACGACCCAGGGAGCCAGCCAGAGCAGGAATTGCGGCAGCGAAGCTCGCTCGGCGCCTCGTTCGATCCAACGGCCGTCGGTGAGAACCGTGCTAGCCACGTTTCACCTCCACTCCAGAGACCGACTCTTTCAAAGCCTTCACCCATGTCTCTCCGGACTTGTAGTAGACCTTGGGTTCGGTTCCGATCCGCTCCAGGAAGCGGAATGCGTCAGAAGAATTTGCCGCTCGGGAAACAGGATCATCCTTGTCCGCCAGATTGCCGAACTGAATAGCCGCGGTCGGGCAAGCCTCCACGCAAGCGGGAACATAGTCGGCAGGATCGATCTCGCGCTTTCCAGCGGCAGCAGCCTTTTCCTCGGCGGAATGCAGGCGCGCGTGGCACAGGTTACATTTCTCCACCACACCGCGCATCCTCACGGCAACTCCCGGATTCAGGCTCTTCTCCATTCCCTTGGGCCAAGCTGGATCCCACCAGTTGAAGTAACGAGCATGATAAGGACACGCCGTCATGCAATACCGGCATCCCAGACAGCGCTGCGGCATCTGCATCACGATGCCGGTGCCTTTATCCAATTCCACGGCCTGCTGCGGACATACACTCACGCACGGCGTTTCATGCTCGCAATGCATGCACAGGATAGGGACAAATACTTCGCGGCGCGCTTGTCCTTCCATCCCATTCGAGACTCGCCGCACCAGCATCGGCGTGAGGCCGGTGCGGGCAGTTGCTTGTGGAAGTGACGGCACATTGTTCTCGGCCGCGCACGCGATCATGCATGCTCCGCAACCCGTGCAACGATCCAGATCGATCACCATGCCGTAACGGGTGCTCATGCGTTCCTCCTATCCGACTCTTCGCGCAGGCTCGATTCCTGGTAGAGTTTCGAGGCCAACGGAGGCAACACAGGCGCCCGCCAACTTGCCAGCGAGTCGCAAGGAGGGCATTCAGAACGTGTGGCTTGAGGCCAGTCGCTAAGTTTGCAACGGACCCCGCCAGGATGCTGCGGCTCGCCCATCCAGACCGCTCCATTCCGGAGCTGCTCTTCCAGCTTCTCGACGGATGGGATCGTCGCGACTGGCGTCGTCTGCTGGGCGCATAGCGTTCCTGTGCGCGCGCGAAACAGATTCTCGCAACGGGTGTGAATGATCTTATCTACCGGCATCAGGTCGGGATCGGCCTGCCCGAGGAACTGCACTGCACTCTGCACTTCCGGCGGTGCCTTGACCAGCCTGGGAGCTACGGCATATGTCTCAACCGCCGACGTGGGTGCGGTTGGAATATCGGTCAGCTCTTCCATGAAGCCGGGTGCGGGGAGCAGCCAATCCGCTTTATTCGGTCCGCCTTCCCATGCCCCGAAACGAAAAACTTCGGCATCGGTCTGCGGCACAAAATCCCAGGGGACGGTGGAGTCGATCAGCACCGCACGCGCGGAAGGGATGACCGGTTCGGCGGACAGATACGACTTTGCGCGTTTCGTCCTTTGAACGATTCCGCCAGATGTTCCAACCGCGCCCAGAACCACATTCAATGCCGCAATGGCGGGATCGTCATCGTCCGCGATCGCCACCGCGGGGGATTGTGCGACGATCATGCGGGCCAAATCGCGGATCGCATCAGGGCTGATGCCCGACTGTTGCGCGCTCTCAGCAAGCGTTAGCGCCGGCATAGGACCGGACGCGCGCACGAGATGCTCTTCGAGCATGACCCGCGCAATCCCTGCGGCAAACGCCGCCTGGCCGCCGGAACGAATCGCTAGCCATTGCCATGCGCGGGCCGCAGTGCGAGACAACGATGGCTCGATTTGAATCAGCCGCAACTGCGGTTCAGCCATCCCTGCCGCCCGCTCTGCCCACAATCGGGTGAAGCGCCCGGGAGTACTCCAGCCATCCAGCAACGGCGCCCCGAAGCTCACGATTGTGCGAGCGTTCTCCAAATCGTAACCCAACGCTGCGGCGGGGACGCCACTCCACTTCTCATAAGGCGTCAATGCCCGGGACTCTGCTCCAAGTACCACGCGATAGACGCCGTGTTGCTTCTGAACAAAGTTCTCAAAATGCTGGGAAGCAGCGCGTCCAGGATATCCATCGATAATGACGATGGGTCCCTCAGCGCACGCCTTGGAAAAGGCCGTGCGGGCTTCTTCCCAGGATGAAGCCTGCCCGCGGTGACGCACTGTCCGCAACCGCAGAGGATGCCAGTTCAATTGGTGGGCTGCAAAGCCGAGGGGACATAACGCGCCGCGGCTGACGGGATTCGTCCGTGCGCCAGCCACTCCCACGGGCCAACCCGCGGCCATGCGCACGCGCATTCCGCATCCATTTGGGCAGAGGGTGCAAGACGACTCTTTGACGTCGACGGGACCGTGCGCCGGCTGCGGAATCCAGGGAAAGTTCTGCGTCCAAATCGATAGGTCGCCCAGCAGCTTATACGGTACGGGAGTGAAAACAAGACCTGCCGTTGCTCCCGCGCTCCATACCAGCAAATCTCGTCGAGTAATCTTCATGCTCTTACCTTCACTGATGGCAACCGAGGCATCCGACTTGAACCTGGTGCCGGCGATGGCAATCTTCGCAGTCGTTCATCTTCATGCCGTCATGCCGTCCAGAAAAATGGATGCGCGAGATTGAGTGCCCCCAAATGTCGCGGCTGTATCCACTGATTCGATTCTTCTCGTAGATTCGCACCTGGTCAGATTCGCCGTAGGTGGAATGGCACTCGGTGCAGGCCAGGTTGGCTCTGCGAACATGAATGGCATGCGAGAACCATACGTTCGCCGGCTGCCTAGAATAGATTAGCCATGGCACTTCCTGTCCGGTCTTCACGTAAGCGTCGACCAGGACGGCTTCATCAGCGCTCGTGCCCATTCGCTCCGAGTGGCAAGACGTACAGGTATCGAGCGAAGGAATTCCGCCGAAAGTGCCGTCCTCGCGAAGCGCGTGGCATTGACCGCATTCGGCGTACCCCGATTTTCCTGCGTGCGTCTTATGAAGAAACGCCAGAGGCTGATTTTGCCGCGTGTAAAGTGCTCGTGGAAAGGCTAACCATCCAGCCAACAAGGCGGTAGCAAGCCCAAGTCCAAAAACGACGGCATTGCGCCTAGCGTTCATTTCTCCGCCAACCAACCGCTATTACCGAAAAAATCCTGACACAAGCAAACCAAATCGGGCCGGGATAACAAGCCAGCAATTCCCCGTGCGGGCAATCCGCCATCGCAACCCGGGGCGTGCATTTCGTGGATTTCGTGCGCCAGACGCTCTCGTTCGCCATTCTGCCAGGCGGCAGCTTCTGGACCAGTGAGCAGACCCGCTCGCGTCATTCCGTTCACTTCCCGCCCTTCAAACAACCAGCCCGCGCCATAGGGGTCAGCGGTCAGCCGAGACGGATCGGTGCACAAGCGGTGATTGGTCTTCTGAATCATCATGTAGTTCGGAAAAAACATGTGCCATTCCAGGCCATGAACTTTCACCGTCACACCGGGAGAATGCAGGCCTCGCGAAGTTGCGAATTCAACCCCTTCCACCTCGCCGGCTACATCCGTCAAAAAATCGTCCATGCCGATGTGGCAAAGACCCGATTCATCGACATCGAGCCAAAAGTGATTGGGCGCATAGAAGAGATTTTCAGGTGCTTTCGTCCCATGAGGCCGTGCATGTGCCAGATAGGAGTCGCAACAAAAGCGATAGCTGCCGCTGCTGCAACTGGAAAGTTGCGCATCGCTGAAGGGAACCAGTTTGGGAGTCGGAGATGCGCCACAGTACTGTACGCGGATGTATTCCAGATGTGGGCACCGATCCTTTTCCACCGCATCCTTCGCAACTAACGTGCATTGCCTGTATTGCTGTGAGGTGCAGAGTCCGCCAGTCGTCACGCCCGGTCCATCAAGAATCAGCTTACGTACTGGCGCGGCGTGGCAGTATTGCGCTCGTCCTTCGGTAAGAAATGGGCATGCCATAAGTCACTCCGTCCTTGATTTTTTGCCATTGGCTTTAGGATCCGAAGGCTTCAGCTCTTCGCCGCCATCGGCCATGGTCATTCCTAGCTCCGGTATGTGGATGCGGTGAGCGTCGGTGGCTAGCAGCGCCGAGAATGCCGAGCGTACGCCACCCAGCCCTCGCTCCTTCAGTGCGGCTCTTTTCGCAACTTCCCAGCCTATGCAAACCAGCAACCCGCCCCACGCCGTGATCACGATTGCGATGAGCGCGTAGTTCATCAGCATGATCCAGTTCGGTCCATTCATATTGGTAAACCTCCTTGCCGTCATTCCGACAACGGCTATCACGGTACAAGCAATCCGCATACCATCGAACAAGTGCAATGATTACAGTGAACCCGCTTCAGGGCTTGTTGGGATTGCCGACACGAGAGTCGATTTTCCCGACAACAGCCGACATGGACCGTAATTAGCGATCCGAGTTGCAACCGGATCCCGGGGATTTAAGTTGCCCTGCTTCAAAAACTGTCTTCTTGCATGGGACCAACAAGCCACATGTACCCAACCCGCCGTCACCGTGTCGATGATGTTCAGAAAATTCAAATTGTCGAGGATCTAGGTAGCCGGATGAGTCCACGCATGGGGGGTGCCACTCAACGCAGAAGTTGCGCCCACATCCGGGCATCCCTGCCAAATTCAGGCCAATAGTTGTGACATTCGACCTACGCACGCACTCAGGAACGGCTTCGTTCTCGGGTCTTATTCGTTGGTCGGCATTGGCATCGCGCGTGCATTCTGATCTTGCGGAGAGGCGGCGAGCACACCAGTTCGGAGCGCCCGAGAGCGTAAAAGAGCCACGCGGCACATTTCCGTTGCTTGTGGCCCATGTCCGCCCCTCGCGCATTTGCCGGATTTGTGGATAGGAGAACGATTTTCGTTCACACAGGAGCGCAGACATCGGATGCAACATCAAGTGACACAAATTGAAGGTGATCAGGGCATCGATTTCGCTTCACACCAAACCTCATCTCCAGAATTGATGCATTTTCTGTCCCATGGCTCACCGTCTCTGTACCGGCACGCCTATCGACTTTTGGGAAACAAAACTGATGCCGAGGATGCGGTGCAGGACGCGCTATTGGCAGCTTACAAGCACCTGAACCAATTCAGAGGCGACGCGCAACTTTCGACGTGGCTGACCACTATTGTTGTCAATTGCGCAAGAATGCTTTTGCGCAAGCGGTCACGCTATACCCACGTATCCCTCGATTCACGAATCGGAGAAGACCAGGAGTATCCACTGTCCGACACGTTGGTGGATCATCGACCCAATCCCGAAGATGAGTGCCACAGATCTGCGTTGAATACGCGGTTGATGGAATCAGCGGCACGACTATCACCGACTCTGCAGAGAACGTTTCACCTTAGGTTTGTGGATCATCTTTCGGTCCGCGAAACAGCTCGCGTTCTGGGAGTTCCCGCTGGAACTGTGAAAGCGCAGACCGCTCGTGCAAAGGCTAAATTGCAGAAGTTAGTACGAGGAGTACTCCACACAGGATCTCGTTCTTGTGGACGCCGCGGCTAGCACAAGCATTCCCTGCCCGCGCTGAAGGTGTCTGACACAATCTTCTTCGCATGAGGCAATCCGCAGGTTAAATCGCTCGCGCAGACCGCATTGCCTAGCTGAGCCCAGAATGCAAAAGCCTTAGTGGAAGACCGGACGCAATTTTTCTGAGACACAACGTGAACGACTCGCGGTGTCGATGGTTTCGCGACGTAAGAAGTAGCCCGGACCGCTCCCCTGACCCAATAGGGTCACGATCCAAACGCAGACTGACCTCAGATGCCCGCATTTGGGCGCGACTGCCCTGATAGTGTCTGGATCGTTCGCATGAGTACCGCCTCCCTACGCAAGTATTTGACGTGCCTAGTATTACGACTACCCGCTAATGGCCTTACGCTTGCCAACAGCACTTTCGGGTTGATCTTGGCAATTGTGCGTCATGAAAATTCGGGACGTTTTACCAACGAGGAGCCGCTTCCGTTGCTCGATCACAACAGCACGCGCGTAGATAAGCCGGACATCAACATTGTTGCCAGCGAAGATGGCGCTCTGGCGTCTTTGAAAGGCCGCATCGATATCGATTCCTCTCCAGCAGTGCGAGACCAGCTTATGGCCCTTTTGCATGCGCCACATCCGAGGACAGTGAGCATTGACTTGTCGGGCGTCACCCATATCGATAGTTCCGGCGTTGCCACTCTGATTGAAGCGTTAAAGGTCGCACGCAACTGTAAAACCGAGCTTAGGCTGCAGGGATTGCATGATCGCTTACATCGCCTGTTTGAGGCGACGGACATTCTATCCCTGTTCAATGAGGGCATTCGGAGATGAACCACTCCGGGTGCGAGGCGGTCTGATGGCCAATCTTCTCGAAATTGCCGGCAAAGAGACGCTCAGTCAACTCGACTATGTGGGGAGCCTGAACATTCAGTGGTGGGAGACGCTGCGGGGGATGCGTGCGGCACTGCCATTGGTTGGAAATCGACATCGGTGGCGAGCAGCTGTTCACCAGATGCTAGAGATCGGGGTTGAGGCGCTACCGATGGTTGCCTTACTGGCAATGTGCAGCGGTTTCATCCTGGCCATGCAAGGAGCATCTGAACTACGGAAGTTCGGGGCTTTGCACTTCGTCATCGATCTGGTCGCAGTCGGCTTCACCCGAGAACTTGGTCCGCTGATAACTGCGATCGCCGTCAGCGGACGATCGGGATCTTCATTTGCAGCCGAGATCGGCACCATGAAGGTGACGGAAGAGATCGATGCCCTTAAGGTTATGGCGTTCGACCCAGTGGAGTTCTTGTTAGCGCCAAAGTATCTGGCGGCACTGGTCGCCGTTCCTTGCCTCAGTATCGTCGCAAACCTCTTTGGGATTCTCGCGGGGGGACTATTTATGTTCTTCAGCACGCACCTTGGCCTCCTGCTCTATTTTCGATACGTGCTGACCTCAATTGAGTTGCGGGATCTGGTCGCCGGGATGATCAAGAGTTTGGCATTCGCCACCATCATTGCTCATGTGGGATGCCTGGAAGGACTTCGCGTGCACGGTGGGCCCGAGGCAGTGGGCCGGTCGACAACTTCCGCGGTTGTGCGGTCAACGTTCATGGTCATCGTTGCCGACGCGATATTCACCGCTATCTTTTACTTCGTAGGGAAGACCTAAATGTCCATCATTTCGGTGCGCGACCTGGTAGTGGAATACGATGGCCGGCGTGTGCTCGATAGTTTGAACCTTGATGTCGAGCCAGGCCAAATCACGGTTCTGCTTGGGGGCAGCGGTTCAGGAAAGAGCACACTCTTGCGGCAAATTCTTGGTCTCGAGCATCCGAAATCGGGCAGCATCTCGATCAAAGGTACCGACATCACCACCTGTTCGCAGGCGGATTTGAAGACAATCCGGCGGTCGGTTGGGGTGGCCTTTCAGAGCGCTGCGTTGTTCAATTCGCTATCGCTGGAAGACAATGTCGCGCTCACCTTGCGGGAGCACACCGCACTCGCTCCTACAATCATTGACCTGATCGTTTGGTTGAAGTTGGCTGTGGTGGGACTAGCAGACTTCGGCAAACTGCATCCGCAGGAGCTTTCGGGCGGCATGAAGAAGCGGGCGGCGGTTGCGCGGGCTCTGGCAATGGATCCCGAAATCCTGGTGCTGGACGAGCCCTCGGCAGGCCTCGACCCTATCGTGGCAGCGGAGCTGGACGAACTGATTCTGTTTCTTAAAGAGTCTTTCCAGATCACGGCGCTTGTCGTCACTCATGAGTTGCCCAGCGCCTTCCGAATTGCCGACCGGATCGCGATGATGTTCGATGGCAGGATCCTCGCGGTCGGCACGAAAGAAGAAATACGCGCAAACCAGCATCCACGCGTGAGGCAGTTCCTAAACGGTGTGCCGGCCAACCCGGTGCATACTCCGGCATTGGCCTCCTATCTGGAACGGTATGTGCATAGTCAGGAGGCAAAACCATGACCACCGCAGCAAAGGTCGGCGCCTTTGTCCTCGGCTGTTTCGCTGTACTCGCGTTCACTGTTATCTACCTGTTAAATGCGCAGTATAGTGGCGGCAGCGTGCAATATCGCACTTACTTGCGATATGCCGGAGGGCTTGAGCCCGGAGCTTCTGTGCTGTATGGAGGGATCAATGTAGGCCAGGTTACAGCGGTGCGGCCGTGGGCGCAGGATCCAACCCGAATCGAGATTCTCCTGAATGTTAAGAAGGATACTCCCCTCAATGAGAAATCAGTGGCCAAGCTAGGATTCGTCAGCGTCATGAACAGCGCGGCCTTGTCGATCACGACCGGCACCATTGAGGCCAGGCGTCTTCCTCCAGAGTCAACCATTGCCTCACAAGAAGCGGCCAGCCTGGATGAGATCGCCGGGAAACTGGCGGGCGTTGCCGACAGCGCAAATACGCTGATCACGCAGGCACAGGGGGAACTCAATGGCATCAGCGGGAACGTGAACCATCTTCTTGCCAACCTGGACACGATGACCGGGCCGCGGAATCAACACGAGGTACAGGCCATTCTGGACAATATTGACCGATTGGTGACAGACGAGCGCCCCAAGATTGACCGTCTTACGGACCAGTTGGCCAGGGTTAGCGAGCATGCGGATGACACAATTCAGAATGTGAATGGCACGGTGACGGATTTGCGCGCTCCCATGCGGAAAGACCTGGCTGAGTTACAGACAACGCTGGAAGAGGCCAAAGGCTTATTGCAGTCGATGCAAGTCGTAGTACGAGCCAACGACTACAAGATTGACGACACAGTAGAGAACCTGCGCGAGGCGACCGACAACCTCAATCAGTTCACAAATTCATTGAAACAGCGTCCCTGGAGCCTGGTGAGAGTGAAACAAGCCGAGGACCGTCAGGTTCCGAAATAGGTCAGGAGAGGAAAATCGACATGAAGAAACTTCTAAACGCGATCGCATTGATCCTGGCGATCGTAACCACTCTGACCGGTTGTGGTGGGAAGCTGAGATATCCGTCCTACTACACACTCAATCTCCCGGCCCCGCCGGATCCGCCGGGACCCGAAGGCGTCCGACCCTCAATCGCGGTACGAGAATTCCAATCGCCGGGTTATCTGCGCCAAGGGCCGATCGTTTACCGGACGACGCCGGAGGAAATCGGTTTCTACGAATACCATCGGTGGGCGGCGGACCCGCGTACCCTTGTGACCAGTGCCGTCGTCGATCATCTGCGCGCCAGCGGTCAGTTCTCCATGGTCTCTATGTATGACGGCCGTCCGAATAACGACTACGTTTTCAGTGGCAAATTGGAAAAGCTGGAGGAAGTGGATTGCGCATCCGGGGTCAAAGTCGAGGTTGCAATGTCTGCACAAATCACCAAGGTAGCGACCGGTGCAACGGTCTGGAGTAGTGCGGTTTCCGAAACTGGACCGGTGTCGCAACGAAACGTACCCGGGGTCGTGTCCCAGATGAATAGCACTATGGAGATGGCCATTAACAAACTACTATCTACGGTCCCAGCGTCGCTGGGGAGTGAACGGTAGGATTTTCAAGCGGAACCCGGGCCGAGAGGTCAGAAGGTCGCCCGGAACATCCGGCATTGATTGCAGCTAAAGATTGGTTGGCAGATACTAGGCTGCTCAGATCTGTAAACTCAAGAATTGCGGAGAGTTCACGTGCCATGACCATCACCGAAGATCGATATCGAATGCTGCTGGGTGCGTCCAGCACCCTGGCCGATCAGCCCACGGTCAAAGCCGTCCTGCATAGCCTGCGTGACGTTCTGTCCAGCATTTCCAGGCTGCACGCGGCCGAACTCTTCCTCTTGCGCGACGATGGAAAAAGTCTGTATAGCTTCGAGTCCGATCGAGACGCGGACGCTCCTGCAATTAGACGTGGGGCCGAATTATTACGCATTGGCGCGGTGGCGCAAGTGCTGGACGAACAGAAGCCGGTGTTTATCCAGGATCTATCGCAGGGAATGTTGAAACATCCTGATATGGCTCCTTTTGCGGCCGAAGTTGCCGGACGAAGCGCCTACTTGTTTCCGGTATCAACCGCGCAAAAACGCTACGGAATTCTGTCAACACCAAAGTCGCAGGGACAGCAATTTGCCCCCGAAGACGTCGAGATGCTCAGTGCCATGGCTTCCCATGTTGCGATTGCGCTCGAGTGCGCACTGGCAAGAGACACCGCGGAGCTTTACCACCGGGAAGTCGTGAAGCAGCGAGATCAGCTCGGCCTGTTACTGGAAATCAACAATCACATTGTGGGCAAGCTTGAAGCGGAGGACCTCTTTCAGGCTTTTGCACAATCGATGCGCAAGCACTTGGGCAACGACATGACCTCAGTGTGGCTCCTTAACAAGCAGTCAGGCAATTTAGAACGTAGATTTCTCGATTTCCCGACTGGAAGGGGCTTTTTGGAGAAGGTTCTTGTCGCCGAGCCCACGAAGCTATGGAGCGAATGGTCGCACCTCCGCACGCCGCAGTATTACTCACCGTTGGAAACCGATATACCTCCGGCCCTTCGCGAGGCTTCCCAAGCAGAATCCCTTCTTTCGGCCGTTCTGGTGCCACTGGTGGGCGCCGATGGTCCCTTGGGCCTGTTGACCATGGGCAGTCGCAAGGCGGATGCGTTCAACCTGGCGGACCGCGACCTCTTGTCTCAAATCGGCACCCAGATATCTCTGGTGCTTGAGAATGCTCTGGCCTACGGACGGCTCCGCGCGTCGCGCGACGATCTGGAAGAGCAGCGGCTGTATTTGGAATCAGAGATTAGCTCCGAATACAACTTCGAAGACATCGTCGGCAAGAGTGCCGCTCTACGCAGAGTACTGGACCAACTCGCGATCGTGGCGCCCACCAGCTCCACCGCGTTACTGCACGGCGAGACCGGTACGGGCAAGGAGCTGATTGCCCGAGCGATTCATAACCTGAGCCCGCGGCGGGAACGCACATTTGTTCGTCTGAACTGCGCGGCCATTCCTTCCGGACTCGTAGAGAGCGAACTATTCGGCCACGAAAAGGGCGCTTTCACCGGAGCCCTGATGCAAAAAAAGGGCCGCTTCGAACTGGCCGATCACGGCACTCTATTTCTCGACGAAATCGGCGACATCAGCCTGGAATTGCAACCGAAGCTCCTGCGCGCCCTGCAGGAGCAGGAGTTCGAGCGGCTGGGAAGTGCCAAGACCATTCATGTCGATGTTCGTTTGATTGCGGCCACCCATCGGGATCTGGATGGCATGATCCGCAATAATCAGTTTCGCGAAGACCTTTTTTACAGGCTGAATGTGTTCCCGATAGAAATTCCGCCACTTCGCGAAAGGCGTGAAGACATTCCACTGCTGGTGCACTTTTTTGTATCGCGCCTCTCCCGTCGAATGCAAAAGCGTATCCGGTCCGTCCCCAAAATGGCGATGGAGGGCCTGGTGAATGCTGATTGGCCTGGAAATATTCGCGAACTCGAGAACTTTATTGAGCGCTGTGTGATTCTCACGCAAGGGGACGATCTGAATGTGCCGCGCACCGAGCTGAACCGATCCGCGGGCCGCACTGTTTTTGCGGCAACGTCGACCTTCGAGCAAGCAGAGCGGCAGGCGATCATCGACGCGTTGAAAATTGCCTCTGGACGGATAGCCGGCAAGGGTGGCGCGGCAGAGCACCTCGGCCTTAAGCGAACTACGCTGCAGAACAAGATGCGCAGGCTAAGTATCACGCGCGCTGATTATTCAGCCTGACCGCATTCTTGCGCCTAAAAGCAGCAAGAACAAGGACTGCATCC
>Ga0326728_10019572_pt1 | contig 13109 bp, 12 predicted proteins | sample MB3enrmetagenome_FD_207602 | JGI IMG/M metagenome (GOLD analysis project Ga0326728, IMG submission 207602) | Lab enriched peat soil microbial communities from McLean, Ithaca, NY, United States - MB31MN | ecosystem: Environmental > Terrestrial > Soil > Wetlands > Peat | place: USA: New York...
TGAACAGGTCTTGATCCATGACGAAGTCGCCGGCAACAACCTCTATCGCATTGCCCAGGAAGCCGTCAACAATGCCATCAAGCACGGCCGCGGCAAAAACGTTTCCATCGGCTTGGGCGCGGTCGAGGACGAAGTGACGCTGACCGTCAAGGATGACGGGATTGGTTTCCCCGAAACCCTGGATGCCGGCACCGGCATGGGCCTCCACATCATGAATTACCGGGCCAAAATGATCGGCGCCTTCCTCGACATCCGCCGGGGCGCGGGCGGCGGCACGATTGTCATTTGTTCCTTCCACAATCAAACTGTTCAAAAAAATGAGCGTCTCCTCGCGAACAAAACCTGAGAAAACCGAAGCCCCCGCCCGGACCACAGTATTTCTGGTGGACGATCATCCGCTGGTGCGCGAGTGGCTGACGCAATTGATCCAGCGCGAGAGCGATCTGGCGGTTTGCGGCGAGGCCGAAGACACCCACGACGCGCTGCTGAAGATCACCGAAACCAAGCCGGACATCGTCATCGCCGACATTTCCCTCAAAACCACCCACGGCCTGGAATTGGTCAAGGACCTTCAAGTTCGTTTTCCATCGCTTCCCGTGCTCATCCTCTCCATGCATGACGAATCCCTCTATGCGGAGCGGGTCTTGCGCGCCGGGGCCAAAGGGTACATCACCAAACAGGAAGCCACCAAAAAGATCCTTCCGGCCATTCGCCAGGTCCTCTCCGGCCAGATTTACATCAGCGAAAAAATGGCCTCCCGCATGGTTCATAAAATGGTCCTGGGGCGGGCCCAGGAGCAAAAATCGCCCATCGAACGGTTGACCGACCGCGAACTGGAAGTCTTTCAATTGATTGGACACGGGCAGGGCACGCGGCGCATCGCCGCCGAACTTCATTTGGGCATCAAAACCGTCGAGTCCTACCGGGCGCGCATCAAGGAAAAATTAAAATTGGAAGACGGCACGCAGTTGTTGCAGCAGGCCATTCAGTGGGTCCATAGTTTGAAGGACCGTTGACCGGCCCTTTGAGGCAGGAATTTCCAAGGAACCCCGAAAGAGGATTGGATTAAGATCAGGAACTGTTGCACAAAAAAATGAAATGGACCCCCCGCCATCTCGTCCTGCGCAGCCTGCGGTTTTACGCGATCAGCCATCTTGGCACGCTGCTCGGTGTCATCGTGGCCGGCGCGGTGCTCGTCGGCGCTCTGGCCGTCGGCGATTCCGTGCGCGGGAGCTTGCGCGACATGGCCCTGGCCCGCATTGGCCGGGTCAGCTTCGCCCTCGCGGCCACGGACCGTTTCTTTCGCGCCGCGCTGGCGGATGACATGCGTTCGGAAATTTCCAACGGTTTGGCCGCCGCCGTCCTGCAATTGCCCGGCACCACCGCCACGCCCGATGAATCGGCCCGCGCCAATCAAGTGCAGGTCCTTGGCATTGACGAACATTTCAGCGCCCTGGCGCAGGAGCCGTCCGCCCTCGCTTTCCATCAGCCGGAGGCTGTCTTTCTCAATGCGCCGCTGGCCGGGCAGCTCCGTGTCAAGGCGGGCGACGCCATTGTGCTGCGTGTGCAAAAGCCCTCCCTGCTTTCCCGGGAAGCGCCCCTGTCGCCGCAGGAGGATGTCTCGACGGGTTTTCGCCTGACCGTGGCCGGGATTGTTTCCGACGCGCAGTTCGGAGCTTTCAGTTTGCAGGCCGGCCAGATGCCGCCGTTGAACGCGTTTGTGCCGCTGGCCTTTCTGCAAAACAAAACCGGGCTGGAAGGAAGGGCAAACCTATTATTGACTGGAGCGCCGCGGGCGGGCGCCGCGCCGGCCGAACTGCTGCGGCGGCGGTGGACCCCGGCCGATGCCGGCCTGGAGTTGCGCCCGGCGCCCGGTGGATTGGAAATCCGCACCGGACGGATTTTCATCGATCCGGCCATCGTCCGTGCGGCGCAATCCATCGCCGCCCCGCCCGGACCGCAATTGTTTTTGACCTACTTCGTCAATGAACTTCGGGACGGCCAAAAATCGGCACCCTACTCGATGGTCACGGCGGCCGGCGCTTCCCTTCTGCCCGCGGGCATGGGCGACGATGAAATCATGATTGACCAATGGCTGGCCGATGATTTGCAGGCCAAACCGGGAGATCCGCTGCGCCTGACCTATTATGTTTTGGGCGCGACCCATCGGCTCGAAGAAAAGCAGGACCAGTTTCGCATTCACTCGGTTGTTCCCATGGAAGGCCTGGCGGCGGACCGCACGTTGATGCCGGACTTTCCGGGCATCGCCCAGGCGGAGAAAACGGAAAACTGGGACGCGGGCTTTGCCATCGACCTGCAAAAAATCCGGCCCAAGGACGAACAATACTGGAAACAATATCGCGGCACGCCCAAGGCCTTTGTCACCCTGTCCGCGGGCCGGCGGATGTGGGGCAATCGCTTTGGCGATGTCACGGCCCTGCGGTTCGCAGCGGGCCGGGCCACGGAACAATCCATTCAACAAGGGCTGGCCTCGGCGCTGGACCCGGCGGCGATTGGCTTTGTTTTTCAGCCGTTGCGCGAACGGGCGCTGGCCGCCAGCGGCAAGGCGGAGGATTTTGGCGGACTCTTTCTTGGCTTCAGCTTCTTCCTCATCGCCGCCGCCCTCATTCTTCTGGCCCTTCTCTTCCAATTCGGACTGGAAAAGCGGGCAGCGGAAATTGGCATCCTGCTGGCCGTGGGCTGGCCTCCGCGGCGGGTGCGCCGTTTGTTCCTTTTGGAAGGACTGGCCATCGCCATGCTGGGGGGATTGCTGGGCGCGGCGGGCGGTGTTCTTTACGCGAAGGGGATTTTGTGGGGGCTGGCCACGCTGTGGAAGTCCGCCGTGGCCGGTTCGCCCTTGCGTTTCCACGTCACTGCCGGGAGTCTGGCCGCCGGGGCGGCCGCCGGCGTTATTGTCAGTACTATTGTCATCCGCCTCGCCTTGCGCGCCCAGGCCGGGCGGCCCGCCCGCGAACTGCTCGAACGGGGCTGTGAACTGGAATGGCGGGGTGCAAAGCCCAAGCGCAGTTGGGCCGGATGGGTGGCCGGTGTCAGCGGCATTGCCGGCTTGGCCACAGTAGGCTGGGCGCTGGCCAGGGGCGACAACGCAGACGTCGAAGCCTTCTTTGGCGGCGGCGCGTTGCTGTTGATCGCCGGAATCGCGTCGGCGGCTGTTTTATTTCGTTCGGTGGCCGGGCGCGCCGCCTCACGACCGCTCACCCTCACCGGCCTCGGCTGGCGCGGTTGCGCGCGCCGGCCCAACCGCAGTCTGGCCACTGTGGCCCTGCTGGCCGCCGGAAGCTTTTTGATCGTGGCCGTCGCCGCCAACAAACTGGATGCCACGCGCGACAGCCGTGAGCGCGCGTCCGGCACGGGCGGCTTTGCCTTTATCGGCCAATCCGCCCTGCCGATCGTTCAAGACCTCAACAGCAAAGCCGGCCGCGACTCCTTTGCGCTGGATGAGAAAAGCCTGCAAGGCGCGCAGGTCGTCCCGCTCCGCGTGCATGACGGGGACGACGCCAGTTGCCTCAATTTGAATCGCGCCCAGACGCCGCGCCTGCTGGGGGTGGACCCGGAGGCGTTGCAAAGCCGGGGGGCTTTCACCTTTTCCAAAGTGCCGGACCCGTCGTATGCCGGGAAACCGTGGAAATTGCTGGAGAATTTCAGCGCCGATGCGGATGAAATCCCGGCGGTCGGCGACAAGGCCTCGATTGAGTGGGCCTTGCACAAAAAGGTCGGAGACACCCTCGAATACACCGACGGGCACGGACGGCCCTTCAAGGTGCGACTGGCCGGGGCGCTGGCCAATTCCATTTTACAGGGCAATTTGATTATTGACAATGCGGCCTTCACGCGGCGGTTCCCGGACGAAACCGGCTGGCGCCTGTTTCTTGTTGACGCCCCGCCCGACAATGCCGCCCGCGTCCCGGCCGTCCTGACGCGGGCGTTGCGGGACCGCGGCCTGGAATTGACGCCGGCGGCGGACCGTCTCAATGCGTTCAACGCCGTGCAAAACACGTATTTGGACACGTTTCAAGTGCTGGGCGGACTTGGCCTTCTGCTGGGCAGCGCCGGGCTGGGGGTGGTTGTGTTGCGCAACGTGCTCGAGCGCCGCGGCGAACTGGCCGTGCTGCTGGCGGCGGGTTTTCGTCCGCGCGCCTTGCGCTGGCTGGTTTTGAGCGAACACGCCGCGCTGGAGTGTTTGGGATTGCTGGTGGGAATGGCCGCCGCGCTGGCCGCGGTCCTGCCCGCCTTGCTTTCATTGGCCGCGCCCGTATCTTGTCTTTCGCTGGCCGCGACATTGGGCCTGGTGTTTGTCAGCGGACTTTTGTGGACCTGGGCCGCCGCCCGACTGGCCCTGCGCGGAGACCTGTTGCCGGCCCTCAGAAATGAATGAATGGAGCGTGATGAAGAAAAGTCTTTCAACCATCCGGGGACCGTCATGGGTCTTATGGGACTTATGCGTCCTATGGGTCTTATGGGTCCCATGGCCGGCGCTGGCCGGGCCAAAAGTCCTTTATCAAAGCGATTTTGCAAAAGCGGAACTGAACCAGGTCCCGGGCGATTTTCTGGTGCTTGACGGCGATTTCGCAGTCAAGGAGAGTGACGGCAGGAAGTGCCTCGAATTGCCCGGAGCGCCGCTGGACACCTTTGGCGTTTTGTTTGGCCCCACGACCAATGCGGGGGTTTGCGTCAGCGCCCGCATTTACGGCACCAGCAAGGGACGCCGCGCGCCCAGCTTCGGCGTCGGCCTCAACGGCGTGGGCGGTTACAAATTAAAAGTTTCGCCGGGGAAAAATGCGCTGGAGATTTACAAGGGCGACGTTTCCGCGGCCAGTGTGCCCTTCGATTGGAAGTCCGGCGCCTCGACAATGTTTAGGCTGCGGGTGCGGCAGGTTGGCGGCGAGGCCTGGAAAGTCGAAGGCAAAGCCTGGGTTCAAACCGGGCCTGAGCCAAAAGAATGGATGATTTCCCTGGACGAAAAGTCGCCGCCGCACGATGGCCGCCCCTCGATTTGGGGCAGCCCGTATTCCGGCACGCCGATACGATTCGACGATCTCGTGGTCATGGCGGAATGAAGAAATGCCCCTCACCCAACCCTCTCCCCAGGGACGGATTTTGCTTTCGGGAATGAAGCCAATGCGGCTTTTACAGGCTCGTTTTGTCGGCGAAATGCACGTCCAGGATTTTCAGATGCTGGTCGGCGTGGTCTTCCCAAAATTTGATGGCGTATTTGCCACAGATATGAATGTCAACGCGACGGCCAATGCTGTCGGATTCGCTGTAATCAGAATGGCGGCTCGGAAATCCTTGAATGGCCACGAAGCGGTTGCGCAGCAGCCGTTGATCCTTGCGGGAAAGCGTTTCGAGAAACTCAATGACCTCGTAGTCAATGAGCAGACGGTAGTTCATTGGCGGCTGCCGTCGTCGGGCAAATCCAATCGCCGATCCAATTCTTGCAGCGTCGCAAATTCCGAAGCGGGCTTGTCAATTTTCGTTGAAAGTTTTTTGCGGTAAGCGGCATCGCCGGCATCCTGAAGCGAGACGAGAAATGCAGTCAGGTGCCGTTGCTCGTTTGCGTTCAACGCGGACAATTCTTGTTTCAATGCCTCAATGCTCACAATCTGATTCTACACCCGATTTTTTCGGAATCAAGCTCAATTGAAGGCATCGCAAGTATCGGCGTTTTCATCGCCGCCGGCGTTGCCGTTCCTGCAATACCGGGTTAGGAACACTATCGCTGGATTTGACACTTTTTTGCGCGAGCCAGACTTCGGCCATGATGTCAGGCCAGGCGGCTTGCCCGGGGGCGGCTAAAGGCTCAATCCGGCCGATGGTCCGGCCATTGCGGGTGATGAGCAAAGATTCGCCCTGCTCAAGGCGGTTCAGGACGGTCTTGGTTTCTTGGTGCAATTGTTTTGCCGTGATTATGCTCATGTCTCCCCGGCGTTGATGATCAGGCGCCGTCCTGCTTGCGCAACAGGCGCACATCGACCGCCTCCATGCCGGCGGCGCGGATGGCTTGCAATCCGAGATCGCTGTCCTCGTAAGCGCGGCAGAATTGCGGGGCCACACCGAGGCGGCGCGCTGCTTCCAGAAAAATATCCGGCGCGGGTTTCTGCCGCATGACATCTTCGCTGGTCACAACCGCCTGGAACAAATGCCGGATGCCCAGATGCGTCAATACTTCGTTAATGTGCGATTGAAGGCCGCCGGACGCGACGGCCATCGGAATGATGCCATAATTCTCCCGCGCAATGTCCACCACCACTTCCACCTCCCGCACTTGCGGCAAAAAGTGAAGGTAGGCCGCCTCCTTTTCCTTCGAAGCGGCGAGGGGGTCCAGTTCCCGCCCTTGTTCCCGGCTCAACATTTTCAAAATGTCCCGCGCCGGCATGCCGCCCAGCGCGTAAAAGCGGTCTTCCGGAAAATCGAGCCGGTAGCGCTCCGCCACCGCATGCCAGGCGCGCCAATGCAGCGGCATGGTGTCGGCCAGCGTGCCGTCGCAATCAAAAATCAGCGCCTGCGGAACCAGGGTTGAACTCATAATTTCAAGGCCGCCAGCCGCTTTTCCAGATCATCCGCCATTAACGGCTCAATCAGGCAATCGAGGTTGCCCTCGATCAACGTCGGCAGATTGTAAAGAGTCAATTCGATGCGGTGATCGGTCACGCGGTTTTGCGGAAAATTGTAAGTGCGGATGCGTTCGTTGCGTTCGCCGGTGCCGACCTGCTTTTTTCTGTGCGCCGCATAGAGGGCATTTTCCCGGGCGATTTTGGCCTCCAGCAAACGCGAGCGCAACACCGTCATGGCCCGGACCTTGTTTTTTTGCTGCGACCGTTCGTCGGCGCAGCGCACGATCATGCCCGTGGGCTTGTGGATGATTTGCACGGCCGAATCCGTGGTATTGACGCCCTGGCCGCCTTTGCCGGAGGCGCGGCAGACGTTGATCTCCAAATCTTCCGGCTTGATCTCAATGTCCACTTCCTCCGCCTCGGGCAGCACCGCCACCGTGGCCGTGCTGGTGTGAATCCGCCCCTGGGCCTCGGTCGCCGGCACGCGCTGAACGCGATGGACGCCGCTCTCGTATTTCAGGCGCTTGAAGACATCCACGCCGGTCACGCCAAAAATCACCTCCTTGAAGCCGCCGAGGTCCGAAGGGCTGCTGTCCATGCTCTGGACCTTCCAGCCGCGGCCTTCGGCGTAGCGCGTGTACATGCGATGGAGATCGGCGGCGAACAAGGCGGATTCCGAACCGCCGGCCCCGGCGCGAATCTCGATGATGGTGTTGCGCGAATCGGCCGGATCGGGCGGGGCGAGGCCCAATTGCAATTGCCGGGCCAGCCGTTGTTCTTCGATTTGAAGCTGGGCGATTTCGTCCCTGGCCAGTTGCGCCATTTCGCTGCCGGCGGGTTCGGTTTTCAACAATGCGGCGTGTTGCGCCAGATCATCCACCACCTTGAGATAGCGCCCGCCCGCCGCAGTCAACTCCTTGAGGCGGGCATATTCGCGCGAAAGCTCCTGCAATTTGGCCGTGTTGCCCGGCAACCTCGGGTTGCTCAAGGCGGCTTCGACCTCGCTGTAACGGCGCGAGAATTTCTCAATGTAGGGGCGCAGGTTCATTTCCAGTTCCTCATCTTGATCTTAATCCTAATCCCAATCTTCTTCGTGTCATTCCGATTAAGATTACGATTAGGATTAAGATCAGGAGCGGCTGCTCAAAAAAGTGAAATCCGTCCGCCTCCCACGGGCGGGTGGCATGGAAAGGGAGCTACTTCTTTTTCTTTTTGCCGGCGGCGGCGGCCTGGGCGGCCTGCGTCTTGACCATGCGCTGCTGGAATTTATCCACGCGCCCGGCGGTATCGACGAATTTCTGGGTGCCGGTGTAAAAGGGATGACACACGTTGCAAATGCCGACCATGATCGACGCCTTGGTCGAGCGCGTCTTGATCACGTTGCCGCAGGCGCACCGGATTTCCGCTTCCACATATTTGGGATGAATTTTGTCCTTCATACAAGCAAGGCCGGACATCCTGCCAGCCTTCCGCCTTTTGACAAGTTTTAATTTAAAGGGAAAGGAAGTTCCTGAGAATGTGCCTCCCATTCTCCGTCAAAATGCTTTCCGGATGAAACTGCACACCCCAAATCGGATGGCTCTTGTGGCGCACGCCCATGATTTCGCCCTCCTCCGTTTCCGCCGTGATTTCCAGGCAATCCGGCAGCGTCTCCCGCTGGATCACCAGCGAATGATAGCGGGTGGCGGCGAACGGATTGGCCATGCCCTTGAACAGGTCCCGGCCATTGTGTTTGATGGGCGAAGTTTTGCCGTGCATGATGCGGTAATTCACCACCACCTGCGCCCCGAAAGAATAACCGATGCATTGATGGCCGAGGCAGACCCCCAACAGCGGCACCGCGGGGCCAAAGGTCCGGATGATATCATTGGACAACCCCGATTCGCGCGGCGAACACGGACCGGGCGATACCAGGATGCGGTCAGGATTCAACTCCCGGATTTGATCCAGGGAAATCTGATCATTGCGCCGCACCTCAAGCTCCGCCTTCAGCTCTCCGAGGTACTGCACCAGGTTGTAAGTAAACGAATCGTAATTGTCGATGACCAGGATCATTCAATAATCCCGAAAGAGTAGCCCATGACCCTCGAATTGGAAAATGCTTTGTTGAAACCGCGCAACGCCGCTTGAGGGCAAACCTCGATCCATCGGGGAAAATGTCTAATGACGAAATCCGAATGACGAATCAATCGCCTAAATTTTATGTTGCTTGGCGATTTTTGGCGGACGATGCATGATGAGGCGGATCGGTTGATAAGCGGTGAAGTCTGCGTCACATGGTTGAAACACAAGATATGGACGGCCTTCCTCCGGCCATCCCCGCGCGCTCCAAACGGCAGGCGCTGGATTGGAGCCTGGTTCTGGCCAGCCAGGGCATCGCCGCCATTATCAACAGGGCGGAGACGGGCTGGGAATTGATTGTTGACGGGCCGGAGTACGAGCGGGCAAAAGCTGTTCTCGGCCAATACCAAATTGAAAACCGGGGCTGGCGGTGGCGGCGGGAGTTGCCGGGGACGGGCGTTGTTTTTCACTGGGGCGGCGTGCTTTGGGCGCTGGGGATGGCGGCCTTTTATTATTGGAGCACGGTTCGTTTTCCGTGGTTGAAGAGCGCCGGGATGGTGGACAGCCAGGCGGTGTTGCGCGGTCAATGGTGGCGGTTGTTCACCGCGGTCACTTTGCACGAGAACCTGCCTCACCTCATCAGCAATGGCATGACCGGTATTCTGTTGCTGGGCCTGGCGATGGCGCGTTATGGACCCGGCCTGGCGGTGCTGGCCGCGTTCCTGGCCGGGGCGGCCGGGAATTATGCGAGCGTGATGATTGACCCGGCCGCTCATGAAAGCCTGGGCGCTTCTGGAATGGTGACGGGCGCCCTGGGTTTGATCACGGTGCAATCCTTCGCGCCGTGGCGCAAATATCGGGGCGCCGCGTCATTTCTTCCGCGCGCCGTGGCGGCGGGTGTGCTCATCCTTGTGTTGATTGGCTTCAGCCCGGGAACGGACATGGTCGCTCATGTCGGCGGTTTCCTGGCTGGCGCGGCACTTGGGCTGGCGCTAGGTTGGGTGCGTCCCGCCGCGCTGCAACGGGCGGCGCCCAACGTGGCCGGCGGCATGGTGCTCGGGGCCTTGGTACTGGCAACATGGCTGCTCGCCGGCGGTGGATGACTCACCACACCGGGCGTTGGCAAACCGGCGCGCCGCCTCTTGGCCACAGCCGGCCCTACGGCGGCAAAACATGCGTCGCCGGAAGAATCAGGCAGACGGGAGGTGTTTGACAATTCTGCATGTTGTAGCTTGTCGCAAACGAATTCTGCGGGTCCATGGGACAGGTCGGGAGCACGCCACTGCCCCGCCCCAGATAGGGCTGGACATCGCTCGCTTGGGGGGTTGCGGTTCCCAACTGCCCCTGCTCCAATGCCCACTGCTGTTTCGCCGCGTCAATCATTCGCAGGTTGTCGATGCACATATCGGTTTGAGACGTTGTGCGCGCGCGTATGAAGTTGGGAATGGCGATCGCCGCCAAAAGCCCAATAATAGCCACCACAATCATTATCTCGACCAATGTAAACCCCTTCCTGCCCCGTTTCATGGTTTGCATAATTCGGCCTTTCTGTCCCGGCGGCTGTGAACCATGCAAAAGGCGCTTAAATAATAGGACAATAGTTGTTCACGAATTGCCCTTTGCAAAGCCGTAAAGACTCGATTTATAGCAAGGATCACACCACAATTGTAAGCCCCGCCGCATTGCGAACGCAATGCGCATGTTTCCTCCAATTTCAGGCGCCGGTATTCACGTAAGTTGTTGATGTTTAATGCCTTATATATACGCCCCCTCTTTCCGTTCGCCGGGCATGAACCAAAGGGCAGCGCAAACAAGGCCCGCCCAAACCGCCAGAAACGTCCCAATCCAGAACATTTTGTCCCAATACACCAGTGTCACTTCGTGCCTTCCCGCCGGCACTTCCACAGCTTGAAAAGCATAATTGGCACGCCACAATGGCACAGCTTTTCCGTCCACCCGCGCCTTCCAATTATGGTAGAAAGCCTGGGAAATGAACACCAGGGCCGGGCCGGGCGCCTCAACCTGGATGGTTTCTTTGCTTGGGGCGAATCGTTTGCCGATGATTCGCGCGGCCGGTTCCCGCCTCGCAGTCACCCGCGATTTGGCCTCGGGCGGCAGATAGACAACCTTGCGGAAATCCACGTTGGTTTGCCCTATGGCGCTGAACGCGGCCTTGTCTTCGGCAAAGATTGGCTCCTGTCCGGCAGTCACGATCGGCAGGAATGTGGCACGCGGCATCCAATCGAAGATTTTGCCCGGGGCGATGGTTTGCGAAACGCCCAGAAAATCCTCCAGGCTCTCCAACTCCGCGCCGCTTCGCGACTCCAGCAGCCAAAGGACCTTGTCGGTCTCCCGCAAATAAAGCGAGAAAAACCCATCCACTTTGGGGAGATTATCCAGGAGATTGCAATCGCTCAAAAACATCGCCCGGTGCAACAGAAAAGTCGTCTTCACATCCTTGGCGGGCTGGTAATAAATATGGCGCGCCGAAAAAGACGATATCATCAGGCGGGATTCCGCCACCTTGGGTTCCGGGTTCAGTTTGTCATACATTTGTCCAAGGCCCGGTTCGTAAACCGAGGCGTCCACCGTCGGGTTCTGCCAGGGCATCGCAGTGACCAAATCAAGCCAGCAGACCACTGGCAGCAGCAAAACACTCCAATGCCGTTGCGCCGGCCGCGCGGCAAAAAAATAAACCGCCCACAAAAACACCGCCAAAAAACCCAGGCGCAGCAGCGCGTTGCCCAACGTGGCCGGCCACGAGCTGCCTGCCACGGGATAATGCCGGGCGAACCACAAAATCGCCCCCACCAGAATGACGATCCCGCCGCCGCACACCATTTCCACGCGCCAAAAGCGCGCCGCGCCGCCCGGCCCATTCTCGTAATGACCCACGGCGAACGCCGCCAATAACGGCAGGAGCGCCGATGTGATAATAACAAACTTGATTGGAAAACGAAAAAGTCCCAGGAAAGGGAACAATCGCCTCAACCAGAAGTAAACGAAACCATTGTCGCCCAGCGCCAGGACCAGGCTGGCCGCCACAAACCCGCCGATCAACCAAACCCGCCAGCCCCTCCGCCGCCACAAAGCCACCACCGCCAAAAACACCACTCCGATTCCCACATAGTACGACTGGGTCCAATACTGGTTGAATTGCACCGCCATTCCCTGCCACCCCGAAGTCTGGAACAGCGGCACCAAAAAATTCCCCCAACCCCACGCCGGCATCGCCCACTCCGATGCGGCATAACTGGTATTCCGGTTGCCATGAAGCGCGAAATCGGCAAAGGGCAGCCATTGCGCCGCCGCCAGGCAGGCCGCCAGAATTCCCATCAGAAAAAAGCGCCGCGCCAAAACCCGGGCCGGCGCCTCTCCCCTGCCGCACTCCATCAGGCCGATCACCAGCAAAATCAGCCACGTAAAAAAAATCGATTCCGGTCCGCCGGCCAGAACCTGCATGGCCGCTGCCAGCGCCGCCGGGACCAGTTTTCGTCCGCCCTCCTTCCATCCCGCCTCAGTCAACAAGATGACCCAGGGCATCCAGGCGAAGGTGGCAATATGGCTCGGCCACATCAGGAAATTCAGCGCCAGACCGTTGAAGGCAAAAACCACCCCGGCCAGCGCCGCGCCCGCCCGCGAACCCGTCCAGCGCGCCGCCAGGAAATACATCCCCATTCCGCCCAGGAAAAGATGTAACAGACAAAAAAGCGGCAATGACCACGTCAGCGGCAGCAGCAGGTAAATGAGCGAAAGCGGATAAAGCGCCAGCGTGTTAAACTGGGCCAGAAACGGGAGACCGCAGCAATTCAGCGGATTCCACCACGGCACTTCCCCCCTCCAAAAACACTGCCGGTGAAAAAACGCGACCGGATAGCTGTAAATGCCAAAATCCCGCACCGCGAAAGTGTCCAACCCGAGCAACACATTCCAAAAAGGAATAAAAATCAACGCCGCCAGGACCAGGGCAAAGCGGCGCGGGGCGCACCAATCGCCGCAAGCTCCCGCCGCGCGGGGCACGTCCGCCGATTCCATGGCCGAGGGGTCATTCACTGCAACGGCATCCTACTACAACTCCTGCTCCCAATCCTAATCCTAATCCTAATCTTAATCTTAATCTTGGGACAGGGACAAAAGAGACGGGAGATGGACAGGCGGCGTTTTTCGCGGTTGCTCCGGGACCCGTTGTCCGGCTACGTTCTCTCATGGCGCAGGAGTTCGACACGATTGGCATCATCGCGGGCAACCGCTCGCTGCCGCTGGTTTTTGCACGGCAGGCAAGGGCTTCGGGCGTCAAACGGCTGGTGGCCGTGGCCTTTGAAAATGAAACCAATCCCGAACTGGCGGCGTTGGTGGATGACATTGTCTGGCTCAAGGTGGGCCAGCTTTCGAAGATGATCTCGGCCTTGAAGGAGCGGCGGGTCGGTTGCTGCGTGATGCTGGGACAAATCGCGCCGAAGAATTTGTTCGATG
>Ga0326728_10019573_pt1 | contig 13109 bp, 9 predicted proteins | sample MB3enrmetagenome_FD_207602 | JGI IMG/M metagenome (GOLD analysis project Ga0326728, IMG submission 207602) | Lab enriched peat soil microbial communities from McLean, Ithaca, NY, United States - MB31MN | ecosystem: Environmental > Terrestrial > Soil > Wetlands > Peat | place: USA: New York...
AAACTTACGGCAAAGGACAAATTTTTCAGCAATACAATTTGGGCCATTACTCCCGTTCCGATGGATAAATTCATCCTTTTTCTTGACGAGATGATTAAGGAATTTTTCGACAACGATATGATGCAGTACGTGACGTTCGGGAAGGTAGCCGCGCAATTTGCCCTGTCGCCGGAAGGCCCATACACAGCTTATCTGATCAAAAAGGATATGAAACTCTTCGTTGAATCGGTCCTGACTAAACTCTGGTCGACCTATTTTGATAAAGGTATAGTAATCACAAAATTCGAGAACAACGTCGTTCATCTCAAAATCACCAAGCTTCAAATCAGACATTATTACTTCGAGAAACTTCTCATGGGTTACTTTCAGAAGGCCCTTAAAATTTTCGGTAAGAAAACGGTTGTAAAACAGGTCAGGAGTATTTCATCGGGCAATGAGGATATTTATTTTACCTATGAATTAATAGATTCTTGATAATCACGTAATGTATGTGGCGATTTAAGATTATCAGTACCGTAAGTCCCGGTATTTCACCTTTCAATTTGCTAATCATCAATTTAAATTTGTTTATTCATCAAAGCACATCAGAGAATGATAATGTTATTGTTCGGACGGAAAAGCGAAAAAAAGAAAATTATAGAATTGCTAAATGATGGCAAGAATATTGTCCCTGGCGGAAAGTTCGCGCGCCTGAGCCAATACCCTTAAGAACGTATCCAAATAATCAGACCTGATTAAACAGATTTAGACCTGGCAGAAAATTATTTTTTTGGGATTCGGGAATCGGATTATTATTTGTTCCTTTCTCAATTTCCAAAACTGCAATTTTGTGCTACATTACAAAAATAATTGTTAAAAATCTTTTTTATAAAAAGCATTATCCAGCAATTTACATTTATGCACAGGTAAATTTATTGTGATAGACTTATTAAATATTGTCATCATTATGTTATTGCTTCTTTTATTTTATCATCTTAAGGATCGAGAATATGTAGATTCGTCATCTATTTTTAAAGATTTAAAATGGGATTTGGCTGCCGCCTACAAAATTTATATCCCATTTCTCTTACTTCTGTTCTTTTCTGATAAATTGTTTAATACTCCTCAGTCATTTTGGCATAAATTATCACCCGAGATTGTGTTTGTCATTGCCTATATAGAAGGTATTATTATCTTGTCGCTTTTCTTGTCACTTTTTGTTTTGATAATAAAACGTCCATTTCAGATACAATGGGATAATTTTGGAATAAATCGAAAATATTTCATTTATAGGGCCATGCCCATATTATTCTTTGCTGGTTTAATATTTGTTGCCCTCATTTATACGAGGGGTATTAACAATACAATTTTTGCGCATGCGCAAGTCTCTATCATATCAATAATATCATTTATACTAATAATGGGTTTTAATGCGATTACGGAAGAATTACTGTTTCGCGGAGTTCTTTGGGGTGCGTTTACAAAAAAAATGAGTATATCTATGGCTGCTTTGGCTTCATCTGCTTGTTTTGCTTTGGGTCACTATAATCTTCCCTTAATTAGAATTTATAGTATCATTCTGATTGGTTTATTTCTTTCATGGTCGTATATCAAAAGTAAGACCATTCTTGTGCCAATGGCCATACATTTTTCATTGGATATTATAATACCTTTAATAAATAAACATTTTTAGTGGTAAGGAGATGTTGTTAGCAACTGACTTACACCCTAAAAAAGTATCCCACATATTAAGTTAAAGTCCAGGCCCAAAGACGACTCTCTTTGAAGAAGCCTACAACCCCGGCCTGCGCCGAGGCAGGCTGTACCGACAAAGATAGCGCTTTGATTTAGGAATGGACTCTAAAGCTTAAGATAGGGCCGCATGGTAATCTCCAGCTTTTTTCTCTGATTTTCATATTCGGCTTTATCCAGTACAGGCGGCAATTCAATTTTCGGCAAAAATTTTATGGTCACGCGGGCGAAAGGTTTGGGAATCATAAATCTATCCCAGCTGTGCAAATACCAGGCTCGATCGGCAACGATAACGAGCGGAACGATCACAGCGCCTGCGATGCGGGCAATGGCAATCGCGCCGATCTTAACAACGCCGGCGGGGCCGCGCGGCCCATCCAGGATATGCGCTGCTAACCGGTAGTCTTTTAACCTGCGGATCATATGCTTTAGCGCTGCTCCTGCGCTGTTGGAAGAAGAACCCCATACGGTATAAATCCCGGCATTCTTAATAATAACGGCAGCAATTTGCCCATCCAGACTTTTAGAGGACATTAAAGCAGGGTGGTATTTTTTATGTTTTTTAAAGATATTAATCCCGGCAAAAAACTGCTGGTGCCACCCGCAAATAAGAACCCTTCCGCCTTTTTCCAGATAATCCAACCACTGGGCTTCATTTTCTATTTTTATACGAAAAGTCGCGCTGTACAGCCGTATTATCCAGTAGATAATAGCTCCGGCAGGCCTGGTTTTAGCGATGTTGCGCAGTTTTTTGAACACCTTTGTTTCTCCATATTATCCATTTAAATTAATCATGATAATCTAAGAGTGCAAGTGCGAATCTTGTCAGAAACAAGCATAGCGAAGTTCAAGGGAAATGGATTTAACGTAGTCCGGGTCTTCAGACCCGCAAAACAAGCGAGCCTAAAGGCTCGAACTACGAAAACTTAAAACTATTCACCAATCACCTCAGCTTACACTCTATTTCTGTAGTCTTTATTTTTCAAATTTACAATTTTATGCTAAAATGCATCTATTAATCGTTAGCTTTTATTATATTTTGCCGATCCATTTAAACAATGTCAGGTGAAAGAGGATATAAGGAGGCGCTTGCATGAATGAGTTGAAAATGAGTAAAGCGTTTACATTGATAGAGCCGGGGCCTGTCGTCCTTGTCACAACAAATGACGGGAAGAAAAATAACATTATGACGATTTCATGGACAATGGTTTTAGATTTTACGCCGGCATTTGCCTTAACCACCGGAGAGTGGAATTATTCTTTCGCTGCCCTTCGGAAAACAAAGGAGTGTGTTATTTCAATTCCCACAGTTGACATGCTTGATAAAGTCGTTGGAATAGGAATATGCTCCGGCGTCGATACGGACAAATTTGCCAAATTCAAGCTGACACCTGTTGAAGCTAAAAAAGTCAAAGCGCCATTGATAAAAGAATGCCTGGCTAATATCGAGTGTAAGGTCATTGACATCGTTAAAAAACACAATATTGTCGTTCTGGAGGCTGTTGCTGCTTACTTTGATTCCTTACGCAAAGAAAAACGCACTATTCACGCAGTGGGTGACGGCACATTTATCGCAGATGGGCGCAAGCTGAATCGAAAAAAAATGATGGCATCCAAAATTCCAAATGGTCTCCAACTCTAAACTTTAGTTCACATCCGGGAGTTGACGATTTGCGGTCTCTGGGGCTTGTGAAAAACTTCCTGTAAGAAACAAATCGTCAATCTTCGTAAACATTCAACTTTTTGCCGGTAATAAACACAATTTACACCCCTTGTTTTGCCGTCATTATTTTCTTTGACACAAAATCGTTCTTCGTATACTTTTATAACATGATGAAGAAAGAAAAAATAAGTAAAGCCAAATCGCCGGAAACTGCCAAAAAGCGAAAAAAGGTAGAAAAAACGCCAGATCACAGTGAAGAAAGATATCGAACTATTCTGGAAAACATTCAGGAAGGTTATTTTGAAGTTGATCTTGCCGGTAATTTAACATTTTTCAACGATGCCCTTTGCTGGTTTAGCGGTTACTCAAGAGATGAAGTGATGGGTATGAATTACCGGCAATACACAGACAAAGAGGAATTAGAAAGAGTTTTTGCAGCGTATTATAAAGTTTACAAGACAGGGGAACCCAATAAGGAATTCGGCCAGCAGATTATAAGAAAAGACGGTACTAAAAGATATGTTGAAGGATCTATATCTTTACTAAAAGATTCATCAGGTAAACCAACAGGGTTTAGAGGAATTGTACGCGACGTTACCGAGCGTAAACAGGCGGAAGAAGCGTTGCAAAAGAGCCGGGAATTATACCATTTGCTGGCGGAGCACATGACGGACATTGTGTGGATAATGGATCTGAATCTGAATGTTCTGTGGTTAAGTCCGTCAGCCATGAAAGCGAGGGGATTTAGCCTGGAAGAAATAAAGACGCTGCCCCTGGAAAGGCAGTTAACACCTGATTCGATCAGAAAAGCATTGAATTGGCTTGGAAAACTGACGCGCCTGGAGAAGGACGGGCTCATTACAGAACCCTACGACATTTTTTCCAGAGAGCTGGAATTCTACTGTAAAGACGGTCATATCATTGTGCTCGACTGCGCATTTCAATTCCTCGGGGACGAGCAGGGAAAGGCGAAGAGCATTCTTGCTGAGGGCAGGGATATCACGGCGCGCAAGAGGGCGGAGGAGAGATTAAGAAACAGCGAAGAAAAATTCCGCATGCTGGCCGAATCCAGCGCCTTCGCCATTATGATGCACCAGGGCGACCTTTGGATTTACGCGAATCGCGCGGCTGAAGAAATTTCCGGTTATACGGAAGAGGAACTCTGCGGCATGCACTTTTGGGATGTTGTGCACCCGGATTACAGGGACATGGTCATAGAAAGGGGGCACAACCGTCAACAGGGAAAGGAGATACCTTCTGCTTACGAATTCAAAATCATTACAAAAAGCGGTGCAGAAAAATGGGTTAGCCTGACCGGGAACCCCATCAAATATGAAGATAAACCCACAGCTTTGATTTCTGTAACGGACATTACCGAGCGCAAAAAGGCAGATGAGGAACTTATCCGTTTGAACCGCTCATTGCGGATGCTCAGCGATACCAATCAGGCGCTGATTCGCATCGCGGATGAAATGACGCTGCTAAACGAGGTCTGCCGGATCACAGTTGAGATTGGCGGTTATCGCATGGCGTGGATCGGTCTGGCACACAACGATAAAGCAAAGACTGTGCGCCCCGTAGCCCATGCAGGTTTCGAGTCGGGATACGTTGAATCGGCCAATCTTACATGGGCGGATAACGAACGCGGTCGCGGTCCCGGCGGAATGGCAATCCGAACGGGACAACTGTGCATCACTCGCAATATTCCGCTGGATCCGGCCTTTGCTCCCTGGCGCGAGGCAGCCATCCGGCACGGCTACAAATCTAACATTGCCTTGCCGCTAATCAGTGAAGGTCACACTCTTGGCGTGCTGGAAATCTATTCCGTTAATACGGATGCATTCGATGCCAACGAAGTTGAAATTCTCAAAGAAATGGCGGGCGATTTAGCCTTTGGCATCAACGCGTTGCGCACGCGAGTCAAGCGGAATCAGACAGAAGTTGCGTTGAGCGAAAGCGAAGAACGATACCGTCTCATTGCTGAAAACACCGCGGATACAATTGCCGTATTTGACCTAAACTTCAATCCGACATATGTTAGCCCTTCCATACTAAAGCTGGGCGGCTACACGGTTCAGGAAGCGATGACACGAACGTTGAATCAAATTCTGCCCCCCGACTCTCTGCAAAAAGCAGGTAAGGTATTCGCCGATCAAATGGCATTGGAATCAAGCCCAACCGCCGATCCGGCGAGAACGGTTTTGATGGAGCTTGAACAGTATTGTAAAGGCGGCTCTTTAATTTGGGTGGAGCTTGCGGCATCATTTCTGAGGGACAACAATTTCAAGCCGATAGGAATATTAACGGTAACAAGGGACATCACCGAGCGCAAGCTGGCAGAGGCGAAACTTAAACAGACCCTTGAGAGTCTCAGGAAAGCGGTTGGTACGACCATTCAGGTCCTGGTGTCCGCCGTGGAATCAAGAGATTCCTATACGGCCGATCATCAGTCCCGGTCTGCTGACCTAGCCTGTGCCATAGCAACAGAAATGGGATTAACTCAGGAGAAAATAGAAGGAATCCGCATGGCTGGTATCATCCATGACATCGGGAAATTATCGATCCCGGCGGAAATATTGTCAAAGCCTACCAAACTAAAAGAGATTGAATTTTCCCTGATTAAACAACATTCCTGGAGCGGATACGATATGCTCAAAGATGTGGAATCTCCCTGGCCGCTGGCGGAGATAGTCTATCAGCACCACGAGAGAATGGACGGATCCGGCTATCCAAGAAATCTGAAAGGGGATGAAATTCTCATAGAGTCACGGATTCTTGCTGTCGCCGACGTCGTGGAGGCCATGGCATCCCACCGTCCCTATCGGCCAACTCTGGGTATTGAGGCAGCTCTTGAAGAGATCGAGAAAAACAAGGGAATACTTTATGACGATGCTGTCGTCGATACCTGCCTGAAATTATTTCGACAGAAAAGCTATCGGTTCACATAAGGGATTGAGAAAACAATTCCGTAGAAAAAACGTGATTACAAATGGTAGTCCTCAAATTTGAATACTGCCCTCTACTGAACCTGTTATTGCAATTCCCGAAATAGAGGATGGCCTTTGCCGCAGGGCAAAACTTGTTAAAAGACCGGAACAATATTTCCCGCCTTATCATCAAAAAAAACCAGCATCTATAATAAAATATGCTTGACTCATATTTTCTTTTGTGTTTAATCGCGAAATAACAAATCAAAAATAATTAAAGGATAAAAGATAAATATATGGAACCTCCTGACGGTACTAGCGGGGACATAACGCATCTATTGCGGCTTTCTTCCTTTAATGACCGTGATCCGGAATTTATTTAAACCCACCTTAAAAGCACTCTTCCGAACACGCGTTACACCGGAAGAAAGCTCAATAACAAAACCAGTTTACCAGGAACACTGCTTCATTGAATGATGTAATAATGCGTTATTTTATTGTCCGGACTTTTCATATATCCATATATCTTATAATGCTGGTGACAGCAGGACTTGTCGTTTAGATTCCTAATGCACCATTTGTCACAATCAAAGGGAAGGCGGTCTTTAATCATGGAAAACAACAAGAGAGAGAAACCGGCAAATGGTAACGGCAGGGGAGCGAAATATCGTTTCCTTTACTTTTCCGAATTGATCAAGCGCCCCGTTTGCGCGGGAAAAATCAAAAACAAAATCGGAAAGCTTGGCGACATAGTCTTTACCGTCAAAGACCAGTACCCGGAAGCCGTTGGCCTTTATCTTGAATACGGCTGGGGCAAGCCGACTGTTTTCATTGCCTGGGAGAAAGTTATCAAAATAGAAGACGACGCCATTTTCGTTGTGCCACCCGAAAACGAGGAAACGTATCCTCCATTTGTCGACCAGCCCGGATGGATTCTGCTTGATAAACATCTGATGGGCCGAACTATTGTGGACATCGACGGACGGAGAGTGGAGGTCGTCAATGACATCCACCTGCTGGAAGCAAAAAACAAACTGATCATTGTTCATGTGGATATTTCTTTCAACGGCTTTCTGCGCCGTTGGGGTCTGGGTGGCCTCAGGATGATCAAGGACGATTTCATACCGTGGAAATATGTTCAGCCCCTTTCCGTCGAGGACGCGATTTCCACCGACAAAGTGGCTCTATCCGTGACGCGCAAAGACATGATGGAGCTTCCAAGCGAGGATCTGGCCGACATACTTGAAGAACTGCCGGGGGAGGAGCAGCAGGCTCTCTTTTCCGCTCTGGATTCTGAAAAAGCAGCCGAAACACTGGCCGAAGCTGAGCCGCGGGCACAACGCCAAATCATTGCCAATCTGCGGAATGAAAGAGCCCGCAATATCTTTTCGGAAATGAGCATCCCGCAGCTGGCCGGTCTTTTTTCCGTTCTGCCGCACGATCAGGTCACGGCGTTTATGCAGTTGCTGGACAAGGAACAATACGAAAGGGTTCATGACATCCTTTCCCGAAGGGAAGTGACCTCGAAAAGTATTATGACGGACGAATTCATTGCTCTGTCCCGGGAAATGCAAGTGGGTGAAGTAATCAGCATCGTTAGAAAATCCAATCTGGACCCGCACACTCTGTCTTATATATATGTGGTGAACAAGGAAAACAAAACCCTGCTGGGGGTCATAGATCTGCGCGAACTGTTACTGGCAGGCGATGACAGCACACTTGAAGCTATCATGACTTCACCCGTAATAACCGCGGAAGAAGATGATGTTGAGGATGATCTGGCTGAACTCTTTGCCAAATACAATTACGAGATGATTCCCGTTGTAGATCAGCAAGACCGTCTGCTCGGCGTTATTCATTACGGCGATATCATGAGAGGCAGTGAAGCAAGGGCAAAAATTTAAGGACGTGTGGACATGGCACGTGTAAAACTCACCAAAACCACAAAAATAGCATTGTATCTGCTACGGTTTTGTTTTTACTGAAATTATATTTATATCGTTCCATATGTAGTTGAAAAAGATTACATTTTTCTAAAAACAATAATACACGGCAGGAAAGCAACAAAGATTTATAAAGAAGAACGGGAGAATCAAAATGAAATACGATAAAGAAGAAAAAAAAATTCTTGATGCGTTAGAAAAAGGGAAAATGAAGCTTGCCACACCATCAAAAAAAGAAATAGAATCGATTAAGGCATCGGCAAATAACACTCTTAAAAAAGACAAGCGTATAACGATTCGTCTGTATGACCATGACTTTCCAGGCATTCAAAAAAAAGCCATGGAGATGGGTATGCCCTACCAAACGCTCATTTCCGGCATTATTCATCGTTACATAGAAGGTGATATAAAAATCAAAACAGGATAACCACGCTCTTCACGGGATCGGCGTGCAATGGTATCCCCCGATTTTATCTTTTAATAAAAATAGCCTCAATTTTAGGACTTTTCCATGTATTTAATACGAAATCGTTTGATTCATAATATTTGTAAATCACTTCCAATTCTGCTGGGCGTGTTATTTTTTGTATCAAATGTCGCCTATGCTGAAGAAATAGTCGATAACACACTTGATACACAACTCAATGAGCGTATTCTAAGTGTCCCGGTTGACGATTGGATGTCTTCTATCAAGCTGCAGGTTACAGTCTTTAAGCCTGCGGGATCCGGACCCTTTCCATTGGCAGTGCTCAACCACGGCAAAGATGCAGTAAACGCCAATTCTCAGCCACGTTCCCGCTCTGCCTATATAGCACGGTATTTTGTATCGCGTGGTTTTGCTGTGGCATTGCCGATGTTAAGAGGATTCGCCGGATCAGGAGGAACCTTTATACCCATGGGATGCGACGCCGAAAACGAAGGTCTTTATCAGGCGCGGGATATCAGAACGGTAATCCAGTATATGGCTAAGCAACCTGATATTGATGCCAGCCGGATTGTTGTATCCGGGCAAAGCTATGGCGGTTGGAACACTCTGGCGCTTGGAACACTTAATATTCCCGGCGTCAAAGGTTTGGCAAATTTTGCAGGCGGTCGCAAGTCAACTCGTTGTCCCTCATTTGCAGCGGATTTGGCTGTTGCTGCCGGTCATTACGGTAAACAAACTAAATTACCATCGATCTGGTTTTATGGGGATAACGATGCCACCTTCTCGCAGTCTACATGGCGAGGAATGTACGAACATTACACTGCTGCCGGGGGACAGGCGGAACTTGTGGCATATGGGAATTTTATGAATGACTCTCATTACTTTCTTGGAAGTGTGGAAGCTTTATCGATTTGGATTCCTAGAATGGATGCATTTTTATTGCGTATCGGATTGCCCAACAAAAACCTTCATCCTGAGCTTCTACCGGCTTTTTATCCGGCACCTACCAACTTTGCGGCAGTTGATGATATAAATGCCGTACCTTTGCTGAACGACAAAGGAAGACAAAGTTACAAACAATTTCTTAGTCGAGAAATGCCACGTGTATTTGCAATTGCCCAGGATGGCACTACAGTGTCAACAAATGGTGGATTTGATCCACTTGGTCGGGCGTTAGAGATATGCCGAAAGAATGGACGTAATTGCCGCCCATACGCTGTGGATGAAGATGTGGTTTGGCCCAAGCGCCTTCCTATACCATCGGCAACGCGTATTGCGTTATTAAATAATGTGGCTGCTGTACCTTATTTGAACGAAAAAGGGCGGGAAGGATATAAAAAGTTCCTGACACTGCAAAAGCCGCGGGCGTTTGTCATTGCCCCGGATGGAGGATGGCACTTTGCGTTCAGTGGCTATGATCCGCTGGCAGTAGCGTTAGAATCATGCAAGAAGAAACATACAAGCTGTAGTTTATATGCGGTCAACGATCTGATTGTCTGGCCGAAAACGATGCCTGCAGGCTCTCATAACTAATTTTTAAAGGTAATCTTCAATTCTGACGGTAAGCAAATAACTGAAGATGAACAGGCGCAAGAAATAATTCCGACGGTTCAGGAATTAAATTTTTATCGATAACTTCCCACAAGTCTTTATCGTCAGCCGTGACAGAAATACAATCAAGGTGTCCCCCGATTTTAGGTGGCTTATCAGGTTTATCAGGCAGGTAAAGGGTTCCCGCACAGCGGATTCCTTTGCTGAAAAAAATCAGATTCAATAATTTTCATTATTTTTTTCTTTCCTAAAGTTTGACCCGGCATTGCCGGCTAAAATAGTTTGATGCTTTTAATACCGCGCCGATTTCTAAACACTTTATAAACGACATAAGCGCAGGAAATATCCTGAATGGCTAGTCCCGTCGCATCAAAAAGCGTTATCTCATTAGCGGAAGTCCTGCCTCGCTTCTTTCCGGCGACGATGTCCCCCAAGTGCGCATGCACATCCCTTTTTATCATCTGCTTCCGGCTTATGGGCACATTAATTTCACCACTGTGGGATGCCTGTATCCAGTCATCAACAACCACTTTTGCCTGTTTTAATATCTCCGGATTGATCTCCTGCTTACCCGGTGCATCTGCGCCTATTGCATTGATGTGGGTTCCGGGAGAAACACACTTCACCAGAGGAATACGGGATGGTGTTGTGGTAATGACAATATCGGAATTCATTGTAACGGCATCCATGCGGGGGGAAATCAGAGTTTCCAATTTACAGGTTGTCTGCGCCCAATGTCTGAAGTCCAAAACGCACTCCTTATCCTTTGGAAATCGCCATATTTTGATCTTTCGAATATTGCGAACCTCCAGCAGACAAGACAACTGAGTCCGCGCCTGAGCGCCGCAACCGACAAATCCAGCAACTTCCGAATTTTCCCGGCTAAGATATTTTGCCGCTATTGCCCCGGCTGCACCGGTTCGGAGGCCCGTCAGGCAGGTGCCGTCCATGATTGCCAGCGGAAAGCCTGTCTGAGGATCATTCAGAATAATCACGGCCATCACAGTTGGCAAATGATCTGCCGCATTTTGCGGATGAACATTGACGCTTTTAATGCCGGCGATATCAAAGCCTTCACCGGAAATATAGGCCGGCATGGATCGCAGATCGCCCTTCGGGAAATGCAAATAGCTTTTGGGCGGCATTTCCGTATGCCCCAGGCTGTATGCCCGGAAAACTTTTTCGACAGTTTCATTAGCCACCGCGGGCGTCAGTACTTTTTCAACATCATGCTTTGTTAGAATCAGTGTTTTCATAGTCCATCATCTATACAGACAGTTTAAGACATTTTACATGTTAGATAAATAATATTTTTAACTCATAAACAAAAAAGTTCAAGGTTTTTACTTTTCCAGAATAGGAACCGTTATTACTCTTGCCTCATTGCTAAATTCTTCTCTAAGATTTATCATTTATTTATCACTTTTTGCGGTTGAAATCTACTACAGTAATGAAATTATGCCTATTAACACTTGCAGGAAGAAAGAAATAGGCTATATTATCCAAAAATAACAGGCAGATTCTAGAAACTTTCATCCGGCAATCTTCAGTTCTGCAAAGTTAATATCATATTCCTTTAAAATCCCCCGATAGAGGGGGTTGTTTTTCTGGAAATTTACAATATACTAATTTTAAAGGGGAGGTTTCGATATGAACGTGAAAGGCACTTTTTATGTTTTGACAAAGACTGCTATGACCACCGCTTTCGGCGAGGAACGCTGGAAGTCCTTTATGACCAAGCTGGCAGAGAAAGACAAATATTTTAAAAATATGATTATGTCCATTACTCTCATTCCAGTGGAAAAATTAATCATATTTTTTGACGAGATGTGTTGGGAATTCTTCAACAATGACAAAATGTCATACTTGATGTTCGGGAAAGTAGGCGCTAAATATGCCCTGTCGCCGGAAGGCCCGTACAAAGCTTTTATGCTCACAAAGGATATAAAGCAGTTCGTCGAGATTTACATGCCTAAGCTTTGGACGGCGTTTTATGATGGAGGTACAGTTATCACGAAGTTAGAGAACAACATCGTTCATCTCAAAGTCACTGGGATTAATATAAAAAATTTGTACTTCGAGCACCTTATTATGGGTTACAATCAGCAGGCACTCAAAACGTTCGGAAAAAAATCTGTTGTGAAAAAGGTCAGAAGTATTGCATCGGGCGATGATGATATTTATTTCCAGTTTGAACTAAAGGATTCTTGATCACAAAATATAATGTGCGGTGTCGATTATTGTCGGGCCTGAATTTTATTTATCATGGATTGAAAGAAAGCATATTCACAAAGGTTGAAATTTTGTGAATCACAGAAGAAAAGTGCATCTGCCAATCTTCAGTATTTTGGAGTCATTTAAATTATAGATTTACGGTTGAATAAGAGTAAAACGCAAAAAAAGAACTTATTAATAATATTCAGAATGATCGATAAGCGTTATTTGCAAATTGCCTGATATATTCTGGTTGAAATCTTGTCGTCAATCGTTGAACTTTCATCATCAACAATATTGATTTTATGCCGTTTAGCTTTAGGGGCTGCCTTGCACTGACACATTATATCCCCGCTATTGCCATAAAAATTCTCGGAAATGAAAAGGCTATCTTTCGTTTTACAGTTAATCTGATTAGTAATCTCAATAGAGTTCAAATCCCCATAATCGACCTTTAAATCAATAGGATATGCACATGAAAAAAGCAGCATCTGTGTTGTGCCATTATTGCCGGTTAACTTTGCCGATACCTGCACTTTGTTGTCGGGCAGGTATTTAACTGAGTTTGCATCATAATACAAAATTCCTGATTTTTGCAGCTTGTCAAGCTGTATCCACTTCCGGCTGTCCGCTGGAATATTTTTATCCTTCGG
>Ga0326728_10019575_pt1 | contig 13108 bp, 7 predicted proteins | sample MB3enrmetagenome_FD_207602 | JGI IMG/M metagenome (GOLD analysis project Ga0326728, IMG submission 207602) | Lab enriched peat soil microbial communities from McLean, Ithaca, NY, United States - MB31MN | ecosystem: Environmental > Terrestrial > Soil > Wetlands > Peat | place: USA: New York...
AAGAGTTCAAATCTCTCGACAAAACCTGCTTTTTCCCTGTGATTTTTGGCGAGAGGCGAGTTTTCCACCGGGAAATCGTATATGAAAGTGGGGTTTATTAACTTATCTTCTACCAAGCCTTCAAAGAGAAGGGAAAGGAACTCTCCATAGGTCTTTGCCTTTTCGTAACCTTCTATCCTGTTTTCGAGTGCGATTTTTTGAAGTTCTTCGAGAGAGTGGACAAAGATATCAAGCCCGGAATATTCTTTTAAGGCTTCTTCCATGGAAATCCTTTTCCAGGGAGGACATAGATTGATAGTTTTGTCCCCAATTTTGATTTCATAACTGCCATTCAGGTTTAATACAAGTTCAGAGATCAGATTTTCGGTTATATCCATCATGTCATTGTAGTCACTGTAAGCCTCATAGATCTCTATCATCGTGAATTCAGGATTGTGGGTTGTGTCGATATCTTCGTTTCTGAAATTTTTGCATATTTCAAAAATTTTCTCGTATCCCCCAATAATAAGCCTCTTGAGATAGAGTTCAGGAGCGATCCTTAAGAATAGGTTCTGCCCGAGAAAGTTGTGGAAAGTCATGAAAGGCCTTGCATTTGCTCCTCCATAAACGGTCTGGAGCACAGGAGTTTCAAATTCCAGAAACCCTTTTTCTGTAAGGGATCTTCTGATCTCAGATATGAGTTTGCTCCTCATGACGAAAATGTCTCTTTTTTCAACATTAAATATTAGGTCAAGGTACCTCTTCCTGTACCTTGTCTCGACATCTTTTAAGCCATGAAATTTTTCAGGAATTGCGCAAAGGGATTTTGAAAGCAGGGAGAACTTAGACACGTTAATAGAGTTTTCCCCTCTCTTTGTCCTGAAAAGTTTGCCCTGAATACCGATGATATCTCCGGAATCCACAAGATTTTTAAAAATCTCGAAATCCTCATCTGGAAGGTTTCCTTTTCTGAAAAGAATCTGAATCCTGCCAGCCTGATCTCCAAGATCGGCAAATATCATTTTTCCATGCTTGCGAATATTGTAAAGTCTTCCTGCGGTTCTGACAGTTAAACTCTCATTTTTTTCATAATCATCGAATTTTTTCAGGATATCACAGATGTCCTCGTTCTTTTCAAACTTATAAGGATAAGGATTGAGTCCCTTGGTTCTTATACAATTCAATTTTGCAATTTTAGAGTTGTCAAAAATCCTTTTATCTGATATCTCAGTATTATCAGACTGGGAAACATTATCCGACAGTTCGGTATTGTTAATTTCCATGCTCATCGAATCAGTACATCCTCTTCAGTTGAATATGAGTCAACTACCTCACGCTAAAGCTGTGAGGCTTGCCGTCCCCTCGAGTTAGCAATTTAATTCAGTAGACCCAAAGATTAATCTGAGTCTATTTGGTCTGTTGACAAGACCTCTACCAGTTATCAGTTCCAAAACTAAATCACTTACTACTTTTCGGAGTATATTAATTGCTCCATTAATATCAACATTGATTAACTTACCTACAGAACTTTGGTACAATCCTCTTTTGATTCTTCGTGATATAACATGTTCAGATTTTTAAATCAGAACTAGTGCAAGAGAATTCACTTAACTTGTATGTGTTTCATCTACAAGTTGGTACTCAATGCCGTAGAAAATACTGTTCATTTCTCATTTATTTTTGAATATGTCAAATAGAATCTGTACAAAATATTGATTATTAAGTTTAATGTGATTGATTCCTTGTTTAATCCCGATTAATTTCCCGATTAGAACATTGCCTATATTATTTTTGAGGCAGTGTTTAATCAGATAGTTGACTGTCCGATTCATGGACTAAGTAATTCGATTAGATCGCCCAGTTAACATTTTTATTTGAAGGTTAGTTATTTCTTTAATTTTCTGTATATCTTTGATAATCTCAATCTAGCATTTTCCTTATTTTATACCATTGGTTAAGAGACTTATATACTTACCATCAACTATTGAAGCAGTTCCATATGCATCGAGACAAACGTAGCAAAATTATAAATTTCAAGGTCTATGCTAAGGTATTTAGATTTTTCAAGGTTTACTATTTCCTTTTTTCTTGATAGATATATTTTTAATTTTTAAATATTTTCCACCAGACATCGGAAGAATAGATCTCTTGAATGTAATATTTTTTGATTTTGAGAATATTTGAATTCTTAAAATTTAAAAGTTTCTTTGCATTTAGAACTCTTTTCATCAAGTACTTTGAAATTCCTATCTAAAGTTTTGATTTCTAATAGATAAAACATTTTTCGGAAACTATGTCATTAAACACTCTTCTTTGTCAAGGTAGTGAGTATCTCTAGTTCGTCCAATTGGCCGTCTTTATATAGTTTCAACAATCCAAACCAACCTCTCATACTTTTTTCAACGTATTTGAGAGATTGTTGACCAATTGCAGCCTGCATTAAATTAGAGTTCTCGTTCCATTTACAGAAATTATCGTCTGACGGATATTTCAAAAAAGAATTGTTCTGAAAAAAGTACTTCTTGTATATGTAGCTCTATATTGTTTACATTTTTCGAGGCTCTGCTAAATGTTCTTATGGCTTCAAATTAGTTTTCATCTCAGCGAAGATTGCTCTTTAAACTTGTCATTGTGTGCTCACATAGTTTTTTAAATATATACCTCGCTAAAAGGCAAGCATGCAAGTTATACAGGAGCTAAAGCAACCTGAATTTATCTCTCCTCTGCGCTCTAAACTCCATAAAGAGCAGGGACAATTTAATTATTGAGCATTAATACTTGAACAGCCTCTTATCAGAATGCTTTATCGAAAATTTCCAGTTTAACTACTTTTCAGCGGCATTGAGCCAACTTGCATGTTTTGGAGTGCAATGAATTCTGTAATCTCCAGAAATTTTTTTGCTTCATTTTCTCGAAGTTTGTCCGCTTTTGCATATACAGGATCTAAATGGATAAAAGTAGCATCCTAAATCATTCCCGTTTTGATTTTCAAACTAAGGCAATCAAGTTAGCTTTGCAACGGTCTCAATATTTATTTTTCTATGCAGTTATCAATTTCTGAATGATCAGGTTGTGGTACGGTCTGGTATATCTTCAGGAAAGCCAAGAAATTTCCTGAAAGAAATTCTGTCAATACATTGTTTCTAAAGTTCAAAATATGGAAGACTGTGTCATTGTTGTAAAATAAGCCTCTTAAACATTAATACTGATATCAACTTAGGTTTAACCTTCAAAACTGTTTTGTTTAAAAGTATGGACTCAAAAATGATGCGGAAAGATTTCTAATCAATTAAGAAATCAACTTCAGCAAGTTTGTCTCCAACTGACTGAGAACATTTATATTTTTCTTAAAGAGCAAAATCAGTTAGTGTTTTCATGATTAAAAATTATTGTCAAGAGATTTAAACGCTCCAATACTCAAATAAAAAGGTTTATCAAAATTTTCTATAATCTAAACATACTACTTTATAGGGATAGCTGCCGAATAAATATGGCAAAAAAAATGATATATGTGAATACATGAATGAATTTACATGCGAGTGGATCAACTTTTCCAAAATGATGATAGGAGTTTAATAAAAATAAACGAAATTCCATAATCCTTTAAAGTTAACGAACAACTAGGATATATTAAAAAGGTTCCCTATTTTAGTTAAGCTCCGTTTCCACCATGGCCGCCGATTCCGGTGATTGAACTTCCGCAGTTACCGCCATTTGTACCATTTGCACCGTTTGCTCCATCAAAAGAAACCAGAATCTTTGTTTAGCTCAGGTTATTATTGATACATCGTAGCATAGTTTCGCAACTAAGATATAATATAAAGCTCAATGGTTTGATAGAACTGTATTAAGGATAGGCCGATTTAAGCTATCAAATAAAATATGCAACAATTATAGTCTTTACAAAAATTAGTTAAGCTTGAAACTTAGAAAACTATCCGGTCCTGTATATGAAAAAGACCACTATATAAATGCAAATGCCTCAATTAATATTAAGAACCTTGCATTACAAGATGCTAATTAGTAGTAATTTAATTCATCTATGGAACATAGGGTAGAGCTCGGAGACTTAAGAACAATGATCTGTTTGTGAAACAAGAAGCTACTAAGTATTTAGGTGAGTGGTAGTTAATGCCATTAACGTTGTCTCTTTATGCATTTATTGTTTTCAGCTATAATTGTTTATTCCAAAAGAGATTACTCCAATCGAATACTTACAGCCTATTGTAAAAATGAAAAATCCCCCGAGAGCTATTAAATACTGAGTTTTATTTTAAGCTAGCTTCGTACTATGAAAATAGGAACACTGTATGCAAATCATTGTACCTATGAATTAAGATATTCCCTTGTCTTTGTAGCGGGAAAAAGGATACAGAATCAATTATGTTTTATGGAACTCCGAATTAAGATTAACTGTGGTACGATTTTGGAATCATTAATAACCAAATAAAAGATTGGTGCAAAATAGAATAGGGAATGTTTCATGATATTGATTGAACTATTTTTATTTTTGATTAATAACATTATCAAGGCACTGTTTAACAAACTAATAAATTAGGCACTGAAAAGCTATTTTAAAGAGAAGCAAATTTATATATTATATTTCTTATTTGTAATCTATGTTAGTTTGATCTTCAAGGGTGAAATTTTTTATCATTATCATCAAAATGCATAGAACAGATTAGGAGTATTGAAACAGTAAACTTAGTTAGAGCTCATATACTGATAAATTGGCAATAAAACAAAAGGTTCGATAGCTTAAGAAGTACTAACTTGTAATTTAGTATGAGTTTAATAATATCTCTATTGGTAGACGATTATTTTTTAAATATCCATGTTACTGATCGTTTACTAAAATATTTGTACTATTAAATATGATAAAACATGGCTGAAATTAGAAGTTTAATCGATAATTTATTTCCAAATTAATATCTAAAGTGCACATTTATTATTATTTTTAAGAGTTTAGTTGAGAATTAAATAAATATTCACAACCTCGGTCTAATTAAAAAGGCACTTACACTATTTCAATGGGAATTGATTTCTTACTAACAGCGGCAGCTGTTGGTAAGCATTATAACGATGCACCTGTTGGGAACAGCGGTGCCTAAGTAGCACTCCATTCTGAAGGTAAGTTCCAATAAATGATTAAGGGGTTAATCTATAGCACAAAAAGAAAAAAGATAGCATTAAAGCATTAAAAAAAATGGTTTGACATTATTATTATCATAGTAGAAGGGATCAAAATATGAATACACAAATTAAAAAGATAATCGTTAATTTAATGATAATTGCTTGCATGCTGTCAGCGACAGCTGCAGTAGTAAGTGCTTCTGGTGTAGCACAAGGTGGAACCGGCGGAAAAGGCGGACAAGGTGGATCGGCCCCAGGCGGAAATGGTGGACAAGGCACAAAAGGCGGAGCCGCTCTAAGCCAAGGCCATCCAACCCAAGGCGACAGTGCAAACCCGGGAGGTAATGGAGTTGCAGGCTACCCCGCCGGGAAAACAAATGGTGGGAACGGCGGAGTAGGCGGAGCCGGCGGAGATGCCAGTGGATTTGGTGCAATTGGCGGAAACGGCGGACAAGGTGGAAGAGGCGGAAACGGCGTAATCTCCATCAGTAATACCATCACCATGCAGAATGGCGGAGCTGGCGGAAACGGAGGAAACGGCGGAACTGGCGGAGGAACAGTTGGAGATAATTCACAAGGTGGGATAGGGGGAACTGGCGGAATAGGCGGAGCCGGTGGAACCTCTATCTACGGAAATGGCGGACAAGGCGGAATTGGCGGAGATGGTGGAAACGGTGGAGAGGCCCTTGGAACAGGCGCATCTGGGGGAAGAGGGGGACAAGGTGGACAAGGCGGAGCTGGCGGAGATGCCACCAGAGGAATTGGCGGAGCTGGTGGGAAAGGTGGAAACGGTGGAGATGGTGGATTAGCCCTCGGAACATCCTCAGTTGGCGGAGATGGCGGAAACGGTGGAAACGGCGGAACAGGCGGAAGTTCAATCACCGGAAACGGCGGAAAAGGTGGAAACGGCGGAACCGGCGGAAACGGTGGCAATTCCGAAGGAGATGCAGGGGATGGCGGAATCGCTGGACTTGGTGGAGTCGGTGGTTTAGGGGGTATCAGTCTTAAAGGTACTGATGGTGCTGCGGGCCAAAATGGTGCTATGGGCGTGGATGGTACTCCATAAAATATTATAAAATAAACAGTCTTAAGATTTCAATAGTTGTTCAGCCGTGGTCAAAAGATTATCAATAGCTATCTTTGTTGGATTCATCGAGTAAATTTAGATTAATTTTTTGACTATTGGTTGTTGATGATATTTTTATTTCCCAGCCGTTTATATATATTGTATCAATATAGATAACATCCAACCGATTTTTGGTAGGCTGAATAGTCCAAAATTGTATTTAATTAAGTAAATATAATACGGGAAAAACGCATGTTAACATAAAAAAGATATTATACGTATTTATTGTGGTCTTTTTTGCAACATCAACCGTAGCTATTACAGTAAGCTCACACAACGATAATGGCACAAACGGTGCAAATGGCTGTGATGGTAGAAACGGAACTTAAACGAAATTTAGAATCTTTTTAATTCATTTTGGTTCTTCTCTGATTTAAAGAAAAAAATAGAAATTGGTCCACATTTATTAAAGCAATCTCTATATTTTGAAGAAATGTGAATTTTATACTTCCAATTTTTTATGATACTATAAGAAAGGGTCTAAAGAATGAAATTTTCAATGGCTTACGGACATAAACTAAGAACATTACCTCTGTTCCATCTTTTTTTACGTTATATTTATAAATTATATCTAAAGTTCCGGTCGATAAAATACAATTGATTCGGCATTTTGTTTTTGTGGTGAGAGGAAATTTGTGCAAAACAATTACCAAGCGTAACATTTTAACAATATGATAAAATAGAAAGTGACAAAGTATTTTAAAGATGAATGATTGTTTCTTATTAGTAATTCTTAGTAGTACCTGTGCAGGTTTGTTTGTACATTCAAGTGATGGAATTTCTTGTCATTAGCATCAAAATGCATAGGTTAAAAACTAGAATTATTAAAAATGTCGAGCTTCGACAGCATCTTCTATTCTGATAAATTGGCAATAAATTAGAAGATGCAATAAGTAAGACATTGGAATACTATGATGTAATAACATCAGGCATCGTAATATACTACATATTAGATGTATGGAGATCAAAAAATGAGTATACAAATTAAAAAGGCAATCGTCCTCTTAATGATTGTTGCTTGCATATTGTCAGTGACAGCTGCAGCAGTAAGTGCTGCCAGCAGCGGTGGAAAAGGCGGAGTTGGCGGAACAAACGGCGGACCTGGCGGAAAAGCTACTGGGAACGGCAATGCAGGGGCCCCCTCTTCTGGAAACAACGGAGGAAACAATGACAATGTAGGAAACACCAACTCACTGTATGGAGTAGGCGGAACCGGCGGATCTGCCAGTGGATATGGTGCAATTGGCGGAGCAGGCGGACCCGGCGGAGCTGGCGGAGCTGGCGTAAGCGTCATAAATGGTGCTGCTGGAACCGGCGGAAGTGGAGGAGCCGGTGGACTCGGTGGATCTGCCAGTGGAGATAATTCACAAGGCGGAACCGGCGGAACTGGCGGAAAAGGTGGAGTTGGCGGAAACTCTCTCAATGGAGCCGGCGGAGCCGGCGGAGTAGGCGGTAATGGCGGATTCGGTGGATCCACTTCTGGAGATTACTCAACCGGCGGAAACGGCGGAATGGGTGGAATGGGTGGAAACGGTGGAAGCTCTGGTAGTACCCAAGCACCCGGGCTACCTGGCTCAGGCCTTAGTAACGGCGGAAACGGCGGAGCCGGCGGAGTAGGCGGACAAGGCGGAAATGCCTATGGAACCACGGGAACAACAGGCGGAAACGGCGGAAACGGCGGAAACGGTGGAAACGGTGGTCAAGTAGCCATTGGAAATGGTGCACCAGGCGGAGCCGGCGGACAAGGCGGAAACGGTGGAACCGGCTTTACAGATGACAACTCCGGAACCGGCGGATACGGCGGAATAGGCGGAGTTGCCGGTATATCTAGTACTGGTAGCGTGGGCTATACTACTCCGGCGAATGGTGGAGCCGGCGGTAATGGTAATCCTGGCCAAGACAACCAATAAATACAAACAGTATTAAAATTTAAATAGCTGCTCAGCTTGAGTAAAAATTATCAATAACAATCTTTGCTAAGATTGTTATTGATAAAGTTTTTATTTTTTAGTCAGTTATATATATTTTATCCAAATAGATATCATTCAACTGATTTTTGGTAGGCTGAATAGTTTCAGTCACTGATCAAATCTGAAATTTGAGCAAATTCTCAATTTTTGAGAAAAGGAATAACTATAACTTAGCTGAAGACTAAGTGATTCTTGTTTCATTCAGTCCTCTTTTGAGAACAAATCCCTAAAACCCATATATCGCATTACATGGGGTGTCAGATTCCAATTAGATTTTGATCCATGATGGCGAATTTTTTTGATTGCAGCGTTAATGTCTCTATCACATTTTGTCTTGCAATCAAAATATTTCGATTCTCTATTTTTAGTATCAGCTCAGAATTGTGGTATCCACACGTATAATAGGTTTCGGAATAGGCTTTGATAGAATAATGGAAATATGTCCTTTAGTATAATCCTGCACCTAAAAAAGTTGTGCTGATATCCAAGCCTGAAACCCATCTAGAAGCCATAAAACTTCGACTGAATTAAGGAAGTACCTGCCAATCCACATAGATCTAATGGAACGCAATTTCACCCCCTAACTCTCCTTCGCAAATACCATCAATGCCGATTATGTGATCATAGTAAGGGAAAAAGAACTTGGAGCAGGGAAGCTTACCCTCAAGGACATGGTCTCCGAGAAACAGGAGCTTCTGACTTTGGGATAAATTATTGAGAAAGTTTCATAAAGCCAATATTCTGCGATTTATACATGTGTATGAATTCAATCTTCCCTTTTCATCTGAGGGAAGAAAATTACTTCCTTAATTGATTCAAGACCTGCAAGGATCATGGTAAGCCGATCGATTCCGAGTCCAATACCACCCGTTGGGGGCAAGCCGTATCCAAGGGCATTTATAAAATCGTAATCGATTTTCTGAGCTTCCAGGTCTCCGAGCTTCCTTTTCCGATCTTGTTCTTCAAACCTCATCTCCTGTTCAAGAGGGTCATTTAATTCTGAATAACCATTTGCCATTTCCCAGCCATTTACGAAGAGTTCAAATCTCTCGACAAAACCTGCTTTTTCCCTGTGATTTTTGGCGAGAGGCGAGTTTTCCACCGGGAAATCGTATATGAAAGTGGGGTTTATTAACTTATCTTCTACCAAGCCTTCAAAGAAAAGGGAAAGGAAATCTCCATGGGTCTTTGCCGTTTCATAACCTTCTATCCTGTTTTCGAGTGCTATTTTTTTAAGTTCTTCGAGTGAGTGGACAAAGATATCAAGCTCGGAATATTCTTTTAAGGCTTCTTCCATGGAAATCCTTTTCCAGGGAGGGCATAGATTGATATTTTTGTCCCCCATTTGATTTCATGGCTGCCATTCTGGTTTAAAACAAATTCAGAAATCAGGCTTTCGGTTATATCCATCATATCATTGTAGTCACTATAAGCCTCATAGATCTCTATCATCGTGAATTCAGGATTGTGGGTTGTGTCGATATCTTCGTTTCTGAAGTTTTTGCATATTTCAAAAACTTTCTCGTATCCCCCAACAATAAGCCTCTTGAGATAGAGTTCAGGAGCGATCCTTAGGAACAGGTTCTGCCCGAGAAAGTTGTGGAAAGTCATGAAAGGCCTTGCATTTGCTCCTCCATAAACGGTCTGGAGCACAGGGGTTTCAAATTCCAGAAACCCTTTTTCTGTAAGGAATCTTCTGATCTCAGATATGAGTTTGCTCCTCATGACGAAAATGTCTCTTTTTTCAACATTAAATATCAGGTCAAGGTACCTCTTCCTGTACCTTCTCTCAACATCCTTTAAGCCATGAAATTTTTCAGGAATTGCGCAAAGAGATTTTGAAAGTAGGAGAACTTAGACACATTGATAGAGTTTTCCCCTCTCTTCATCCTGAAAAGGTTGCCCTGAATCCCTATGATATCTCCTGAATCTACAAGGTTTTTAAAAATCTCGAAATCCTCATCTAGAAGATCTCCTTTTCTGAAAAGAATCTGAATCCTGCCAGCCTGATCTCCAAGATCAGCAAATATCATTTTCCAATGCTTGCGAATATTGTAAAGTTTTCCTGCGGTTCTGACAGTTAAACCCTCATTCTTTTCATAATCTTCGAATTTTTTCAGGATATCACAGATATCCTCGCTCTTTTCAAACTTATAAGGATAAGGATTGAGTCCCTTGGTTCTTATACTATTCAATTTTGCAATTTTAGAGTTGTCAAAAATCCTTTTATCTGATATCCCAGTATTATCAGACTGGGAAACATTATCCAACAGTTCTGTATTGTTAATATCCATGCTCATCGAATCAGTACATCCTCTTCAGTTGAATACGAGTCAACTACCCCACACCAAAGCTATGAGGCTTGAAGTCCCCTCGGAGTTAGCAATTTAATTCAGTAGACTCAAAGGCTAATATGAGTTTAGTTGGTCTGTTGATAAGACCTCTATCGGTTATCAGTCCAAAACCAATCACTTACTAATTTTCGGAGTATATTAATTGCTCCATTAATATCAAATTAATTAACTAACCTACATAACTTTTGTACAATCCTCTTTTAATTCTTCGTGATCTACCATATTCAGGTTCTTTAATCGGATTTAGTGAAAGAGAATCCACTTGACTTGTATATGCTTCATCTACAAGTTGGTATTTAATAACATAGAAAATACATTTGCTTTCTAATTTACCCTTGAATGTACCAAATGGAATATGTACTAAATTTTGATTATTGTATTTGCTATATTTAATTACATGTTTAATTCCGGTTAATTATCCGATTAGAACATTGCCTCATTATTTTCGAGGCAGTGTCTAAACAGATAGTCGACTTTCCGGTTCATGAGCTCAGTAATTCCATTAGACCGTCAGGTTAACATTCTTATTTGCAGGCGAGTTACTTATTTAATTTCATGTAAGTTTTTGAGACTCTGTAATCTAGCATTTTCTTTGTTATAACATTGGTTAAGAAATATTATATACTTGCCATCAACGATTGGAGCAGTCCCATCTGTATCGACAAACTAGCAAAATTAGAAACTCCGAGGTCTACACTAAGGAATTTAGAGTAATCAAGGTTTAAGATTTCCTTTTTTCTTGATAGATATATTAATTTTGAAATATTTTCCACCATACATCTGAAGAATATGTATATCATGAATGTAAGATTATTTGATTTTAAAAATATTTGGAATCTTAAAAGTTAAAAGTTTCTTTGCATTTGGAACTCTTTTCATTAACTCCTTTGAGATACCTAATCTAAAGTTTCCATTTTTAATAGAGAAAGCATTTTTCGGAAAAGATATCATGAAATACTCTTCTTTGTCAATGCAATGTAGTATATTAGGTTTATCCAATTGCCTGTTTTTATATAGTTTCAAAAATTCAAACCAATTTTTCATGCTTCTCTCAACGTATCTGAGGATTGTTGACCCGTTGCAGCCCGCATTAACGTATAGTTCTCATTATATTTGCAGAGATAATAGTTTGACGGATATTTCAAAAAGATTTTTCTGGAAAAGGTATTGTTTTTAGTATATAATCCTATATTGTATACATTTTTCGAGGATTTGCTAAGTGTTCTTATGGATTTGAATTGTTTCTGATCCAATCGAAGATTATGGTTAAACTTAGCATTGTGTTACACAACTCTTTGTAATATATAACATTGCTAAAAGGTGAGGCAGCGATTCATTCCGGAACTAAAGCAATTAGTTTTCCTCTCCTCGCTGCGCTCCAAACTTCGTAATAAGCTTCTGGCTCAAACAAATTTATCCAGGGAAATTAACATAGGCTTCACTTACTTTAGAAATTCCAGTATATATAAATTTTATAGTTTAATTAAATTTATTTTCTAATTGAATTATAAAACTTATTTTCTAAATTGAATTTCATTAGCTACTTTAAACTATCAAGAGCTATTATATTTAGAGTTATATCCAAACTCAAAATTGCTCATCAGACTCTTATATTCTGAATGGTCAATTGGATTTTTGATCATCAGAAATAGTTCTGAGAAGTTATTGATTTGAGAATAAATTGAGTTTAGAAGGAGCTTTTGAACTAACATCTTGAAATTGAAATATAAAATAGTACACTGGATAGCTCATCAGTACAAGGGATTTTCCGAGCTTTTATGGATGATACATAATCAAATTGCTGAAGGACAAGTATGTTTCAAGAAAGGCACTAACATATTTCAGAAATGACCACCAAATTTCGGTATACTCTACCGATAAATAACTAGCAAAACAAGTTGAAAAATGAAAGACATATCCAGTTAAGCTATTTAATCAATGATGTAAAACTAGTGCAACTATTAATGTAAAATCAATAGAATAAAGATTTCAACATTATAAATCATAATATTTGTAGCAGGTTTAAAATGTGCTTATTTTATAAATCAAGTTCTTAAGTCCTAAATTGATCGGGTGAAAAATACTAGGGGTTTGGAGTTCAGGTAATGGTGCAAGCTACTATGTTATAGTCTAATTCAGCAACGATATCAAATTTAAATATATAAAATTAATAAAAAAACCAAAAATCATAGCTGTAGCTACTGAAAAATTAAATAGGTGAAAAATAAATGGGATTTAAAAAGATAATAACTATTTTATTAGTAGCCTTGTTTGTAGCTTCCTTGGCAGCTACAGCAGTAAGCGCCAAAAATGGCGGAAATGGCGGACCAGGGGGACCAGTCTTCGCACCTGGCGGAATAGGGGGTCTTGGCGGACCAGGCGGAGCTGGTGGTAACGGCATTTCAGGTAGTGGCAACTCTGGAAACGGCGGAAACGGTGGAAACGGCGGAACTGGCGGAGCGGCCTATGGACTCGGCGGAAGAGGCGGAATCGGGGGACAAGGCGGAAGAGGCGGAGACGGTGGAAACAGCGCCGAAACAGGCAAC
>Ga0326728_10019577_pt1 | contig 13107 bp, 10 predicted proteins | sample MB3enrmetagenome_FD_207602 | JGI IMG/M metagenome (GOLD analysis project Ga0326728, IMG submission 207602) | Lab enriched peat soil microbial communities from McLean, Ithaca, NY, United States - MB31MN | ecosystem: Environmental > Terrestrial > Soil > Wetlands > Peat | place: USA: New York...
CAGGGTGTAAGCGACGGGAAAGCCCAGCAGCGCGCAGAGCCCGGTGGTGATCAAAGCCATCCAGAAGGATCGCCAGTAGACCTCCAGATAGAGGGGGTGGAAAGCGCGCGTGTAATTGGCGAGGCCCAGGGTCCAATCGATCGTTCCATAGGGGGAGCGCCGCGCAAAGCTCACCGCCAGCAGGTAAGCCAGGGGAAGCAGAAAAAATCCCACCAGCCAGAATAAGCTCCCGGTCAGCAGCGTGGCCGTGCGGCAGCCGGGGCGGCGGCGAAAGAATTGGAGGAGGTATTCCATGTCGATGAATGGCGCCAGAGGCAAGCGCGGGTTGTTCCCAGCGCCTGCGTGCAGTGTAACGCAATTGGACGATGGATAGGTGTATTCTATCAGCATGCGACCCACAGGGAGGGGCCCAAGCGCAAGGCCCGGCGGCAAGGTTATGCAGGGGCTGGCCGTATTCACCATCTTGCTGGTGAGTTCTCGCCCCGTGGTGGTGCAGGCTTCCGCTCTCCGGCCCGCCACCAAACCGGCCGCTGCCGCCCAGTCCGCCCCACCGACCGCGCAGGAGTTTTTCCAGCAAGGCAACGAGGCCGCGCGCCTCGAAAAGTGGGAGCAGGCGATTGCCGCTTACCAGCAGGCCCTGGCTCTCTCACCGGGGTTTGTTGAAGCGCATTACAATCTTGGCAACGCTTATGCCGCCGAGCAAAAAAGCGAGGAGGCGATGAAAGAGTACCGGGAAGTGTTGCGCCTGCGTCCGGACTTTCCCGGAGTCCACATGAACATCGGGGCCCTGGACGAAGCGGCCGGAAAGATACCCGAAGCGATCAATGAATACAGCGCCGAAGTCAACGCCCACCCCAACAATGCTGACGCGCACGCGGGTCTGGCCAATGCCTTGTCCTTGAACCGGGACTTCAGCGAGGCCATGGAAGAGTATCGGGTGGCGATGGCCCTTGAGCCGCGCAATGAGGGAATCCACATCGCCCTGGGCGGGGCGCTTCTGCAATCCGGCGATGCCGAGGGCGCGGGCGAAGAGTATCGCCAGGCCATCCTGCTGGATCCCAACAATGCCGACGCCCATGCCGGCCTGGCCGCGGCGCTGACCCAGGCCGGAGATTTTTCGGGCGGCATTAATGAATACCGCACCGCCGCGCGCCTGCGTCCGGGCGACCCGGAAATCCACATGAGCCTAGCCGCGGCTCTTCACTCGACCGACGATCTGGCGCACGCCATCGAGGAGTATCGGGTGGCGGTGCAACTGCGTCCCAACCAGGTGGACTACCGCTTTGCCCTGGCGCTGGCCTTGCACGAAGCCGGTGACTATGGAGGGTCCATTGAGGAGTTCCGCCGCGTCATTCGTTTGCGCCCTGACTACGTCGCCGCCCACGCGGAGCTTGCCGCCGCTTACCTCTCCGTCAGCGACCATCCCGCCGCCGTCACTGAGTACCATGAGGCGGTGCGCCTGAAGCCCGGCGACCCGGCTCTCCACGAGGCGCTGGGACTGGTCCTGCGCAAGACCGGCGACCTGGCGGAGTCGATTCGCGAGCTGCGCAAGGCCGTGGAGCTCTCTCCCGATGAAGCGGGATATCACCGCAACCTGGCCGAAGCCCTGCAATCCTCCGGCGACGTTGCGGGCTTTGTGCAGGAATACCGTGAGGAAGTGCGCCTGCGCCCCGACGATGCGGACGCCCATGCCCACCTCGCCAACGCCTACCAGGCCGCGGGTGATCTACCCAGGTCGCTCGAGGAATACCAGGTGGCGGTGCAGCTCGAACCGCAGAGGCCGGAATTTCACTTTCGCGCCGCGCTCGTCCTGGAGGCGATGGGGAAGCAGCCGGAGGCCGAGACCCAGCTTGAACAGGCCCTGGAACTGCGGCACGATTACGCCGAAGCACTGGTGGCTCTGGGTGATCTGCTGGCCCAGGAGAAAAACTATGCGATGGCCGTTCCCACTTACCGCGACGCACTGCGCCTGCGCCCGGATGATCCCACCCTGCATCTCAGCCTGGCGGCGGCGCTGCGCTCAAATGGCGACCCAAAAGGCGCGGCGGCTGAGGAACAGGAAGCCGTGCGCCTGAATCCCACCAACGCCGCGTATCAACGCGACCTCGGCAACACCTTTTATGGCGAAGGGGATTTTAAGAGAGCTGCCGCCGCCTACCGCACCAGCTTGTCGCTGCACGAAGACCCGGAAACCGAGGAAAAGGTGGGGCTCGCCCTCACCGCGCTGGCGGATTGGGCCAATGCGGCGGCGGCTTATCGCGCCGCGGCCCGGGCCCGGCCGGAGTGGGGGGAGGCCCACATGAATCTTTCCAATGCGCTGGCCCACCAGAACGACTTTGCCGGCGCCGCCCAGGAGGCGCAAGCGGTGCTGCGCATTACTCCCAATCTTCCCGAGGCGCATTTCGCCCTGGGCAATGATTGGGTTCATCTGGGCAAAATGGATGATGCCGTGAAGGAATATCAGGAGGCCTTGCTCAACAGGCCCGATTACGCCGACGCCCGCCTCGCCCTGGCGGATGCCTTGAGCCAGCAGGGCAAACTGGACGAAGCCATTTCCAACTATCGCGACTACCTCCACGCGCGGTCGCAGGACGCGGGCGCCCACCTGAACCTGGCCGAGGCCTTGCAGGACAAACATGACGCGGAAGGCGCCGTGCACGAGTACGAGGAAACCATTCGCCTGGACCCGAACAATCCCATCGCTCATTATAACCTCGCCCTGGCGCTGGAAAGCCTGGGCCAATTCGACCGGGCTCGCGCCGAGTTTGATGCCTACCTCAAACTCTCCCCCAACGCTCCGGATGCGGAGCAGGTTCGCAGGCACCTGAAGAAAATGCCGGCTGGAAAGACCAGGAGTTGAGAAGGCCCTTCCACCCGCAAGCCCTCATTCGCGCTGATTTCTGCAATCAAGTGCTGGAAATCTTTTTGAGTCGATTAATAAAATTAATTGGACTCGGTAATCGGCGCCCGTTACCCTTGATGCGCTTGCAGGGGTGGCCCGTCCGCCCCTGCCCAGTCTTACAAGGGCGCGTTTTCCCATAATTTAAGCAGAAAAGGATCCCGGATATGCCGAGCGCATCCAAGAGCGAGGTAGCGAATAGTAATGCCCCGAATGGCCCAACACTTGCCCACCTGCGGCACATTCAGGAGGTCATCGACGGCATCTATGAAAAATACAAGCACGTTGAAGACGGCGATGTGGCGACTTACATCCCCGAGTTGGCCAAAGCTGACCCGAAGCATTTCGGCATTTGCCTGGCGACGGTGGATGGCCAAGTGTTCCGGGCGGGCGACTGGGACAAGGAATTCACGATCCAGTCCATGTGCAAGCCTTTTGCCTTTCAGATGGCGCTGGAGCAGCGTGGTGGCCGGCGGAATTTTCTGCGTCGTCAACCGGCAACTCGGCATCGGTGTGTGTTCGCCTAGGCTTGACGAGCACGGCAACAGCGTTCGCGGGATCCTGGCCTGCAAGGAACTGGCCAGCCACTTCGGCCTGCACGCCTTCGAATTCACGAACGTGGGCTCGAGCTTCATGGAATCCCTGCTGTAGTTTCCCTGCCAGTTAAATGGCCGCAATTAGACTTCACCACCTCAGGCGTCCCGCTGGCTCGTTTTGCAGGCCCGCGGTCGCCCCCCTAATCAAAGGGAAAGCGGCAGGAGTGCAGATGCAGATCGGTGAGATCCACCTTTCCGGGGCCGCCATCCCATCATTGGAAAAAATGTGGGCACTAATATAAAAAATTTGCCCCAAGCGGCCTGCGCGCATGAAACTATAGAGGGCGTCAGAAATGCACTTGTAGCGCCGACCTTGAGGTCGGCACACGCTGAGCGCAAGGTCAGCGCGGTTTGGCCTCACGATTCTTGCAAGCAGGGCTAACACATTCATCTTGATGGAAAATAACCTTCCGCGCCTTTCGGGCGTTGCCAAGTGGCTTCTCATCTTCGGCCTCATCCTGGTCGCCAATAGCGCCTATGTGGCGGCATTCGGCGATCCCACATTCTTCTACGTGGCCAACTCCTTGCTCCATCCGGTGTTGGGGATCATCGCCGCCATTCTTTTGGTGATCTTCGCGGCGCGGCATCGTGAATTCCTGGCGGGAGTGGCGGGGGCCGTCACCCGGCTGCTGCTGGCCATGGCCACAGGCTTCGGTGTCTACCTCCTTTTTGTGGGAATGACCAGGCCGCACAGCCTTGCACTGTACGCCCACGTGGGAGCATCCATTGCCGGGGTTTTTCTGCTGCTGGTGATTCTACATGCGCGCGCCCGGCAGGCAGGCGCGGGAGCCATGATCGCCCGGGCATGGCGCTGGAGCGCCGGCGTGGCGGTTTGTGCTGCAGTTTTCTGCTCCGCGGTGATGATTTACGAGCGCGCCGTACCTAATCCACGGTACTTCATCCACAATCCTCCCACGGCTCCGCTAAGCATGGAACAGGAAGGCGGGGGAGCAGGCAGTCTTGCCTTCCCCAGTTCCGCACAAACGCTGGATGGCAAGCCCATCGATCCACGATTCTTTATGCACTCGGAAGCCTGTAAGCCCTGCCATCAGGATATTTACAACCAATGGCAGAGCTCGATGCACCACATGGCCTCGTTCAATAACCAGTGGTATCGAAAAGCGATTGAGTACATGCAGGACACCAATGGCATCAAGCCGTCGCTCTGGTGCGGCGGCTGCCACGATCATGCGCTGGTGTTTTCCGGCATGATGCAAAATCACCCTATTCGGGAAATCGAACATACACCGCAGGGGCAAGTGGGGCTCGGCTGCATGTCCTGCCACTCCATCGTGCAGGTGAAGAGCACCATGGGGCAGGGCAATTTCGTCATTGAGTATCCGTTTCTCGACCGGATCGCTTCCAGCAATAATCCTTACTTGCGAGCGCTGGCCGACTTCGCCATCAAACTGAATCCCAAGCCGCACCGCAGCGTGTTTCTAAAGCCATTTCACAAGGACCGGGCGCAGGTGCCGCAGTTCTGTTCGTCATGCCACAAGGTTCACCTGGACGTGCCCGTCAACAATTACCGCTGGTTACGCGGCTTCAACGATTATGACAACTGGCAGGCAAGCGGCGTCTCGGGCCAGGGCGCGCGCTCGTTTTATTATCCGCCCAAACCGCAACAATGCGCGGATTGCCACATGCCGCAGGTGCCCTCGCAGGATTTTGGCAACATCCACGGCTTCGTCCATTCCCATCGATTTGCTGCCGCCAACACCGCGGTGCCCACCTCCTATGGCGACCATGAGCAGCTTGCCGCGGTGGAAAATTTCCTAAAGAACACGGTGACGGTGGATATTTTTGCCCTGGCGCAGGAGCCTGCGGAAAATGGAGAAGCCGGTGGACCTTCGGCGGGACGGCCGGAAGCGCCGCAGCTTTCCAGCACCTTTGCGGTGGGTGAGGAATCCTCCGCGGGGCTGGCGGGCGCGGGAGTGAGCGGCCTGCCGGTTGCCCAGCTTATCGCTCCCCTGGGGCGAGTGCAGGCCAGCGTGCGCCGCGGCGATACCGTGCGCGTGGAGGTGGTGGTGCGCACGCGTAAGGTGGGCCACTTCTTTCCGGGCGGAACAGTGGACGCTTTCGATTGCTGGGTGGAACTCGAAGCCCGCGATAATCACGGCCGCATCATCTTCTGGAGCGGCGAGGCCACGGACAACGGCCATGGCCCAGTGGATCCGGGGGCGCACTTCTATCGTTCGCTGCAACTCGACGCGCACGGCAATGCCATCAACAAACGCAATGCGTGGTCCACGCGCGCCACCCTCTATGCCCATCTGATTCCCCCCGGGGCCGCCGACACCGTTCATTACCGCCTGAAAATTCCCGAGAACTGCGGGGAGTCCATTACCCTCACCGCCAAGCTTAACTATCGCAAGTTCTCCTGGTGGAATACTCAGTGGGCGTTCGTGGGCGTGCGCGATCCCGCTGACCCCCATCCCGATGTCGCCAAGGATCACGATGACGGCCGATGGGTATTTCAAGGGAATCTCGCCGGTGTGTCCGCCAATCCTCCGATGATTCCCGATGTCCCCACGGTGGTGATGAGCCAAAACACCGTCAACATCTCCGTGCTAGCCAAAACCGCGCCGCCCTTTGCTCAAAATGTGGTGTTCAATGCGCAGGATCGTGAGCGTTGGAACGACTATGGCATTGGTTTGTTGCTGCAGACGGATGGGTAAACGTGGCGCGCGCCCTCATTCAGGAGGGCAACATCGATGCCGCCAAACCCGCTCTCGAAAAAGCCCTCGCCTTGAATCCTAACCTGGCCAGCGCCCATTATTTTCGTGGGCTGGCGTTTAAAGCGGACGGCGATTATACGCAGGCGTTTGATGAGTTCTCAAAAGCCGCTGCCCAGTATCCGCGCGACCGGGTGGTGCGCAACCAACTGGGCCGCATGCTCTTTTTGCAGCGCAAATACGCCGAAGCGGTTGCCGAGCTCGAGAAGACAATTGCCGTCGACCCGGAAGACCTGGAGGCGCATTACAATCTGATGCTTTGCTATCGCGGACTGAATAACGACGCCCTGGCGACGCGCGAGGAGAAGCTCTACCTGCGCTTCAAGGCGGACGAATCTTCGCGCGCCATCACCGGCCCCTTCCGACTTAGCCATCCCGACGACAATAATGAAGCGCAGCTGGTGCATGAGCATGTCTCCGCGGCGGTGGGGGAGACGGCGGATAGTAGGCAGAAGGCAGCAGGCGGTAGGCAGAAAGCGAAGAACAACCGGCAGTACGCACAGAGCGGGAGCCAGAAGTCGGGAGTCAGGAGCCAGAAGGCTGAATTGAAAACGCCGATTGCCGCGGCAATGCCTTTCGCGCAGGAGGGCTTGAATAAGGGCGCGGTCCCACAAACTTCAACGTTTTGACTTGCCGCATCCAAAAGCCCGACCGCGGCTTGGAATGGTCTGACGCAAACAACTGCGGCACGGACAGCCCCACGGGGCAGTGCCAGAAATTACAATCCGAATATACAATTCACCTATGCCAACATTGCGACGACCGCTGAACTCTCCAACTCACTGCCGAATGGTGCCCGGCTGCATCCTGCTGGCCGCCTGCTGCCTTCTGCTTTCTGCCTTCTGCCTTCTTTCTGCTGCGGTGCCTGACTCCGGGATTCACTTCATCGACATCACTCACCAGGCGGGAATTAACTTTGTTCATTATACCGGCGCCTTCGGCAAACGCTACCTGCCGGAAACCATGGGGGCCGGCTGCGCCTTCATCGACTACGACAATGACGGTAACCCCGACATCCTGCTGATCGACGGCGCCGACTTTCCCGGCCACCCATCACGCCGCACGACTTTGAAACTTTACCGGAACAACGGCAATGGCACCTTCACGGACGTCACCGCCAGGGCGGGACTTGACGTGCAAATGTATGGCATGGGCGTTGCCGTAGGGGATTACGACAACGACGGCTGGGACGATCTTTACGTGACGGGCCTCGGGGAAGCGCGCCTTTTTCACAATGAGCATGGCCGCTTCCGGGACGTAACGGCAGCGGCGGGCGTGAACAACGCGGGATTTGGAGCCAGTGCCGCGTGGGTGGATTACGATCGGGACGGCAAGCTCGATCTTTTCGTAACCAATTACGTGAAATGGTCGGAGAAGGATGACCAGTACTGCGCGCTGGACGGACGCCACAAATCCTACTGCACTCCGGAAGCCTACCCTGGCGACACCTGCCGCCTCTTCCACAACCTGGGCAACGGGCGCTTTGAGGACGTCACCCGGAAGGCGGGCATCTACGACCCCACCAGCAAATCGCTGGGGGTGGCGGTGATCGATTACGACCGTGACGGCTGGCCGGACCTCGCCGTCTCCAACGACACCGAGCGCAACAAGCTCTATCACAACAACCGCAACGGGACTTTTACCGAACAGGCCGTGCAGGCGGGCATTGCCTTCAGCGAGGATGGCATAGCGCGCGGGGCGATGGGAATCGACACCGTGGATTTCGACCGTTCCGGTTTTCCCAGTCTGGCGATTGGCAACTTCTCCAACCAGATGCTGGGGCTCTACCACAACGAGGGGAACCGCTTCTTCATTGACATTGCGCCGTCGTCCAGCGTGGGGCGCGCCACGCTTCTTTCCCTCTCGTTCGGCATTTTCTTTTTTGACTACGACCTGGATGGCCGCGAGGATATCTTTGTCGCCAACGGCCACATCGAGCCGGACATCAACCGTATTCAACCGCAGGTGGCGTACGCGCAGCTTCCCCTGGTGTTCCACAACGAAGGCGATGAGCGATTTCAACAAACCGGCAAGGCGCTGGGCTTCACGCGTCCGTTCGTGGCGCGCGGCGCGGCCCACGCGGATATCGATAATGACGGCGCGCCGGACATTCTGCTGACCGCGAACGGCGGCCCCGCCTACCTCTTCCACAACGTTGGGGGCAGCCGCAATAATGCCATCCGCATCAAGACCGTTGGAACCCACTCAAATCGCGACGGCATCGGCGCCGAAGTGCATGTCCACTCCGCTGCGGGCGAAAACTGGCAAACCGTCCACTCCGGATCCAGCTACTGCTCGCAGAGCGAACTGACTCTGACGTTTGGCCTGGGGGAGGGAACGGAAGCATCATCCGTCGAAATTGTCTGGCCCAGCGGCCAGCACGATAGCCTCAAGAATCTCAAGGCCAATTACACCTATACCGTCGAAGAAGGCGGCACGGTAATGGGTTCGCGGGCGTTCAGACGGTGAGCCCTCAATTACGAATTAGGAATTAAGAATTACGAGTTATAACCACAACGATTCACTATTCGTAATTCGCAATTTCCTTTACGTCCCCACGTCCAATGCCAAACACAAATTGACGACGGCACCCTCGATGGCCAGCAGCTTTGCTTTGGTCACTCGGCCGCCATAAGCAGAGAAGCCTCCGGGTTTGCCGCCGGCGGCAAGGACTCGATGGCAAGGGATGATGAGGGGGATGGGATTTCTGCCCAATGCCCCTCCCACGGCTCGTGCCAGGGAGGGCCGGCCCAAGGTCCTGGCAAGGTCAGCGTAGGTGACCGTTTGACCCGCCGGAATCTTGCGGACGGCTTCCCAAACCTTCTGCACAAACGGGGCCGACCCTCCCAAGTCAATAGGGACGTCGCTAAAATCCTGAATGACCCCCTTCAAGTGCTTGCGTACTCTTTTAATGATTTTGAGCACTGGCAAGGGAATTTCGTTTGACTTGATTCCCCCCGAACTCCCGGCAATTCTTGATTCCGTCAAATCTGGCGTGGCTTCTGGAAGTTGAAGTGACGTCACGGCGTATGGGGTATCTGCGTTGGGGTTTTCACTCCAGGCAATTCCGCACGAACCCAGGGGCGTATCAAAAAGGCAATAGGCGACTGGCTTCATGGGGGTACCTCAGATTTCATTAAAGCCGGCGCGCGACGTTGCCTGCCGGCAGCTATCTTCCACCAGGATGGCATGGGTCTCGCGTGGTCCGTGGACGCCGCGGACCAGGATTTGCTCGATATCGGCAGTCCGGCTGGTGCCGGTGATGAACACCACGGAGCGCCCGGCGGTGGGGCGGTCCGGGGAATTCGAGATGGGGAGTCTCTCGAGGACTTCATCCAGCGAGCCGACAAGCTGACTCCGCCGGTAGAGGGCGATATGGATGGGTGGCGCGAGCGATGCCACCTGAACTCCCTCCGTGGCGCTGCTCAATACCAGGGTGCCGCTTTCTGCCAGTACGAAATCGACCCCCGTGATGCCAACTCCGGCTGCGAAACTGGCCTTGGTAAAGTCGGGGAGGGAATTCGTTCCGGCCGGCCCTGCGCCCTCGGCCCAGGATGTCACAAAATTATCGAGGGCGGTGAGCCGGTCAGCGATCTCCAGTTCCTTCAGGATGGGGTTTCGGGAGAGGACGACGGCATGGGATTCTGCCAGGAGCAGTATCTTCTCAAAGACCGCGTCCAGTTCCTCAAAACTGGACACACGATAGGCAATGCCTGAGACCTTTTCCCATTCAGCCTCAAATTTGGACTGATAATCTTGCGCCGCCAAAGGAGGCATGATTCCCGCAAGGTCAGGTGGCGGCAATGGGGCCACGTCGGAGCCCGTATTGGGTCGTCCCAGCGCTTTCCGAACTCGTTCCAGCATCTCTTCACGGGTTGCCACAGGCAGGATCTCCGGCACCGAACGTTGATTCGAACTTGCAGGCGCGATTATAGCACGTCCGTCGGGTGTCTGTAACATATTGAAAATCAAGAGAGTATAAAATCTCCAAAAAACTTCAAAAAATAGTGCAACCTTGGTATCATCTGAAACATCCGAATCCACGGGCAGACCTTAAAACGAAGGGTTTTCCTAGAACGATTTGGGAAGGACGAACGAGTATGCGTACAGTTGTGAAGTCTCCAAAAAAGACATATCGAAGTCTCCTGCTGAAGAAGCGCGATGAACTCCTGGCTTCTACGCGGAGTGAGCCCGAGGCCCTGTCGGCCAGCGTGCAGTCTCCTGATGCGGTTGAGTTCGCCGTTAGAACCGTTGAACAGGATGTAACGGTGTTGACTGCCAACCTGCGCAGCCGAACGTTGAAAGAGATTGAAAGAGCGCTTGCGCGTTGTGCCGGTGGAACTTACGGCGTGTGCGAAGCGTGTGGCGAAGATATCTCCCCGAATCGCCTCAAGGCTATCCCCTGGGCACGGTATTGCGTCACCTGCCAGGAACTGCGCTCGCGGAACTAAGGGCTTCGTCTTCAAACTTCAGCCGTGATCACTTTGCCGAGCGGGCTTCCGCTCGGCAAAGATGACTTGTCGGCCTCCACTTCGGTTTCCCGCAAAATGCCGAGGTGATGCGGGGCTCTGTCTGCTCGGTTTCAGGGGAAATCGCGAAGGATTTCCCCTGAAAGTTACTGAAGGGCAGGGAGTTACTCCTCGCGCGTCACGTTTTCCGCAATTTCAAACTTGCCGGGTTCCAACCCCGCCCGCAAAGCAGCATCGTATGCCAGTAGTTGGATGTATACGATATCAAGCAGCGTCCCCAAACCCAGCCTTAGAGGTTCAACTCGAACCACGCGAATGTTCATGACGTCGTCGAAAGGGAAATCGGTGAAGAGCAGCACCCGGCCGCTCGATTTCCGGATGTCGCGGGCAAGTTTGAGGAGGAGCTTTCCCGTCTTTCCCTGGCGGGCGAACAGAATGTAGCGATGGCTCGGGTTGATGATTTCCATGGGTCCGTGGCGGAATTGAGCCGCGCTGATGGGTTCGGCCGCCACCCGCGCCACTTCCTTCAGCATCAACGCCCCCTGATAAGCGGTTGCGAGGTCTGCTCCGCGTGACATCAGGGCCACGTAGGGGGGCTGGTTGAAGAACTCCACCAAAGGCGGCATCAGGTCCTCGCGGCGGTCCAGGATCCCTTCCTGCTTTTCCACCGCCCGCATGACTTCCTGGGTAAGGGGGCCGGGCGCATGGCCCGCGATCGCCAAGGCCAGGTACATCAGCACAGCCACCGAGCAAGTGTAAGTCTTGGTGCTGACGGCCTCCTGCCCGCCAGCCATTAAGGGGAGCAGCAGGCTCCCGCGCTTTGCGAGAGGACTCGATTCCACATTCGTCACCGCCAGCACGCGGGCTTTGGCCGGTAAACTGTCCAGCAAACGGACCACTTCGGCGGTCTCGCCCGATTGCGAAACCACCACCAGCAGGGTGTCGGGCCCCAGGACCTTGAGGTGGTGATGCGCCAGTTCAGCGGTCTCCCACACCAGTGCGCGCACTCCATGCTCGGTCAAATAGGCCTGCGCCGGGTACGCCGCGAACAGTGACGAGCCCATGCCGGTAAAAACCACCGTCGGCGGCCAGTGGGTTGTCAAGCTCCGCAAGCCCTTGGAGGGGATGGCTCCCGGGCTGGCGTAGAATTTCCGCAGCCCGGAAAGCACCGCGGGTTGTTGGAAGATTTCGTCTAGAAGATCAGTCATGCTTTGGACCATCCATCGTTGCAGGTGAAACGTCCTTCGAGCACGATTCGCGCGCCGGCGCTTATCCATTCGCCCTGCCCTGATTCTACCACCGCCCGCGTGATTTCGAGAGGCGGGCTCCCATCGATGACCGTAGCGGCGAGTTTACCTCGCCACATGCCGGACGGCACATGGCCTCGCCACGGCGGCGTCCCGATTGCATCGGGATAAATTTCGCCGCCGCAATGCCCTGGTGGACCCCCGGTGGTCGGCCCCCTCCATCCTAGGCGCCTGGAACTTTAAGTGCATAACTACCTTTATTATCATCAATATCGTGGAAAGATGTCTGTAACTCATGTAACTTCCGCCAATTTCCGCCAAAAAGCCACCGGTCTCTGCAAATGACCATCTTTTCCGTCCACTATTCGTGCGGAAATGCCGCTTTTATTGGTGTACATTTTGTCCATCGCTCTTTGTTTTCATACACATAGTCGGGTCGATCTTCATTTTTAACATCTTTATGGGGTGGTAGTCCCCCGGAGTGACTTTTTGTTGATTTAAGGGGTGACAAATTGGCCATGACGGGCGGGGGCTGCAAACTTTCCTCTTCGGCACGATGGTAGCCTTTCATTCGAAGCTACATACTTCCGCTTTCAGCATACCCACATTTCTAGCCTTTGTCAACCCAAAACTGAGTACCGTTACAGTTTGGCGATGTAGCGGCGAGTTTGCCTCGCCATAGGGCGGCGTAAAGCCGCCGCTACGTCAAACTGTACCACTACCCAAAACTGAGGCCGGGTAGTGGTAAGGTTGACGTTAGGGCGTGGGCGTTTCCGGTTCGCTGCCCTGCCTCGTGCTTGCAGCCGCCATGGGTGATTTTAAGCGAGATAGGCAATGCAACCTCGGTGCGACAAACCGCAAGATAACTTTCGAGTGCGCAACCATGCGCCCCCATGGACCAGCCGCAAAAGGTATCTCCATGGATACGCGACTACACAACCCAGCGATCGACCGCGGGTACAGTAATTTCCCTGAAGGCGACTTATCATTCCGAATCAACTCAGGCCAGTCAGTTCCCACCTTTGTCGCTGGGCTGTGCGAGTGTGAACTCTGACGCCATGCCGCAAGCGGAACCGCCGGGATCAAAATCAACGGGATCAAACACCCCACGCTCTTCTTATGTCTCCTCCAAGTGCCAAACGGTTTAACCGCAAAGCCGAC
>Ga0326728_10019579_pt1 | contig 13104 bp, 15 predicted proteins | sample MB3enrmetagenome_FD_207602 | JGI IMG/M metagenome (GOLD analysis project Ga0326728, IMG submission 207602) | Lab enriched peat soil microbial communities from McLean, Ithaca, NY, United States - MB31MN | ecosystem: Environmental > Terrestrial > Soil > Wetlands > Peat | place: USA: New York...
GGGCAGGTCAGCCAGCACCTGCACCGGCTTGCCGGCGCGGGAGAAGGCGGCCCTGACCAGGGCCATGGCCTGGCTCATGCTCTCGGGCGTGCCGTGGCTGAAGTTGAGCCGCGCCACGTCCATGCCAACCTTGAGCATGGCATCCAGGGTGGCGGGCCTCAGGCTGGCCGGGCCCAGCGTGCAGACGATCACGGTCTTGCGGCCGCGCTTATGGGCGTGCATTGAACCTCCCTGTTGGCCCGGGGCCCAAGGGCGCCGAAGCCTCCAAACCGCCGGCCCCCCGGCTCCGTTCATCCTTGTGAGGGACAAAGACAACCGAAGCTCCCAATGGAGGGGACATGGCATCCATCATCAACAGCAGCATCCCAGAGTTCAAGGTGCAAGCCTACCACAATGACGCCTTCAAGACAGTCACCAATGCCGACCTCAAGGGCAAATGGTCCATCTTCTTCTTCTACCCCGCCGACTTCACCTTTGTCTGCCCCACCGAGCTGGGAGACATGGCCGACAACTACGACAAGCTGCAGAAGCTGGGCGTGGAGGTCTACTCGGTGAGCACCGACACCCACTTCGTGCACAAGGCTTGGCACGACGCCTCGGACACCATCAAGAAGATCAAATTCCCCATGCTGGCCGACCCCACCGGAGCCCTGAGCCAGGCCTTCGGCGTCTACATCGAAGAGGCGGGCCTGGCCTACCGCGGCACCTTCTTGGTGAACCCCGAGGGCCAGGTCAAGCTCTGCGAGATCCACGACAACGGCATCGGCCGCAACGCCGAGGAGCTGCTGCGCAAGGTGGAAGCCGCCCAGTTCGTGGCCACCCACGATGGGGAGGTCTGCCCAGCCAAGTGGAGGCCCGGCGCCGCCACCCTCAAGCCCGGCCTCAACCTGGTTGGCAAGCTCTAAGGCTTCCAGGGAGCCGCGTCAGCGAAACCAAGGGGCCGGCTCTGTCCGGCCCCTTTTTTTGGCCCCTTCTCGGGAGCGCCATGCTTGATGCAGACTTGGCCGGGCAGCTGAGGGCGGCAGGCAGCGCAAGGGCTTATGATGTGGTGGTGGTGGGCGGCGGCCCGGCGGGCTGCGCGGCAGCCATCTACTGCGCCCGCAAGGGCCTCAAGGCCGCGCTGGTGGCCCAGCGGCTGGGCGGCCAGGTCAAGGACACCCTGGGCATCGAGAACCTGGTCTCCGTGCCCCGCACCGAAGGGCAGATCCTGGCCGCGGACCTGGAGCGGCACCTCAAAGATTACCCCATTGAGCTGATGCTGGGCCAGCAGGTGGAGGCGCTGAGCCTGGGCGGCGTGAAAGAGGCGCTGCTCAAGGGCGGAGAGCGCCTGCGCGCGCCCATCCTCATCCTGGCCATGGGCGCCAAATGGCGCGAGCTGGGCGTCCCGGGCGAGAAGGAGCACCTGGGCCGCGGGGTGGCTTTCTGCCCCCAATGCGATGGCCCCTTCTACAAGGGCCGGCCCGTGGCGGTGGTGGGCGGCGGCAACTCGGGAGTGGAAGCGGCCCTGGACCTGGCAAGCATCTGCAGCCATGTGACCCTGCTGGAGTTCCACGGCACGCTCAAGGCCGATGAGGTGCTGGTGCGGCGGCTGGCCAGCCTGGCCAACGCCACGGTGGTCACCAGCGCCCGCACCACCGAAGTGCTGGGCGGGCCCCAGGGCGTGACAGGCCTGGCCTACCAGGACCGCGCCAGCGGCCAGGACCGGCGCCTGGCCGTGGAGGGGGTCTTTGTGCAGATAGGCCTGGCGCCCAGCAGCGAGCTGGCCCAGGGCCTGCTGGGCCTCAACCGCCAGGGCGAGATCGTGGTGGACGCCCACGGCCGCACCAGCGCCCCCGGGGTGTATGCCGCAGGCGATGTGACCGCCGGGACCTACAAGCAGATCATCATCGCCATGGGCGATGGCGCCAAGGCGGCGCTCACGGCCTGCGAGGACAGGATGCGGGGCCGCTGAAGCCAGGGGAAGCAAAGGGCGCAAACAAAAAGAAGGGCAGGCCCGCGGGCCTGCCCTTCTTTTCTTGGAGCCTACTTGGAGTGGCTCAGCATCAGCTTGAGGTCCAGGTTCTGCAGGTCCTCCTCGTGCAGCACCTCATCGCTCAAGATGCCCAGCACCATGTTGTTGGTCACCGGGTCGACATCGCGGGTGGCCTTGAGCAGCTCGTTGTAGACCTGGATGGCGCACTGCTCGCCGCGGATGTTCTGGGCCAGCACCGCCACCACGTAGGGGTCCTCCGGGGCATCATAGCCGCAGTTGGAGAACTTGGGCCACTGGTCCGGGGAGAGCAGGGGCGTGCCGCCCAGCTGGATCAGGCGGTCGGCCACCAGCCCGGCATGGCGCAGCTCATCGCCCGCGTGCTGGACCAGCTCGGCGATCACCGCGTCCTTCATGGGGCCCTTCACCACCTTGGCGCCCACCCAATACTGGTAATAAGCCAGCCATTCATCGGCCAGCGCCTTGTTCAACAGATTGACGATCTTCTCCCTGTGCTCTCCCACGATGGCTGAACCTTTGGTTCCCATATTGCCTCCCTTGTTTTGCGCCCTGATTGGCGCGAGCTCGCCTTTATCTTTGGGCCGTGCTGCTGATGCCAGTCTGCTCAAGCTTGGCTTCTTTCGCAAGCCCCTTTTTCACCTTCTTCTTGGCAGGATGCTTGGCCTTCTTGGGCTTGGGGTGGGCCTTGTTCCACTCTGCCGCCTTCACCGGCGCCTTCTGGCCCAGCTCATGCGCATGGCCGCCAGGCACCGGCGTGTTGAAGGCCTTGCCATCCGCATCCTGGTGCCAGTGGTAGCTGTTGGTGGCCTTTTCCCAATGCCCGCCATCCGCATCCAAGGGGCCTGGATGGGCCAGAGCCCGGCTGGCCAGGCTGGCAAAGAGCAGAGCCGCCATGATCAGAAAGAGCTTCCGCATACTGAACCCTCCCCTTTTTCGGCCAAAAGGCCGGGGCGCTCAAAGCACCCCGGCCTTTTGCCGAAACTGGATTGTCTCTGGAATCAATAGAGCTCGATGTCGTCGACCATGATGTCAAAGTCCGCGCCACGGGTGGCGGCATCCACGCGCACTGCCTTGGCGCCCGTGTCATCCCAAGCCACCTGGGTGGCCCATGGGATCTGCCCGAACCACAGCTCGTTGCTGCTGCCATAGGTGTGCGGCGTCCCGTTGGTGCCATTGGCCGGGAATGGGACCTGGAAGTAGGTGAACTGGGTGGTGGACAGGGACGAGCCTGCCACCTGCACATAATAATCCGCGCCGCCCTGCGTCACCGCGTTCATGGTCAGCACCACATGGTACACCTGGCCGGCGCCGCTGTTCGGCCCCAGCTTGAGGGCGAAGCGCATGCCCGTGGCTCCCGTGGGCAGGGTCTTGAAGAAGCTCCCATTGCTCAGGTCCACCGAGCTGCCGGTCACGAACTCGCTGGCCATCTGGGCATAGGTGGCATTGGTGCAGGCTCCCCCATCCCCCAAGTGCCCTGCAAAGTGCCCGCACTCCATGGGGCTCAAGGTGTTGCCGCCGGCATCGATCGGCTTGCCGCCGCTGGTCGGGTAGCTCATGCTGGTCGTCGTCGTGCAGGGCGAATAGGTGTCCAGCGTCGTGTACCAGTAGGTGCCCGTGTAGGTGGCCCCGCTCAGCAGCGAGAAGTCCGAGTACAGGCCGTTGAAGGCCCTCAGCGGCAGGCCCGAGGCGTGCGTGAACTGGATGTTGTCCAGGTCAACGGCGCCCGTGTAATTGCCGCTGTCATTGTACTGGCCAAAGGCCGGCTGCACGCTGATGGCCTTGATCGTGGTCAGGTCCATGCCCGTGAAGGCCGAGATCGGGATGGTGGAATGCACCCAGGTGTCCACCCCGGGCACGGTCTGGCTGTCCAGGTACGCGGTGGCGCTCACGGGCTGGCTCTGCCCGCTGCTGCTCACCAGCACGATGTTGGGCCTGAGGTCATTGCCCGCCGGCGTGCTGCCCGACGGGATGCGCCACCAGAGCTCCAGCGCCGAGAAGCTGCTCACGTCCCGCGTCTGCGGCATGGCGCTCTCGTTCATCCAGGCTCCTGCCGCGTACCAGCTGCCGGCCGCTGTCACGGTCAGGCGCAGGTAGTGCGTGCTGGCGCCGTAGCCCGTGCCGTCCGCCATCTCCGTGATGCCGCAGCCGCTGCTGGCATAGCCCGAGCCGTCCGTGCCCAAGGCCCCGGCGGTCTCGCCGTCATACCACAGCCCGTTGAAGGTGACCGGGCTGGCTGTGGCGCTGGGGCTGGGCGTGGCCGTGGAGCTTGCCGTGGAGCTGGGCGTCACGCTGAAGGTAGCCGTGTCCTGCGGCGTGTTGGTGGAGCTGGGCGTCGCGCTGAAGGTAGCCGTGTCCTGCGGCGTGTTGGTGGAGCTGGGCGTCGCGCTGAAGGTAGCCGTGTCCTGCGGCGTGTTAGTGGCCGTGGAAGAGGGCGTGAAGGTGGAACTGGCCGTGTCTTGCGGCGTTACGCTATAGGTGGGGCTGACCGTATTGGACAAGAAAGCCGTCTCCGTGGGCGTCGCGCTGAAAGTGGGGCTGGCCGTGTCAGACAAGAAAGCCGTCTCCGTGGGCGTCACGCTGAAGGTGGCCGTGTCCTGCGGCGTGTTGGTGGCCGTGAACGAGGGTGTGAGGGTGGAGCTGGCCGTGTCTTGCGGCGTGAAGCTGTAGGTGGGGCTGGCCGTGTTAGATTGGAAAGCCGTCTCCGTGGGCGTTGGCGTGGCGCTGGGAGAGGCTGTATCCTGGGGCGTATTGGTCAGCGTGGATGTGGCGCTGTCTTGGGGGGTGCTGGTGCTGGTGGATGTGGCGCTGCCTTGGGCCGTGTTGGAGCTGGTGGGCGTGGCGCTGGGCGTGATAGTGCTGGTGCTAGTGCCCGTGGCTGTCTGGGTAAAAGTGGCCGTGGCTGAATTGGCCAAGGTCTGCGAAGCCGTGGGCGTGCGGCTGGGGGTGGCGCTGGGCGTGAGGGTGCTGGTGTCAGTAAAAGTATTCTGCAAGGTGATGGTGGAGCTGAAGGTGGGGGTGATGGTGTCCGTGGCGGTGATTGAGGGGGTGATCGTAGGGCTATTGGTAATCTGCCAGGGCAGCAGAGGGGGGTGGTAGAGCGCGCTCTTGGGGTCGTGGGGGTTGTTGCGCTGGGGCCCGTCCAGCCAGAGGAAGAAGTCTGCGCGAAGGGGCAGCGGTGCGGTCAAGAAGAGGACGCACAGCAAGCTGAACAAAGAGCGCAGCATGGCTACTCCTAGCTGAGGAAGCCTGGATGGGGACCGATGTGGGGCCCTGGGGATAATATGTTGATTTTACCTTCGTTCAGCCGATTGGCAAGCGATTTTCTTTGCAGGGCTGGCCGGGCCTGCCCGGCTCTGGTAGAATAAAGCCATGCAAAGAGAGCAAAAGATAACCGGCATCTGCGAGATCTGCGGCAGGAACATCATCCTGACCGCCTTTGACGTCTGCTACCAATGCCGCGAGCAGCGCATGGCCGAGATCCAGCGCGTGCTCGACTTCATCAAAGAGCACCGCAACAGCAACATCGCCGTGGTGGCCGAGGCCACGGGCGTAGACGCTTCCCTGGTGCTCAAGATGATGCAGCGCGGCAGCCTGATGGTTCGCAAGCCCAGCGAGGCCGTGTCCAAGGCCAGGCTCAACAAGAAGCGCTAGCCTCAGCCCGCGGGCTCCACCTGCCAGAGCAGCTCATCCCCCCGCCGTTCCAATGCAAGGTATTCCAGCCTAGGCACCCCTCCATAGCCCAAGCCTATGTCCACCCTGAAGATGCCGTCCTTCTCCTCGATGCCGCGGCTCTCAGTGACCGTGTGCCCAGCCACCAGGGCTTTGTAGGCCCCTCGGTACAGGGGCGGCCGGTCCCAGCGCAGCCGGCCCGGGTCCATGGCCTTGTAATTGGCCCGCGTGAGGCCCGCGTGGCAGAAGAAGATGCCCTCCTGCTCAAAATGGCTGGGCAGGGACTGCATCCAGCGGTAGTGCTCCCCGCCCGGCCCGGCCAGGGCCTCAAAATCATCCCCATAGCTCTTGAGCGTGGCCGGCCCGCCATTCTGCAGCCAGGCCATCTTGACCTCGGGCTTGAAGGCCGACTCCATCAGCAGGTCCTCGTGGTTGCCGCGCAGCACCACCACCCTGCCCTGGCCCGCCTGCTGCAGCCGCATCATCAGCTCCACGCAGCCGCGGCTCTCTGGCCCGCGGTCCACCAGGTCGCCCATCTGCACCAGGGTGAAATCGTGGGCCAAGGGCCGCAAGCGCTCATCCGCGGCCTTGCAGGCCTTGAGCATGGCCTTCAGCGCCTCCAGCTCTCCATGGATGTCGGGGATCACCACAAAGCGCATCTCAACCCTTCTTGGGCTTGCGGTACATGTGGGCAAAGCCCGCGTCATAGAGCTTGCTGGGCGCGCCCTGGTTGGCCAAGGCCCGGCCCACCAGCAGCATGGCCTGCTTGAAGAGCCTCTCCTCTTTCACCGCGGCCTCCAGCTGGCCCAAGGTGCTGCGCAAGACCTTCTGATCCTCCCAAGTGGCGCGAAAGACCACGGCGCAGGGGCAGTCCGCCCCATAGGCCGGCAGCAGGTCCTGGCAGATCTTGTGGATGAGGGACACGGAGAGGAAGATGGCCATGGTGGCCTGGTGCTCTGCCAGGCCGCGCATCTGCTCCAGGGCCGGCATGGGCGTGCGGCCCTCGCCGCGGGTGAGGATGACGGTCTGGCTGACCTCGGGGATGGTCAGCTCCGCGCCCAGCGCCGCGGCCGCGGCCGTGAAGCTGCTGACCCCTGGGATGACCTGGTAGGGGATGCCGCGCGCATGGAGCAGCTTGACCTGCTCGCCGATGGCGCCATAGATGGCCGGGTCGCCGCTGTGCAGGCGCACCACGCGCTTGCCCGCGCGCCAGCCCTGCTCCATGGCGGCCACGATGGCCTCCAGGTCCATGGCCGCGGAATCATGGCGCTCGCAATCCGCGGGAGCCAGGGCCACGGCCGCGGGATGCACCAGGCTGCCGGCATACACCAGCACCTGGGCCTGGCCCAGCTCGCGCGCCGCGCGCACGGTCAGGTAGTCCGGATGCCCCGGCCCGGCGCCCACAAAGAGGACTGGCAGAGACTCAGCCACGCTCATGCCTCCACAGCATCAAAAGAGCCTGCGCCAGCAGGCAGGCGGCCAGGCCCAGGCCAAAGGCCCAAGCCAGGCCCAGGCTCTGCAGGCCCAAGGCTAATATAATAAGGAAAGCCACAAAGCCCAGCATGGCCTGCAAAAAGCCCTTGAGCACCTGGCCCAGGGCCGCTGGCCCCTGGCTCCAATGGCAGTCAGCCACCACCACGCTGCTGGCCACTGGAAAGGGCGCCAGCAGCCCGCTCCAAGCCGGGCCCAGGGCCCGGGCCAATCCCGTGAGCCCCAGCACCATGGCCCCGGCCAGGGCCATGCGAAGCGCCAGCTCCAGCGCCCAAGCCTGCCGCGGCAGGCTTTTCTCATCCATGGGAGCATCGGACCGGCCTGGCAGCAGAGCCTGGCCCAGCAGCAGGGCCGCCAAGCCCACCAATCCGCAAGCCCAGACAGGCAAGCGCACTGGCAGCAGCAAGCGGGCGATGCAGAAAAAGAGCAGCCAGCCCAGGCCCAAACAGATCAGCACCGCTTTCCAGCGCGCCACAGCGCGCAGGGCGCTGAGCCGCGCCAGGCCGGCATAGGCCAGGCAAAATGCCGTGAGCGGCAGCAGGCCCAGCAGGGTGCTGGCGCTGGCCGCCTGGGCAAAAGCCAGGCCCTGCTGCAAGCTGAGCACAAGCAGGATGGGCCCGGCCACAATGGGCAGCGCCGCGGCCATGCCTGCCATGCGCGGGCCATAGCGCCGGCCAGCCAGCGATGCCAGGCCCACCAGGCTGGGGGCGAGCAAGAGGCGCAGAAGGAGCAACGAGGTCAAGGGCCTCAACAAGAAAACCGCCCGAAGGCGGTGGCGGTGAACCTTTATTGGTTTGCCCCGATTATACCCGCGCCACGCGGCCTGCCGCAAGGGCACAAAAACCGCTCAACAAAGGGCAGCTTTTCCTCATCTTCAAAGCCATTTGACATTATCTCTTTTTGAGATATAATCCACCCGTGCATGTGATCACCCGCAAGCGCATCCTAGAATTCTCCCGCTTGCATCCAGACAGCCGGCCGGCTCTGGAGGCATGGCACACCCTTGTGGAGAAGACGCGCTTCCTGTCCTTCCCAGATCTGCGCAAAACTTTTCCAAGCGCTGATTGGATGTCTGGCTTAGTGGTGTTTAACATCGGGGGCAATAAATATAGGCTGATCGCCGCGATCCATTTCAACCGGGGCAAGCTCTATATAAGGCATATCTTGACGCACGCGGAGTATGACAAGGGAGGATGGCGATCATGAGCATGGTCTTGGACAAAGCCACCACACAAGCCTGGCATCGCCTGGAGGGCCTCTTGGGCATCAACAGCGAGGCCGATTATCAGCGGGCCCGCAAGGCCTTGGATGAGCTGATCGATGAGGTCGGCAGCAATGAGCGGCACCCAAAGGCCAGCCTCATGGATACCCTGGGCATCTTAGTGGAGGCCTGGGAAAAGGATAAGCACCCCATCCCTGCGGCTGAGCCGCGCAAGGTGCTGGCCTACCTGATGGAAGAGCAAGGCTTGAGACAGAGCGACATGCAGGAGATAGGCTCACAAGGCGTCGTGTCAGAGGTGCTGGCTGGGCGGCGCAAGCTGAACCTGCGCCAAGTGCAAAAGCTGGCTGAGCGCTTCAATGTCTCTCCGGCAGTCTTTGTCTGAGCGTGCTTACTCTGCAAACAAGAACGCCGCCCTGCAAAGGGCGGCATTTTTGTTTTAAAGGCTGGTTGGATCTCAGCTCCCAGACGGCCAGCTGTAGCGCGCCTCGGCCTCGGCCAGGCGCTGCTTGAGCCAGGGTTTCAAGAGCCAGCGCAGGGCGAAGCTTGCGGGCACCACGGTGAGGATGAGCAGCACCAGGAACACGATGTAGAGCAGCAGCACGGGCTTGCGCTGCCAGCTCCCTTGCGGCCCCAGCTTGCGCAGCAGGCTGCCCCAGAGCTGGAAGGAGCGGCGGCCGGCCTTTTCGCTGGCGAGCACAGCTGTGTTCACTTGCACCGCAGCCAAGCCGCTGAGCAGGCTCTCATCCAAGGGAGCATCCGTGGCCAAGGCTTGAGCGATGCGCTGGCCAAAGCGGCTGCAAGCCGCGATCTTCTCGGGCGCCACGCCCGCGCGCGGGATGAGCCCGCCCAGATGGGGGCCGGGCTTGCCCGTGAGCGCCCACACCGGGGTGGCCAAGAAGGAGCCGAGGCTGCCGGCCTCATCCACCAAAGCCACATGCCCCACCAGGCGCGCGCCCGCTTGCGCAAGCAAGACCTTCACCTGCTCTTGGGCCATGATCCACATGTCCCGGCAGGCGACCACGGTCACCACCGGCGTGCCCCGCAAGACCGCGCGGGCTTCAGGCAGCTTGAGGAAGCTTGTGACAGGCAATGCCGGGGAGAGGAACCACACCGGGTAGCCTACGATCACCAGGTCAAAGCGCTCGCCAGGCTTGAGGCCCAGGGGCTCCAAGGCCGGCCCATCCAAGGCCACGGACTCGGGAAAGGTGTCTATGAAGCGCAGCACAGGCCAGGGGTGCGGATAGGCCTGCACCGGCTTCAAGGTGAGCGAGGTCACGGACAAGCCCGTGTCTTGGCGCAGGGGCGCGGCCAGGGCATCCATCACCCGGCTCAGCTGGCCGGTCTGCGAGTATTGCACCACGAGGACCTTCTTCAAATGAGCGCTCCTTCAGGCCTTCTTCTCCTGCAGCCAGGGCGCGCTCAAGTCGCCGCCCTTGCTGGCCAGGTCATATTTGCCGCTGTAGCCGCGCGGGGTGATGATGTAGCGCCCAAAGCGCTGGCTGGCGCTGTTGCCGATGATCACGGTGGTGAGCATGCCTATCTCCTGCTCGGCCATGGCATCCAGGGTGCACAGCACCACCTTCTGGCCCTCGCGGTAGCCGCTCTTGACCACGCCCACGGGCGTGCTGGCGGGCCGGGCCTTGAGTAGGATCTCTTGGGCCTTGGCTATCTGCCAGTCGCGGCGGCCGCTCTTGGGATTGTACAGCGCCACCACAAAATCAGCCCAGGCCGCGGCCTGCAGGCGGCGCTCAATGGCCTCCCAGGGCGTGAGCAGGGTGCTCAGGCTGATGGCGCAGAAATCATGGTTGAGCGGCGCGCCCAGCAGGGCTGCCACGCTGTTGAGCGCGGTGATGCCCGGCACCACCTCCAGCTCGACATCTGGATCCTCCGGGTCCCAGCCCGCCTCTTTCAGCACCTCCAGCATCAGGCCGCTCATGCCGTACACGCCCGGGTCGCCGCTGGAGATGAGCGCCACCACCTTGCCGGATTGGGCCAGCGCATAGGCCTTGCGGCCGCGGTCCACCTCTTCGGTCATGCCCGTGCTGACCACGGTCTTGCCCTTGAGCAGGGGCTGCACCAGCTCCACATAGGTGCGGTAGCCCACGCAGACATCGCAAGCCTCGATGGCCCGCCTGGCCGCCGGGGTCAAATGCTCTTCACTGCCCGGCCCAAAGCCCACCACATAGATCTTGCCTGCCATGCCAACCTCGTCAGTCCCTGAAAAGGCTCTGCTCTCCAGGGAGGGTTCCCTCGTTATCGAGGCGATATCTCAGCGCTGGGGCTTCCGCGCGATGGCCAGGGTGCAGCGGCTGCCCTTCTCCTTCTTGACCACCAGGTCCTGCGCGCCAGCCAAGAGCATGGCCGCGGGCTCGCAGACCCCCACCGCGCCGGTGTAGATCTCGACCAAGGGGTTCGGCTGGCTCTGCACGCCCGCCACGTTGAGCTGATCATTGGTGAAGGTGCTGAGCTTCACGCCCAGGCTGGCGGCCAGGGCGTTCAAAGCCGGCTCCTTCTCCTTGAGGTCTATGGTGGCCAAGCCTCCCACGCACAAGGGGCTCAGCTCCGCCGCCTCAAAGACCCTGTCCACCAGCGCCTCCAGCTCTTGCGCGCTCGCGCCGCGGTCGCAGCCCATGCCCAGCATCAGGGTCTTGGGCCTGTAGACCACGGTGCGCGGCCAGGCCTCGCCCAGCTGCTTGGCCAGGCTGGATATGGAGCGCTCTGAGACGAGGAGGATGGCGCCCCAGTCGCTGCGCGCGGCCAGGGCCTGGCCCAGGCCGGTGAAGCGCTGGATGCTGGCTGGCAGGGGCGTGGGCCTGGTCCACCAATCCGGCTCGCCCGCCTCCTGCACAAAGGCCACCGGCAAACCATTGACCACGGCCGCGGACACGGGGGTCACCTTGTCCTTGCCCTCCAGCACCCAGCCCAGGTGCCGGCCCAGGATATCCACCGGGATGGTGGCCAGGCTGTCGCTGGCCGTGGTGAGCACGGCCTGGGCGCCCAGCAGGCCGGCCACCTGCTCGGCCAGCTCGTTGGCCCCGCCCACATGGCCGGAGAGCGCGCTGATGCTGAAGCGGCAGGCCTCATCCACCACCACCACGGCCGGGTCCTCGTCCTTGCCCTTGAGCAAGGGGGCCACGGTGCGGATGACAGCGCCCAGGGACACGAAGAACACGATGCCATCCACCCGGCCCCAGAGCTCTCTGGCTGCGTCCTTGAGCGCCGGGAAATAGCTGGCCCCGGCCTGGCCCTCGGCCCGCTGCTTCTCGCTGACCCACAGCTCGGCCCCAGGCAGGGCCTGGCTCAGCTTCAGGGCATGGGCGGCCCCGGCCTTGGTGATGGCGACCAGCGCGATGCGCATCAGATGCCCACCCCTTCATCCAAGAAGCGCGCGCCGGATTGCGCGCTCAGCGCTTTGACGCCCCAGAAGATGTTCACTGGGTTCAAGGCCTCCAGCCGGTTCAAGTTGAGGATGGGCCGGCGGCGCGAGACCTGAAGCTGCACAAAGTCCCAGTCCAGGCCCGAGGCCTTGAACCAGGCCAGGCACTCTGCCGTGTTCTCCACCGTGACCGTGTCCACCACCAGGCTGCCGCCGGGCTTGAGGCTGGCCAGGCAGGTGCCCAAGATGCCGGCCATGCCGCCGCCGCTGCCGCCCACGAACACCGCGTCCGGCGGCTCAGGAAGGCCGCGCAGGGCCTCGGGGGCGCGTCCCTCCACCAGCTCCACGTTGGGCACCGCGAACTTGGCGATGTTCTGGCGGATGATGGCGCAGTCCTCGGCGTTCTTCTCCACGGCCCACACCTTGCCCTGGCGGCAGAGGCGGCCAGCCTCCACGCTCACGCTGCCGGAGCCCGCGCCCACATCCCACACCCGCGCGCTGGGGAAGAGCCTCAGCTTGCTCAGGGCCACGGCCCGCACCTCAGCGCGGGTGATGAGCCCATCCTGCGGCTTGCGCTGGGCGAAATCCTTGTCGGGCAGGGCAAAGGCATGCAGGTCGGCCGGCCGCGCTGGCGCGCCGCGCCGCGCCAGCATCACATTCAGCGGGCCGAAGCTGCGGCTGGCCAGCTCTTGCAGGCTCAGGGCGCTCACCTTCTCATCGCGGCCCTCCAGGTTCTCCAGCACCCAGGCATCCGAATTGGGCGGCCAGCCCTGGGCCATGAGGAAGGTGGCGATGATGCCCGGCGTGTTCTTGTCGTCGGTGAACACGCCCAGCTTCACCGACAAGGGCGGCATGGCCAGCAGGGGCGACAGGCTGCGGCCATGCACCGAGACCAGGCTGGCGTCCTCCCAGCTGAGGCCCACGCGCGCAAAGGCCAGCTGCATGCTCGAGAGCCCGGGATGCACCTGCAGCATGCCCGGCCCAAGGCGCTCGATGAGCGCCTTGCCGATGCCGTAGAAGAGCGGGTCACCGCTGGCCAGCACCACCACCGCATCCTCGGGCGCCCGAGCCGATTCCTGCTTGAGGCGCGCGGCCAGGCCATCCAGGTCGCCGTCCACCGCCAGCTTGGCCGCGGCCAGGTGGGCCACGAACTCCAGGTGCCGCTTGCCGCCCGCGATGAGGCGCGCCCCTTCCACCAGGCCGCGGGCCCGGCTGCTCAGCGATTCCAGCCCCGCGTCAGACATGCCGATGAGATGGATCTTGGCCATGGCTCTCTCCCTTCTCAGGCCGCGGGCAGCGCGGCCTTGGCGAGCGTGTTGCCCTCGAAGTCGAGTAGCCACGACTCAACGCTGTAGG
>Ga0326728_10019580_pt1 | contig 13103 bp, 12 predicted proteins | sample MB3enrmetagenome_FD_207602 | JGI IMG/M metagenome (GOLD analysis project Ga0326728, IMG submission 207602) | Lab enriched peat soil microbial communities from McLean, Ithaca, NY, United States - MB31MN | ecosystem: Environmental > Terrestrial > Soil > Wetlands > Peat | place: USA: New York...
TCCGGCATGGCGGCAGCCATCTGGATACGGTCCGCTTCTCGTACCTGCACAATGGTGATTCCCTCCTTGTTGTCTGCGAGGACGACGGTGCCGGGATCGAAGAAGCCGACAAGGCCCGGCTCTTTAGCCGGGGTTTTGGCAAGCACACCGGTCTTGGGCTCTTCCTATCCAGCGAGATTCTTGGGAGTACCGGTCTTACCATTCATGAAAATGGCACATTCGGACACGGTGCCCGGTTTGAGATCGCCGTGCCCCCGGGATCGTTCCGGTTGAAGGAGAACAGCTGCGCCACGTGATGCCCCCTTGCTCACTTCCCGGGTTGGGTGAGTAGTGAACAACCGTGGTGAATGACACAATGTGTTTTAGGTTAACCGAAATCATTTTTATTTAGGGCATCCTAATTATATTCAGATGGCACAGGAACAGGTTGAGGAATATCTTGAAGCAATCTACGATATCGCCGGTACAGAAGGCACGGCAAAGACCACGGCGATCGCCAAGTGCCTCAAGGTCGCCCCGGCGAGCGTGACAGAGGCGCTCCAGAGCCTCGCAGAGAAGAACCTGGTAAACTACGAACCGTACAAGGGCGCGAGCCTGACAGATCAGGGAAAAAAGATCGCCGAGACGATCAAGCGCCGGCACCGCCTGCTTGAGGTTTTTTTGGCCGATGTCCTGCATATCAACCGGAACAAGGTGCATGACGAAGCGTGCCGGATGGAACACACGATCTCTGAGGATACCGAGAACGCGCTCTGCCGGATGCTCAATGCGCCGGCGCGCTGCCCGCATGGGAGTCCCATTACACCCTGTGCCAAGGGAGTCGGGAGTTGCAGTGAATGCGATCTGCTTCCCGGTTCCGGTGCCGCCCTCCCTGAAGAATTGAGGACTGCTGCCATTATCCCGATTACCCATCTCTCCCCTCTGGAGAAAGGATCCATTGCCTTTATCCGGGGCGACTGTCGGGTGGTCCAGCGCCTGTCCGATCTCGGCCTGACCCTGGGGACCACCGTCTCGGTGACCCGTAAGGCTCCCTTGAACGGGCCGGTTGAGGTCTTTGTGCGTCGGACCAAGCTGGCGATCGATCATACTATCGCTGAGAACATCTTTGTTGATGTCGCACGGAGAGACCGGGCATGAGCGGGTCCTGCGGGTGCAAAGGCTGCCCCTCCAAGGACGATACAAAGATCAAGGATGCTGAATTTACCGTTGCGCTCGCCGGCAACGCAAATGTCGGCAAGAGCGTGACCTTCAACCAGCTCACCGGGGTAGACCAGATCATCGGGAACTGGCCGGGAAAAACGGTCGAGCGGGCGGAGGGGCTCCTCCAGTACAAGGGACATCGGATCCGGGTGATCGACCTGCCCGGGATCTACTCCTTCTCGACCTACTCGATGGAAGAGCTGGTCTCGCGGGATTACATTGCGCTTGAGCACCCGGACGCCGTGGTCAATGTCATCGACGCCTCGGCACTGGAGCGTAACCTCTTTTTTACCATCCAGCTCCTCGAACTTGCCCCGCCCCTCCTCATCTCGGTCAACCAGATTGATCTTGCCCAAAAAAAAGGGATCAGCATTGACGTGGAAAAACTCTCCTGCCTGCTTGGCGTCCCGGTCATCCCCACGGTTGCCATCAGGGGAAAAGGTATTGATACCCTGACCGACGCCATACTCGACCTCGCACAGCACCACCCGGTTCCTCCCGACCTCAAATACGGGAAGGAAGTGGAAGAGCGGATCGGAAAACTCGTACCCCGGCTCGGGGAACTTGCGATCTCCTACCCGGTGCGATTTACGGCCATCAAACTTCTTGAGCGCGATCCTTCCATAGTCAAGCTGGTACAGGATCATGACCCAGCGATTGTTGCCACTGCAGACGCTCTTGCCGCCGAGATCGAAGCTATCCACGGGGAATCGGTCTGCGTGGTGATGAGTGCCGAGCGGTACAATGTTGCCGACCGGATTGCCGCCGAGGTGATCACGGTAAAGGACCCGGAGAACGGCATACAGAAAAAAAGCATGAGCGACCGGATCGACAGCGTCGCGCTCCATCCCTTCCTGGGGTACCTCGCTGTCCTGCTGGTCATTGGCGGGCTGCTCGTCTGGACGTTTGTCGTGGGTGCCCGCATATCCGAAATCCTCCAGTCACTCCTCTCCCAGATCGAGCCCTACGAGCCGGTTGTCACCGGCCCGATCGCCGGCATCCTCTGGAACGGCGCATTCTCGGGTCTTGTTGCCGGGATCACGCTAGTTATTCCGTACGTCCTGCCCTTCTACCTTCTCCTTGCGGTGATGGAGGATTCCGGCTATCTCACCCGGATCGCGGTGATGCTCGACCGCGGGATGCACAAGATCGGGCTGCACGGGAAGGCTGTCATCCCCCTCATTCTCGGGTATGGTTGCAATGTCCCGGCCTGTTTCTCCTGCCGGATCATGGAATCGCCCAAGCAGAAACTGCTAGCGGCATTCCTGGTCACCCTGATCCCCTGCACGGCGCGGACGGTCGTTATCCTGGGCCTTGTGGGCCAGTTTGTCGGCATCGGGTGGGCGCTTGCACTCTATGCCTTCGACATCCTGCTGATCATCATTGTCGGCCGGATCGCCTACCGGGTTGTGCCGGGAGAATCCGTGGGCCTGATCATGGAGATGCCGGATTACCATGTCCCCTCGGCATCGGTGGTTGTAAAACAGACCTGGGCCCGGACCAAGTCGCTTATCTGGTTCGTATTCCCCGCATATATCGTGGGGAGTGCCCTGATCCAGGTCTTCTACGCAGTCGGCCTACTCAACCCGGTAAACAACCTCCTGGCGCCGATCACGGTTCTTTGGCTGGGCCTGCCGGTTGTCGTGGGAATTACCCTGATCTTTGGTATCGTTAGAAAGGAGCTGACTATCCTCACGCTTGCCGTGATCTTTGGCTCAACCAATTTTGCCGCCTTCCTTACCCCAGTCCAGCTCATTGTCATCGCGCTCGTCTCGATGCTGTATATCCCCTGCATATCAGTCATCCTGGTCCTTGCCTCAGAATTCGGATGGAAACGGTCGCTCCAGATATCCTTGGTCGAGGTGGCAGTCGCCATCGGCATCGGGGGGATCGCCTTCCGGCTGCTCACCCCGTTCATGGGCTGATACCGAAAGCCGGATTCCCTCACTTTTTTTCCGGTGTATGGCTAAAAAAATGCGGTGGTCAGCCCGGCCGCAGGATAAGGTTTCCCTGGTACCTCGGGAAATTTCCGGTGACGGGAGGCGCGAGATCCAAAAAAGCCCGGTTGGGTTTACATCGCAACGGTCGTGACCGGGACAAACGGGGGTTTTCCGGTCGTGGAGTTGACCAGGATAGCGACCTCTCCCCCGGGGGTGGCTTTAAAGGCCTGGGTGATCAGGGTTCCGTTGTTATATACTTCTACGGTCAGGTTGTTACCGGAGAGATCCAGTTTCTGGAACCCGGCCTCCACAAGATTAGTGCTGCCTTTTATCGCGTAGACCTGTTCCCCGCTGCCACGTACTTCGATAAGGTTTCCCGGGTTGCCGTACTTACCGTAATAGGTTCCGTTATACGTCACCTTTATCCAGACTCCCTGGGCAGGTATTTCACCGGTAGGGGGTATTGTCGTGACCGGCAGGGAGGTTATGGCAGGAGTCTGGTTTGGCAGGCCCGGCCCGTATTCCTGTTCCAAGACGGGGAGGAAGGTGAGAACGGCAACCGCACTGATAACAACGAGAACCACGATTGCCACCACGATAGCTGCGGCGGTGACTGTTACCCTCTTTGTTTTCGGTTGGGATGGGGATGACAGTATCTCCGGTTCCTTTCCTGTCGGGGAGTCGGGCAAAGATGCCGTCCGGGGTGTGGTATCGGGTGAAGTGCCGGTGAGGACCGGGAAGACAACATTGTCGGGTATTCCCACAGGCCCCGATGCTTCCGGTCGTATAGCCCCGGGATCTTCGGCCCGGACCGGCTCGGTCTCCTCGATCTGCCGGGACAGTTCCACGATATCCCCGGATAACCCGGCCGGGTGCACCTCTGGCGGGACCGGGAGCGAGGCACCGGGCCTGCCCGCGTTATCGTCCGGCAACAGCTCTTTGAACGGTGTTGCCGGCACAGCACTCTGCATTGGCGGCTCTTCAGCAATATCCAGTTCGGGAGGGATATCGTCGCCGGATTGGTCACTGCCATCCAGATATTCCCCCTCCGGTACAGGTGCGGTCTCCTTCTCCTTATGCGCAGGAGGAGTCACCGGGATCTCATCGACCGGTGGGGAATCAGGAGTTGTGGTGCTTGTTTCTTCTCCGGGCGTCTCCTTTTTGGTGATCTCCGGTTCACTCTCCCACGCGGTACTCTGCATGGCCGAAAGCAGTTTCTCCGATGGCGTGCGACTCCGGGCCACCTCGGTATGGGGTAGTGGTACATCAGGAGCGATAAACCGGCGGACCGTGGGCTGCATGCCCCGCGGTTTTTCCACTGCCGGTAGACTCTCGATCTCCCGTGGTTCCTGGCGGACAGATACGATATGCTCGATCAATTTTTTTACCCAGATATCGCATTCCGCGGATCTATCCTCGTTCCGCTGGGAAAAAGCCATGTCAAGGGTCCTGGTTTCGCCGGCTCCCTCTGGATCAATAACCGTAAGGGCGATGACCGGCTCCCGTGCCGGGCTCGTCCCCCCCTTAACGGAGATGATGGTGGAAAACGGGACCATCTGGGGCTGATCCACGGTATGGCCGCTGTCCACAAGGGCGAGCCTCTGGCTGGTGAGGATCAGGTCATACTCGATATGGTCAATGAACACCCGATCCGTGGTCAGGACAATGGTTTCGCCGCTTTTCAGGTATGGGCCTGCCGTATCCGCACAACTCCTGAAGTATTTTTTGTTGTCTGAAGTGATATGCTTTTTAGGTGCACCCGTATCGCGTGCGTACATGTGGATGGAGCGGCCGTATTCTTCATCCTTATGAGATCTCCCGCCCGGGATATGCCAGAATGTGCACCAGGAAAACGGGTGTGAATTATCCGGTGAATTAACCTGGCCGGTGGTGAACCGGGAGAGAAAGGGCCCTGATGCTCTCTTTTAATTCCCCAAATTCACGTTCGGGGTTTCCCCGGCGAAAGATATACTGGTCTGCATCGGTTTCCAGCGCCTTAAAGAGATCCTGGTCCGGGTCCATGCCGCTGTAGATGATAACATACGAGGAACAGCCCTGCTTTCGCAGTGCGCTGATGAATTCGCCTCCCGTCATCTCCGGCATCCGCCAGTCCGTAATAATCACATCGTAGGGGGTAGTGCGTGCCAGGTCGAGAGCACGGGCCGGATCCGTAATTCCGTCTGCGCTCCACCCGGGTTCGTCTTCGAACTCGAGGCGCAAAAGCTCAAGAATATCTGCATCATCGTCGACAATGAGTATTCTTTTCATATGCCGTGTGCAGTTTGCACGGTGTTGATATATAAATGATTTGTACTTTTACGCCCTCATGTGAGGGATGCGGGATATTCCTGCGCCATTTCGCTGTTTTCAGGTTTCTGCCCTGGCCGGGAAGCGATAGGAGACTGCAGGAATGCCAATCTCGAAGCGCTCCCCGTTTCCCGGTCCTTTGGACTCATCAAGGGTGATATCAGTAAGGGAAAGGATCTCCCTGATGACAAGGAGGCTGTGCCTTTCTAGGTCGCTTCCGGTGGTATCCGATCCGGCATTCTTTTTGTCCGTCGGGTTTTGGTCTCCTTCGAACTCCACGCAGATCACGATACGATCCTGTTCCCCTCGTGAAAACACCCGGATTGATTCTGGGGGTGAGGGAGAGGTAAAGGCAGTCTCAAAGAGCCGGAAAAAGGCCCGCTCCATCTGGCGATCCGCGTACACGAGAAGGCCCGGGGGAAGATCGATGGAAAAACGGACTGCGTGGTCCCTGAACCGATTTGTTACCTCTGCAACCATTTCCCCGATATCCAGCCACTCGGGAGAATCGGACCCCAGGTCCTTGAAATCGCGGGTGATGGCGATCTCATCCCGGATCGCCCTGGCTGCTATCTCCTGGCGATCAAGATATTCCCGGACTTCCGGATCGGTTTCCCGTTTTTTGGCCCGGGTCAGATAACCAAGAAGGATCGTTACCTTGTTCTGGATATCGTGGCGGGTGATGCTTGCCAGAACATTGAGTTTCTTATTGGCCCGGTGAAGCGTGTGCTCCATCCGCATCCGTTCAGATACATCCCGCACAAAACAGCAGACAAACTCATTCTTATGGTATTCGAGATACCGGATAACCATTTCAACGGGTATGCGGCTGCCGTTCTTTTTGATCATTTCCATCCGACGGTTTATCGTACCTTCCTTCTTAAGATGTTCCCAGATCTCACTCCAAGGATGTACGGCCGATATGGGCAAGATGTCGCTTAATCCCATGTCAGAGAGTTCCCCGGCAGAGTATCCCACACCGGTTACCGCAGCCTTGTTTGCGTAATATACATGACCGTTGCAGTTAACCCAGAAGACCATATCAGCCGCATTGTCCATGGCAAACTGGGTCAGGAGAAGCTGCTGCTCCATGGTCTCCCGCCGCGTCATCTCGTCGTACAACTGCCGGTTGATTTCGCGGAGTTCGTTTGTCCTTGTCACAATCGTCTCTTCGAGCATGTCTTGGGTTTTTTTCAGCTTTGTACGGGTCAGAATCTCCTCGGTAATGTCAAGGCCGCAGGAAAAGTACCCGGTTATCTCCCCCCGATCGTCAAAGAGTGCGCGATCCCACCACCGCTGCCAGTGTGCTTCGCCGTTTGCCATGATGGCGCGAAACTCGATCATGCCGGCCGGGTACTTCGGGTTTAACCGTACGCGGTTCGTTGCGATCCGATCTGCATCTTCCGGTGAGACCAGGTGCTTAAACGGCCTTCCGATCAGGTCCTCGCGCGATCGCGCCATCGCATGGCAGTAGGGTTCATTGACATAGAGGATGATCCCTTCCGGGCTGTAGCGTACGGCATATTCCACCTGGTGGTCAAGGAGCGTGCGGAATTCCAGAGTGGCGGTCCCGGTGCCGCTGCTGCCAGGAAAAGTGACCGCGTTGTCCCCGCCGACAATAACCAAGACTCCCGGCTTGCCCGTTGCAAAAACCAGGGGGATCAGGTTCAGGCTGACCGGCAGTTCTCCGCCATTTATCATGGCTGTGGCCTGCACCTTCTGTTCTCCGCCCTTGAGTGCCGACCGGAATGTTTGCTGGAGTGTACCGCTGTCGATGGGTTTGAGTGGCAGCTGATCAAATAGTTTTCCCAGAATCTGTTCCCGCGAAAGTCCGGTGAGGCGGGAAAACGGAGGGTTATACTCAGTTGCAATACCCTCCTGATCGAGCGTAATGAATGGCTGGACGCAGGTCTTCCTGAGCGAATCTGCTGAAATACGGTGGGATAAATAATAAACCTTGGAGGTCCCCCTTTTCCGGCCATCAACGCGCCCCTGGATCTGCAGGATATCCATGTATTTTGCCACCGAGTTCCTGTTGAGGTGGAGCAGACCGGCTATATCCGAGATACTCATCCCCTCTGGGTGGCGCTCCAGTTCATCCCTGATCCGTGAAATTTCTTCTTTATGCTCGTCCATAATCTTCGTAATATCTCTATATCTCTCATTTTTGGTCACTTTTTATTAAAATGTTTCTCTATGCTTCGCATGTACGCCATGCAATTACATATGTTTTTATGCATTTTTTGCGCACTTGGAATTACAACCATGAAAGGCATAGCAAATGTGCTGATGGTCATGGTCTGAAAAGGAGATAATTGAGATGACACAGGCAATGCATGCAGCATCAGTTGATGAACGTCTCTTAAGAAATGTGGGCGAACGTGACGGGCTGCAGGAGAACATTATCCTTCTCAATACACTCTCTGAAAAACTGGATGTGTATTTTGCCATGCAAACATTGAAAGAATTCCCGGAGTGGTGATTGTTTATGGATAATGTCCGACAAAGCCATGGCATGGTCTTACCCTTCACGATGGATGATGCGTGTGCCTATCCATCACGTACCATTGCTGTCGGAAGAGTCATGTTGCTTCATGCCATCCTTCATGCTTCAGGATTGGATGGTATTCAGGAAGCTCAGAGAAAGGTGGATGTATTATGGAGATAAAGGAAGATTCTGTATTTAAAAACGAGTTTCGGCTTGTTGATATGACTGCAAACCCCGGGGGGCTGGGCCTCCTGGCATTCGGTCTGACGACGATTATTCTGAACATGCATAATGCCGGGATATTTGCCATGGGATCCGTCGTGTTTGCCATGGGCATATTCTACGGCGGCCTTGCCCAGATCCTTGCAGGGCTTATGGAATGGAAGAAGAACAACACCTTCGGGATGACCGCATTTATCTCGTACGGGTTTTTCTGGATATCCCTGGTGTTTCTGATCCTCATGCCCATCTGGGGATGGGGCCCTGCACTTTCCGGGACGGGACTGGTCTGTTTCCTTGGCATATGGGGAATGTTCTCGCTCGGGATGTTTTTGATCACGTTCAGGATGGCAAAATCAATGCAGGTGGTCTTCGGTCTCCTGGTGTTGCTGTTCCTCCTGCTGATCGTGGGAAATGCACTCGGGAACAATATGATTCTGGTGATTGCCGGAATTGAGGGTGTCCTCTGCGGACTCTCTGCAGTGTATGTCGGCTTCGGCCAGATCATGAATGAAGTGTGGAAAGAGACGGTTGTAAGACTGGGGTGATGGAAATGGTTGAACTCAAAGACTATGAATTGATGTTTGAATATAATCCGCTAGCCCAGGTCCTCATCGATAAGGACCTGAAATTCGTCAAAATCAATCCGGCGTTTACCAAGCTGTTTGGTCTGTCCGTTGATCGCCTTATGTCGATGAGGATATCCGATCTTCGGTCCCAGAGGCTCCTGAAATACCTCAAGGACTCGGGCAAGTCCTTCACGGATGCGATTGCAGTAAAAAAGAGGACCTTTGGGGAATCCGTTATTGAAGCGCCTACCGGAATACATGTGATCCAGCGGGCAAATATCCCGATCCTGGATGGAAAAGGCGAGGTTGCCTACGTCTATGTTACCTACCATGATATCACGAAGATCTCCAAGACGCATGATTTCATGGAAAATGAGATCGCGGAACTGAGCAAGGTGTACTCCCAGATGGCTGCCGGCGACCTGACCGTCAGGTACGAGATAACCAAACCGGACGATGACACCAAAGAGGTCTACGACCAGATCATAAAACTGCGGGATGCCGTCCGCGGGATTGTGATCAGTCTCGAAAAGAACATCGGGGATGTAAATAAGCAGATGCAGAACCTGACTTCGACGGCAGATAATGCAAACAAGAGCATCGAAGATGCCTCTAAAGGCGTGAACCAGATTGCAAAGAACGCTGGTGTTGTCAGCGAGAATGCCCAGAAAGCTGCTGAAGGCGTAGACCAGATGTCCAAGGCCATGCAGGACATGAGCGCGGCCGTTGAGGAAATTACCTCGAGCATGGAGAGCGTTTCCACGCAGGCAAAGAGTGCAAACGATGCGGCACGTGACGGTGCAATCCTTGCAGAGGCCGTCAATAAGGACATGACCGAGATCACGGCGGCAACAACCAATGTGCACGGGATCGTCAAAGAGATCGAGAAACAGATGGCTGATATCAGCAAGATCATCGTGCTCATCCGCGATCTCGCTAACCAGACGAATCTTCTTGCCTTAAATGCCGCGATCGAGGCCGCCCGGGCCGGCGAACACGGCCGGGGGTTTGCGGTTGTGGCGTCCGAGGTCAAGTCGCTTGCCCAGGAGTCCCGATCCAGCGCGGAACGGATCGAGGACATGATCACCCAGCTCAATGCGGCCACCAAAAAAGCAACCGACGCGATGGCAGCTTCCAAGGAGCTGGTTGACAAAGGAGTTGCGGCGTCTGCAGATGCACTTTCCGCGTTTAAAAAGATCCAATCCGCCGCAGAGACCGTAGCAAACAGCGCATCCGAGGTCGCAGCAGCCACCGAAGAGCAGGCTGCAACAACCGAGGAGATAACGGCAAGTGTCCACGAGGTCGGTGGCATTATCGAGCGGACCGCCAAGGAAGCCGGGGACGCGGCGGCTGCAACCGAGGAATCGGCCGCGGCCCTCGATGAGATCACCCGTATGATCCAGACCGTCAATGACGTAGCTGTCGTGGCGATGGAAGCTAACCGCAGGTTCAAGGTGGACTAATCCAGGGGAAGGTACCCATGACTGCAAAGGCAAGCGAACCGTTGGAGGCGGGGAGAACCACAACCCCGTCCCAGGGTGATCTGAGATCCATCCAGGTCGTGGAGTTCGTCCTTGGAAACGAGCATTTCGCCATTGATCTGTTCGATGTAAAGGAAGTGGTTGAGTACACAACCATCACCAAGCTCCCCAATGTCGCCCCCTATGTCCGCGGGATCATCGACCTGCGGGGCGAGATCACCATGATCATCGATCTGAAGCACCGCCTCAATATCACTGATAAGAGCATGACCGCCATTGAAACTTCGCGGATCATTGTCCTTGATGACAATATCACCAAGTCCAAGGTCGGGATCCTTGTCGATGATGTAACATCTGTCTCCACATTCGAAGATAACCAGGTGGATCATACGTCAGCATCGATCAGCCACGAGGATACCGCGATCATCGGGATCATCAAGCGCAAGGTCAAGATAAAAGACAAGGAGACCAACGAGCTGATCATCTGGATCGATATCAAGAAACTGCTCAGCGATCTCGACTCCTCGATCTGACCGTTGCGAACGCGGAAATCACCCCTCATTTTCCCATTGTTTGGGAAATGCGGGAACCCGATGCCCCCTGCAAAGAAAGGCACGTCTCCTTTGAGGGCACCGGGGGAACCTCTCTTCTTCCCGTGTCCACCACATAATTCAGATACTGTAGCTCCCCGTGGTACCTTTCCTCCGCTCTGTACCTGCCTTTTGCGGTTCCTTCATATATCCCCCGCAGGATATCAGTGAGATAGGAATGGATACCGGCATGAAGGCAGTTCTTATTCTCTCGGGCGGGATGGACAGCACCACCCTTCTCTACGACCTCATGGCCCAGAGGTACGAGATCAGTGCGGTCACCTTCGATTACCACCAGAAACACAGAAAAGAGATTGCATGCGCACAAAGAACCTGTGCAAAACTCCGAATCCCCCATAAGATTATCAGCCTTTCCGTGCTCAATGATCTGGCTCCGTCCAGCCTGACCCGGGCCGACCGTGACGTTCCGGAGGGTCATTATGCAGAAGAGAGCATGAAGCAGACGGTGGTCCCAAACCGGAACATGGTCTTTTTGAGCCTTGCCGCATCTTATGCCATCGGGATCGGGGCCGATAACCTGTTCTACGCGGCACATGCCGGGGATCATGCCATCTACCCGGACTGCCGCCCGGTCTTTGTGAGCGCTATGGCCACCGCGTTCCACCTCTGTGATTGGAACGACCTCGTGCTCCAGGCACCCTATCTCCTGCTCTCCAAGGGCGACATCGCAAAGAAAGGGATTAGCCTTGGCGTGGAGTACGCGGATACCTGGTCCTGTTACAAGGGCGGGGAGAGGCCGTGCGGAAAGTGCGGGGCCTGCACCGAGCGCCTCGAGGCATTCAGGGATGCCGGTGCTGCCGATCCGCTGGAATACGAAAGGCCGTAATCTCTAAGAGGATTACGGGTTTTCCATGGTAAAGTCTACCCGGTAGTCCTGCGTGCATTCGCCGTCAAGGATCGTCTCGTAGTTTTTGGTGTCGCCCGGTGCGATGCTCCCGATATAGACGGAGCGAGAGTCCCGGATCGTGCCGGTGGCGGTGTTTACTAGGTTAAAGTCCAGCCGCAGGTTCTGCGTGGAGACGGTTCCTGCATTGTATACATACCCGGTAAGGTGGGAATAGCAGCCCAGTCCCGGCGACCAGGAGTCCTGGTACTGATAATGGGCATGGATGGAGCCGGCCGAGGTATCCCCGACGGTGACGGCACTCAGGCAGCCTGCACCTGCGACAAGGGCAATAACAAGCAGGACGAGCACCGCATACGGGACAGGGTTTCTGGTGGACATTGCCGGTTTTTCTCCGCGGGATCTCATAAAAAAGGAGAGTGCTTACTTGAGCACTAGAATGGATTCGGGTGCCCGGACAATAAGCGCGAGGCTCTCGTAGACCTGGAATTCGAGCAGGTCACCGACCGGCCCGTTATACCCGACAGCGAGGTCCTGGCCAAGGGCAACCGAGGCGTACTGGCTGCCCGAGGCAATGAGCACACCGCCCTTCCTGAGTGCCGGGGCCTTGACCACACCGTCGCCCACGATTGTAGTGATGTGTTCAAGTTCGGTCCCGTCTCCCTGCGGGTAGCGCCTGAGGAGGAGGTTGTACTGGGCCGGTGCAAGTGCAAGGCTGTAGGGTCCGTGGAATCCTGCGGCATCGAGCTTGGTTACCGCATCGATAATCTGGTCTGCTGCGGCTCCGACCTTGTCCCACTTGGACAGTGTCATCGACCCGGCACCGTCTGCGTTCAGGAGGCCCGGAGTCCCGGCAAGGCCGTTAAAGATGATCCGGTCCTCCTTTGCCGCTGCGTCCATGGCGGCGCAGGTCACCGGGGCGGTGTCGAGGATAAGGTGATCGCGTTCATAGGCTGCAAGGTCACGCTTCGCGAGCGAGAACTCGGTCCGGATCAGGGAGAGCGGGAGCGAGACACTCGCGCTGATCCCGTCCTCAAGGGCATAGTCCCCAAGAGGAATTGCCTTGAGCCCGAAGCCGTACGGTCCTTCGATTACAAGCAGCCTGCGCCCGGCAAGCTGGCTTTTTGCTGCCTGGACTGCCACGTCATCGATCAGTTTCCAGGTCTCTGCACCGATAGGTGCATCGTCACGTCCAAGATAAGTGTTTGCCATGATGTTTTACGCCCCCTTTGCATTCTTTAAGGATCCGATGGTTGTTTCTTCCTTTGCTGCCGGTGCGGCAGTGCCTGCCGCCCCGATCTCCGCGACAACCGTGTTAACCTCGAGTTTTCCCTTCTGCTGGTACTCATCTTCGCCGGCAAGGATCGCAAGGAGCCTCTGGAGTTCGCCGGCATGGACACGCTCCTCGTTTGCGATGTCGGTAAGAACGGCCTTTACCAGTTCG
>Ga0326728_10019584_pt1 | contig 13102 bp, 4 predicted proteins | sample MB3enrmetagenome_FD_207602 | JGI IMG/M metagenome (GOLD analysis project Ga0326728, IMG submission 207602) | Lab enriched peat soil microbial communities from McLean, Ithaca, NY, United States - MB31MN | ecosystem: Environmental > Terrestrial > Soil > Wetlands > Peat | place: USA: New York...
ATTTGAGTTCTTCGCCTCCCGGGCCCCAACCGACGGGGTCCACGCTCGGCTAGTCGGCAGCTTGGTTTAATTCCGGGCGTGGCCGACGCGACCCGAAACGATCCGGAATTGCGGCCGGCAGTCGGACCTCTCCGGCGAAGGTCCTCAGCCGGGGCCACCGTGTTAGGCAGCCATTGCGAGATGAGACTCGGCAAGTAACAGTTTGGTCGGCTTTTTACGTGGCCTGCTGACCAACCACGACACGCCACCTTTACTTCAACCTGCCCGGTCGAATCCAATTCGCCCCCAGGTTCTGCAAGCAAGTATAGCAGGCCGCCGGCCTGTCGGCAATCCCCCCGGGGCCGGGGTCACTCGCCGGCCTGCTCGACGATCGCGATTTCCTTGTCCGTTAGGCCGTAAAGCTCATAGACCAGCCGGTCGATCTGGCGGTCGGTCGCCTCGATCTGGCGCGCCAGCAGGGTCTTTTCCATCGGCCTACGAGCAGCGGCCGCCTGCCGATGGAGGCCGAGAATCGTCCGCACAAGGGCCACAAGCTTCCCGTGGCTGGCCTCGCTAGGGGGCCGAGGAATCGGGATCCGGAGCAGTTGGTTCGATGGAATGTGGTTGTTCCCCGGGAACGAACAGCGGAAGTAGAAGTTCACCGCGAAGCTGTTCAGTACCCCGAGGAGGTACTCAATCGCCAACGGCGAGTCCGCCTTGAGGTTCACGACATTGGTTGACTGCAGACAGAAGGTCCGCGCCGTGTCCAAAGTCGCAACAATCCTGCGCGGCAGCGATATGTTTCGGATCTCCTGAACGACGATTTTCGCGGGCGCCGTGAATATTTCCGGGCGGCGCGGGGCGTCGAGCAACCGCGGCTCGTAACGCACGAACAGGCCCTCCCCGACGGGTTCGTAGCGCCCGATCTGCTTACCGCCGGCCGCCGGTTGCCAGGCCTTGCCCTTGCGCGTCGTCGCGAGGTACTTCTCGTTGTTGCCGGTTCGCAGGCCCTGGTTCGCCGTGCAGAAGTCACCGAGGACGGCCCCGGCGCCGCGGAGGCGCCGCAGCACCGCGGCAGCACCTGCTGAAGCGTGGATCAGCCACGGCCCGCCATCGGGGCGCGCCCAGTTGCCTTGCCGCACGCTGAATCGCTTCAGGAGTACTGGGAACACCTTGGGGGTCGTCCTACCAACCTCAACATGGCTCGAAGGCTCTGGATCGCCGGTCTCCAGGAAGAGGACCATCGTCTCGTTCTTCACCCGGGGAAAGACGCCGGGGCCGAAATCCACCACGCTCAGGAGGCGCGCCCGCTGGCTGAGAAGCGCGCGAAGTTGGCGGAACGAGTCGTTGCTCAGAAGCGTATGCGGAGTGATGAAACCCAGCAGGCCCCTTTTCCGCAGAAGTGATATGACGCCCCGCTCGACAAAAGCGCCGTACAGGTCGAATCGGTATGAGACGCCGTGGTAGTGGGCCTGGTAATAACCGCGCGTATCCTCGGGGACCTCCGTAATGAACAGGTACGGCGGGTTGCCGATCACCGCGTCGAAGCCGCCGGCCTTGAACACTTCGGGAAACTCGCGGGACCAGTCGAAATCGTTGATGCGGTACCGTTCCTCCTCGTCGAAGAGGTTCCTCTGACGGCCGTTGTAGAAATCGGGGCCGATCAGCGAATTACCGCACTTGATGTTCGCGCCCAGGTCGGGCAGGGCCCGCTCGCGGTACAGCCGCAATTGATTCGAGACGGTCTCGCCCGATTCCCCCTCGAGCACCTTCAGCAAGAGCGAGAGCTTGCTCACCTCGACCGCCTGCGGGTCGATGTCTACGCCGTAGATGTTAGCCAGCAGGATTCGCTTCCGCTCCGCGGCGGTCAGGCGCCATTGCCCGCCGGGACCGCGGTACAGGACCGCCTTGCGGCCGCGGGCGTGCCGCTCCGGGTCGTGGGCGACGTAGCAGTCGCGGTGCCAATCCAACAGGTACTGGTAAGCACCGATCAAGAACGACCCGGAGCCACAGGCCGGGTCGAGCACGCGGAGCTTGGCCGCGTGCCGTGGCGAGCGGCCTTCCAGCAGCTTGCCCACGGTGTTCTTGACGATGTAATCCACGATATAAGCCGGCGTGTAGTAGACACCGCCCGCCTTGCGGACCTCCGGCTTTTCCTCGACGCGGGCCTGGCCCCCCTTGGTGAGCCGGATGACCTTGCCCAGGAACTGCTCATAGACCTGGCCGAGGATTTCCGCCGGCAGCACGGAGAATTCGTAGGGGCTTTCGGGGTAATAGAGGCCCTGGAGGATGTCGCGGAGCGGCTTGTCGTCGATCACCAGACCGAGGGTCATCTCGTCGGGCGGCTCGCTGCGGTTCCGCTCGCCGTCGAAGTAGAAAAGGCCCGAGTTGTACCGTTCGTCGGCCCGTTGGAACAGTTCCGCCAGGCGGCGGTAGATGTTCGGGGCGTTCACCAGGCTCTGAAGGCAGCCGTAAGGCTCGATCCCGCGGTCCTCGCAGATCCGCAGGAAGACGATGCGGTCGATGGTCCGCCCGACGGCGAAGTTCAAGTCGCGGTCGGGCAGGCCGGGGTTCCGGGCGGCGATGTTGTGGGCCAACATATCCCGCCAGCCTTCGATCTCTTGCAAGAACGCGGTATCGACGCCGACGGTACCCTTCTTGATCTTCGTCGAGGCGACCAGCTTTTCGAGCGAGCCGTGGCGAATCGCCTCGGGCGAGAACAGATCGACCAGCTCATCCCAACGCGACACCAGCTCCGTATGGCTCAGGAGCATGATCCGAGCGGCGGAGGCCTTGTCGGTCTTCCTGGGCCGGACGCGACAGTCGTAGACCGCCGTTTCCTCGAAATTCGACAGCAGGCTGACCAGTAGCCCGACGCTCCAGCCGTAACGGCGGAGTTGGTAGGCCTCGGTGTGCGCGTCGCGGAGGGCCAGAACGGGCCGCTTGGCCTCGACGAAAAAGTCCCGCTTGCCGCCGCCGGCGCGGAAGCAGGAATCCGGGGCCTTCATGCGGCCGCCGACCCGAATGGAGTCCTCGTGGATGACCTCTTTGTACGCCTCGGCGTAGTTCTTGCGGTTATAGACGTCCCAGCCGAGGGCCGCGAAGAACGGCTCGAGGAACTCCCGCCGCAGTTGGGCCTCGTTGTACTGCTCGGAGCGGTACGAGTCGCGCTGGCTCTCGTAGCGCTGGACCAGTTCAAGAACGACCGCCGGGGCCGGCATGGCTCACGCTCCTGGAAAGCCTCAACCCATAGCGTTGGATTGTAGCCGCCGCCGGGGGCCGGAAGAAGGGGGCTCCCTGGTGGTGCAGGCGTCTCGCGTACACTGTCGCCGCATCGCTCTTCCTCCCGTCATGACGCCGCGCGCCGCGCCCTCAGGCATCGCCGACGCCAGCCGGGCCGTGGGCGGTGCGGGCGCATCACGGGGGCACCGGGCAGTTGCCGGCCCGACCGACTGGTCGGTGGGCCCAAAAAGCCCCCAGATACTCCCAAGAAGCGGCCACCCCTGCCCCCCGATTCCCCTTGCTTCACCAGCCCCTCATGGTAGATTAGGCCCTATGGGAGGAAAACAGATTTCCTATCAGTTGCCGATGACGCTGGTCTGGATCTTGGTCTGCGGGGGCTTTCTCGGCGCCGGCGAGTATACGCTTTCCTTTGAGCAGCGGGGCCGCTTTGAGCAGGGGTTGCCGGGCGCAAGGAGGGCGGGCATGACGATCCAGGTGTGGGCCGACGGGAAATTGGCCCGCGAGATCAGCCTGCCCACCCATGGGCCGCAGTGGAACGTGCAATCGCATTTCACCGCGGCCGACCCGCGACACGTCCAGCTTGGCCTGCGGCTGACGATGGAGAGCTGGGTCAGCGCCGATCCCGAGATCGGCATCGGCAACCTGCGGGTGAAGGACGCCCGCGGCGGCGACGCGGCCCTGGTCGGTAAGTGGACGCCGGAGCGCACCGATCCGAGCGTTCTGCTGTCGTCCTGCTCGTTCGAACCACTGCCGGCCTTCCGAAACGGGTTTTCCTTGCACCATGCGTATGGGATGTGGTTGAAGGGCGACAACCAGTACGGACAGTGGCGGTTTGAGGGCGCGATCGTCCCCTCGGTGCACCTGCAACTCCGGCGGCTGTTCGAGTATGCCGGCTGTTATGGGGAGTTGAACTTCTTCGACGACTGGAAGAACGTGACGTTTTCGCCGGCCAAGCCCGCGGCGGGCGCAGCAGTGACCGTGACGGCCAAGGTCCGCAACGCCGGCTCGCTGGACGCCCGAGGCGCAAAGGTCAGCCTGCTGGTGGACGGCAAACTCGCGGAGGGCAAAACCGTGGACATCCCGGCCGTTTCCGCGGTCCTCGTGCCGTTTCGCTGGACCGCAACGGAAGGGTTCCATTGCTTCGTGGTCCGCGCCGAGGCGGGCGAGGACCAGCCGAGACTGTCTTACGACGACAACTGGCTCCTGCGCGTCTTGGTCGTCGGCGACGTGTGCAAGGCGCACCCTTACCTGCTGTTTCGGGCCCCCGAGGTGGCGAAACTCAAGGCCCGGCTGGTCGATCCCCCGGCATGGTACGCGGGTTACTATGAGGCGGCGAAACGGCAAGCGGGCTGGATTCAGCCCGAGAACCGCAGCGGCGGTCTTGACAGCATGGAGGAACCGCGGTCCATGGTGGCGGCGGCCAATGCATTTCTTGCCCTGGTGGCGGGTGATTTCCGCCCCCTCGACGAGCGGCGCCGGCCGGTCAAGCAGACGTCGCACGGGCGGGCGGTCGCCTTCTTGCAGGGCGTCTGGGGCTTTTCTCGCGGCTGGTTCTCCGACGCCCCCTGTTCCATCGTGCACTATGCGCAGGCCTACGACTGGACGGCGGCGACGTTGTCGCCGGAAGAGGACCGAGAGATTCGCAATCGCCTGGCGAAGGCGGTGGAGGAATTAGTGGTCAAGCTGGCGGCCGGCACGGACCCGCGTTTCGAGAAGCCCCAAGCCGGCAAGACATCCTACCCGGCCCGCAAGCGCAGTTACTCGCAAGGCTCATATATCGACGCCTGCGGCATCGTCGTGGGCGCCTTGGCGCTGGCTGGAGATGAACGGGCTGATGCCTGGCTGCACTTCGGCATCAATGCGATCTACGAGGAAATCCTCAATTCGATGACCACCCCCGACGGCTATTACCGTGAAGGGCAGGGCTACACCGAGATGGCCGAAAGCCGCAGCGGGGCCGCGTGCTGGCTGTCGCTGGCCAACGTCGGCGCCAACCCGCACCAGCTTTATCCGCTGGTGGGCAAGATCCACGATCTCTACATCCGCGACCGCATGCCCAACGGCTGGAATCCGCCGATCAACGACAATCGCATCGACAGCCTGCCACAGGCACTGTTCGCCCCGTTGTACACCGATGCGGCAACTCGCGCCGCCGCGCGCTGGGACTGGAAGAACCAGGACCACACGCCTCGCGGGGAATCGCCTGACGCCCATTACGGCGTCCTGTTTCTCTTGGCCGACACGCCCGAGGCCGACCGGGAACCCGCCGCTCCCCCGCCGTGGACGCCGACCCAGTTCCTCGGCGACTTTCTCGTCTTCCGCTCCGACTGGTCGCCGGGCGCGGCCTACCTGTGCCTGAACAGCAAGCACTTCCCGACCGTCTCCGCCAGCCACGACCAGAACGACAAGAATTCCTTCCTGATGTACGCCAAGAAGGCCTTCCTGGCGATCGACCCGGGCTATGGCAACACCGCCGGAGAACTGGCGGCACTGGTTAGCTCCTGGTGCCGCGGCGACAGCCCCTACAACCATAACATGGTGCTCGTGGACGGCCAGCGGCCAAGCCCGTCCGCGGCGACCACCCCCTACACCTATCCGAATTCCCCGCTGCCGGAAAACGCCTTCACCACGGCCTTCTTCGACTTTGGCGAAGCGGCCGCGAAGGAGTGGTCCTTTATCGAAGCGAAGACCAATAAGCTATGCGTGGTGAACGACCGTCGCAGCGTCTTGTTCCCGCACCTGTCGGGTCTTAGCGCGGAGCACTACTTTATCGTGGTGGACGCCCTGGATGGCCTGACGGAGGGCACGCACACTTTCGACTTCGTTCTGAACGGCAACTGCCGTCACCCCTACCTCGACAGGGCGCATCCGGGCGATTTCATCTCCAATGCCCGTCGCCCGGAAGACGTCCCTCTGGCCGATAACCTCACGATCCAGCGGCAGGGCGGCGGAGTGGAGGCCCGCTGGCTGGTGGGCAACGCCGACGGCAAGGACGTGCTCCTGCGGGCGTTCCTCGCCGCCCCCGCCCCGGATCACATTCAGGCCGGCGCCGGCAACGGCTGGCTGGGCTACGCCCGCCCCTTCGCCAGAAACAGGTATCTGGACGTCAAGGTCGAGGGTGCGCGGAACGTGCGTTTCCTCACGCTGCTTTATCCTGCCCTGGTCGGCGATGCCAAGGATGACGTGCAGATGGAGCGCCTCGGCGAGGGGGCGACGCTCACGTTCCCCGACGGCAGGATCCACCTGGTCACGATCAAGGGCGAAGACCCCAAGGCCGCGGCCGGGCCGGTGTCGGAAAGCAGCGACGCCGACATCACGTGGCGCGAATCGACCGCCGCCGGGAAGCTCAACGCCTGTTTCCTCGTACGCGGCAGCATGCTGGAGCACCGAGACACGCCCGTCAAGGCTTCGGCCAGGGTCGACACGCTGGCGCTGGACTTCAGAGGAGCGGACGAAGTGCGCGGCTACCTTTCGGCGGCAGAGGAAGTCACATTGCGTCTCGGATTGCGCAGGCCCTGCCGGAAGGCGACCTTCAACGGCAAGCCGCTGGCAGTGACGTACGACGCCGGCACGGTGGTGGTACGCGGTTTGCGAGGCGCTGGAGAACTTCGATTGACGATCGCAAACAAACGCTGACTGTGCCGCAAACGGTCCGCCATGCCACCTCTGCGTGGCGGTTGCGGTAACGCGGCCAGCCCATGCCGTTGGATGGCAGCCGTCGCCGGGGGCCGGAAGGAAGGGTTCCCTTGTGGTGCTGGCGTCTCGCCTGCGTTCTGGCCGGGCAGGTGGGACGCCCGCACCACAAGAGTCAAGCGTTGGTCATGCCACGCGCGGGGCGGCTTATGGTTTTCCCAGCGCCTTCAGCCGCCGTTGCGCGGCCGTGTAGAGGTCGTCGGCGGCGGGTTGCGCGGGGCGGGACAGCTTGCGGTAGAGAGCGGCGGCCACGTCCTCCAGGCCGTAGTGCTCGGCGCTGCGGCCCAGCACGTACCAGTCGGCGTCGCATGACCCGGAGGGCGCCCTGCCGCCGCGGATGTCCAGGCTGCGACTGAGGGTCTCCATGGCGTCGCTCGCCTTGCCCAGCTCGGCATAGACGATGGCCAAGGTTTCCAGGCAGGACGGATTCTCGTAGCCGCATTCGTGTACGGCGGCCAGCGCGTCGGCCAGCGCCTGCGGGCCGACCGCGCCCGCGGCAATTGCGTTGCGGGCGAGGCAGTCCACAAGCTCGCAGGGGACCTGCGGGCCCCGAGCCCGCGGGCGCAGGTGCTCCTCGACGCTCTGGAAGTCGCCCAGCCACATGGCCGCGCGGGCCAGCAACTCGACGGCGTGCGGCTTGTCGCCAGCCTTCTCCCATTGACCTGCGACGACTTTCCGCAGCTCGTCGGAGCGACCCAGGGCTGCCAGCGCGACGAGCTTCGAGCCCAGCGCGTCGCTGGGAGGATCGCGGCGGCGGAGCAGTCGCTCGGCCACCGCGAGGGCCTCGGCGGGCCGGTTGGCGCCCAGCAGTGCGCGGGCCAGCGCACGGTCGATCTGGATCGCCTCGGCCGGCGCGGGATTCGTTTGCCCGGCCGCCAGCAGGATGGGGATCGCCGGCTCGGGATGGTTCCCCGCGGCCAACAGGGCTGCGGCCGCCAGTCGCAGCGCGCCGGGCTGATCCTTGGGGGCATTTTTCCAAAGGGCGGCGAAGGGGGAAGGAGCCAGAAAGGACAGTGGGCAACAGCCGCGGGTGTCTTCCCGCGGAAAAGGTGTGTGAGGCAAGGGGCATTGGGCGGCCCAGCGGAGCCACTGTGCGGCGCCCTGCGGGCAACCCCGCTGGAGGCAGGCAAGCGCCGCGGCCCCCAGGTTCGCGCCCGCGGGGCCGGGGGCCAGTAGCCGCGGCCCATCCTTTTCCACCACGACGTGCCAAGTCAAGTCCTTCACGTCTTCGTCCAGGGCACGAATGCGGTAACCGGTCTTTTCATCCCCCTCGCTGGTAAGCTCCAACTGCGACAGCACGTCGGCCGTCCGCTGCGGGGGGACCTGGTCTTGCCGCTGCCGGTCCAAGAGCGGTGCCAGCGCGCGGCGGAGTTCTTCGACCAACGCGGCCTGTTCGCATGGATCGGTGTTGCCGGCCAACAGGCCGGGCAATTGCTGTCCGGATTCTCCGGCCAGCAGCACAACCAAGAGAAATTGCTGGACAAGGCGGCGGGGGCCGTCGCGGGCCAGGTCCGCCTGGCCGAAGCGGCGGAGCGGAACCAGCGCCGTGGCCCGCGCGCGCAACGCGACGGCGTCGGGTGAACGATCGGCCGCGGCTTCCAGCAGGGCAGCCGCGTGGGTGTAGAGCCGGGCTTGCTGGAGATATTCGCCGGCCCCTTCGAGCACGCTGCGGCGATCCTGGGGACTGTGGCTGATCTCGGCCGCCTTGCGCTGGGCCTCGCCCGGCCCGCGCTGGGCCGCAACGGCCGCCACCAGCAGCGACTGCCAGGTGGCGGAGGTCGGCGCGCGGTCGGCCAGCTTCTCCACCTCGGCGTATTTCTCCAGGTACCAAAGTGCCATCGCCAGGTTGAGGTCCAGCGTTTCACCCACGCCGTCGGCCGGGAGTTGCTTGCGGGCCTTCTGGTACTCGGCCACCGCGTCTTCGCAGCGGGCGTCCGGGGCGTAGCGCAGCCCGGCCTGGTTGTGCTCCAACAGGATGGCCCAATCCATCCGCGTGGTGGTGTCGGCGGGGTCGAGATCGAGGGCCTTGCGGTACTCGGCGGCGGCGGAGGGCCAATCCATGCCGGGCTGGAAATGCCGGCCGAGGGGGTCGTAGGTGAGGATGCGAGCCAGGGCGGCGTGTGCGGCGGGCGATTGCGGATCGAGCTGGACGGCGCGGCGGGCCTGGTCCCGCGCCGCCTCGCCCAGGCCCGCCTTCAACAGCACCTGCGCGAACCTTTGATGTTGGGCCGCCTGATCGGGCTGCTCGTGGACCAGCCGGCGGCATTCGGCCAGCGCGGCTCGCATGCGTCCGGCCGCCAGGTGGCGGCCGACGACGTGCTCCAGCGTCAGCTTGACTTCCCACGGGCCGCCGTCGCTGCCGAGTTCTTCGATCGCCCGCCGCAAGGCATTGACTTCCGCGGCGCTAAACGTCCCGGGACCGGTGTCGATCTGGAACGTGGCGGTGATCGCCCCGTCAGCCGTCTCCTGAAACTGCTGGCTGAAGGTGGCCGGACCGTATCGCCGCACGCTGGACTCGGGCAGTGCCCGCACGACGAACCCCGGCGGGGGCACGATGCGGAATTCGAGCTGGCGGACGTGCGGCTCGGGCAGGACCAACGGCGTTTGCCGCTGGCCCCCCGCCGGCTGGCTGGCCCGCGCGGGCCCGCCCTCTTCCTCCTTGTCCGCGTCTTCCTCCCCGCGGAACAGGCCCGGTAGTTGATCGAACAGCGGATCGGGCTGGATCGAGACGGTCGCCTCGGCGTCGTGGAAGCGGCCGATCCGCGCGTCGCCGGCCTCGGCCAGCACGCGGAACGGTTTGGAGAGGTCCAGCGGCGAGGGGTATTCCAGCCGCACCAGCGCCTGCGTGCGGTACTGCTGCTTGAAGAAATCCCGCCAAACCTTGCGCAGCTCCTTCACGCTCCGCGAGGCATAATCCTCGCGCGTATCGGCATCGTAGGGGCCGCTCCCGCTGACGGTGACGCGGGCGCGGGCCTTGCCGCTCTCGGACAGCAGGATCTCGATCGCCTCTTTGCTGGTGTTCTGGCGGTAGTCCATCCGCGGCGTGCGGACGAGCTGGCGGGTCTCGGGGGCGGCCGGCAGCGCCCAGCGGTCCTGGTCGCCCAGCGGCAGCCGGCCGGCGGGAACGCAGCGCGCCGACGGGTCGATCCACATCGGCTCCTGGCCGGGCACGTACACGATGGCATGGTCGAAGTCGCCCAGCCCCGGCAGCCCCGGCACCACGTCGCTGAACCGGCCGGTCCGCAACAGGGCCACGTGGGCCGGGATCCCCGCCACCCGCAGCATCGCCACCAGCAGGGCCGACTGGTCTTTGCAGTCGCCGTAGCGGCGGGCGAGCGTGTCGTGCGGGGCACGGGGCACGATGGCGGCCTTGCCGAACTCGATGCCCGTGTAGCGCACGTGCCCGCGCACCGCCGCCAGCAGCTTCTCCGCGATCTTGCCGCGGTCCGTCTCCTGGCCGACTGTCTCGCGCACCAGCGGCCGGACCGTGTCCAGCTTCAACTGGGCCTCGACCAGCGCCGCGTAGTGCGCGGCCACGTCGGCCCACGACTTGCCCGTCGAGAACGCGATTTCCGGCCAGCGATTGCTTCCCGGGGGCTGGTACGGCTCGGGGGTGGCTCGGGCGGGACAGGGCCCCGCCTCGAAGCGGAGCGTTACCCGGCCGGCCGCCTCCGTGCGGATCGGCTTCAGGTCGCTGCCGAGCACCTCCCAGCGGAGCGGCAACTCGACCGGGTGCGAGATCGTCAGCCGGAACTTTCGCGTCGGATAAGACTCGGCCAACAGCAGCCGCTCGACCATGCCGTGATCGAACAGCGGCCGGCTCTCGCGTGTGACGATCTCTTCCTCCACGACCGCCCCCACTTCGATGGCCGGCAGCGGAGCCCGCAGCAGCTTCTGGTCGCTGGAAAGGTTGGGATTGTCCTGGTCCAGCGGCACCTCGCCGACGGTCTCCGGATCGAGCCGGTGGACCTGCCCGTCGGGGGTGATGACCCGGGCCCGAATCACCGGCTGTTCTTCGCAGCCGGCCGACCAATCGGCCTCGGTCCAGGACCAGTTCTCGACACCCTTCTCGGTCAGATAACGGAACACGCGGCGGACCGTGCGCCGCTGCCGGCCCTCGCGGTCGAACTGGTAGTCATGGTCCTCGAAGACCATTTCCACCTCGGCGTCCGCGGGGGCCGGAGCGGCGGCCGCCGCCCGGAGCATCTCCTCCGGCTTGGCCGACAGGGCCGGGGTGCTCCACGGGTCGTCCGCCGGCATGGCGCCGGTGGTCGCGGCGACAGCCAACAGCCCCCCCAGGGCGCAAAGAAGAAAAAAGCGTTGCATCCGCAGCAATTCCTGAGAAGTTCCGGCGTCCGCCCCCCGGCGGTAACGAGGATTTCATTGTACGGGCTCCCGCCGGCCGGAGGCAAGGACGATCCGCGCCGGCTCGTAAGCTAGACTTGCAGGGATAGAGCTATGACATCGGTTTCTCCGGCCACCGGCTACGCGCGACTGACGCCCTGGCAGGCCCGGCGCGTGCTACTGGGCCTGCTACTCCTGACGGGCTTCTTCCTGGCGGTGCTCCCGGGCCCGCCGCCGGTGTGCAACCTCCGCCAGGAGGGCTCACAGACCGGCGACGTTGCGCTCTATCGGGCCGAGATCGATCGCATCCATGCCGGCGAAGGCTATTACCAGGCGGCCGCCACGGAACTGGTCGCGCGGGGTTATCCCACCCGCAGCGTTTTCAACTGGCGCACCCCGCTGCCGATGTGGCTCATAGGCAAAATGCCGGCCGCCGTGCTGGGGCAGGTCTTGCTGGGCGGGCTGGCTTTGGCCGTCCTGCTGCTGGCCTTCGAGGCCGCCAGCCGCGAGCAACCCAACATTTACCGGCTGGCGGCGCCGCTGGTGGTTCTGCTGATCGGCGCGCTGTTGCCGTGCCTCCTGGGCGACCTGTACGTCATGCCCGTGTTGTGGGCCGCTACGCTCATCGCGCTGTCGATCTGCGCTTACGGACTGAACTGGCCCGCGCTGGGCGTTGCCGCGGGCCTGGCGGCGGTCTTCTTCCGCGAGCTGGCTCTGCCCTATACTTTGCTGGCGGCGGGGCTGGCCTGGCACCAGCGGCGGCGGTGGGAGCTGCTCTCTTGGCTGGTCGGGCTGGCCGCCTGGGCAGTCTTCTTCGGCCTGCACTGCTGGCAGATGGACCGGCTGATCACGCCCGACGCCGTGGCCCACCGCCACGGCTGGATCCGCTTCGGCGGCGCCCCTTTCGTGCTGGCCACGGTCCAGGCCAACGCCTGCCTGCTCCTGGTCCCCACCTGGGTCACCGCGCTGTACTTCGTCGCGGCGATGGTGGGCCTGGGCGGCTGGGACACGCCGCTGGGTCAGCGGGCGGCCCTGACCCTGTGCCTGTTCGTAGCGGCCTTCTCGGTGGTCGGTCAGGACTTCAACCGCTACTGGGGCATCTTGATCGCGCCCTTGTTGTGCTTCGGGGCGGTCCGCGCCCCGGCAGCCCTCTGGCAATTGTGCCGCGCCACGGAGATCCGCTGCCCCGCCTGGCACGCCCGCAGCGCGTAATGCCGTTCCTGGTGTGCCAGTGCTGCGCAGACACAGTGCCGGGCACGCGCGGATTCACTGCTTCTGCGAAGCAGTGGCACACCCCGTGGTTGCCTCAGTTCCGGCGGGCGTCAATCAGCGGGGCCTTGTTCTGGGCGGCGTACCATGTCTTCCAGGCCCGCTGGTCGAAACTGAAGTTCTGCCCGGTGATCGTCGTCAGGGCGTCGAGCACGGACTGATTGTGGACATAGTACAGGATCACTTTCGGGCCGCCGCCGCCCATGCCCATGCCGATGCCCCCCTTCGTGTTGCCGGTCGGAAAGGTGGTGGTCATCTGGCCGGGGGGCGCATTGCTCACCTTCTGCTTGTGCTCGGTAATGAGGGCATTGATGAGCGGTCCGATCGAGGAGGGGTCTTTCATGCGTCCCAGGGCAACCGCCGCCCGCTGGATGGTCCCGTTGTCCTTGTCGCGGAGCTTGCCCACGTAATACTTGACGATTTCCGGGCTCTTGAGGGTCTCGAGCTGGTCCAGCGCGCTGAGGCGCACCTCGCGATCGTCGTCCTCGATGGAGCAAACGGCCAGGACGCTGGCGGCCTCGGGCGTGTGGATGTGGCCCAGCGCCTCGAGGTAGAGCAAGCGGGCCTCCTGGTT
>Ga0326728_10019586_pt1 | contig 13101 bp, 13 predicted proteins | sample MB3enrmetagenome_FD_207602 | JGI IMG/M metagenome (GOLD analysis project Ga0326728, IMG submission 207602) | Lab enriched peat soil microbial communities from McLean, Ithaca, NY, United States - MB31MN | ecosystem: Environmental > Terrestrial > Soil > Wetlands > Peat | place: USA: New York...
CTTTTAATTTAAGTTCAGCGAGCATTCTTTGCCTATCAGGTTCCCCTTTCGCATATAGACCAAGCTGAATTGATGTTTTGCCTACACATTCTTCTCTTGTGTAACCCCAAACTCCTGAAAATGAATTGTTGACTTCGATTATGGTGCCATCTTCCATTGTGCCGATATAGCACGCGTCCGGCGAAGTTTCAAAAGCTTTTCTAAACTTCTCTTCACTTTCCATTAGAAATTGTTCAGCTTTTTTGCGTTCGGTGATGGGTACTGCAAGTTCAAGCGCTGCAATCGTAACTCCGTTTGGGTCTTTGAGAGGAGTTACTCTCAATTCAACCCAGATAGTTTCACCTTTCGAGTTCACTGTCTTGTATTCATGAATATCAATTGGAGCATTGTTTAGGAAGACTCTCTCTACCCCACAATCAGGACAAACAATCCCTAAATTGGTGAAAGTTTCATAACATTTCTTGTTTGGCACAACACCCAAATCCATCAACTGCTTGTTAGCCCAAACAACACGGTAATCTCTATCGATCACTGCTAAACCTGCATCAATGCCTTCACTTACCTTCTCAAGAACTTCATTGTACTGTTTCAGTTCCAAATCGGCTTTCTTGCGTTCAGAAATGTCTAAGACCATGCCTCTAAAGCCTGTGACCTTGTTTTTGTAAACACGCGGCGTTGCTGTGATGAGTGCAGGGAAAGTTGTGCCATCTTTCCGCATGAATTTATATTCTGAAGGCACATAGCTTCCTCCTGAAAGTAAACGCTGAATGCTTTTTGTAGCTCTGTCTCTATCTTCAGGGGAAATGAACTGGAAAATATTTACCCCTCTTTCAATCTCTTCAAGAGAATAGCCCGAAATTTCAGAAGCCCTTTCATTAGCAAATTCCAATTGACCCTTTAAGTCAGTTTCAAAAACAATACTGGGCAAACAATTTGCCAGTTCTCGGTATCTCTCCTCACTTTCACGCAGAATTTCTGCGGCCTTCTTGCTTTCGTTAACATCTAAGAACATCCCTTGCACCGCAGGCTGTCCATCAAAGTCCACTCGATTTGCGAGTGAGCTCAACCAGATAATCGAGCAGTCTTTTCGTACCGCACGAAACTCAAAGCATGCTTCCGCGGGTTCACCTCGCAAACGGTTTTCCATACGTTTAAAAAAGACAGCTCTGTCTTCGTGATACACCAAACTCATAATTTCTTGGGGCGAAAGCGACGTTAACTCTTGAGACGAGTAACCCAAAATTTCTCCGAGCGCGCCATTTGCAAAAACTATTCTAAACGGAGTTGTTTGCAGAATTGCTATTCCTTGAAGTGAATTCTCGACTAGTGAATGATACTTTGACTCTGATCTTGCAAGCAGTTCACTTGACTTTTTACGTTCTACAGTTTTGTTTATTGCATCTGCCAACTCGCAATAAACTGTTTCTGGAGAACCATTCTTGTTGATGTAGCGGTCAGCGCCTAAATTCAAAGCATCAACGACCACTTCCTCTCTGCCTTTTCCAGTAAACAAAATGAAAGGAATGTCTCTTTGCTGTTCTCTTAGTTCTTTTAGAAAGTCCAATCCATTCTTTGGAGGCATCTCATAGTCCGAAATGACCGCATCATAAGATTTTGCACCTAATTTTTGGAAAGCTTCATCAACTGACGTCACATTATCAATCTCAAATTTATTCTCCATCTCCAAAATCTGCTTTGAGATTTCCAGAAAACAGATATCATCATCGACGTGCAATATACGCAAATAATCCTTACTATCAGTCAACTTCAAACTGATCAATGGGGGCGAAGTTACCCTGACCATTTGAGCGTCCGCTTTATCTTTGGCTCGCATATCTACACTCTCCCAGAAGAAGATGTTTTAGCAAGTAACAAATTATTGAAAATCGTCTCAGCTTTGCTCGATCGCGAAACCATATTTTTGCTCACATTATGTATTGATTGTTTTAACATTCTTTGCTAAACATAAAAAGTGGGGAATTAAGTTTTAAGGTGAGATCTAAGGTTTATCCGATGAATTGTTTTATGTATGCTTGGTTAGCTACACGCATAGCTGCAATGTTGGCCACCATTTCGTCAACGCCACATTGGAAAACAGCAGCGCCTTCCGCATTCTTTTTCCTCTGTTCGTTGATGCCTGACAGCATATCGCGCACACCAGCCTGCATAGCGAGAATACTCTTCTGAATCATTTCAGTGGCCGCTACATTAAACTGGGCAGCCGTCTTGCGGTAAAACAAAACTCTGCTTCTCACGGACCCAGAGCCCGTTGACGTGGCAGGTTTTGGCTTGATCTTTGCTGCATGTGATTTGGCCGTGGGTTTTGGGGGTTGTTTCTTTTTTTGTTCTGACATTTTTTTCATCTCAATAGTGAACTATTTCTTATCCAGGCGCCTAAGCTGCGGGAGTTGGCGAAACCATTGCGGCTTGCTCAACTTTGGTGATTTCTTCAGCATAGTGGAGGTATGTATCTACTGACGCGACGACTACACGTGCTTCGATGGTGAGAATTTCGATGCCGACTAGGGACACTCTTGCCCATGCATCAACGACTAATCCTTTGTCGAGTATGCGGTCAAGGACTTCAGCTAAGCTTCCTGAATTTGGACTTTGTTGTACCATATATATCACCTCTCAGACGGTGTTTCTTTGACGGTTTGAAGTATGGCGTATTGCTATTAAAGAAGTATTCAAGGACAAGCCACGGACTTCGTATCGAAAACCGATATTCAAAAAATGCTATACTATCGGAAAAGCAACTTGCAAACACATGACGAAATCCGCTGAGTTTGTTTCTACGTCAGGGTTCTGAAAGTACGTTCAAACTTGATTAGCGCAAAAAGCAGGGTGAGAAATGGTTTTCTTATTTCGACACGGTTCTCGTAATGACTTTCTGAATATTGCTTATGTACAGTTTGGCGTAACATGAATCTAATTAGGTGAAAAAATGTCAATACTAACTCCCGAAAAAGAAAATTCCAGTGGAGGTTTGGCAGAGGCTATCGACAAGATTCTGGAAAAAGGATTGGTAATAAACGCTGATGTTTCCATCGCTGTTGCAGGCGTTGAACTACTTGGAATCAAGGTAAGGGCTGCCTTAGCTTCTTTTGAGACAGCAGCAAAATACGGACTGGAGTTTCCATCTGGAACAAATCTGAACACTGACGCTTGGAAAGTAGCCTCGCAGGACAGGGAGGCATGTCCTCAGTGCGGCAAAATGGTGGAGAAAGAACTACTGCTCAGTAGCATGTGTCCATGGTGTGGTTGGGAAAGTGCCCAGACCAAAATTAGCGAGAAGCCTTTCTCGAAGTTGCGTATTTCGTAGCTTATCATTGCATCGATGAAAATGGTGGAATTAATGGCTAACAAAGAATTAGCTTCTCGGTCAATGTCGGAGAACTTGGATCAGCTCATGAGTATAGTAGATGAAAAGAGCAGGCGAATTGTAGAGTATTTTCTAAGCGGACGACAAGCGGGAATCAGAAAGCTATCGAATTTGATATGCGCCTCTTCTGATATGGAAGTGTTGATCAAAATAAGGAATGTTATCAATCCTAAGGCACAAGAAATCTTAGGAACGCCGCTTGTAACCTTTGAACGCTCCAAGATCGATTTGGTGACTGGCGAAAGAATCAGTTTCTCATGGTGGCTTAACGAAGAACTAATTGAACGTATGCCTATTGAGCAATTATTGGATGTTTTATACGAAAAGAACACTTTGCGCGTGGTAGCTGCTTTGCCCCCGGATGACAAAGACGTTGAAATCCAAGTGAACGGCGAATCAATCATAATATCTGGAAAAGAGTACCATCAAAAGGTCCAGTTTTCCTGTTCAGTGGAAAAAGAAGTAACAAAGACAGTTAACAACGGCGTTTTAGAGATAAAACTAAGGAAAAGTCGGTGAGAAGACAATGGTTATAGAAATCGACGAAGACAACCTCAAACAAGGTCTGCTGGGACTCGTGGTCGCTCTAGTGGAAGTAATACAGGAAGCCCTAGTGAGACAAGCCATGAGACGAATAGAGAGCGGAAAGCTGGGTCCTGAAGAAGAAGCAAGATTGAGCGAATCTTTAGCAGACCTCGACGAGGCGCTCGAGAATATAAAAGATGAAAACGACATCAAAGACGTTGTGAAATCCGTTACCGACGGTCTGACTGAAGTCGCTGATGTCTTTCTAAACCCCGAGAGGTGGGCTGAGGAGCTGAAAAAAGCGTGACACAAATAGAGGTCACTCAAGAGGCTCCGCTTAAAGAAGGAAGATACATTTACTGCATAGTGAACGGCCACAAGAAGTTTGCCATGCGCAATGCAGGGCTAGACAACGCAGACATCTACGCGGTTTCTTGTAAAGACATAGGCGCAATACTGCACGCTTGCCCAGCCAAACCGTACGAGTCAAAAGAAGAAAACAAAGTGAAAGAATGGGTTTTCAACCACAACACAGTAATCGATAAAGCTTCGGACATTTTTGGCACTGTTTTACCCCTTTCTTTCGATGCCATTATCAAGGGCGATGACGAAGCTGTCGTGGACTGGTTAAACAAAGGTTATGAAAAACTCAAGAAAGAACTTGAACGACTCAGGGACAAAGCTGAGTATACAGTACAAATATTCTGTGAACCTGATAAACTAGCGGATAAGATCGCGGCCCAAGACAATACACTTGCGGATTTGAAAGAAAAAATCGAAAAATTGCCAAAGCGAACCGCTTACCTGCTTCATAGAACATTCGAGCTGAAAATGAAAGACGCCAGCCAAGCGATAATGGTCAAACTAGCTGAAGAATACGCCTCAATCTTAATGAAACATGTTGAAGAGATCAAAATTGCGAAGGTTCGCCATATCCCAGAACAATTCAAAGATAAGAAACTAATAGCATCTTTCTCATGCCTAGTTCTGAAGGACAAGGTCAAGACACTAGGTGGGGCACTCGGAACGATTAATGGTCTACAAGGCTACGCAGTTCGCTTTACTGGTCCCTGGGCTCCTTTCAGCTTTACAAAAATAGGAGAAATCTGAAATGGAACCCAGTCGTGGAGAATACGACATTAACGATTTTCTAGACGTACTATTAGACAAAGGACTCGTATTGAATGCGGATTTGATCATATCAGTTGCGGGAATTCCTTTGCTGGGTGTGGATCTGAGAGCTGCAATCGCGGGTATGGAGACAATGCTTGAATACGGAATGATGGAAGCATGGGACAGGAGTACACGAGAATGGTACGCAGAAGAGTTCAAGGCAAAAATAGAGGCGCCACTAGTTGAAGACGAAAAGGTTTTTCTTAGATCATTTGGATCTATTTGGAGAAGCAGAGGCGTCATTAGCGCATGGCAACTTGGTTTCTGGTATCTCACGAACAATAGGCTTTTCCTATGGAGAAAAGAACCAGCCGAGATGCTTTTTGAGGTGGATTTGGACAAGATAGAAAAAATCCTGTTGAGGAAGGAAGCTCACTTCAAGGAAGAGCGGGAAGAGCTCTATCTTCAGTTTGACTGTGGTGAGATAGCCCGAATCCATATTTCAGGCATTAGAGAATTCGAGAAGGCAATAAAAATTGCAGTTGGACGCGATCTCGAAAATGAGCTTTTGATATCATCCAGTCCCACATATCTGAGTGAAGGTGAAGAAATTGTCCAAGAGAAAAAAGCATGGTATCTTTTCACGACGAAAGGTATTCTGAACGAGACTTGGAAGCCCGGGCGAATCTATCTAACGAAAAAACGTCTGTTTTGGGTTTACCAAATGGACAACCAAAAAATGTTCGAAATGTCCTTTGAAAAAATCATTGATCTTAAAGTAAGTGCCTGCAACTCAGTGCCTTCGCTAAAGATGGGCGAGAAATTGCTCGAAGTGAAATATGATGGAGGATGCGCATTATTTTATGCGAAAACGGACGAGCTTCATGAAATTGAATCTGCAATGCACTGCGCCCTTTTGAGGCAAATTTGCCCGGCATTGTGAGGCAAACATAAAACTTTGACCTGGTAGCTATCAATGTCCTCAAACAAGAATCCCGAAGGAAGATACGTCTACTGCATAGTTGCGTCCAACGAAAGAACAGATTTTGGACAGGCAGGAATTGAAGACAGTCTCGTATACACATTGCCTACTCAAGACGTAGGCGCAGTTATCCACAGTTGTGAACCAAAATTATATCAGGCAAAAGACAAAGAAAAAACAGCAGAGTGGCTTTTAGCTCATCAATATGTGATAGACTTGGCTACTGAGGAATTTGGAACCGTTATCCCACTGGCCTTCAATACGATTTTCACAGGAGGCGACGAACCCGTTATAGACTGGCTTAACGCCCGCCATCACCATCTTTGCAAGTTGTTAGACCACCTCAAAGGAAAACAGCAGTTCAGCATTCAGTTTTTCCTTGAGAACGATTTTATCAGAAAAGCAATAGTTGAAAATGACGAAATTCACAGAGTTAGGCAGGCGTTAGAAACCAATTCTCGCAGAGCTTGCTTATTCAAAATTCTGCGAGAAAAAAGGTTGATGCTCATGAAAGAGCAATCCAAAAAACTGTACGTAACGGTCAGAGAGATGGCCGATGAAATTAGGATTGAATCCACTAAAAAAGGAAGCCCAGAGAAATTGCAAAACAAACTAATGATTCTCAACTTCTCTTGCCTAGTGCAAGAAAACAAGCTGAATACCCTGGCGAACACGCTCAGACAAATTAATCAGCAAGAAGGATTAACTGTCAGGTTCACAGGACCATGGCCACCGTATTCCTTTGTCGGCGATTTGAAAAATAAGAAATCATGGTTAGATTGGTGAAAACGAAAATGAGCAAATATGTCTATGGCATAGTTAAATCGGAAAAGCGTGACAGCTTTGGCAAAATCGGGATAGACAACAACGAAGTGTATACTGTACATTATTCTGATGTTGGCGCGATTGTTAGTGACATCGCCCCAAAATACGAAGTCAAAGGTGAGGCTGCTAAAATTCATGAAAACGTGTTGCTAAAAATTATGAAGACTCAGGCAGCGATTCCCATGGGTTTCGGAATCATAGCCAAGAATGAAACGGAAATAGAAAACATGCTGAAACGAGCTAAGATGAAGTTCAAGAATGCTCTGGAAAAAATAGACCACAAACTACAGATCAACGTCAAGATTGTATGGGACAAATCTATCTTGGCAAGCGTATTAGTGGAAAGTGAACAAATTCAAAGACTCATGGAGAAATCAAAAGAAAGCCCTAGCCAATCAATCAGAATCGAGCTAGGAAGAAAGGTCAAATCAGCTCTAGATGCCAGAAAAAGTGTATATGTAGAAAACATAAAAAATTCGCTAGCGCAATTCTCAGATGAATACGAAGAAAACAAAATCGCCGATCCAGACACCATCTTGAACTCTGCTTTCTTGGTGGACAAAGAAAAAGAAAATGATTTCTACGATAAACTAAACGAACTGGAGAAAAAATACGAGAAAAAACTTGTATTCTTAGTCGTTGGACCTTTGCCGCTGTACAACTTCACAATGCTTAGGGTTATCCGATTAGATTCAAAGGTTATAGAGGAAGCGAGAAAGAACTTGGGGTTGAACAAAGAGGTAAGCATATCCGAAATAAATTCGGCTTACGACGGGCTGATACGAAAATATCACCCAGATCTCCACTCAGGTGATGGTCTCAGTGAAGAAATGTTTTTGGTAGCAAAGAAGTCATACGGCGTGCTAATGAAATACTGCGAACATTATCTCTGCCCCCTCGAGGAATCAAACATTGAAGATACAATTATGATCGAGGACAGGGACAGTTGAGAACAATTTTTGAGGGTTGGGAACTATTATGAGTCAAACAATAGGAATTGACCTTGGAACTACCAATTCAGCAGCTGCTGTTTTGAAAGATGGAAAAATAAGACTTGTTCCGGCATCTGAAGGGCCTACTCCATACGGAAAGATGTTTCCATCTGTTGTAGCTTTCAGAGAAGACGGCGAAATAGTGGTGGGGAAAAACGCTAAGAGCTATTCATACACCCATCCCGAGAGGACGGTCAGATGGATCAAAAGAAAAATTGGCACAAACCATATAGTTGATATAAATGGTCGCGGATACACTCCTCAAGAGATTTCTGCTTTAATCATAAGGAAGATAAAGAAGGATGCGGAAGCATTTTTGGGCAAGAAAATTAACAAGGCAGTAATTTCGGCACCGGCATATTTCACTAATAACCAACGGAACGCGACGAAAGAGGCAGGCGAGATGGCTGGACTCGAGATTTTAAGAATTGTAAGTGAGCCTACAGCTGCTGCCTTAGCCTACGGGTTGGGTACCCTGGAAAAAAACTTGAAGATAGCAGTATTAGATTTAGGCGCCGGAACCTTTGACATAACCATTTTGCATGTGAACAATAGGTTCTTCAAAGTAATGTCCACAAGCGGAGACACTCAAGTAGGCGGAAAAGACATGGACGACTTAATTCTTGATCATTTGGCTGACAGGATAAAAGAAAAATACGGCGTTGACCTGAAAAACGACGTTAAGAACTTGAACAGACTCAGAGATGCGGGGGAAGCAGCGAAGATTCGCCTATCCGCTCGACACCTGACGACTATAAACACTCGGTTTAATGTAGAAGGTTCCAAGCTTCGCTCACATATCGTCTTGACTCGCGAAAACATAGAGGAACTAATAAGATCGCAGCTCAAAAAGCTGCGACAGCCGATTGAACAGGCTCTAAGAGACGCGGGACTCAGTTCAAATGATGTGGACAGATTGGTCTTGGTAGGTGGTCCCACCCGGACACCTGTTATCCGAGAGTACTTTAAAAGTTTCTTTCCGGTTGAGCCCGAGGCAGGTATTGATCCTATGGGGATAGTTGCTGTGGGTGCTTGTGTTTTAGCCAATGCTCTAAATGGTGAAATTAAGAATATGTTGTTGTTAGATGTCACACCCCTCTCTCTGGGTGTTGAGTCATCTGGCGGAGTATTCACGCGCTTAATCAAGAGAAACACCACAATTCCAGCCGAAAGCAGCATGACATTCGCAACTTACGAGGATTCTCAAACAGCCATGATGGTTCATGTCCTTCAAGGAGAGAGGGAAATGGCCAATGACAACATATCTTTAGGTATGTTCAGGCTGGATGGCATTCCTCCAGCGCCTAGGTATGAACAAAAAGTTGAAGTTACATTCAAGATCGACCTAGACGGTTTACTAACGGTTTCTGCAGAGATTTTAGAAACGGAAGAGAAGAAGACGATTAGGGTAATGAAAACAACTCGGTTGTTAGAAGATGAGATTGAAAGGATAATAATCGAAGCGACTAAGTTCGAAGAAATGGATGAAAGAAAAAAGGAAATCATTGAGGCTCGCATTAGGGCTGAAAGGGCGATTTACGCAGCGGAGAAATTAATAGATGAAAAGGATGAAAGAGACTCCTCTTCGTTTGTTTCTGCGATAAGAGAGACCCTGGAAAAATTGAAGGTTTCCCTAACCTTGGACGACCGTGCATTCAATGAAGTTAAAGAGCTCACGTGTGAACTGTTGGAGCTTATAGGGAATGTGAATACCAAGCGTAAAAAGATAAGTCAAGCAAAAATACTGATTTCTTCAGCAGAAAAAAGTCTGGATTGCGAACTGTCCATGGAAAAGAGGAAGAAAATGGAGGTTGCGTTCAGAGAGCTTGAAGAGGCATCCTGCAGGGATCTTGAAAAAAAGATGAATGCCCTGAAAGAGATAATCATATTTAGTTAGATTCGATTTCAAATTTAATCCAGACTCTAAACCAACAATAATGCGCCTTTAAACTCATTGTCGGAACAACTGCAGAGCAAAAATCGTAAAGTAAGGTTATTTCCTTCTCTCAAACAAAAAACTCTTCTTTGTTTCGTAACCAAATCGTATCCGAGTTCTCGATTCTTAAAGACCAGATTAAGGTGTGAATTGTAAGAGGACGAAAATGGAATTAGAAAGTTTAGGTTGGAGTATGTGCGAAAGAGATTTCAAACAGGCATGAATAGAGTGACTCTTCACGCTTTGGAAGAAATAACCAAAAATGAAGTTGGTTGAGAGGAATAGAAAATCTACTATGATCCAATTGAAAGTGTCAATTGGTTAATAGAATCTCTTCTTTTGCTTCCTGAATAAGTAGGGGTGAAGATTCTCCGTAGGTTTTTACAAAACGCCACATTTTTTGGATGGAAAAATTGTAGGCAGCAACTGCTTTTCCGAATTTTTCTTTTCCCGCAGAAGTTACGCGGTAAACCACTTTACCTTTGTCAAGGGTGGATTCTATCAATTTGTCATCTTCCAAGCGGTGAAGAGTGGGGTAGAGTGAACCTGGGCTAAGCAAAATTCCAAATTCTTTGTGGAGGGTCGCAATAATCTTGTATCCGTGCGTGGATCCCCCAGTTAATATAGCCATAATTACGATATCCAAACAAGTCTTAAGATGCCTTTCAGCAATCTTGTCTACATACATCACATTTTGAGATGAAAGCATAATACAACTCCTAACAAATATTAGTGTAATGAAATAAACTGCATATATATTCCATGAATTAACTTATGGAGAAAATATTGTATTTGATAACGATACAAAAAACCAAGATTTCAAATGCAAAACTTGATATTGTAATAACAAGCTTCTTGGCCTCTGTTGACTATATGATTGTGCTTAGTTTTGCATTGTTTTAGTTCGTACAAAGAGTATATAAAAATGAAATCGCTGCACGAAAGTTGTTCAAGGTCTAAATGATGTATTATCTGGTAGACCTGAAAACGAAGTCGTTGAGTGGTTTTCACTCAAATTAAGCAAATAGCTTTCGGCGGTCAATTATTTTCCTTGCAATGTGCCTGAGAAATGGTTTTCGCATTTCGAAACACTTCTTGTAACGGCTCTCTAAATATTGCTTATATTCAATTGGCGCAACATGGATCTGGTTTGATGAAACAATGTCAAGCACGCGCGAAAAAATGGCTGCTAATCTTACACAGCCCGCAGAATAGAAAACAGGTGATTAAGAAAAATGCTATCGAGAGATTGTGGCGGGTGTTCCCAATTTAGAGAGTGTGCCAAGCGTTACCAAAAAGCCTCCAAGGGCGCCAAGGTCTATTGTCCGGATGGAACTGCACATCTAATTGATGATTCCTCCACTTCACTATTCGTAGACACTCGCCAAGTTTGTTTAGAATTGTCAAAAAAATGATTATGCACAGAGCTCTTCAGAAATAGTAAAGCCTTTTCGAGTGTACGAGGCACAAAAATAAGTGTTACTAATAAAGGAGAAGCCAATGCTAAAATTATTGGAATACATGCAGCTTTTTCCTTGATTCTTAAGAATGATTTTAGTCGTAAAAAATACGGCTTTTTCAAAACCCTCTTTCAAAACCTTTTTCACCCCTTCATTATTGATATAAGAGAAAAACTTGGACGAAGCGATTGCTTTGAGTTCAATTGCTTGGCGCAATTTTCCCGCGCTGCGGCTTAGCTCAGATAGCAAAGCGATGATTGATACTCTTTTGGCGGATTTTCGGGAGAAGGTTGCTAAGACAATCGAGCCTCTGGAAATGGTCGTAAAAATGGCGACTCCCTTAAGCATTAGACTTGAGGGTTTGATTGAAAAACTTCCAGAAGATATAAAAAAAGAGTTTACAGAGATAAGCAAGCAACTGACTAATGAATTAAGATCTGTTCAAGAAACTGCAAAAAATTCAACTTTGCCTATTGAAAAGGATGTGAAGGGACTCTCCGACGCAATAAATCTGCTGGTGAACCAACCATCGACCAAAGGCTTCGTAAACGAACAAACACTCCAATTTGGGTGGCAAGAAACATTCATCAAAGATAAGATAGTCAGAAAGGGCGGTGCTGGACAAGCTGATCTTGTTGTAACTCCTTACCTTGAGTTTAGCGGGTCCAGATATGGTTCAAAGATCGTTGTCGAGAGAAAAGCGGGAACGCAGAAATATTCGGGAAGCCATTTGGCTGAGGCTATAATGCATTCTAAAGCTGAAGGTTCAAAATTCTGTATCTTAGTTTATGATTCTCCTGCTAATTTGCTTGAACTTCAAAAACCAGTGTGTTTGACAATGTCAGACGGAATAACACTTGCAATGTCTGATGTTCAGACAGGCGGATGGCGAACCTCTCGACAAGTTATCGGAGTTATCCAAATCACTTTGCCAGCTGATAACGCTGACACAGCTTCCAGAATAGATATTAAAAGGTTGCAGGGAGCCGTCCAACAGATAGCAGGCCTAAATAATCAAATTGAACTGCTTCGGAAGAACAACAATTCGGCGATTTCCAACTGCGCGCGCCATGGGAATAGTTATAACGAATTTTGATCCTTTTCCCGGTTCGCCCTCTTCAGTTATCGTCCACCCATATACTTCCATCATTTTCTTTATCAGATACAATCCAAGCCCGCTACCCAGTGGTAAAGCCCATGTTGAAAAGCTTCGGCGCGCGCGCTAAACTCCAGCATCATCTAAGCAGGGCTTTTACGTGCAAGTTGACTGCGGTTTCAGTTCTGCAGTGGTATCTGAAGATATTTTTTAGCTTGTAGATGGAGCGTTATACAGACATGAAATTAAAAAGGATTAACTCGAATGTAGTTATCCCTTAAGAAATTGACCAGCCTTAATGGCTCATATGCTTTCAAACATTAAACCAGCATTAAGATCGAAAAAGGTGATCTAAACTTGAGACGATCTAAGCTAGAAACGTGTTTGAGTATTCTTGAGACATTGGCTAGGCATGGCCCTCTAAAGATAACTCACGTAATGCAAAAGTCTAATCTCAACTGCAACGTATTGAAGAACTATTTTGATTTTCTGATCAATCAAGGTGCAGTTGAAGCGAAGCTTGTTGAGCGGGACAGAATTGTCTACGCAATTACGGAACGCGGCTTGTACTTGATTAGATGCTTTAAAGAACTGAACCAAGTGATTCCCACAGCGAGAATTAAAACTGAAATCCCTTCAACCAAAGCAAAGAAAGAACCTAACTGGAACGAACTCAAAGAATATTGTTAATCCTCACAGACCTCAGGAGAAATAATTGGAAAATTCATTGTTTCTTTAAAAAAACAAGGCATATCTTTACGGCGAGTTGATGTTGGCAACCTTTTGC
>Ga0326728_10019587_pt1 | contig 13101 bp, 7 predicted proteins | sample MB3enrmetagenome_FD_207602 | JGI IMG/M metagenome (GOLD analysis project Ga0326728, IMG submission 207602) | Lab enriched peat soil microbial communities from McLean, Ithaca, NY, United States - MB31MN | ecosystem: Environmental > Terrestrial > Soil > Wetlands > Peat | place: USA: New York...
AGCGGGCCTCCAGAGGCTGGTATGGATCACATACGCCGCTCATCCAAACCCTCCCCCTTCTTTTCCTCCTGAGTTCCTTGGGCAGGAGATCACAGGCGTTTATCTTAACATCGACGAATTCACCCCAGGGCTCCTTGTGTCCGGAGAACCTTTTCATGAAGCGGGCATAGCAGTAAGTGCAGCCGTGCTCGCAGCCCGTGTAGGGATTGACGACATATTCGAAGACTTTCGACTTGGAGAGAATGGCCTTTGCCCTGACTTCTTTCACAATCATGCGTCACACCCTTTCGCCGGCATATGTTTCTGCCACGACGGACCTCCGTTTCGTTCGAAGAACTAGAGTGTGATACCGGCAGGCTCCCTTTGTCAACCGGGCAAGAGGAACCCTATCCGAGAAGCGCACCCGGGGAGACCGTTGACAGCGTCGATTTGATTATGTCATAGTAGACATAATTACCCCGCCTGGAACAGGAAGGGTAGCGCACGCCGGGCAGAGGGTCGTTGTGGACGGCGGCTCCTTCATGCACTGATGAGGACGGAAAAATAGTCCGGCCGGGGCAATCCCCGCATTAGCCTCACGCACGATGCCGCGAGGAGACTAAAAGCATGCCTTCGGAAAGGTACTCATGAGAGACTTCGACTATTACGCGCCCCGTTGTCTGGAAGAGGCCCTATCCTCGCTGGATAGCCGGCAGGGAACGAAAATCCTCGCGGGGGGAACCGATCTGATAGTCCAGATGAAAGAGGAACGGGTGCGCCCCCAGGTCCTGATAGACATAAAGGGGGTGGCGGAGCTCAATCGACTGGCATTCGTCGAGGACGGCACTCTCTTCATCGGGGCTGCAGTGCCCTTGAACAGGATTATAAGCTACCCGCCAGTCAGGACAATCTTTCCTATGCTCTTCGAGGCCTGCTCCCTCGTGGGCTCCATGCAGCTCCGCAACCGGGCGACCATGGGAGGGAATATCTGCAATGGCGCTCCTTCCGCGGACACGGCTCTCCCCTTACTGACCCTGTCCGCCCGGGCAATCGTGGCCGGCCCCAGAGGAAGTCGCCCCGTTGCCATGGCCGAGTTTTTTGTCGGCCCCGGCAAGACTGTCCTCGAGGAGAAGGAGATCCTGGTGGGCATAGAAGTTCCTTCTCCCGAGGCTCCCTGCGGAGGCGCTTATTTGAGGCACATCCCGCGACAGGAGATGGATATTGCCGTAGCCGGCGTGGCCTCGCTCCTTCTGTTCGACCGGGAGGACGTCTGCAGGGAGGCGCGAATCGCCCTCGGGGCCGTGGCCCCCACGCCTATGAGGTCAGGGAGGGCGGAATCGGTCCTATCAAAACGGCCCTTGACAGAGGAGACCATCGAGGAGGCTGCCAGAGAGGCCTCCGAGGAGGCCCGACCCATCTCCGATGTGCGAGGCTCCGCTGCATACCGCAGGGAGATCGTGAGGGTGCTGACCAAGAGAACTATCAGGACAGCCTGGGAAAGGCATCGCATAGAACGGCATCACTAGGAGGGGATCGACTCGATGAAAAAGCGGATAGCGGTGAAGGTGAACGGAGAGGAGCGGGAAGCCCTGGTAGAGGCACGCCGGACGCTCCTCGACTTTCTCAGGTACGACCTTCATCTCACGGGCACAAAGGAGGGCTGCGGCGACGGTAACTGCGGCAGCTGCACCGTTCTCGTGAACGGCGCGCCGGTCAACTCCTGCCTGGTATTCGCCGTGGAAGCGGATGGCCGGGAAATCACCACCATCGAGGGCCTGGCTTCCGGGGGGAAGCTTCACCCTCTGCAGGAAGCCTTCATAAGCGAGGGGGCTGTGCAGTGCGGCTTCTGCACGCCGGGATTGATCCTCTTGGCGAAAGCCTTTCTGGAATCGACCCCCAGCCCTACCGAGACCGAGGTGAGATTTGCCATCGCAGGCAACTTGTGCCGCTGCACCGGCTACGACAAGATAGTCCGGGCCATTCTGAAAGTGGCCGGGGCTCAGGCAGGGAGGGATTCATGACGCCGTACTCCTCACTAGGCACAAGCCCTCCAAGGATAGATGTCGCCGACAAGGTCATCGGCAAAGCCCTGTTCAGCGCCGATATCGTCCTGCCGAACATGCTCCACGCCAGGATGTTGCGGAGTCCTCATCCGCACGCCAGGATCAAGCGCCTCGAGGTAGGCCGGGCCCGGGCCATGGAAGGCGTCATGGCAGTCGTTACTTCCGCGGACATTCCGGGTCTCGCGGGCCTGCGTGAGGTTCCCGACCCTGAGCTGCCGTGCATGGCGAGAGACAAGGCCATATTCGAGGGGCAACCGGTGGCGGCAATCGCGGCCATCGATCCGTATGTTGCCGAAGAGGCGCTCGATCTGATCGAGGTTGAGTACGAGGAGCTTCCTTCGGTGACGGATGTCCTCGAAGCCATGAGGCCCGATGCACCCATCATCCACCCCAGCCTTCGCGCGCAGAATCTCATTGGCCAGGACGACCGGCCGAGCAACATCTTCTGGTACATGAAGTACTTGAGAGGCGACCTGGACGCGGGATTCAGACAAGCCGACGTCGTCCTGGAGAACACGTTCCGTACGCAAACAGTGCACCAGGGTCATATAGAGCCCAGGGCTTCGGTGGTCGACATCGGGACAGATGGAAAGCTCACCGTGTGGACGGACAACCAGAGCATCTTCAAGGTGAGGGAGTTCGTCGCCGGATACCTTGGGCTGCCGCTCCGCCGCGTCAGGGTCATGCCGGTGGAGGTGGGTGGGAGTTTCGGAGGAAAGCTCCATCAGCAGCTGTCGCCAATTGCCGCCCTTCTTGCGCTGAAAACCGGCAGACCCGTAAAGATGGTCATGACGAGGGCAGAGGTTTTCAAGGCGACCCGGCCCTCCCCTGCTACGGCAATCACCATTAAAATGGGTGTCACGAAGGAGGGTCGCCTCACGGCTGCAGACGTCAAGGTGATCTACGACTTCGGAGCCTCTACAGGCATGCCCGGGCTCGATGCGGTGCATCACGGCGTCAAGCTGCTCGATGCCTACCGCATCCCAAACTACAGAATCGAAGGCTATGATGTGGTCACGAACAAGGCGCCCTCCGGTCCGTATCGTGGACCCGCAGCCGCCCAGGCCAATTTTGCGGTCGAATCTCAGCTGGATCTGCTCACGAGGGAAGTGGGCATAGATCCCCTGGAGTTCCGCCTCAAGAATTGCGCTGCCAAGGGAGATCTGACCGTGCATGGTGCGCCTTTCGGCGAGATCGGTTTTGTCGACACCCTGGAAAGGATGGCCCGCCATTTGGATGGCCGCGCAGAGCCGCGCGGCGCCGGCAGGGGCAGAGGGATGGCCTGCGGTCTGTGGACGACCATGAGCCTGGGCTCCGCCGCCCACATCAACGTGAACGACGACGGCTCCGTGACGCTCGTCGTCGGCGCGACGGATATCAGCGGCACAAGAACTGCCTTTGCCCAGATAGTGGCTGAGGAGCTCGGCATCGGCCTCGATGAGGTGACCGTGGCGAGCGGAGACACTGAAACTGCGCCTTCTGCCTCGGTTTCAGTGGGGAGCATGATCACCAGATCGACGGGCACGGCCGTCATGCGCGCCTGCCTGAATCTCAAAGAGCAGCTCTGCCGCAGGGCTGCTCTACGGATGAAGGTTGACGCAGAAGAGCTGGAATTCTTTCGCGGCCGCGTCATATTGAAGGAACGCCCGGAAACAGCCATCTCTTTCGCGGAGCTGGCCAGGGACAACTTCGCCCTGCCGGGCGCCGGACCTCTTTATGCGAGCGGCCGGAGCGATCCGCTGGGAAAACCGACGCCGGTCTTCGTTGTGCAGGCTGCCGATGTCGAGGTAGACAAGGAGACGGGGAAGGTAACGGTGCTCTCCTACGCCGTTTGTCAGGACACGGGGTTGTCCATTAATCCCGCCATCATAGAGGGGCAGATACAGGGGGCCGTGGCACAAGGCATCGGCTGGGCCCTGACCGAGGGCTACGTCTACGAGAAGGGCGTCATGAAGAACCCCACTTTCCTCGACTACCGCATGCCCATCGCACCGGACGTGCCCCACATCGAGACGATCCTCGTGGAGCATGCCTCCGACGCCGTACCCTACGGCATACGCGGCGTGGGCGAGCCGCCCATGGTCCCCACCCTTGCCGCCATTGCCAACGCCGTTCATAGCGCGTCCGGGGTGAGGCTCTTCGAATTGCCCATGACGCCGGAGGCGGTGCTGGAGAAGATAAGAGGCGGCGAAGGTCCGTCCCCAAAGAAGAGGGAGTGCTGATTCTCCTTGACAAGCATGACCATCTCGTTTAACCTGGATGAGGTGTTCTATGAAGAGACCGTCATCGTTCAATAACCCCGAAGCCTATTCCGTCAGTTCTTCGTCCGTACAGGTACTTATCCTTGTAAGCAGCACCTACCGGTTTACACCGTTGTAGGCCTCGTCACAGTGCGACTTGGGCCCCTGCAGGTGTAAACCGGCAGGGGCTTTTTTATTGCCTCGAAAGGGAGGGAAGTACCATGCGACGCAAAGGAGCAGAGATCATCATCGGACTCTTGGAGAAGGCAGGGATCACTATGGTGAGCGGTATCCCGGGAGGCGCCAATCTCCCCCTCTATGACGCCCTCTGCAAGAGCAGAATCCGCCATATACTGGCTCGCCACGAGCAAGGGGCCGGCTTCATCGCCCACGGCATGGCACGATCCACGGGCGCACCCGCCGTCTGTTTTGCCACATCAGGTCCGGGGGCGACGAACCTGCTCACCGCCATAGCCGACGCCAAGCTCGATTCCGTGCCGATCATAGCCTTCACCGGGCAGGTGGCATTGTCCATGATCGGATCGGATGCGTTTCAGGAGGTCGATACGTACGGCATAACGCTTCCTGTCACGAAACACAGCTTCCTCGCGAAAAGCGCCGAAGAGCTCCTCAAGATCGTACCCCAAGCCTTTGACATAGCCGTCTCCGGTCGTCCCGGGCCGGTCGTCGTCGATGTGCCGAAAGACGTCCAGGTCGAGGAGATCGAGGTCCCGGAATTGCCGGAGATGGTAAGGAAGCCGGTTCTCCGCCCGATCGACCATGGCGCCCTAAGTATGGCTGCAGACCTCATCAATCTGTCCAAAAGACCGGTGATCTACGCGGGGGGTGGGATCGTCGTCTCAGGCTGCGAGCGTGCCCTTGTTCGGCTGGCAAGGAAGAACAGCATACCAGTGGCCCTCACCCTGATGGGGCTCGGCTCTTTTCCGCCTGACGACCCGCTTTACCTGGGCATGCTCGGCATGCACGGAGCCCCATCGACAAACCTCGTCCTCGACGAGGCGGACCTCGTACTGGCTCTCGGCGTGCGCTTCGACGACCGGGCCACGGGGGCGGTGAGGGGCTTCTGCTCCAATGCCTCGATCATCCACGTGGATATCGACGAGGCGGAGATCCACAAGATCAAGCGGGCGGACCTCTCCGTCGTCGGAGACGCAGGCCGCGCCATAGAGGAGATCCTTCCCTCTGTCATTGAAGACAACCGCCTCGAGTGGCGTGAACGCATCCGGGAGATCAGGTGCAGCTTTGCCGCCCCTCCCAATGGCTCGAATGAGAACCTGCGGCCCATCAGTGTGATCAGGACCGTCAGGGAGCTGGCGCCTCCGGACACCATCGTCTGCACGGACGTGGGCCAGCACCAGATGTGGGTGGCTCAGACCTACACCTTTGCTGCTCCCCGCACCCTGCTCACGTCAGGAGGGCTCGGCACCATGGGATTCGGACTTCCTGCAGCCATAGGGGCTGCCCTTGCGAACCCCGGCCGCCGCGTTCTCTGCATAACAGGCGACGGCTCCCTTCAGATGAATATCCAGGAGCTGGCCACGCTGGCAGAACTGGCATTACCCGTCACGATTCTGGTGATGAACAACAATCACCTCGGCCTCGTGAGGCAGCAGCAGGAGCTCTTCTACGGGGAGAACTATATTGCCTCGCGGTTCGATGTGGACCTCGATTTTGCTGCTATAGGCCGCAAATTCGGGATCAAGGGCTATCGGGCCGCCCGCGGCCGGTCTGTCAGGAAGGTTCTCGCCGCAGCCCTTTCCAGCCCCGGACCGTCCATTGTCGACATACCCATCGGCTATGGCGAGAACGTCCTGCCCATAGTGCCTCCTGGCTCGGCCAACAGGGACATGATAGGAATTGGTCACTAACGGGGTGGCGGGGAAGGCAACGCCGATGCTTGGGCATAAGAAGGGAGGGGGAGAAGGGGAAGAAAAGACTTCGGGTCGACATGCAAGCCGGGCCGCCTGAGTCTATCAGCCGACCGACCCGGCGGTGAAAATGCGATATTCAAGGCAGACACAGCAAATTGTACAAAGGGTCTATCGCGGCGTGTTCGCATTCGGCACCGGCCGTTCTCCCGTCTGGATGAACGTAAAGTAGTCGGCGATGATCTCCCTGTGATCGAAGGCGAGAGAATCAGGCAGCGTCTCGTAGCCAAAGACTCGAGCCCCCTTTGCGTCGTCGGCCGCCCTGAGATGGCCCCTCCCCTCGCCGATGTAGATGATGCTCACCGTGTGGCCCCTGCGATCCCGACCGGGCTTCCCGTAGACGTACAACAGCTCCCGGAGCTCCACATGGAGAGACGTTTCTTCCAGGGCCTCTCTTATCGCAGCCCGTTCGAGGGATTCCCCCACGTCCACAAAACCACCAGGCAGGGCCCAGCCAAAAGGCTCGTTCTTTCGCTCGATAAGGACGATCCCGTCACCGTACTCGATGATAATATCGACCGCCACAAGAGGCGTCACAGGCTTTACCATAGTAACCTTCCATTCTCCCCATTATTGTCTGTTGCTTTTTCATCGCCGGGTCGGTGGGCTTACTAGACCAGAAGCCTTTTTTTCGCCCAAGCCAGCCTGAGTCCAGCCGACATCACAAGCTTGGCATGCCCCTAGCCTTTCTTCCCCTCCAGGTACTGCTTCTTCACGTCCCGTTTGAGGATCTTCCCTGCCTGGCTCTTGGGGAGCTCGTTGACCACGACGAAGAGCTTCGGTACCTTGAAGCCGGAGAGGCGCTTCTTGAGGAAGGACTTGAGGGCATCCGGAACGACGGTCTCACCCGGCTTCGGCACGATGAAGGCTGCGACCTTCTCGCCCCACTCCCTGTCGGGAACCCCGACGACGGCTACTTCCTGGACCTCAGGGCAGGTGTAGAGGGCCTCTTCCACCTCCCGGGGGAAGACGTTCTCTCCGCCGGTGATGATGAGGTCCTTGAGGCGGTCGACGATGGAGATATAGCCGTGCTCGTCCATGATGCCGATGTCCCCGGTGCGGAGCCACCCGTCCTCTTGGCGTTTTTGTGTGTTCCAGAAGGTGGCCTTCGTCTCCTCGGGGCTTCCGAGGTAGCCGTTCATCACGTTCCTCCCGTGGACGCAGATCTCGCCTTCGTGGCCGGGCTCGAGGATGTTCCCGGAAGTGTCCCTGATCTGCACCTCGACCCCGTAGCACGCCTGGCCCACGGAGCCGACGACGTGGAACTGGGGATGGAGGTGGTTGAAGGTGATGGGCATGGCTTCCGTCATGCCGTAGGACTCGGCGATGGTGATGCCTGTCCGCTCCCTCCACTGCTTCACCACTTCCATGGCCATGGAGGCGCCCGCAGAGAAGCAGTAGCGCAGGGGTCCTATCTGCTTGTCCAGATCGGGAAGGGAGAGGAGGCGGATATAGACGGTGGGCACGGAGAAGAACTTCGTGATCTTCCCCTCTTTGAGCACCTCGAGGACCCTGTCCATGTCGAAGGAGGGGAGAAGCTGAAGGCAGCCCGAGCTCAAGATCGTCGAGTTCATGATGTGGAGCTGGCCGAACACGTGGTTGAAGGGCAGAAAGCATAAGGCGAGGTCGCGCTCGGTGGACCGCTCGTAGTAGGCGATGCTGTAGCTCGAGAAGTTCGTGTGCTCGTGGGTGAGCATGGCCCCTTTGGGCATGCCTGTCGTGCCCCCGGTGTAGAGGACTGCGGCAACATCCCTGCGGTCCCTGTCGACGGCCTGGAAGGATCCCGTTCCTTTCTTTTTCAGGCTTTCGAGGTCGAGATCGCCCCCGGGGCAGATCACCTTCTCGATGCATCCTGCTTTTTTGAGGCGCTCGATCTCGGCGAGCTTCGCCTCTTGCGTCATGACGAAGCGGGGCCGGCCGTGGGTGATGAGATTCGAAAGCTCATCTCCTGTGAGGAGGCTCGAGAGGGTTACCGCAGTGGCCCCTGTCTTGATGATGCCGAAGTAGGAGGCGATCCACTCCGCAGAGTTCGGGGCACAGAGGGCAACGAGATCGCCGGGTGAGATCCCTTCAGAGATAAGACCGGTCGCGATGCGGTTCGCCTCATCGTTGAGCTGGGCATAGGTGAGCACCCTCCCCTCCTCGCTGACGGCGGGCCGGGTGGGAAAGAAGTAGGCGGATTGCTCCAGGTTCCTGGCAAGATTCATGGACTAGCTCCTAAATAAGAAGATTGGTATAGAACAAAGGCACCCTAACATTGTATACAAAAACCGTGCCGGACTTCGACGTTCCTGCCCCGAATCTCAGGAAACCAACAGGCGGAGTATCTTTGCGACATTGTCGATTTCTTCCAGCCTTTCGAGGAGGGATAGGGCCTTTTCGGCCTTATCGGGGGAGACTATCCGGGAAAAGACGACATTGGCAAGAAACTTCTCCCGTTTCTCAGCCCCGGTGAGGGGCGCAGAGGCGTCCATGCCCCTCGGCACATCTATTCCTTTTTCGTATTCCTTTCCCTCCCGGGTCTTGATGCGAACCACAGCCCCCAAGGACTTTTCGGGCGGAAGGCTGGGGATGAGTCTGATCTTGCCCGCTATGTCCATGATCCGCGGATCGCGGACATACTCCTCAGTAAAATGTTCGAGTCTCACGTTCTTCCGCAACAGGGCGCTGGCCACCGCGTATTGGAGGCTGAAGGCGGCGTTCACTTGGGGAACCTCTCCGATGCGGAAGGGCTGTCCTGCGAACTTCTTTGCCGCAGGGGTGATTGCGACGACGATTTCATCTATCTCTTCGGGGGCTATGGGGCTCCCGTTTGCAAGGGCCAGCGTGCATTCGATGGCTGCATGGCTGGATCGGCAGCAGGGATAGGGTTTGAGCGTGTCATTGGCAAGGAACTCGCTGCCAAGGCGCTTCGTGAGAATGTCGAGGCGGTAGGTGCGGCAGCAGAGGGAGAAGTATCCGTGCCTGCCTGTGAGAGGGTCTCTGGCTCCGGTGAAGCCCTTTCTCGCCAGGGCTGCGGCGAAGACGCCGGCCTGTGCTGCAAGCCCTTGGGGGAGCTTGAAGGTATGGGCGTAGTCAAAGGTATTCTGAAAGGTGCCGGACATCTGATTGATGGCTATGCCCAGGGCATGACACATCTGATGCTCATCGAGGCCCCACAGTTTACCGGCCGCGGCGGCGGCGCCGAACACATTGATCGTCCCGGCGGAATCCCACCCCGAGTCGACGTTCAGGTGGGACGCAGTTCCCAAGCGGGAGGCGAGGTCATCGCCGAGAATCAGGGCAGTGAGAAGGTCCTTTCCGGTGGCAGCGCGCTCTTCGGCCACGGCAAGAGCGACGGGAACGGTGGTGCCGCTGACATGGACTGGTGTGCCTTCTCCGTCCGGAAACGTGCCCGAGGGCTCGAATTCATAGGAGCGGGCCATGACGCTGTTCATGAGCGCCGCATTATGGACGGGCAGCCTGACCCGTTGCCCAAGGACTGAGCTCTCCTTCTTCCCGCCCCAGCCCTGAAGCAAAGAGAGGAGCATGGCGCAGCCCGGAGCGTTCGCGCCCCCCATGGCGCACCCGATGACATCGATGACCCTGTGGCGCGCCTTCTCGACCACTGACTCATCGAAACGCTCGAACGACGTCTCTACTATGTTTCTGGCCATTTCAGCCGCTATGCTCATGCTGGCCCTTTCGCAACAATACCTGTTCGGCAGTCTCTTCTGATCGCGCATCCGGGAAACGTCCATTCCTGAGCGCATGTGCGCTTCTTCGGACGCGGCTTCATTTGCCCACGGGGCGAGCAAGAACCGTGCCGGTGGGTAGTAGTTTGCAATGGAGTCTTTTGTCGGCAAAGAAATCCGGGAAACCCGGGGAGATCCCGGTGAGCCCCGTTCCACCGGAAGAGCCGCCTGTTTTTGTTTTCTCGGTAGTAACCATATTTCATTGATCATGATGAAATATCGCTATTCGACATAATCGGATATTGACATGAATCCACAATGTGGATAAAGTGGTAGCACGAATCAAAACCGAATTCTTGAGGCAACTGGAGCGAACGTGCAGGGTGAATCCGACAACCTCAGCCCGTTGTTGAGAGACAGGGATCTTCTCCTCTGCCTCGCCGCCATGTTCGAGGTAGAGTTTTCTCTGGACTGGCTGGAGGAGCTTACGGGCATGAAAGCCTCCCTGATACTCTCAGTCCTGGAGGAAGAAGTCCAGAAGGGGATGCTGGTCAGAAAGCGTCCTGCCATCTACCTCCTCGACGATCGTCAGAAGCGCCAGGAGCTGCTCGGCCTGCTCGCAGAACGGGACAGGGAGCAGTATCGTCGGATCATCGCAGAAATCCTCATCAGGGAGCTTCCCGAGGATGACTCCAAGGCCCTCGAAATAGCGTGTCATTTTCTCCATACATCCAATGGCTGGAAGGGATGTCAATGGCTCGTGAGGGCAGGGGAGATCTACATAGAATCTTTTCGAACGGAAGAAGCCATCCACTGCTTCGAGAAGGTCCTTTCGGATCTTTCTGGCCAGAGGGGCGACAATGAAGATTGGCTTTTCGTCAAGGCGGCCATCGCTTATTCGAACATCATTACCGGAAGGGGCAATACCGGGGAGACCCTCTCTCTCCTCTCAGACGCGAAAGAACGTGCAAAAGCCCTGAAGGAATCTTACGAGATCCTGCTGGACATGCACATAGCCAAGCACGAGTGGCTCTCGTCGAATCACGAGAAGGCGCTCAAACGGTTCGAAAAGGCCTTTCATGAGGTCAACATCCTCCACGATCCGGCGCTCACTAGGGCAACGACGGATTTCACGATCTATTTCTTTTTCTGGCAGGGACGTTTCCGGGACGTCATCGAGGCATACGAGAGGTCCCTGCCCGACGTTGAGCAGTACCCTTCGGGAGTATTTCCGATCATCGCCGCCATAACGGCGGCCCGCTCGTACGCCATGGCAGGGCAGCTCACGCAAGGACTGGGTATGCTGCACACCATATATGACCACTGCGTAGAGAAAGGCGATCTTTACCTGTCCTCCCATGCAGGATCGGCCATCGCCATCATCATGGTCTCCATCAACCGCCTCGAAGACGCACTCCGGTATTTCAAGTCCTCCGCGAGAGAGGCCAAGGCGGGCCGGAATTATTGGGTGAAATTGATCGTGACCTTCATGCTTGCCCTCGTGTATCGCCGAAAAGGAGAGAACAGGCGATCCCTCGCCTACCTCCGTAGGTTTCTCAAGATAAGCCGTGAAACACAGATGAGCCAACAGCTCCATCCCTACCTTATGGAGATCTGCTGGGCCATGGAAACAGGCGACTTTCCTCGTCTGCCGGACCTTTCTGCGGAGCAGGAAATCGAGAAAATGCTCACGGCGAAGAACATGCTGTCCAGAGGGATCGCGTACCGGTATCAGGCGCTGCTCGGCAAATCGAGGGGATGGTCGAACCAGAGGATCATCCGCTCCCTCACCCTGTCCGCTCAAATGCTCAAGGAATCGGGCCATCAGATAGAGATCGCGAAGACGCAGCTGGAGCTGGCGCGCTATTACCTCTCCACCGGGGAGACCAAGAAAGTGAGGAGGCTAATGCGGACCGCGTCCGAAATCCTCGCCCCCGCAAACATGGAGCTGATTCCCGATGACCTCAGGGTTTTCGCGTACGATCCAAATCGGGAAACGGCCGTTCTCGAAGAGATTCTGGATCTGAGGACCGGCATGGTGGCAGCCACGGAAGACAAGAAACAGCTGCTTCAGCAGACCGTCGCCGCCATAAACCGGATCACCGGAGCTGAGCGAGGCGCGATTCTCCTGGTGGACAACGGGGCCAGTCCGCCGACGCTCCAACTGAGATCGTCGAAAAATCTTACCATCGAACAGGTCTACCACCCGAACTTCGCCTCTTCCCGGAAGATCATCGAAGAGGTGGCCGCATCCGGAGAGGGTCAGATCTTTGAGATCGACCCGTCCCTGGAGGCCGGGGCGACGTCCAAGGAGATAGTCCGTTCAGGGATATGTGTTCCCCTGATCCTCGGCGGAAGAACCGTGGGGGTCCTCTATCACGACAACCGGCTCCTCGGTAATGTCTTTAGAGAGTCAGACCTTAGACTCCTCGCCTATTTTGCTGCCCTTGTGGCACTCCGCCTCGATTCCTCAAACGCCCGCCGGGAGATCGAGGCTGCCAGACAGCGGGACAGCGAAAGCGAGACCGCCGTGGAGAAGGAGTATGAGCGGACCGACCACGGGAACGGCATTATCGGCAACTGCCCTCCCATGCAGCGCGTCCTTGCCGCATTGGAAAAAGTGGCGCGAACCGACACCGCAATCCTCATCCTCGGTGAGACTGGGGTGGGAAAGAACCTCGTGGCAAGGGTCATCCATGAGCGTAGTGCAAGGAACGGCGGTCCCTTCGTGAGCGTTCAGTGCAGCGCCCTTACCGAGAGCCTCATCACGAGCGAGCTTTTCGGTCATGAAAAGGGGGCATTTACCGGAGCCACGAACAGGAGGATAGGAAGATTCGAGATGGCCCACAAAGGGACCCTCTTCCTGGATGAGATCGGCGATCTTTCCCTGGAGGTGCAGGCACGGCTGCTCCGGGTCCTTCAGACGAAGGAGTTCGAGCGGGTAGGGGGCGGCAAAGAGACGCTCACCTCGGATTTCAGGCTCATTGCCGCGACGAACAGGAATCTCGAAGAAGCCATCAAAGCAGGCAGGTTTCGGGAAGATCTCTACTATCGGATAAACGTGTTTCCCCTCCACGTGCCCCCATTAAGGGAGAGGAAGGAGGACATCCCTTCCCTGGTGCGCCATTTTCTGAAGGTCTATTCCTCGGGTAGACAGCTCGATCTGGGAGATGTGCCCAAAGAGGGGATGGAGAGG
>Ga0326728_10019588_pt1 | contig 13099 bp, 10 predicted proteins | sample MB3enrmetagenome_FD_207602 | JGI IMG/M metagenome (GOLD analysis project Ga0326728, IMG submission 207602) | Lab enriched peat soil microbial communities from McLean, Ithaca, NY, United States - MB31MN | ecosystem: Environmental > Terrestrial > Soil > Wetlands > Peat | place: USA: New York...
TAGCTAGCGCCGATATTCCGTTGTTAAAGTAGAAAAACGAGCTTGGCTGTTCCTCCGCAGTCGTGCGAATATTTCTGTTTGTCTCTGTGTTGCCCACGTAGTTCCGAATATTGAGGCTAAACAAAGAAAGTTTCCGATTCTTGAAGTTGAAGAGCTCTGCGACCTCTGTGCCACTAATGCGTCCGAAATAGCAAGAACGTCCGCTGTCGTCGTCCATTCGTATCCATGCAGGCTGTGATTCAGGATTTGGAGTAAACCTAACGCGAACGGATTCTATTCTTGTGAGGTCGCTCTGGCTATCTGTTTCTCTGACCTCCATGTTGAGTCCCTCTTCGTCCAGCCACTCGATGTTGACCCGCTCAGGAAGGTCCGGGGGCTGGCCGTCGATGATAGAGATTGGACTCTTTGCATATTTCAACAGTTCTGGAGAAAACTGCCGAAGCGTAATGTAATACATAGCGAAGTTATCATTTTCCCAGTCGATCTCGGCACAGGCGTCCCTCAGCCTCTTGTTGACTTTAAGTTCACGGTACCTGTAGAGCCTCCCCAGGACTGCGCGGAAGTGATCGATATCTTCCCGCGTCTCCGATGGTCGCTTGGCCACCTTCTTGCCCGATGAATACTTTGCTTGAATGATAAGAACGCTGTTTCCATCCTTGCAGATGAAATCAACCCCTTGGTCATTGCTGCCATCTACATCGGAGGATTCAATGATGCATTGTTTGATGTCATCTGGATCACTGGAAAATGAACCGGGGTACTTGGGAAGATAGACCTTTTCAGCAAAAAAGCGTGACATAAACCTTGATAAGGTCTTGTCGTTCTGCCTATCAATGGACTCCCCAAGCTCCTTCTCAAGGTATTCTGGGAACCGGTTTCGGAACTTGACTTTTTGATCCTCGCTCATTGCTTCCTCTTGATGCCAGTCTAGCCTATGTTCCAGTTCATAGCGCGGCGGCCTCGGTGAGAACCTTTCCGCGGAAGCGTTGATGAATCTCATCTGGCGTGCGGAGATCGATCTTGACACCAGTGGCTTTCTCCAGTTGGGCCTGGAGTTTCTCCATGGCGAGTAGACTGGCGCGTGGCGCCGGATCGACCAGAATGTCGAGGTCACTATCCTCCCGATCCTCACCTCGCACCACACTCCCGAAGACTCGCGGGTTCGCCATGCCCGCTTGGAGCACAAGCTGGCGGATCGTCTCCCGATACTGCGGCAATACCTCCGACGGTCGCATACACGTTTCGCTTTCTACTATCAATCTACAACTTTTTCGGCCATTTGCGGCTGGTGTGAATGACGGAGAGAATCAGAATCACGTCGTCCACGACGCGGTAAGGGATAATGTATGGCAGCCCAGGAACAACCAGTTCACGGGTGCCTTCGATTCTTCCCGGCCGCCCGCTCTGCGGGAATCGTGTGAGCCGGATTACAGCTTTCATGATGGCGGAAGCCACCTTGGCGGCTGCGTCAGGGTTGTCTTTGGCGATAAAGTCCCGAATCGAAGTCAGGCTTTGGATTGCCGGTTCGCTGAATCGAAATTTCATTGCGGTGGAGGAAGCTCATGTTCTGTGCCCCAACTGCGAAGCCAGTCGAAGACTTTCTCTCCTGAAACGCTTCTTCCCTCTTCGACAGCAGCAAGACCTGCCTCAATCTCCTGCAGCTTCCATTCCTCGTAGCCCTCTTCCGGGGCAGATTCATCAGCAACCGGCGGCGTCCGCAAGGCAAGAGCGCCGGTCGAGGTGAATGTCCACTCGACGGGATCGCCGACAGCAAGATTCGCGCGCCGCAACAGATCCTCCGGAATCTCCACGGTAGCCGTGCCGCCGATACGAGCAATCTGTGTGGCCATGATCTCCCCCCGCTGCTATTTATGATACTCGCTTCTCGATTTGCGACCCAATCTTCTTAAGACGATCTGCCCAACCGCATACGGTTCATGCAACCTGTGGCAACAATCCAGTGCGCAAATAAACATCCCGCAGGGGCTAAAGCCCGGCCTTTATTTTGTGGCGTTTGCGGCAGTCAGGGCTGAAGCCCTGACCTACCATTCGTGCCCTGACACTTCCATTCATCCACGGGCTTCGTGAAATTCACAGCGCCCCCTACGGGGCGCTAATCTTGATTGGCCTACATTCCCCGGATCGCGCTTCGCTCCATCCGGGGCTATTTTCACATGCTCCCTCCGGGAGCGGATTCAAGGGACCCATCGTCTTCTGCTCTCGCCGTGGCCCTGCTCCCTCCATCACAGTTCGATGGACGAGCAGTATTCATTATTTCGGGGGGAATTCACAACGCCCCCTACGGGGCGCTAGACTTCATTGGCCTATATTCCCAGGGTTTCACCCTGGGCTATTCTCGTTCACTCCCTACGGGAGGGTGTTTTTGCTGTTTGCGGCTGCCATCGGCGAGAATGGAAGGGTCGATGCCGGATACCGCACGCAGCTTCGAGCCTCCTTTTACCGACGTACCCGGCGCGGTGGCCGAGATACGCGCCGGGCGCATGGTGGTTGTGGTGGATGACGCGGACCGCGAGAACGAAGGCGACCTGACGCTGGCCGCCGAGTTCGTTACGCCGGAGGCGATCAACTTCATGGCCCGCTACGGGCGCGGACTGATCTGCCTGGCGCTGACCGAGGAGCGCGCCGACCATCTGCGGCTGTTTCCGATGACGCAGCAGAACACCTCGCGCTTTGGCACGGCGTTTACCGAGTCGATTGAGGCGCGCGAGGGCGTGACGACGGGCATTTCGGCGGCGGACCGGGCGCAGACGATTCGCACCGCGATCGCCGCCGACGCAAATTATACCGACCTGGCCCGCCCCGGCCACGTCTTTCCGCTGCGCGCACGGCGGGGCGGCGTGCTGGTGAGGGCCGGGCAGACCGAGGCTTCGGTCGATCTGGCGCGGCTGGCCGGGCTGAATCCTTCAGGCGTGATCTGCGAGGTGATGCGCGACGACGGCGAGATGGCGCGCATTCCCGACCTGATTCCCTTCTGCAACGAGCACGGGCTGCGGATTCTGACGGTGGCGGAGCTGATCCGCTACCGGCTGCGCCACGAGCGCACCATCGCGCGCGCCGGCGAGAGCCGCATTCAGACCCGCTACGGCGAGTTCCGCATGATCGCCTACGAGAGCCAGGTGAACGGCGGCGAGAGCCACATTGCGCTGGTGCGCGGCGAGCTGTGCGAGGGCTGCCCGGCCTTCCATTGTGGCCCCGCCGCGGCGAATCTGCCGAAAGACCTGGGCTTGACGGCTTCCGGAGAGGCAGAGACACGGGAGGCGTGCGAGCGCGCGGTGCTGGTGCGCGTTCATACGCGCTGCACAGCGGGCGACCTCTTTGCCGCCGACTGCCGCTGCCGCGAGACTCTGGATCAATCGATGCGCATGATCGCCGAGGAGGGTTGCGGAGTGCTGCTTTATCTGCACAACACCTCGCGAGGCTTTGAGATTGACCACCCCGCGGCGAGCGCTTTTGATCCCGGCGGGATCGTGAATCCTGATGAACGGGAACGGAGCAGGTTCGACGTATCCCCGGTCTCAGAATCGAGACCGGGGGCACCCAGTGTTCCTGATGAAGCGCCGGATGCGATTGCCGGGCGGCTGGTTCTGCATCAGGAACTGCGCGCGCGCGAAGGCTCGCAGGCTCGTAGCGGGCGCATTCTGCGCGCCATCGGCCTAGGCGGGCAGATCCTCTCCGACCTGGGCATCCGGCGCATCCGCCTGCTCTCCAATACACCCATGCACATTCCCGCTTTGGAAGGCTTCGGGCTGGAGATCGTCGAGCAGGTGGCGATTCCGCTGGAGAAGTGCGACTGAGCGGGGTGAACTGGGCAGGGGGTGTTATCCACATGATTGTTTCTTGAAAGCTACATAGATGTGTACATAATTGACTTGACAGGCAATAGATTAGAGAGTAGGTTACTATAGTAACACATCATTCGAGTCTAATTGGATTCGATGAGGAGCGGCACCCCCGGCCGCGCAGGAAGATCGATGGTCACGACCAGCGTTCCCGAAGTCAATGAAAAGCAAAGTCTGCATGATTTGAGCTGGAACTTTGCCCAGGATGGCAAGGTAGCGACTGATCTCGCTACAGGGCTGATTGTGGATGCCAACCCGGCTATGGAAGCTCTGATGGGCTATTCACGCGCTGAGCTCATCGGCATGCATGTGACCATGCTGCACCCGGAGGGCGAGCGCGAGACGGTCGAGGTTGAGTTCCGGAAGTCATTGCTGCGCCCGGCGCCTCATTTCGATTTGCACATCCAGCGTAAGGACGGCCGCTGCGTCCCGGTTGCGATCTGGTCCTCGGAGATGTTTGAATTGGCGGGCCGATCGCTGGTGATTGGCGAGCTGCGGGATATTACGGAACAACAAAAGAAAGAACATCAGATTTTGGCTCAGAACTGGGCGTTGTCGGCCTTTTCAGTCGCCGCGGTGGCGCTGGGGCGGGCCCATTCCGAGGATGCCCTGCTGCAGTGCATTTGCGAGGCCATTACCCATCAATCCCCCTATGTATTCGCCTGGGTGGGCATTGCGGAAGATGGCCCGGATAAGAAGATTCGGATCGCAGCATCGGCAGGGAGCGCCACCGGTTATCTGGATGGACTGCATCTGAGTTGGTCGGCGGATCTGCCGATGGGACGAGGCCCGGCGGGCACCTGCATTCGCACCGGCGTGCTGCAACTGGAGAACGACACGGAGAAATCACGGGCCTTCGATGTATTGAGCAAACGATCAAGGAAATTCGGGGTCCGATCTTCTGTCGCCGTCCCACTTTGTATCGAGGGCGTATGGCGGGGCGCTTTGATCGTATATGGCTCACACCCCAACATATTTGAAGCGGCGCCGGTCCTGGTCTTCGAGCACCTTTCCGAACAGATTGTTCACGGTGTCCGCGCGCTTGAACAGCAGTTGGCTCTTCATACCGGGAAGGTCAATCTGGCAAAGGCGCAAGAGAAATTGGCTGAGGCGTTGACCGCAGCAGTGACAGCTATCGTGACCGCGATGGAGTTGCGTGATCCCTACACCGCGGGTCACGAAAGCCGTGTTGCTGAGATTGCATGCGCCATAGGCAAGGAAATGAGTTTGGATGAAGAGCAGTTGCAGGGATTGCGGATGGCCGCAATGGTTCATGATATCGGGAAGATTTCGATCCCCTCTGAAATCCTGACCAAACCTGCCAGGCTAAGCAAGGAAGAATACGACCTGATCAAGACGCATCCGGAGGCCGGTTACACCATTCTGCGAGATATTCCCTTTACCTGGCCGGTTGCCGAGATTGTGCGCCAACATCATGAGAAGCTCGATGGCTCGGGCTATCCATTCGGCCTAACGGTGGATGCGATTCTCCCCGAGGCCAAGATCCTGGCGGTGGCGGATATTGTGGAAGCGATGGCCTCGGACCGGCCCTACCGGGTAAAACTCGGGTTGGAGGTTGCACTGGCTGAGATTCAAGAACTTTCAGGAACGCTTTTGGATGCAGATGTTGTGCGGGTATGCACGGAGCTCTTCCGCGAGAAGCGTCTGGTTATGCCGGGTTTGGAGTTGCAATGATTTCGCCGCGAGGCGGGGTGGCGCGGAGGATACGGCAGGGAATGTTCACCCGCTATTTGATTGACAGGCTTCGTTTTCCAGCGTTTAGTTGTTAAGAGAGGAGTCGTATCTACCTCTGAGCAAGCAACGGCAGGAGTCGAATGCGGAGCAGCAATGGGTAACGTATCGGATACCTTCGAGCCACATAATCTATACGAATTGAGCTGGACCTACGCGCCAGGCGCGATTTTTGCTATCCGCAGTGGTAGTGGACAACTGCTCGACGTGAATCCGGCCGCCGAAGCTCTTTCCGGCTACAGCCGCAGTGAACTGCTGGGTATGCCCATCGTTCTGTTGCATCCGGAGAGTGAACGCGAGCAGGTCAGAGCCCAATTCTGCAAAGCCGAAGCGGAGCCACTGAATGATTATGGCTTTTCTCTTCAATGCAAAGATGGGCGGCACAAACGGGTAGCGATATCCTACTCCGATCTCTCCCTGCTCAATGGCATGCAAGTAAAGATCTGCGTCTATTTCGACATTTCTGATCCCATCGAGCAGAGACATCAGCTTTCAATGCAAAACTGGGCGTTATCGGCCTATGCCGACGCTGCTTTGGCGCTGGGGCGCGCGGAGGCAGTGAAAGAGCTGAAACAGTCGATTTGCGAGGCGATCGCCAGAGATTCCGTCTATGCTTTGGCCTGGATAGGCATCGCCGAGAACGATCCGCAAAAGACGATTCGGATTGCCGCCGCCGCGGGCAGCGCTATTGCTTATGTGGACGGTATACGGGTGAGTTGGTCAGAAGATGATCCCCAGGGATGCGGTCCAACGGGCGTCTGTATTCGTACCGGCAAGACGGTGATTGTGGAAGACTCCAAGACCGCCGAGTTCTTTGCGCCGTGGCGCGAACGAGCACAGAGTGTCGGCATCCGGTCCAGCGTGGCGATTCCGTTTTCCATCGAGGCGGGCAGACTCGGCGCGTTGATGGTTTACTCCCGGTATCCGAATGCGTTTGAGCCCTCGGCGATTAAGGTCTTTGAACATCTCGCCATGCAGATCGGCCATGGCATCCATGCAATTGAAACTCAGCAGCACTTGCAGGCAGAACTGAGCCGCCTGGAAATGCTGCAAAGGCAGTTGAATGACGCCTTGTCAGCGATGGTCTCGCCGATCGTCACTGCGATGGAGATGCGCGACCCCTACACAGCAGGCCATCAAAGCCGAGTGGCGGAGATCGCGGTGGCGATTGGCAGGGAGATGGGCTGGCCGGCGGAGCGATTACAAGGGCTGCGCGTAGCCGCCCTGGTGCATGACATTGGCAAGATCTCCATTCCCGCGGAGATTCTGAACAGGCCTGGCCCGCTGACTGCCTCTGATCGTGTGATCATCAACGGCCACCCAGAGACAGGGTTCAGGATTCTGCGGGATGTTCCTCTGATCTGGCCGATTGCCGAGATCGTCCGCCAGCACCACGAAAAACTCGATGGCTCCGGCTATCCATTCGGCCTCAAGGGAAGTGACATTCTTCCCGAAGCGCGGATTCTGACGGTGGCCGACATTCTGGAAGCCATGGGCTCCGACCGGCCATACCGGCCCGCAATCAAATTGAAGATGGTACTGGCGGAGTTGGAGAATCAGGCCGGAAGACTGCTGGACGAAGAGGCTGTGCGGGCCTGCACAACCCTTTTTCGCGAGAAGCGCCTGGTTCTGCCAGGTGAGAATCGCCTTTGATTTTGTTGACACCCCCCAAAAAACTGTCTAAGAGCCGGGATTGAACGAACGGTCGTGCGTTTGTAACGCAGCGCTGTAATGGACTCTCCGCTGGCCGCTGTTGTTCGAACGTCAAGGCCTCTACATCGGTCAAGGAATTCCACGAAATTTCATCAGGTTAACTTCCCAGATAGCCAAATGTGATCAATATTGAACACATGAGTGACAAAAAGCCTGTAAGTCTGTATAAGTCTATACAGCGGGAAGAATCTAAATCGGCCATCTGCGGAAGTGCATCTCCGCACTTTATACGTCCGATGACGACAACGCTCTCTGAGACCACCACACTCGCACGAGGAAAGGTAGGATCCATTGAGCGTTCATCTGGTCAATCCCAGCGACAACTCTTTTGGAACTGCAGTGATCACGCCGCGCTGGCTGTTTGTACTGGCGGCGGCTACGCCGTTAGCAGCGGGCGATCCCATTCTCGTCGATGAGTCTCTGGAGCAGATTGTTCCGGAGACGATTCACCCGGGAGACATTGTGGGCATCAGCGTCCACACGGGCAATGCACTGCGCGGCTACCAGGTGGGCAGGATGGCGCGCAGCAGGGGTGCGTGGGTGGTCTATGGCGGCATACACGCCACACTCTTTCCCGAAGAGGCACTGGAGCGCGGGCAGGGGCACGCGGTGGTGACCGGAGACGGCGACATCGCATGGGGCAAGGCGGTCAACGATTGCCTGGCGGGCAAGCTGGAGAGAATCTACGAGGGCGGGCGGATCGGCGGCAGCGAGTTCCTGGCCGCGCGATGGGATTTGATGAACCCGGAAAAGTATATGTGGGCGTCGGTGCAAACCATTCGCGGCTGCCCCAAGCACTGTTCCTTTTGCAGCGTGTGGCGGACCGATGGGCAGAAGCCGCGGCAGCGCAGCCATCAAAAAGTTATCGACGAGATCGTGGAACTGCGGCGGATTGGATTTCGCTTTATTGCCCTGGCCGACGATAACTTCTATCCGGTGACCTTCACCGATCTGCGGCTGGCACGCGAGCAGGGCAATACGGCCAGGCTGGAAGAGCTGACAGCGATTCGCGCCGAGCGCTTCCATTTGATGGATGAGCTGGCCAAACTGCCGAAGGACATGGTCTTTTATACGCAGATGACGATGGAGGCGGGCGAGGATACCGTCTTCCTGGATGCGATGAAGAAGGCGAACATCAAGGGCGCGCTGGTGGGGATAGAAGCGGTGACGCCGGAGGGACTCAAGGCGATCTACAAAGACTGGAACCTTTCTGGCGACGCCATGGCAAAACAGTTGCAGACCTTTAAAAAGCATGGCGTTCATGTGCTGGGTTCGTTCATCTTCGGGCTGCCGACGGACAGGCCGGCTACCTTCGACGCTACGGTGGCAATGGCGAAGAGGGCGGGCATTACGTTTGCCCAGTTCGTGATGATGACGCCGTTTCCGGGCACGGTGGATTTCGGGCGCTGGGAGAAGGAGCAGGCGGAGAATCCCACCATGGTGGGCGGTGTGCCGATTACGCGCTACTGGCTGATTCCCACCGCGGTTCGGCCCAAGATGTTTACCCCGCATCCCACCATGAGCTCGGATGAGATTCGCGAGCGCACACAAAAAGTATGGGATACGTTTTATAACTTGGGCGATATCTGGAAGAGATCGGCGTGCTGCCCGACTATCACATCCCGAATCGCCTTCATGTTTCTCTCGAAGCTCTACCGGCAGATGTACGCGGGCACGGGCATCTCGACCGACAGCGCGCGCCGCAAGAAGTCCAAGGCCTGGGCCAAGTGGACGGCGCGTCAGTGCAAGAAGCTGTTTCAGGCGAAGCCGATGCCGGAGCTTGCGCCGCGCGAGTGGACGCCTGCGTTAGCGCCATCGATGAGTCATGCGGCCTTTGCCGGTGGAGATGGAGCGGAGAATTTTGTTGTGATTTCGTGAAGCGACTCTGTTTGCGAAGTACGATCCGGCTACTCACTCGCTGACTTCATCCACCGTATCTCCTTCGCCGGGCGCGAGGAAGAGATTGGCTTCGAGGCCGTGCTGGCGCGTGTAAAGGTCGTAGTAGCGGCCACGCATGGCAAAGAGCGCCGCGTGGTTGCCGCGCTCGACGATAAGCCCGCCCTCGACGACGAGAATCTGGTCGGCGCGGCGGATGGTCGATAGGCGGTGTGCGATGACGAAGGTCGTTCGTCCCTGCATCAATTGGCTCAGCCCGGCCTGAATCATCGCTTCGGACTCGGAGTCGAGCGAGCTGGTAGCCTCGTCGAGAATCAGAATGCGCGGCTCGGCCAGCAGGGCACGCGCGATCGACAGCCGCTGGCGCTGGCCGCCGGAGAGCTTCACGCCGCGCTCGCCGACGATGGTGTCGTAGGTCTCCTCATAGCGTTCGGCAAACTCATCCACGCGCGCCGTGCGGCAGGCAAAGAGAAACTGCTCTTCGGTGGCATCGGGCCGCGAAAAAAGAATGTTCTCGCGGATGGTGCCGTCGAAGAGAAATGAATCCTGCAGCACCACGCCCAACTGCGAGCGGAAGGTATTCAGGTCCACGTGCGCAAGGTCCACATCATCCACCAGGACGCGGCCTTTGGAGGGCGTATGGAAGGCGCAGAGCAAGCTGATGATGGTGGACTTGCCCGAGCCTGAAGAACCGACCAGAGCGGTCACTGTTCCCGGCTCGGCGAGAAAGCTGATGCCATGCAGGACAGGCTTGTCAGCGTCGTAGGCAAACTCGACGTTCTCAAAGCGCACCGTGCCTTGAATCGGCGGCATCTTCACCGTGCGTTCGGGACTCTGGTTCTCTTCCAGCTCCGACATGAGTTCGTTGGTGCGGTCCAGTCCGGCAAATGCCTCTGTCAACTGCGTGCCGATGGCCACAATCTGGAAGATCGGCGCAGTCATGAAGACCAGAAACATGTTGTAACTCAGATAGTCGCCAAAGGTCCATCGATGGGCCATGATCAGATGCCCGCCCATGCTCATCACAATTGCAGTCAGCAGGCCCACGGCCGTGGTGGCTGTGGCGGCGAGAGCGCTGGTCATGGTCAGTGACTTCATTACGTTGTCCAGCAAGCGGCCAACGCCCTTGGCAAAGACACTTGCCTCGCGATCTTCGGCGTGGTAGCCCTTGATAACGCGCACGCCGCCCAGCGACTCAGTGAGCCGGCCGGTGACTTCGGCGTTGATCTTGCCGCGCTCGCGGAAGATTGGACGGATAATCCTGAAGGCGTATTGCAGGGCGAAGACGAAAGCGCCCATCACAGCAAAGGCAGTCAAGGTCACCGACGCGCTAAGATGCATCAGATAGATGAAGGCCAGAATAGCCGTGAACAGCCCGCCGACAAACTCCACAAGTCCGGTGCCGACCAGGTTGCGTACGCCTTCGACATCGGTCATGATACGGGCGACGAGTGTGCCTGTGCGGTTCTCATCGTAGTAGGTGACCGAAAGCAGGCCGACATGGCGCTGGACCTGACGGCGCATCTCGGCGATCAGCCGCTGGCCGGCCTTGGAGAGCAGTTGGGTCAGCGCGAACGAGGTGATCGCCTGCACTACCATGGCGGTGAAAACTACTGCAATGATTCCCGGTAAAAGCTCTGGATGCGGGTGATCCTGATTGAGCACTTTATCCATGAGCGGCTTGGAAATATAGGGCATGACCAACAGAGCCACACGGTTGACGACCATGAGTCCCATGCCGGCAATCAGCAGCCCCAGGCGCGGTTTGACCAGGGCTTTGACCTGAGGCCAGAGCTTCTTGAGTTTTGGCTTGCTCTTGGGCAGATCGTCCTGGCCCGCGCGCGCGCCACGTCCGCGCGGCGAGCGCTCGGCTCGCGCGCCCATGCCCATTCCGCCGGGCCGCATCGTCCCCATGCGCTAAACCTTCCCCGATTGCCGCGCGACGAGGAAGGAGCGCACGCAGAGGAAGAGATAAATCAGCAGCAGCCAGACCAGCGCCAGCTTCGCTTCCATTGCTGTAAAGTTCAGCGGTTTGGACGAGGCGCAACTGCGAATGATCTCGGCGAATGTTCCCAGAAAGCAAACCAGGCCGATGGTCACGTTGATGTGCATGAAGAGCTTGCGCCGTTGCTCATCGGGACTGATTGCGAGCCAACCGCCAATGCCCAGCACAAGGCCGATCCAGGCGGGAATCAGCGCGGTGTAGTGCGTGTGGCCTGTGCCAAAAAAGCCAGCCAGGCCCAGCGCAATCATGAGAACCGCAAAAACCAACGTTACTTTCGCCATGTGATGCCTCCATCTGTCATTCTTGCATCTGTCATGCTTTGAAGACCACGAAAAACATAGCATCTGATTAGATCTAAGATCAACTCTCAATCAGAAAAGCTCCGGCGCGAGCAGGCCGGCTATCGTCTCGCGGCGGCGGATCAGCCTTGCCTGCGCGCCTTCCACCAGCACCTCGGAGGGACGCAAGCGGGTGTTGTAGTTCGAACTTTGCGCCATGCCGTAGGCGCCGGCATCGAGAATCGCAACCAGGTCTCCCGGCTCTACGGGCGGGAGCTTGCGGTCATGGGCGAAAAAGTCGCCGGACTCGCAGATCGGCCCCACCACGTCCACGATGCGCGGCTTCCCTACCCTGGGCCGCACCGACACAATCTCGTGATAAGCCTGATAGAGCGCGGGTCGGATGAGGTCGTTCATCGCGGCGTCAGTAATCACGAAGGTCTTTCTGCCGGTGCGCTTGACATAGAGCACGCGTGAGAGAAGAGCGCCGGCCTGCGCAACCAGGAAGCGTCCCGGCTCCAGCAGCAGACGACCCTCGAAGCCGCCGAGGGCGCTTTCAATGGCGGCGGCATACTCGCACACCTTGGCGGCAGCGTCGAAGCTGCCCGCGTGGTAATCAATGCCCAGGCCTCCGCCAACATCGACGGTCTGGAGGTTGATGCCCGCGCGCTGGAGCTGGCGCAGCAGCTTGCTCACCCGCTCCATTGCCGCGCCAAAAGGCTCTGCCGCGCGAATCTGCGAGCCGATGTGGAAGCTCACGCCATAAGCCTCAAGCCAACGATTGCCGACCGCGCTCTTGTAGATGGCCAGCGCCTGGCGAATATCGACGCCAAACTTGTGTTCGCGCAGGCCGGTGGAGATGTAGGGATGCGTCTCGGCGAAGACGTCGGGATTGACGCGCAGGGCGAAGCGCGCCTTCTTCCTGAGCCTGGCCGCACGCGCGGCAAGCAGTTCCAACTCCGCAGCGCTCTCGACGTTGAATTGCAGAATGCCCGCCGTCAGCGCAAGGTCGATCTCCGCCGCCGTCTTGCCCACGCCTGAGAAGACCACACGGCCTACGGACTCAGGCGCGGCGGCCAGCACGCGCTCCAGCTCGCCACCGGAGACAATGTCCACCCCCGCGCCGCGCTCGGTGAGCAGCTTGACGATGGCCAGCGCCGAATTGACCTTGATCGAGTAGCAGACCAGGTGATCACGACCGGCGAACGCCTGCTGAAACATTTCCAGCCGCTCGACGATCTGGTCGGCGGAGTAGACGTAGAGCGGCGTGCCGTGGAGTTTGGCCAGCGCTTCCAGCGAAACTACGCCGCAGTGCAGCGCGCTCGCCGGCTGCGGGTGATGAAAGGGTCGCGATGATGGGGTCGAAGTTGTCGTCAAAATGTGCTTCCGGAGAAAAGAATCCTCTTTTGAGCCTACAGTATTTTACTGCGATGCCGGCGCAGGGTGAGCGTGTAAAACAAGCGGATGACTCAGCCTCTTCGCGCTTCGGCCTCTGAACGGCCGGGCGCATCCCTGACATTTTAGACCGGGCGCATCCCTGACATTTTCTCCTTATTAGGAAGGTTTTTGTCTTCCGTTTCCGGGGCAGCTGCCCC
>Ga0326728_10019590_pt1 | contig 13097 bp, 8 predicted proteins | sample MB3enrmetagenome_FD_207602 | JGI IMG/M metagenome (GOLD analysis project Ga0326728, IMG submission 207602) | Lab enriched peat soil microbial communities from McLean, Ithaca, NY, United States - MB31MN | ecosystem: Environmental > Terrestrial > Soil > Wetlands > Peat | place: USA: New York...
TTGCGCCGGGCTTTGGTACTGCATCGGATAACCCATCGCAGTAGCGACAGCACAAAGGATTTGCCAGTCCGGGCGCGCCTCGCCGGGCGGCTCGACGGCCTTGCGAATCAACTGCATCCGGCGCTCGGAGGCAGTGAACGTGCCGTCCTTTTCTGCCCAACAGGCGCCCGGCAGGACGACGTGGGCAAGCTCTGCGGTCCTGGTAAGGAAAATTTCCTGCGCGGCAAAGAATTCAAGATTGCGCAGGTCCTCGGTCACTTTGGCATTATTGGGCTCGGTCATCACCAGATCCTCGCCCATGATGTAAAGCCCCTTCAACTCCCCTCGCCCGGCGGCCTCCAGAAAGTACGGGAGTTTCCCGCCTCTGTTTTCCGGCAGCGCAACGCCCCAGGCGTTCTCGAACTTGGCGCGAATCGCGGGGTCGGTCACATCCTGGTAGCCGGGGAATTTGTTGCCCATCGCGCCCATGTCGCAAGCGCCCTGGACGTTGTTCTGGCCGCGCATGGGGTTGACGCCGCTGGCCCATTTGCCGATCTGGCCGCAGAGCATGGCGAGGTTGGCAACGTTCTTGACGTTGTCGGTGCCGCAAGAGTGCTCGGTGATGCCGAGCGTGTAGAAGATGGCGCTGGGGTCTCCCGTGGCGTACCATCGCGCCGCGGTACGGATCAACTCGGCCTCGACCCCGCAATACTTCGCCGCCGCCTCGACAGTGTACTGATTCAGGTTCTCGCGGAACTCCGCGAAACCTTCGCAGCGGCTCTCGATGAACGACTGGTTGGCCAGTCCTTCATCGAGGATGCACCGCATCATGGCATTCAGCAGCATGTTGTCGCTGCCGGGACGGTGCTGGATGTGGATGTGGGCGCGCTGGGCAAGCCAGGTCTTGCGCGGATCGCAAACCATCAGCTTAGCGCCGCGCCGCAGCGCACGTTTCATTTCCAAACCATAAATCGGATGGGCTTCGGTGGGGTTCGCGCCGATGAGGAACAGCACCTTGCAGTCTTTGATTTCGGCGGTGCTGTTCGTCATCGCGCCGCTGCCGAAGGACGTCGCCAGACCGGCGACGGTGGGCGCATGTCAAGTGGTGGCGCAGTTATCCACGTTGTTGGTGGACCCGGCCGTGCGCGCCAGTTTTTGCATCAGGTAGTTCTCTTCGTTAGTGCAGCGCGACGAGGAGACGAACGCGACGGCGTCGGGGCCGTGCCGGTCGCGAATCTCGCGCAGACGTTTGCCGACCAGCGCGATGGCTTCGTCCCAGGTCGCTTTCTCGAACTTGCCGTTCTTCCGAATCAGCGGGTGCGTCAGCCGATCCTTGGACGCGACGAACTCGAATCCGAAATGGCCTTTGACGCAGAGGTTGCCGCCATTGATCGTTGAGTCCGGCTCGGCGGCCACACGCACGATGCGGTTGCGACCTTTGTCCACCACCAAATCCATCTGGCAACCAACGCCGCAGTACGAGCAAGTGGTTTGGACGCGGCCGAGGTCTTTCTCGCGCCCCATGCCCACGGCGGACTTGTCGAGCATGGCGCCGACGGGACAAACGCGGATGCAGCCGCCGCAGAGTTCGCAGGTGGTTTTGTGCAGGTCCTCGTTGAAGGGCGTGGTGACCACCAGGCGTTTGGCGCGCCACGCAAACGTCAGGGCGTCGGCCATCTGGACGGTCTCGCAGTATTTCACGCAGAGGCCGCACTTGATGCACTTATCAGCGTCGTACAGGATACCCTTATTGAGGGTGGTATAGTTCGGGCCGTCGGGTTGGTGCGTGAGCGTGCCGAAGCGGTTCTCATCGGCATGATAACGGTAGGCGTAATCCTGGAGCCGGCAGTTGCCGGATTTGTCGCAACTGGTGCAGCCCGAGCGGTGATCGGACAACAGCAACTCCAGAATCTGCCGACGGTGCAGCGCCAGTTCCTCGTCCTCGGTCGTGACCTTCATGCCGTCGCTGACCGCCTGTCCGCAGGAGGCGATGAGGCCGCGCATCCCCTCGACCTTCACGCCGCAGAGCCGGCAACTGCCGATCGGCTCGACGCGCGGGTCGTAGCAAAGATGCGGAATGTCAATGCCCGCGGCGGCGGCGGCGTTCAGAATCGTCGTGCCTGCGGACGCCGTCACGGATTTGCCGTCAATGCTGAGCGAGACGGTTTTCATGCTTCGTCCTCCCCTGCCGTCTTTATGTCGCAGCGCAGGCAGCGCAACGTCTCGGCACGCGCCTGTCCTGCGCTGAAGGTTCGTGTGACCTCGTTGAAGTTGTGGCGGCGCGCCGTATGGCCGGCAATCGTCGCCGTATTCCGCTTGCCGCCCTGGCCGTGCGGCGGCGGCGTATTGTCGTACTCGAGCGCCGGCCAAAGCTCACGAAAACGATCCTGGCCGGTCAACTGGCGGTCAATGTTTTGGGCGGCCTTCTTGCCCAACGCCATCGCGCCGCTGACGTTGGCCGCGCCGCTCACCACGTCGCCGGCGGCGAAGACTTTCGGATCGTTCGTCCGCAGCGTCCACGCATCCACTTCGACAGTGCCGGAACCGGTGAGCCGCAGGCCGAGTTTGCGCGATAACCCGGCTTCCACCTTTTGGCCGATGGCTTCGATGATCGTGTCGCACGAAATGACGTATTTTTCGCCGGTCGGCACCGGCGCGCGCCGGCCGCGCGCGTCGAATTTGCCCAGCGCGGTCCTTTCGACTTCCAGTCCCGTGACCTTGCCGTTTTCGCCCAGCACTTGCACCGGCGCCGCCAGCGTTATCAGCCGCGCGCCTTCTTCGAGCGCGTGCGCGGTCTCCTCGGCAATCGCCGGCATTTCCTCGCGGGTGCGCCGGTAAACGATCGTCACGTCCGCGCCGAGGCGCAAGGCCGTGCGCGCGGAATCAATCGCCGCGTTGCCGCCGCCGATGACGATGACCTTGTGGCCGATCGAGTTTTTCTTGCCTCGGCTGACAGCTTCGAGAAAATCCAGTCCCGACAACACCCCGGCCCGGTCGCGGCCCGGCACGGCGAGATCCTGTTCCTCCCACGTGCCGAAAGCCAGCAGCACCGCGTCGTGCGCGCCGGTCAATTCTTCCAGCGCGATGTCGCGGCCGACGGCAGTGTTGCAGGTGAACCGCACGCCGAGTCCGCGGATCACGGCGATCTCGCGGTCGAGCGTGTTTTTCGGCAACCGGTATTGGGGCAGCGCATAGCGGAGCATGCCGCCGGGGCGCGCTGCGGACTCGAAGACGGTAACCTTGTGGCCGAGCAGCGCGAGGTAAAACGCCGCCGTCAATCCCGCCGGCCCAGCGCCGGCGATGGCGACGTGCTTACCGGTGACTGAGAGCTTTCGTTGTTTCAAGCGGCGAACGATTTTTGCCGCCGGTGTCCTGCCGAGCCTGGCGTCGGCGATGTAACGGTGGACTTCGCGCATGTTCACAGCTTCGTCGAGCGTGGCGCGACGGCAACGTTGTTCGCAGGGATATTGGCAGACGCGGCCGGTCGTAGCCGGCAACGGATTGTCCAGCAGCACCAGCTCGAAGGCGTCGTCGAGCCGGTTTTCCTTGAGCAGCTCGAGGTAACCGGGAATGTTCATGTGCAGCGGGCAGGAGTTCTCGCACGGCGCGAGCATCAACGCCTGGCAAACGCCCGCCCGGCATCGCCGCTCGCGGATGTGTTCTTCGTATTCGTGGCGGAAATACCGGAGCGTGGTCAACGCCGGGTTCGGCGCGGTCTGGCCAAGTCCGCACAGCGACGTAGTTTTCACGGTGGTGCCAAGCTCCGTGAGCGTTTGCATGTCGGCCTCGGCACCTCGGCCCTCGGTGATGCGGGTGAGAATTTCCAAAAGCTGCGCCGTGCCGAGCCGGCATGGAGAACATTTGCCGCAACATTCCTTGGCAGTGAAGGCGAGGAAATAGCGCGCCAGGTCCACCATGCAGGTGTCCTCGTCCAGGACAATCATGCCGCCGCTGCCCATGATCGCGCCATGGCGGACCAGTTCCTCGTAATCAATGCGCGTGCCGAACAAGGCGGCTGGAATACAGCCGCCGCTGGGGCCGCCGGTTTGCACCGCCTTGATCGGGCGGCCGGTGGCGCTGCCGCCGCCCATTTCGTAAATGATCTCTGAGAGCGTGATGCCCATCGGCACTTCGATCAGGCCGCTGTTGCGGATTTTCCCGACAATCGAAAACACCTTCGTGCCTTTGCTCTTTTCGGTGCCGAGCGCCGCGAACGCCGCCGCGCCGTTGTTGATGATCCAGGGCACGTTGGCGAAGGTCTCGACGTTGTTGATTACCGTCGGGCAACCCCAGAGCCCGCGCTGCGCCGGGAACGGCGGACGCATCCGCGGCATACCGCGCGCCCCTTCGATGGACTGGATCAACGCCGTTTCCTCGCCGCAGACAAACGCCCCCGCGCCTTCGCGGATTTCGATGTCGAACTTTTTCCCCAGCAGCCCGGCGGCGCGCGCTTGTTCGATGGCCAGCGCCAACCGCTTGACCGCCAGCGGATACTCGGCGCGCACGTAAACGAAACCGGCCGACGCGCCGATGGCGAACGCGCCGATCGACATGCCTTCAATCACGCGATGCGGATCGCTTTCCATCACGCTGCGATCCATGAACGCGCCCGGATCGCCTTCGTCGCCGTTGCAGACGATGTATTTCTTTTCGCCGGGCGCGTCGGCGGCGTATTTCCACTTGAGTCCGGTCAGGAACCCTGCGCCGCCGCGTCCACGCAGACCGCTGGCGGTGATCAGTTCGATGACTTGCGCGGGCGTCATGCCGCCGAGCACTTGGCCGAGGGCGCGATAACCGCCGGCGGCGCGGTACGCATCGAGTGATTCAGGGTCAATCGCGCCGCAATTTTCCAGCGCGATCTTTTTCTGTTTGGACAAATAGCCACGCACACTCTCGGCGCGCCCGGCGCCCTCGAGCAGGTATTTTTCAACCGGCTGGTTGCGTCCGATGTGGCGGTCGAGAATTTGGCGTACGCCGCGCTCGTCGAGATGCACATAGGTCCAGTGCCCGCCGCTCGGCGAATGAAGCTCGAGCATCGGTTCGCGGTGGCAAATCCCGGCACAGCCGGTCTTGTGCAGGGTGATTCGTGAGCGGTCGGCGTTTTTCTCGATCAACTCATAAAGCGCCTGTGCGCCGGCGGCCACGCCGCAGGAGCCGAGGCCGACCGCGATGCGCCAGTGCGAGTTTGTCGTGGACGTCTTCATCGGGTTTCTCCCGGTTTCCTGTAGCGGCTGAGAATGCGTTGGGCGCGCTGCGCATTCAAGCGGCCGTACACCTTGTCGTCAATCATCATCACCGGCGCGAGGCTGCAACAGCCGAGGCAGGCCACCGTTTCAAGCGTGAACAGCCCGTCCGCCGTCGTTTCACGGTCCTTGATCTGGAGCGTCTGGTGAATAGCGCGGCCGATTTGTTTGGCGCCGTTGACATGGCAGGCTGTGCCGTGACAGGCCTGGATCACGTGTTTACCGACCGGCTTGAAACGGAACCGCTCGTAAAATGTCGCCACGCCGTACATGCTTGTCAGCGAAATCCGCGTCCGCTTCGCGATGACCTCCAGCACTTCGCGCGGCAAATATCCACAGCGTTGCTGGACGGCCTGCAAGAGCGGAATCACATCGGAGGAGCCGGCTTTTGGAAACCGGTGGAGAATCTCGTCCACGGACTGCTGAGTTGAAAACATGCTGTGTTCCTTTCCGGCTCGGCGTTCGTTAAGCATCGTCTAATTAGCACAAAATCTCCGGGTCGTCTTCAGTCAGTCCCAGCCAAGGCGAAGGGGGTCAATCTGTCCAGATTCGGCATTTGGGCCTCGCAACCCAGGTTCCGCCAGTGAGTTGCTGTTGCAAACTCAGCACGCAGCGGACCACTGTGCCCAGAAGCTGGTTTTATCTAAGTCATTGAAAACACAACAACGACGCGTCTTGCCCTCAGCTTGGAAGAACTATCGATAGGCTCGACACTATGTCGAAGTACTTCGACACTCCGTCACTGCGAAGTTTCACACATCTGTGTTTCAGTCGGCTGTTCGTCCATAGATTAATTCACAGGTTCGAATTGTTGGGTATAGACTCGGCGCTACTCCAGAGCCTAAAATGCAAGTCAAGGCTGGCCAAAAAAGGAGCACGAAGGGATGGAGTCTGGCTCACGTTCAGTGAACTATTTTACCGTGTCGGAATGGAACGACAGGAAGGTGCGGCGTCTACGCGATTCTCTGGTGGGCGAAGAGCCACTGCAAATTCGCCTTGGCAAGCGCCCCCTCACCGTGACCATGCGGACCCCCGGGGATGACTTTGAATTAGCGGCAGGCTTCCTCTTCAGCGAGGGAATCATCCATTCGGCGAAAGAGGTGGCTAGCCTGCGATTTGCCAACGGATCAGGCTCAAATCAGAACGTTGTGGATGTTGAACTCAAGCGCCACAAAACCCTCAATTCGATGCGGATCAGACGCAATTTCCTCGCAAACTCCAGTTGTGGATTATGTGGCAAAGCATCGATCGAGGCCTGTCGAATGCAAGGGATCAAGCGGCCCAATCCTCGCTTCCGACTCGATCCGGAAGTACTTTGTAGTCTTCCCGAGACTCTCCGATCTGCCCAAGTGCTGTTTGGCCGAACCGGAGGGTTACACGCCGCCGCGCTGTTCGAAGCTTCCGGAAAGCTGATTGCCGCAAGAGAAGACGTGGGGCGGCATAACGCGGTGGATAAGCTCATCGGCTGGGCATTGCTACAAGGGCGCATCCCTTTGGCAGACTGTGCGTTGCTGGCGAGTGGCCGAGGGGGCTTTGAAATCATTCAAAAGTCGCTACTGGCGGGAGTTCCACTGCTGGCTTCGGTCTCCGCCGCTTCCGACCTGGCGGTCCAATTGGCGCGAGAGTGTGGGCTTACGCTGGTTGGATTCCTGCGTGGCAAGCGATTTGTTTGCTACTGTGGGGAGGAACGATTAGGGCTCACCCCTTCGCCAGAATAGTCACCAGGCACAAGGCCAACTCAGCTTCAGATTCTCCCATCCAAGTAGCGGACGTCCGATGTTGAGGTCCGCGGCTCGTTGGCCCTTCCGGGTTAGGTGAAATCTATAAAGCTCGTCCACCCTTCGGGGTTAGAGGCTAAACCAATGAAGAAAATCCTCCTTGTACTCGTGGCATTCTCTGTTTCTTCAACTATGATGCAGGCGAAGGAATCGCCGAAAGTGGCAAATTTTTCGGGCAATTGGGTTCTGAATCTCGATGAGACGAAGAACCTACCCGCAGGTTTGGAAGGTTACAGCATGGTTGTAAGCCAGGATGAGCAGCAACTCAAGGTGGCGACAACGCTCGAGGGCAAGTTGCAGGAGATTCCGACCGCGCCAACCTCTAACGCGGGAGGGTCGTCACGGGGCGGCTATCCTGGCGGCAGGAGAGGGGGCATGGGCGGCATTGGCGTGGGTTTACCAGGTGTCGGCATGGGCATGCCCCGGACTGGGGGTGGGGCTGGAAGGCCCCGTGCAGAGGGACCACCGCCAGCAGTTGTTGCTGCCTACCAGACTTATCCCCAAAACGCTATCTACAAGCTGGATGGCAGTGAATCAACCGCGCAGCTTGGCGACGCTGAGCAGACCAACGCCACCTCGAAGGCCAAGCGGGAGAAGAATGGCGACGAGTTGAAGCTTTCTCTGGTAGGAAAGGTAGACTCCAGAGATGGAGGCGGCAAGATTCAGCTAAAAGAACAGTGGAAGCTTTCTGAAGATGGGAAAACGCTGAAGGTGGATCGAACCATCAAGTCCCATGAAGGCTCAGGGACTGTGCACTTGGTTTTTTTAAAGAAAGAATCTGGGGCCAACAGCAATACTCCGCCAGCAGCCCAGTGATTACAAATTGTAGGGGGAGGGCTTGCCGTCCCCTGGTCGCTGTGATGCGGACGACAGGACAAACACAGTCAAGGGCAGGTTTGAGCTTAGAAGAAGACGATCAAAAATTGATCTGTTGTCGAAAATAGGGTACATACATGTTCAAAAGGGCTACTGATTACTGCGGCAGTGTTACCGAACGCCGGGCAAGCGTCTGGCAAAAACTCTTCCTTTTGCTCTGGGCAGTCTGCTTCGTGGCGCCAAGCTGGGCGCAGCAGCAGAGCCAGCAAGCCCCGCAACCGCAGCAAGAACCCCGACAGCCCCAGCAGCAGCCCCAGCCGCCGCCGACTACCGTTACCGTCAACGTCAAAGTGGTGAATGTGCTTGCCACGGTGCGTGACAAGCACGGAGAAATCGTGCGCAACCTGACCAAGGATGACTTCGCCTTAGAGGAAGACGGTCGTCCACAAATCATCAGCTATTTCGCGCACGAGACGGACCTTCCCTTGACACTAGGTCTGCTGGTAGATACCAGCTTGAGCCAGAGGCGCGTCCTCGACCAGGAGCGTAGCGCCAGCTCCACTTTTCTGGATCAGGTGCTGCGCGTAGACAAGGACAGGGCATTCCTGATTCACTTTGACCGGGAAGTAGAACTGCTGCAGGACCTCACTTCTTCACGCCAGAAGTTGCAGGCGGCTCTTGGGTTGCTTCAGACGCCGCAGTTCGGTCACGAGAGCCAGGAGGGCGGAGGCAATTCGCCTGACTCCTATCCTGGCTCGCGGCGGAGGGCCGGTGGCGGAGGCGGCGGCACCTTGCTCTTTGATGCGGTCTACCTGGCGTCAAACGAACTGATGAAAAAGCAGCAGGGCCGCAAAGCGCTGATTGTCCTCTCCGATGGCGTGGACCGAGGCAGCAAAGAGACGCTGGCCAGCGCCGTCGAGGCGGCCCAGCGCGCCGATACACTGGTCTATTCCATCCTGTTTGCTGATGAGGAGGGCTTGGGAGGAGGATATGGCGGCCGCGGCATGGGCGGAATGGGGGGAATGGGTCGGCGCGGCGGGGGGCGCGGGAGATACCCCCAACAAGAGCGCCCGGATGGCAAGAAAATCCTCGAGCAGATTTCCAAGCAAACGGGCGGCCGCCTATTTGAAGTTTCCAAGAAGCAGCCCATCGAGCAGATCTACGACCACATCCAAGAGGAACTACGCAATCAGTACAGCCTGGGCTACACTCCCGACCGCAAGGACCTCGGAGCGGGTTACCACAAGATCCGTCTCACGACCAAAAAGAAAGATCTGATCGTGCAGGCAAGAGACGGATATTATGCGGAGCGGTAGACTTCCGCGGTTGACTTTTCCTCCCGGGCTCGGGGGGAAACTGTAGCGCGGGCGTCTCCCCCGCGCTACCTCCGAGGGTTGCTACGGGATGGGGCTGGGGTATATATTTTGAAGTGTCGGGAAGTTGGAAATGAAAACTCTCATCCACGCGCTTTTGCGTCTGAGCCTTGGCCTGTCCACCGCCTGTGTTTCAGCCATCGCCTCGCAAGAAAGTAAATCACCCCTGCAACAGCCCCCTCCCCTCACCCGCGCCGCCGAAGAATTCAAAACTCTGACGCGCGATTTGGGCATGCGTCCGGGCAGCCCGCTGAGCGCGCAAAAGCATCGTGGGCGGAAAATGCTCTGGCACGGCCGCCTCTATGAAAACTTCCGAAACGATGTTCTTGACGCCATCCCACACGAAGTGAGGCAAAACGGCGAGAGCGTATCCCCTTTGCGGCGCAATCAGTTCGGTTTCAATGTGGCCGGCCCCGTGCTCATCCCGCACCTGATCAAGAATCCCAAGAGCACGTTCTTCGCGCTGTCCTACGAGGGGGTCCGCGAGGACATCTTCCGCGCCTCGCTGCACACCATCCCCACTGCCGCTCAGCGCAGTGGCGACTTCTCGCAAACCGTGGACCAAGCCGGCAACCTGCTGCCCATCTACGATCCGGCCACGACATCCCCCAATCCCGCTTACGACCCGACTCAGCCCGTTTCCACCACCAACCTTCAGTACCTGCGCTCGGCCTTTCCCGGAAACCGTATCCCGGCGGACCGCTTGGCCCCGATCGTTCAACAAGCTCTGTCCCTTTATCCTCTCCCTAATACGGATATAGGCCCCTTTTTCCAAAACAACTACTTTGTCAACGCCCCGGAGATCGACACCGCCGACGGGATCATTGCCAAGCTTGAACGCCAATTCGGCGAGCGGCATCGGCTTACCTCCAACAGCACTATTTCTAGCGGGTTCCTTAGCTCCCCGAAATACTTCCCGAACATCGCCAGCCCCACCGCCCCGGAGCAGCATTTCTCGACGCGGCGCACGGAGCTCGATTACGTTTTTACGGCCAACCCCAACACCGTCAACTCGGCCAGTGTGACCGCTGTCACCGACGCGTCACAGGCCGGCGGCTCTCCTCAAACCCCTTTCCCGGCCTATCAGTTCCTCAGCAACTATCTCTCGATGGGCACTGCTTATCCCAACACGCGCAACGCTCGCAACACGTTCGAGGCTCAAGATGGGATCTCGACTCGAAAGGGCAAACATTCTCTCGGGCTGACGTTCCAGACGGATTTCTATCAGGTGAATTCGTTCAACCCGACTTTTCCCTCCGGCTATTTCCAGTTCTCGACGGATATCACCAGCCTGCCGGGGATTATCGATACGGGCGATCCGTTCGCCAGCTTCCTTCTCGGTCTTCCGGCGTACGCAGAACGCACCATCACAACCGCGCCATCCTACTTCCGCAACTCCTACCAAGCCCTCTCCGGACGTGACAAGTACGCACTCTCGAAAGACTTGACTGTCAGCCTTAACCTCAATTTCAGCCGCCGGACGCCGCGGATTGAGAAGTACAATCGCCAGAGTACAGTTGATCCGTCTGCAATCGACCCCTCAGTCGGCCTCCCCGGTGCGCTCGTGTTTGCTGGCGTCAACGGCATCTCTCGCGGCATGCGCCCCGCCAATTTCGATCTCGACCCGAGCGCGAGCGTAGCCTGGAACCCGCGCGGCGACGCCAAAACGGTTGTCCGCGCCTCGTTCAGCCGCTCGCACGGCCAGATTCCGATTTACAACGGCCAGTGGGGCACACAGGGGTTCTACGCCCGCCAGACCTTCATTTCACCGGACACGCAATTGAGCCCGGCGCTCGACCTGGCAGCCGGGATACCCCCCTATACCACATCGCTTCCGGACTTCAGCTCATCGGCGGCCGATAACACGGTGGCGGATTTCGTCGATCTGAGCGGGCGGGAACCGGTTTATCAATCATTTTCTCTCTCCGTGGAACGCGAGATACCTTTCTCCATGGTAGTGTCCGTGGGTACGAATTACAGCGCCGGCCGGGATCTTCTGGTAGGTGACGGCACCGTCAATCCCAACGCGATCAATCCCGCCGCCCTGAGCTATGGCGATGCGCTTTACGACCTCGCCTTCCGCGACTCGCTGCAACCCTTCCCGCAATTCCAAGGCTTCGAGCTTTACGGCCATTATGCCTGGGGCCGCTACGAGCGGAACTCCGGCTTCCTGCGCGTCGAGAAGCGCGCCTCCTTCGGCCTTTCATTCATTGTTTACTACGAATTTTCCAAGCAACTCGACGATTATTCGGGCCCCTATGGAAACCAGGACTTGTTCAACTGGCGCAACGACTGGGCGCTCACCTCTTATAATCCGCCGCAATATCTGCAGCTCAGCTACATCTATGAGCTACCGTTTGGATCCGGCGAGCCGCCGGTCCGTTTCTTGAACTGGGGGAGGCCGCTGGTCAAAGGCTGGTCGGTCAGCGGCACGGCCTACTGGAATGACGGAACGCCGCTGGCGATTCATCCCGAATTCAACAACACCGGCGGCGTGCTTCCCACGCTCAATGTAAACATCGTGCCCGGTGTGGACCCCCATGTGGCCAATCCGGGGCCGTCGCTGTGGTACAACCCGGCCGCCTTCGATCAGCCGCCGGACTTCACCCCGGGAAACGGGCCCCGAACCGAGCCGGACTTGCTGGGCCCGGGTTATAATTCCATGGACCTCAGCGTGAGCAAGCGCATGCCCATGGGAAGCGACCGGGCCCTCGAATTCAGCGCCACCGCGATTAACGTGCTCAATCACGCCAACTGGAACTATCCCGATCCGAACATCGGGCCGGCCAGTGCGCCTAACGTGGACGCCGGCAAGATCATCGGCTCGCATGGTGGGCGTGTAGTCCAGATTGGGCTGAAATTCAGCTTCTAATGCCGCGACCCAGCTCCGCACTCCCGGCTGTTCTTTTCGCTGTTTGCTCGATTGCCACGCTTCATGCGCAAACGGCCAGCGTCTCGATTCCTGCCTGGATTGAGACCAATGACTGCACCCTTCCTCCCAAGTTCGAAGCTACGCTTAACGGCAAATCGGTGCCCGTCACCGCGCAGTTGGGCCCGACAAGCGACCAGGTAATCCTGGTGGTGTTGGATCTGACCGGAGATCTGGCGCTCATTGACGCCGCCAAGCAGGCCCTTATTTCCGAAATCTCCAAGCTACCCCAGAACGTTTGGGTTGGGCTTCTGCGCACCCAGGATGGCCTGCATGTCCTGGCCGACCCCGGCCCAAACCGCCAGCCCTTAATCGACGCCATCCGCTCCCTGTCCAACAGCAGCGAACCGGGATTGCTCGAAACTGTCCCCTCGGCTCTCTCCTTGGCGGATGCCATCCTGCGCAAGTCCCCAGTGCGCGTCTCCGTCTTGTATGTCACCGACAGCAACATCTACAGTTACCGCGAGGACTACACAAATCCGGTCATCAATGGGAGCGATCCCCACGATCTCAGCCGGCGCTTCCCCACGGCGCTGATTGCGGACAAGATATCCAAACTGGTGGAGGATAGCAGTTCACTCGAGGCCCCCCTGTTTGTGGTTCATATCAATTACCGGCGGGATCAGCTCAACGTAGCGTATGAGAATGGCCTGGACACCCTTGCCGACGCGACGGGGGGCAAGAGTAGTGCGTGCCGGTCGGTGGCGGAGATTCCGGAAGCGATCTCCGCTACGTTTGCGCGAATTTCGAGCGCCTGGAGGCTCACCCTGGCGCTCCCCAGCAAAATTCATTACAACATCCAAATTCACTTGACCGCTCCGTGCGGCGATAGCGACCTGCACATCTCGTGGCGCACGCACTTGCGCCCCAAGGAGGGATAAAACGATGCGGCTGGGACGACTACAATTCGCTCTGGTGCTGACTCTGAGCGTTGCCCTCGTTACCTCGCTGGCTATAATCCTCCGTCAGTCCTGGCGAC
>Ga0326728_10019592_pt1 | contig 13096 bp, 9 predicted proteins | sample MB3enrmetagenome_FD_207602 | JGI IMG/M metagenome (GOLD analysis project Ga0326728, IMG submission 207602) | Lab enriched peat soil microbial communities from McLean, Ithaca, NY, United States - MB31MN | ecosystem: Environmental > Terrestrial > Soil > Wetlands > Peat | place: USA: New York...
GCAAACATTACGATGAAGGAGTTGCTCGAAGCTGGCGTTCACTTCGGGCACCAGACGAAGCGGTGGAACCCCAAGATGAAGGAGTTCATCTTTGGCGAGCGCAACGGTATCTACATTATCGATTTGCAGAAGACGCTGAAGATGTTCAAGGAAGCGTCGAAATTTGTGCAAGACCTGGCCGCCGATGGCCGGATCGTCCTCTTCGTGGGCACCAAGCGCCAGGCCCAGGACGCCATTGCCGAAGAGGCGCAGCGCTGCGGTATGTTCTACGTCAACCAGCGCTGGCTGGGTGGACTGCTCACCAACTGGGTCACCGTGCAGAAATCCGTCAAGCGGCTCAAGGAACTCGACGACATGGCCACCGATGGCCGTTACGATCTGCTTCCCAAGAAGGAAGTGATCAAGCTCGAGCGCGAGCGCAAGCATCTCCAGGCGAATCTCGCCGGCATCAAAAACATGACGCGGTTGCCGGATGCGATCTTCGTCGTCGATTCCAATAAAGAGCAGATCGCGGTGCGCGAAGCGCGCAAGCTCGGCATCCCCGTGGTCGCCGTCGTCGATACCAACTGCGACCCCAGCGAAGTGGATTACGTGATTCCGGGCAACGACGATGCGCTGCGGGCGATCCGGCTCTTCACCTCGAAGATTTCCGAGTCGATTGCCGAGGGCGCCCACGCCAGAGACGACAAACAGACGGCGGACATTCAGGCGGCAGCCGAGTCTGCGCCGGTCGAAGTTTCGGGCGTTGAGAGCCTGCTCGCCGAAGTCCCAGCGGAAGGCGCAACTGCCGATTCGGCCGTGGCGCTTGAAGGTGAAGACATCCGCATGGAAGACGTGTTGGGCAAGGGCACGCGCAAGCGTCCCTCGGCCGCCACGGAAGACATCGACGAATTGCAGGCCGAGACGCGACGGTTTTAGGACGGGCCACTGGCTTCTAGCTGCTGGCTATTGGCAAGCACCAGAATCTGACCCGCGCAGCCCGACTGTGCGCGGGTCGAGTTTTATGAGAGCAAGTTTCAATTGAAGGAAGAATCCCGAATGAGTACGACTATGGCAAACATTTCCGCTGCGCAAGTGAAAGAGCTCCGCGAAAAAACCGGAGCGCCCATGATGGATTGCAAGCACGCCCTGACCGAAGCCAAAGGCGACATGGAACAGGCCATCATCGTGTTGCGCAAGAAGGGCGTGTCGGTGGCCGCCAAGAAAGCCACCCGCGCCACCAGTGAAGGCTCCATCGCCAGCTACATTCACGCCGGAGGCAAGATTGGCGTGCTGCTTGAGGTCAACTGCGAGAGCGATTTCGTCGCCCGCACCGAGGACTTCAAAGAGTTGACCCACGACATCGCCATGCACATCGCCGCCAGCGATCCGCGATACGTCCGCAAAGAGGACGTGACCCCGGAAGCCTTCGCGCGCGAAAAAGACATTTTTCTCGCCCAGGCGATCGCCAGCGGCAAGCCCGCCAACATCGCCGAGAAGATGGTGGCCGGCAAGATGGAAAAGTTTTACGAAGAAGTCTGCCTGCTCGAGCAGCCCTTCATCAAGGACCAGACCATCAGCATCGCGCAGCTCATCGCCGCCAAAGTCGGCAAGCTGGGTGAGAACATCGCCGTCCGCCGCTACGCCCGCTTTAAGGTCGGCGACCCCACCGCGACTGTTGCCTTCGTCAGCACCAAGCCCGACGCGGAGCCGAAGGCGGAGTAAATAGTCCGGTTTGATCTTGCTGGTGGAGCGCCGGGCGTCCCCGCCCGGCGGGACGGGCGAGACGCCCGTCGCTCCACCGTGTACTTCTTCACGCGGTTACGGCCCTAGTCCAGTTACTTTCGGTACTCGCAATTGGAAGATGCGCTCAATAGCATAATTTTGTCTGATTCTGGACATGATATGGGCGAGTGCTCATCTTGCGGTCGTTATTTACCGGGAATCGAACAGCTTTGCCGCCAGTGCTATGACGCACGGTACGCGGGATTGACGGCCCCTAATGGCAGTTTGTGGCATCGATTTTTCGGATCCCGCACCATTGCCACAGATCCACGCGACAACCCGGACGGCTCTGAGAAACCGGAGACAAACAAAGGCCCATCCAGTTACGGTTGGTCCGCGTATATGCATTTGCTGCTCTGGATATTTGTCGCTTATGCGTTTTTTACGTACATGCCAGATTTTGTAAAATTCATCATTCTTCTAGTTGGCCTTGTGGTTCTTTGGGTTACTTGGCTTCTCTGCCTGTCGGACTACTCGAAGAGAAACATGAAAAGCTACGCAGTACCGCACAGCCGTCTTTCCTTCATTCTTGGTCTCTTTTGCTATGTCGTGTGGAATATAACTGGCGAGGATATCTGGGGAGTCTGGGGAAGACTCGCCACCGCATGTATATTCGTGAGCGCTGTCTATACAGTTGTCTACAGAGTTATTGATCGGCGACGAGACTTTGAGACATAGAGCATCGGCATCGCCGATTGCGGTGCTACACTAAATTTTCATGCCGACTCCCATCTTCAAGCGCGTCCTGCTAAAACTTTCCGGCGAAGCCCTAGCGGCCGATCAAGGCTTCGGCGTCGATACCAAACGCATTCATGAAATCGCAGCGGAACTCGCCGACGTGCACAGTCTCGACATCCAGTTGGCCATCGTCGTCGGCGGCGGCAATTTCTTCCGCGGGGTGGCCGACCAGGCCAAGGACATGGATCGCGTCTCCGCCGATCACATGGGCATGTTGGCCACCGTCATCAACGCCCTCGCCCTCCAGGACGCGCTCGAAAAACAGAACGTTTACACCCGCGTAATGTCGGCCATCGAGATGAACCAGGTGGCCGAGCCCTTCATTCGCCGCCGCGCCATCCGGCATCTGGAAAAAGGACGCGTCGTCATCTTCGCCGGCGGCACCGGCAACCCGTATTTCTCGACCGACACGGCCGCCTCGCTGCGCGCCATGGAAATCAAGGCCGACGCCATCCTCAAAGCCACGAAAGTGGACGGCATTTATGACGCCGATCCGATGAAGGTGCCGGACGCCAAGAAATTCGCCACCCTCACCTACATGGACGTACTGAAGCTGGGCCTCAAGGTGATGGATTCGACCGCCATTTCTCTGTGCAAGGACAACGACCTGCCCATCATCGTTTTCAACCTGAACCACCACGGCAATATCCGCCGCGTCGTCTTAGGCGAAAAGATCGGATCGCTGGTCAGCGCGTAGCGAAAGTCAAAAGTCAAAAGTCAAATTGAAGAAGTTTGAGCGGGGTTACTTCTTCAGTTTGACTTTTGCCTTTTGATTTCCTCTATAATCGACCGTTTGATCTCTGTTCATCCTAGGAGCCCCAAGCTATGGCCCATCCTGCCTTGAAGGAAGTTTTTGGACAACTCAAAACCCGCATGGACAAAGCGGTGGAAGACTTCCGCCGCGAAATGGCCGCCACTCGCACCGGGCGCGCCAACGTTCACATGCTCGATACCGTTTCGGTGGATTACTACGGCTCGCAAATGCCGCTCAACCAGATCGCGCAGATCCACGCGCCCGAGCCGCAGATGATCACCGTGCAGCCCTTCGATCCGTCGCAAATGGGCGCCATCGAAAAGGCCATCCGCAGCGCCGACCTCGGCCTCAACCCGATGAACGACGGCAAGCTCGTCCGCGTCCCCGTGCCCGCGCTCACCGAAGAGCGCCGCAAGGATATGGTCAAGCACCTGCACCGCATCCTCGAAGAGCACCGGACGGCGATACGAAATGTGCGCCGCGACGGCAACGAGGCCATCAAGAAGGCCCTCAAAGACAAGAAAATCGCCGAGGACGACGAGAAACGCGCTCTCGACGAAATCCAGAAGCTCACCGACGACGAAATCAAAAAAATGGAAGAGATGAGCAAGGCCAAAGAAAAAGAAGTCCTGGAGTTCAAATAAATTCCTGTAGAGACGAGGCTTGCCGCATCTCCATTCGCCAGGGGAGACGAAGCAAAACCCCGTCTCTTCAAGTGTGGCGGCAATCTTGATGCGCTAACCGCACAAAAACTTACTCACCCAGGCAACGCGGCGGCCTTCGATCCCGTCTCTGTTGAGGTGGAACTTTTTCAGGCGTGACTTTTCTGGAGGAATCGAGGCAAACAGCCACTTTTGCATCTTGGCGCTTTAGCGAAGAGCGAAAAGCGAAGCGCGAACGACGAAGCGCGACGAGCCAAAAGCTAAAAGCGATTTTCCCACGCTTGGACGGTTCTCACTCTCTACCGTATAATTACCGTTTTCCCAACTCTGGTTTTTCGAGGTAGTTGCAATTCATCGCCGCCATCATGCTATACCTGTGTGGACCCCGCGACCCGGCCACGATCTAGGCTCGCAGGGAGACGCAACTCGGTCTCCATCTTCTTCCACCACAAGAGCTTGGAAGTACAACTCTGTTTGCAATCGGCTCCTCGTACTGCTGGCGCTTGTGTTTCTGGCCGCCCCAGCCTTCGCCCAGCAGGACCTCATTGTCGAAATCAAAGTCCACGGCAACCACCGTATTCCTCCGGATACGGTCAGGGCCCGCATCTTCTCCAAGGCGGGCGACGTTTACGACCCCGCCGCCATCGAACGCGACTTCAACGCTCTCTGGAACACTAACTACTACGAGGACATCCGCTTCGAGCGCGAACAAAGCGCCAAGGGTTGGATCCTTCACATCTACGTCAAAGAGCGCCCCACCATCCGCGAGATCAATTACACCGGCCTCAGCGCCGTCACCACCAGCGACGTGCTCGACCGCTTCAAAGAGCGCAAAGTCGGCCTCTCGGTCGAGAGCCAGTACGATCCCACCAAGGTCAAAAAGGCCGAAGTCACCCTCAAGCAACTGCTCGCCGAGCACGGCCGTCAGTTCGCCACCATCCGCACCGAAGTCCGCCCCATTCCGCCCGCCGCCGTCTCCGTCACCTTCGTTGTCAAGGAAGGCCCCAAGGTCAAGGTCGGCCACATCCGCTTCCGCGGCAACCGGCACATCAATGACCGCACTCTGCGCGCGGCCATGAAGAACCTCAAGCCCATAGGCATCCCGCACTCCATCTTCCTGGAAAACCTCTTCGCCAAGACTTACGACGCCACCAAACTCGAAGAGGATACCGAGCGCGTCCGCGCCGAGTTCCAGAACCGCGGCTGGTTCAAGGTGCTGGTCGACGAACCCAAAACCGAGATCCACGATACCGGACACACCGGCCTCCACGTCCCGATGCTCCAGTCCGGAGTGGGGAAATCCGTCGATATCACCATGCCCATCGAGGAGGGCGATCGCTACCGCCTCGGCACCATCACCTTCAAGAACAACAAGGCCATTACGAACAACGCCGCCCTGCGCAACCTTTTTCCCATGAAGGACGGCGACATTTTCAGCCGCGAAAAAATCACCAAGGGTCTGGATAACCTGCGCAAAGCCTACGGCACAGCCGGCTACATCAACTTCACTCCTGTTCCGGACACCAAATTCGACGACGAGAAGAAGACGGTGGATGTGATCATCGACGTGGACGAAGGCAAGCAGTTCTACGTGCGCCGCATCGAGTTCGAGGGCAACACCACTACGCGCGACAAAGTCATCCGCCGCGAAATTGCGCTCGAAGAAGGGCAGATCTATAACTCGCGCTATTGGGAGATGAGCCTCCTGCGCCTCAACCAGCTCGGCTATTTTGAGCAGCTCAAGCCCGACGAGCCCACTACCACCGAGCGCCATCTCGATGAAAAGGCCGGCACCGTCGATCTCACGCTCAAGGTCAAGGAAAAAGGCAAGAACAGCATCGGCCTGCAAGGCGGCGTCAGCGGTCTGGCCGGCGCTTTTGTCGGCCTCAACTACGCCACCAACAACTTTCTTGGATTGGGCGAGACGCTTTCCGTACAGGCCAGCCTCGGCGCCCGCCAGCGCGATGTGGTCTTCGGATTCACCGAGCCCTACTTGTTCGACCGCCCCATCCAGGCCGGCTTCAACGTCTATTTCCGCAAGACCAGCTACGACCAGGCCCGCCAGTATGCCATCCAAACCGGGCAGAATCTGAACCTGCCCTCGGTCTACCTGCAGAACCTGCAGAACTACTCGCAGTCCAGTACCGGAACCAGCCTGAGCTTAAGCTATCCGCTGCACCGTTCCTTCAAGCGTTTAGGCATCAGCTACTCCTTCGACCGCTCCTCGCTGGTCGCCGTCAGCAGCGCTTCCAAACTCTTGTTCGAGAACCTTAACTTCCGCGGCATCACCGGCCCCAACGCGCTCAACGGCATCATCACCAGCAAGGTCACCCCCAGCTTCACCATGAACACCCTGGATTCGCCCTACGCGCCTCACAGTGGCAAGAGCCTGTTCATCGGCGGCGAGTTCGCCGGCATCGGCGGCACCGTCCACACCATCCGCCCCATCATCCAGTTCAAACGGTTTTATCCCGTCCAGAAACGCCGCAATGCCGTGGGCTACAACCTTCAGGCTTCGTTCATATCGGGCTATGGCGGGGTCGTCGCGCCGCCCTTTGAACGCGCCTACCTGGGGGGCGAAAACGATTTGCGCGGCTTCGACACGCGCATGGTTTCTCCCCTCGCCTACCTCCCCGGCGTCCAGTACGTGCCCCTCCGGAACGCCGACGGATCGCTCGTTCCCGCCAATCCGAACTTCCCGGTATTGTCATCGGGGGCGTCATGCATCAGCAACTGCTTCAATATCCCAGTCCCGCACCAGCAAATCGTAACTCCCGGCGGCGACTTCAGCCTTCACGGCAACTTTGAATACCGCATCACTATCGCCGGCCCCGTCGCCGTTGCCCCCTTTGTCGATATCGGGACCGATCCCATCCTGCGCAACTCGCAGTTGCAGATCAACCAGGCCCAGTTCCAAATCCTGCAGAGCACTCTGTTCGGCTGTCCGACCCTGAATGCGGCTACGGGTTACGCTTGCCAGGGCGGGACAACGATTTCGGGATTCTCCCAATATCTCAAGCCGGTTCCCGGCACCAACTGGGTTCCGCGCATGTCCACCGGAATCGAATTGCAGACCATGCTCCCGGTCCTCAATGCGCCCTTCCGCATTTACTATGCCTATAACGCCCTGCGCCTCGACAGCGGCGCCTCGCCGCCCGTCCAATTCACACCCTCTATGTTTCCCTTCGCCGAGTACAGGAACGCCGCTGCGTACACCTATGCTCTGACGCAATCGACCCTGGGTTCCAACTACAAACTCCTCGAACCGAGAAAAACCTTCCGCTTCACCGTCGCCACAACGTTCTAAGAGCAGCTCTCAGCCGTCAGCTTTCAGCCATTCGCCTTAAAGCACTGTCATCCTGAGCGCAGCGGAGGACCTATGTATTTTGCCCGCGCCATCGGAATGCAGAGGCCTTTCGACTTTGCCTAGGACAGACATCGGGAGACACCCGTCGCTCGACCAGCGCTCCTGCCAGTTTTTTTCGTGGAAGTTTGAAACTGATAACTGATAGCTGATGGCTGACAGCTAAAACTTACTCAATCTGCACCAGCCCGCTCGCCGGTTCCGACGCCCGCGCCGTCCGTTGCGGCGCGCGCCACGCATCCACCACCGATACCTGATGCACGCACGACACCGTGCAATGCGGAGCGCACGGCTTCTCCGTCAGAAACTCGCGCCGCATATCGGCAATCGTGTATTTCTCCAGCGGAATCCCCGGACGCCCGCGCTGCTGCGAACAATAATGCACCAGCCCGTCCTCGCAAATATATAAATAGCGCGCCCCGGCGCGGCACCGCCACTGGTTCGGACGCCCCAACGCTATGTTGTCCTGAAACGCATTGACGCGCGTGAAGCTGCGTTTCTCCAGCTCCTGCATCTCGTGATACACGCGCCGCTCTTCGTCGTTCAAGGGCTGCACTTGCCCCGATCCGTCGTGGATGATTCCCACCGTCGAGCTAAATCCCAACTCCAGCGCGCGCTTGCCGATCGTCAGCGCGTCTTGCGGATGGCTCACTCCGCCGCCCACCACCGAATTGATGTTCACGTGAAAGTCCGCGTGCTCGGCCAGCAGCTGCAGCTTGCGGTCCAGCACTTTTAGGCTCTTCTTCGAAACCTCGTCGGGATTCACGTTATCGATCGAAATCTGCAACCACTCGAGCCCCGCGCGATTCAGCCGCTGGATGCGGTCCGCCGTCAGCAGATACCCATTCGTGATCAGCCCCGATACAATCCTGCGCCGCCGCATGTGGTGAATGATGTCGTCCAGTTGCGGATGCATCAGCGGCTCTCCGCCACTGATCGTAATCACCGACGTGCCCAGATCGCCCAGCAGGTCCACTCGCCGCAACATCAGGCCGGTCGGCACCGGCGGCGAAAAATTGTCGAACTCGTTGCAGTACGTGCACGCCAGATTGCAGCGCCGCATCGGAATCAAGTGCGCCAGCAGCGGATGCTCCGTCGACGCCACGGCCTTCAGGATTTGCCACAATCCATGCGCGTTACGTTCCGCCGCCCGGAATTTGCGCTGCCATGCTACTGCCACACTTGTCTTGGCATTTGTCGTCGGAGTTGCCGTCGCAGCCGTCATCGCATATTGTCCCGCTTCAATTTCATCATGCCCACCCGCCCAGTGCCTAATCTACCGCAGTATTCGGCCGAAAAGCAGGGTCGAATGGCATTGCATCCCCGCTTGGGAGAAGCTGGCGTCTCCAAACCAGTGCAGAAAAGCCCGATTTCTCAGAGAACTGAGAACTAAGAACCGGGAACTGAGAGCTGACAGCTAATATCTGACAGCTAAGAACTGTTTCGCCTCATCCAATTCTCTCTTCCCGATAAAGCCGCACCGTGTTCTTCACGCTGACGGCCACCAGCATCGCCAGCATCCCGGCCAACCCAATCGCGCCGCCAATATCGAACAGCCGGAAGCGCCCGTGAATCACCAACGCCCACCGCAACAGCGCCAGATTGCCCGCCGCCAGCAGCACCCGCAACTCGGTCGGCCCGAAGCGCCACAACGAAAGATGAAACTCACCCAGCGTATAGGTCGCCAGATACGACTGGATGGAAAGCAGTAGAAACGCAATCAGCAGCCCCATCGCAATCGCCGGATGCATGTAGCCAGAAAGCGCCAGCCCTCCTATCATCGCCACTGCACCGATGGAGTCGCAAATGTGGTCCACATAAAACCCGTAGCGCAGCCGCTGCTGCTGCCGCACCCGCGCCAACGTCCCGTCCAGGCTGTCGCCGAACCAGTTCACCGCGAGACATACGATGGCCGCCAGCAACATGTGCCGACGGTGAGCCGCTAGTGCGTAGCAAACGCCAGCAGCGATCTGCGCGCCAAAGCCCAGCAAGGTCAGATGGTCGGAATTGACCCACGACGGCATCCGCTCCGCCATCCACACCAGCGCCCGTTTCTCCGCCGCTGCCAGGAAACTTCCGTGCACCCGCGTGGCCTGCCGGAAGTCGGCGCGCCGGGCCTCGGCTAGGGTCTCAGGATTGACCTGCTCCGCAAAGTCCGCCAATGAAGCAGCCATAGCGCCTCCGTTTCCGCAGGCACTATGCGACACAGGTGGTGGGATGACAATGCACGGCGGGTAAATTGAAGATCAACCGGCAACTCGTTATGGGAGAAATATTTAGACGACGGTCTCACCCGCGAATCGTGTGGCAGTTTGGTCGCGGGCGACCCCGCCCGCGTAAAACTCGCGTTCTATAGCAAAGCATGAGTCATTATGTTCGCCGCCAGTTGTCGATCTGCGCCCGGCTGGATGGGCGAGGGCGCCCGTCCCTACGCGACCACTTGCCATTCCCGATTCCAGCACAATGATAACTCTCCCGCCAACCCCAAGATGCGTTAATCTGCCAAGGATGCGTTTTCTCCGCTTCCTTCGTCCATCGCACCAGCACACGGCGTATTCGGCGACGCTGCTGCTGATGTCGACCATCACGCTCTCGCGCGTCATCGGGTACATCCGCGAGGCCTACATCGCTTACGCCTTCGGTGCCGGACAGCAGACCGACGCCTACGTCGCCGCCTTCACCCTGCCCGATTGGCTCAACTATATTGTTGCCGGTGGCACCGCCTCCATCACATTCATCTCCATCTATACCCGGTTTCTCGCCGAAAAGCGCGAACCGGAAGCGCAGAAAACATTCTCCATCGTCATTACCGTGATGACCACCGTGCTTATCGCCGGTACCATCCTGGCCGAGATCTTCACCCCTCAATTCGCCGCTTGGATGTTCCACGGCTTCACGCCCGGGCAGTTGCGGCTTTGCGTTCATCTCACCCGCATCCTGCTGCCGGCGCAGATCTTTTTTTATGTTGGAGGGGTCGTTTCCGCAGTGTTGCTCTCGCGCCGTCTGTTCCTGCTGCCCGCCTTCGGCCCGCTCATCTACAACGTGTTTATCATCGCTGGTGGTGTGATCGCCGGCCGCCAGATGGGGATCGCGTCCCTGGCTTTCGGCGCCCTCGCCGGCAGCATTGCCGGACCATTTCTCATCAACGCCATCGGCGCCGCCAAAATTGGCGCCGGATACCGCCCCTCGTTCGACTTGAAGAATCCTGCCTTCCGCGAGTGGGTGCGCCTCTCCATCCCGCTCATGCTCGGCGTTTCCCTGGTCACCGCCGACGACTGGATCCTCCGCTACTTTGCTTCCAGCGGCATCGGCGACATCGCCCGGCTCAACTATGCCAAGCGCCTCTTCGCCGTTCCCATCGCCGTGCTCGGGCAAGCCGCCGGGCAGGCGTCGCTTCCTTTTTTCTCGCGCCTGTGGGGAGAGAAGAAGTTCACGGAATTCGCCGCCACCGTCAACGCTTCCGTCTATCGCATTACGGCGGCGTCTTTGCTGATGACCGGATGGATGATGGCCATTGCCCTCCCGCTCATCGATCTCGTCTATCGGCGCGGGCGCTTCACCTTTGCCGATACCGAATCCACCGCCCTCTACTTTTTCGTCTTCTCGCTTTCGCTGGCGTTGTGGTCCTGTCAGGCGCTTTACGCGCGCGCATTTTACGCCTCGGGCAACACGCTGACGCCGATGATCGCCACCACCATCATCACCGCCGCTTCCATACCGATGTACTCGTTGTTCTTCCGGACCATGTCCGTCCCCGGATTGGCCATCGCCTCCGATGTGGGCATCGCCGCCAACGCCCTCGTCATCGCCGCGCTGCTGCACTTTCGCGGCATGGTGCCCTTCGGCGGTTTGAACTGGAAAGAATTGGGCAAGTCTGCGCTGGTGGGCGCCGTTTCCGGAGGATTGAGTTACGCCGTCATGCGCAGCATCTCGCTCAACGGCAGCCGCCGCGCCGATTTGCTCGCGCTAGCGTTAGGTAGCCTGACCTGGGCCGCCGCCGTCGCCGCCGGTCTCTGGTTGCTCGGTTCGGAATTGCCCGCGGACCTGCGCAGAAAAAAATCCACGTCGTGAGCTAAAGCAATTACCCAAGGCCAATCAACGGGGACGAGCGCTCTTGCCATACTGCCTAAGTGCTTTATAATGAGCGTGATACGCTGACGTGCTTCAGCATTGTCAAAAGGAACATGAATCGTCACTAATAATCGTGACGGCCGTCACTTGACCGCGCATCTAAATAATAGTAAAACGGTGTCGCGTCTAGGAAGAGTCGCTAAGCGTCTCGATTTGGGGCCTAGCCCCAAAAGCCTAGTCGCTTTTTTCTATCAGCCACTCGAAAAGGAGTGCGCTCAACGTATCTCTGCTACATCGACGAATCGGGAGTTTCCAGCATCCCTGGAAATAGTTCCCATTTTGTCCTCGTCGGGCTTTCTATTCCTGTTTTGCTGTGGGATAAAGCCGACAGGACAATCACTGCCGTACTCAAGAAATACGATCTTGAACATGAGGAGCTGCATACTGCTTGGGTGATGCGGCCCTACCTTGAACAGTCAAAAATAGCAGATTTTGCGAAGTTGAATCGGAAGGATCGCCGTTCTGCCGTTGAAAAAGAAAGAACGAAAGAACTTCTTCGACTTCAACAGGCTCATCAAAGCAAGCCATATCAACAGGCAAAGAAGAATTACAGAAAAACCAAGCCATATATCCATTTGACGTTCGACGAGCGGAAAACGCTCGTTTGCGATGTCGCCAAAGTGGTAGCTGGTTGGGATTATGCAAAACTCTTCGCAGAATGTATTGACAAAGTTCACTTTGATCCGAACAAGGCAAGAACTGGTGTCGATGAGCAAGCGTTTGAGCAAGTAGTTTCACGATTTGAACAATATCTCGTGCACACCAGCCCAAAGAAAGCATCAAAACACCACGGTCTCATCGTCCACGATAACAATGAGACGATTGCCCGGAAGCACACTGCCCTAATGCGTGAGTTCCAAAAAGCAGGTACGTTCTGGACCAGCATCGAGCATATCGTGGAAACGCCACTGTTCGTTGACAGTAGCCTCACTAGAATGGTGCAAGTAGCAGACCTCTGCGCCTATGCGTTGCGTAGGTATTTAGAGAACAAAGAGGAAGAACTTTTTATGCAAATTTACCAGCGTGCTGATCGGGTAGGTAAACGGGTATTTGGTGTGCGACACTTTACGGCTGCCGGCTGCACTTGCCACATCTGCGAATTGCATAAGGCCAAATAGCTAGGATGTAAGCCCCCTCCACCAGCCACCTCAAAATTCGAAGCGATCCACCACCTATAAAAAGGGCATCCGCAACACAAGGATGCCCTTCCGATTCCACAAACTCACTCGCTAGCGCCGAATACCCGGCATCCAGCGCCTAACTTACGCTCTCACCGCAATCGGCGGTTCCGGCGTCGCAGTCGTCGCGCTCTTCACTTCTTCGATCTTCGAGTCTTTCCCGCCCTTGCGGATGTCGATGCCGCCCTTGAAGAACGCGCCGTCTTCTATCGAGATGCGCGCCGCCACCACATCGCCGGTCAGCGAGCCGTCGCTGCGGATATCCACCCGGTCGCTCGCCGTCAGGTTGCCCCGCACCTTGCCCAGCACCACGATTTCCCGCGCGCTGATGTTCGCCGCCACCACTCCATTGCGGCCGATGGTTACGCGATTGCCGGAGAGGTTGATCGATCCCTCCACCCGGCCGTCGATATATAAAGACTCGGAACCGGTGACTTCACCTTTGATCACCAACGACTTGCCAATCGTGGCTTGGTCCGAAGTAGTGGTAACAACCGGCCGCGGC